>Ga0209181_10002617_pt1 | contig 29189 bp, 24 predicted proteins | sample MAT05_FD_187208 | JGI IMG/M metagenome (GOLD analysis project Ga0209181, IMG submission 187208) | Freshwater microbial communities from Lake Fryxell liftoff mats and glacier meltwater in Antarctica - MAT-05 (SPAdes) (version 2) | ecosystem: Environmental > Aquatic > Freshwater > Ice > Liftoff...
CGCTATTTCGCACAGTAGATAGCGTACCTACGGCACGCAGGACTCCAATTTTGGCACTTCTACAAAGATAGCGTCCCCCTGGGACGAGTCGGCTGGATAGTTACTTTGAATGAATTATTCTGCCCGCACTTTTTGAGGGGATCGCAGCAGGGGAAACCGGTGATATAGCGCCTCGTGTGAGGGCCACCAGATTTTTGATGCGTACGATCAATTCCTCTTGGCTGAAAGGTTTGCGGAGGTAGTCGTTGCCGCCGGATTCAAAGCCTTGGAGCACATCCTGCGTCTGATTTTTGGCCGTCAAAAAAATGATGGGCACCAGCGGATCGCGTGCCCGGAGGTCGCGGCCCACTGCAAAGCCGTCCCGGTTGGGCAACATCACATCGAGTACACATACATGTGGGCGTATTTGCTCGAAGGTCGCCAGCACGTCCGCTCCGTCCGTGACCCAATGCACTTCGAATTGGCGGCTCTCAAGGCTTTCTTTGACGATTTTCCCTAAAAAAGGTTCGTCTTCGACGTAGAGTACGCGGATTTGATTGTTTATGGCTGGACTAAGGTAATCATAAATTGCCTGTTTTAATCTTCGGCAGCTCAAGCAGCCGGTACTTTGAGTAGCCCGATTCCTCCCATCATCCTGCCTGTCATGCCCTTTTCCAAACGGTGAGAAAAGTAATCGGCGTTGTGCAGCACGGTGGAGTAGGGCGATATTTCCACTTGGGAAGCCGGTATCCCGAAGGCATACAGCTGGGCGGCATTGGCTTTTTTCAGGTCAATAAAAAACTTGCTCCGCTCGGTGTCCCAGCGTTTGAACGCCTCGTCAAACGCTTCTGCTACCTCCTCGCCCACTTCAAAAGAGCATTCGTCAATGCAGGTGCCGATATATGCAAAGCAATCGGCAGCCTGGGTGCCAAACTGGGTTGCCATATGTTCCATCGTTTTGCGGACAATACCCACCACCGTACCGCGCCAACCGGCGTGGATAGCCGCGACGGCTTCATTTTTCGAATCGAAAATTAAAACAGGCACACAATCTGCGACTGAAACGGTCAGTAAAACACCCGGCGAAGCAGTCACCAGCGCATCGAAGCCTTCTGCTCCACCCGGTTGTGTGAGCGACCAGATCAAGTCTCCATGCACTTGCTTCGACCATGCCAGTTGCGCCGACTCAAAGCCCAGTGCGGTACAAAAGCGGCGGCGGTTTTCGGCCACGTTTTCGGGCGAATCGCCGGTGCTTTTGCCAAGATTAAGAGAATGGTAGGGAGTAGGACTGACGCCGCCGTGCCGGGTGCTTTCGGCGGCAGTCAAGTGAGGGAATCGGGTAAAAATCGCCGGTCTGCGAAGCAACGCATTCATTGTGCTTGTCCGCCGGTAGAGGAATTGCTTTCCTGATGAGTGCTGGTCCATTTGGAAATTTCTCCGGCCATGATGTTTTCGCAGGATTCAACGAAAGCAGGAAATGAAACCTCGCCTGCTGCGTACTTTCCAGCCTTGCTCTGGTACTGCATTTTTTCCCTCACCAGTGCCTCGCTCGCGGCGCGATAACCCATAAACGTGTCCTTATCTTTTAGCATCCCGCTAATTCCTTCGAAGATGGAGATAAGCGCACCAAATCCCGCCGCCATATACTTGAACCCTTCCCAGATTTTTTCAGAAAGCGCGATGCATATTGGCACCAATCCGCCGAAGATAATGGTCAGGATCTTCATCGTGCGGTACCTGCGTTTGAGTTGGGCACTGCGGCGATCATACCAGCCAATCTGATTGTCCACACGGGTAGTTGTGTAGGTCTCCGCCGAGGAAGCATCGTAAGGGGGAAATGCGTTTTCTTGTTTGTTCATGACTTTTGCTCAAAAGGGGTTAAGATTTAACGAGTTCGTAGGTTTCAAAAAATTCCTTTCGCGCTATGCGATAAATCTCTGAAAAGTCGGGCGGACAGACAATATAATCGCCTGTTTTAGCAACCATATCCTCTTTCCAAGGTGCTTCAAAGTGAAAGGTTGCAGGCAATTCCAACGCTTTTTGCCGCTCTGGGGTGAGTTCGATGGCGATCACCTTGCCCGTGGGGTGGTACTCATCAAAGCCTTCGGCTGCATAGTTCAGCCATTCATACCGTTTATCAAAGGCATCTTTTTCCACCACATATACCTCTGCGGCCTCCGTTTGGTTTTTTACCAGGTAATTCCCCTTTTGGGCGGTGTTGACGGTTTCCAGGCCATCATTGGTAAGGGTGACGACCGGTTCGCCGCCTTCGGCTTTTTTGGCAAAAACGTTTTTTGTTTTGCCGAAAAAAGCACCTTCCGATTCCATCAGGGGGCGAAACAGCGCGAGCATTTTGGGTTGCGAAAGATTGGACATGATCAAAAATTTCGTCAAAAGTAATAACTTCAAACTTCAAACTTCAAACTCCGAACCTCAAACTTCTCTTGCCTCAGGCGAGATCAAACTCCAAACTCCCGTCTCCTGATTTTAATCTGAATCGCCCGTTCAATCGGTTGGTCCGCTACCAGCACCAGATAACCACCGCCACCTGCGCCGCTCAATTTCCAGCCCAACGCCTGGTCGCGGTATCGTTCGATCATCTGAAAAATGCTTGCATCGGCCATGTTGGGAAACATCGAGATCTGCGCTTCGAATGAAGCGCGGAAATGCTGGCCGAAAGATGCAACATCATGATCCTGAATGGCTTGCCAGCAATCATTGGCAGCATCCGCCAGGGCGCGCGCACGCTCCGGCGTGATCCGCGTGTCGGCTAGCACTTGATAGTCATGTGTACGCGGGCCAAGCGTGACGAGGTAAAGATGCTGTTCGAGCCAGGCCAGCGTGGCTTCATCGTGTATGCTTTCGATGTGCTCCGGCCAGTAATGTCCGGTGTAATGCAGGCGGTTGAGGCCGGGGAAAACGATGCCCGCAGCGTCTTGCGAACCTGCAATTTCCGTGGTGCCGGGTGGATTTTCAAAACTGAAGAGGATTTTGGCTGCCCGCTCAGGGTCGCCGCCGGGCAGGGCGGTTTTCCAGATTTCGACGGCTTTTTTGCGGGTGCTGGTGGCCATGCCGCTGCGGTCGTTGAAATCGTAGGTAGGCTCGATGCTGGCGGTCAGCACCGGACCCGGACAATGTTCCGACACCCAGGGCTGGTCGAGCCAGCCACCAGCCAGGTCCACCCGATAGGGAATGGTGCAGGCCACCCGCAGGTCGGTAGTGCTGCGGCTCGGCAATCCGGCTTCTGGCTGCCGCCGCGATACCACATACTCGATACCGCGTTCGCGGCAAAGGTCTTCCTTGACCGGAGTATGGCCGTCTTCGTTCACAAAAAAGATGTCGGGCCGGAGATCGCTCATTTCCTCCAAAAAATCCATGATGCCCAGACCCCGGTTGATGTGAACAGCGTGTACGCAGGCGAGGGCTTCCAGCAGGTAGCAGCGCTCCTCCTGCGGATTGACCGGATAGCGGCCTTTCAGGTGGTGGACATTCGCGTCGGAGCCGATGCAGACGTGGAGCTCGCCCAACCGGGCCGCTTCCCGCAGGAAAGCAACGTGGCCGCTGTGCAAGAGGTCAAAACAACCGGTAACCATGACTTTTTTCATCGGTAAAAAAATGGACAAGAGATTGGTGGGGAGTGTTTGAGTCAAACACTCGTCTAACGCATAATCAACCCAAAATACCGTCGTTGCGACTGGTAAAATACCCGGTAACCGGTGCGAAACAGGCTGTCAAGTGAATCCTGGATCATTCGGATATTGGTGCGCGGCGCGATGTTTTTGTCGTAATGGTACTCCAGATAAAGCACCTTGACAGGGGATTTGCTGTCCAGTATTTGCTTCACTACCCGGAACTCGGCACCTTCAATGTCCAACTTCAGATAGTCCACCCGCGTATGCCCCAAATCGTGCATAATAGTCGCTAAGGTGCGGGCGGGTACTTCGATGGATTTGCTGGCGGCGAGTATGTTGGTGATGGAATGTGACACGTATTCCGGGTTTTCAGGGACGAAAAATTGCACGGGCTCATCCTTGTCCCATAAGGCCAATTCCTGGTAAATCAGTTTTTTCATTACCTCCGATGTGGCCCGGTAGGGTGGTCCTGCTTCTGCCGACATGGGTTCGCCCGCCGCCGTTTTTTCCTGCAATTGCTGAAAATGCCGCACGGCCCTCGGAGTGGGATCGAATAGGTACACCTCGCAGCCATATTCAAGCGCGGTGTCTACATCGGAGTGCACATCCAGGCCGGCGCCGACAGAATACACGACCGAGTCGGCGTTCAGCGCACCGTCGGGCACCGCAACGAATCCATAATCGCTGCCAATTTTTTTAAACGGGATATTCACCTGGTACTCAGGTGGAACCACGATCGGCAACAGCCGCTTGAGCAGCCGAAGTTGATAGTTGTAAATTTTCTCTTTCAGAAAAGACATGGGATGTTGGACGTTGGACTAAGGACGGAGGACTGAGGACGTTGGACTGGGGACTGGGGACTGGGGACGTTGGACTAAGGATATTGTCTATTTTCCAACGTCCAACGTCCTTAGTCCAACGTCCAACTTCGCAAAGGTAGCAAGCACAGAAGAATTGAAATATTCACACGTTGGCAGATTCCCCTTTTACTTTTGCGGCCATGAATACGACAGAACAAAAACTCGAAGCCTTTGGTCGCCTGCTCACCATCATGGACGAGCTCCGCGAGCAATGCCCCTGGGACCGCAAACAAACCCTTGAATCCCTGCGCAACCTGACCATAGAAGAAACCTATGAACTGGCCGACGCGATTTTATCCAATGATTTACAGGGAGTAAAGGAAGAAATCGGCGACCTGATGCTGCACATGGTATTTTATGCCCGCATTGCTTCGGAGCAGGGTGCATTTGATGTCGCCGATGCGCTTCATGCCATTTGTGATAAACTGATCTCCCGCCATCCGCACATTTATGGCGATCCACTGACGGGAAAAACGATCGAGGTCAGCGGTGAAGAGGAAGTGAAGCGCAACTGGGAGCAATTGAAACTAAAAGAAGGCAAGAAGTCTATTCTGGGCGGAGTGCCGACCAGCCTGCCTGCGATGGTGAAAGCCTACCGGATGCAGGAAAAAACCAAACAGGTGGGTTTTGAGTGGGAAAATACCGAGCAGGTGTGGGCCAAAGTAGAAGAGGAAATGGGCGAATTGCACGACAATATTCGCAACGGCGCACCCCAGTCAGACATTGAAGAAGAGTTTGGTGACGTGCTGTTTTCCCTCGTCAACTACGCCCGCTTTATTGGCGTTGATCCGGAGACAGCACTGGAACGGGTGAACCGCAAGTTTAAATCGCGCTTCGAATACATAGAGACCAATGCTCCCAAGCCGTTGAAAGACATGACTTTGGCTGAAATGGATGTGCTTTGGGAAGAAGCGAAAAAAGTTTGAAGTTCGAGGGTTTGTAACTATCCAGCCGCTTTGAAATGCTTTTTGCCATACGACCTCGGAGCGGTCAGAGGTTTGTAGAAATGTAGCATTTCAATGTTTTGCTGACCTCGGAGAGGTCGAAGGTTTGCAGAAAATAGCGTTGAAATAAACGTTCGACCTCTCCGAGGTCAGGAATTAATGTCAACCCAATGCATTTCTACAAACCTTTGACCTCTCCGAGGTCGGAAATCATAAGTATTTAGGGGCGGCTGGATAGTTACAAAATTTCTTTCAAAAATGATTACCCTAAACGAAGATACAAATTACTGATATTCAACCAATTAATACAATTTCATGAATCGTTTTTCAATTGAAATGTGCAAGATAAATTTTCGCCCTTTGGACAGCCTGCTCTCCGAGGTCAGTTGAGGTTTTTTTTATATCAAGTTGTGGGTAATCGAGAGCCATCGGGGGTGGGGTTGCACGAGCCGCTAAGTTTTTAAAAAAGATTATTTCTGCTGAATTCGGCGGCTTCGGTGTGTGGGACATCGGGCCGCCTTTTTTGTGCCTTCAACCGCGCCGCGAAACTCCGTTTCGCGCCTGACCGCCATTGTACCGCGAAACTCCGTTTCGCGCCTGACCGCCATTGTACCGCGAAACTCCGTTTCGCGCCTGACCGCCATTGTACCGCGAAACTCCGTTTCGCGCCTGACAAAAGGTGCCGCAAAACACCAGATATTTGTTTACATTTGCCACCAACAAAACGCAACCCCGCATGAATATCTTCATCGCCTTTGCAAAAGAAGACCGCGATGTACGCGACAAACTGCTCCGGCAGATGAACCTCGTCAAAGACCGCCTCGGCTGGAACATCTGGTCGGCCAAAGAAATCAAGGCAGGCGAACGCTGGGACGACGAAATCAAACAGCGGCTCATGGGTTCCGAAGTGGTCATCCTGCTGCTCAGCACCGATTTTTTCAACTCCCCATATATCGTCGAAACCGAACTGCCCAAAATAGTAGAAAAACACAAAATGGGCAATTGCCAGATCATCCCGGTCATCGCCCGCGTATGCCACTGGAAAGATACCTCCCTCGGCGAATATGCCGAGTTGGGCGACATCCAAGCCCTGCCCGTGGGCGAACACCCCATCGTATCGCGCGGCCACTGGGACAACGACGACCAGCCCTACTTCGAGACTGTGCAGGGGATTCGAGACTCGATCAAATCTTTTCAAGCAAAAAAACAGGCCACCTTGGATGCCGCCCAAGCCGCCATGACCGCTCAGGCCCAACAAACGAAGGCCGCCCAAGACCAAGCCGAGCGCGAGCAGCGGGCACTCGAAAAACACAAGCACGAGCAGGCAGACTTGGCAGCTCAAGCCCAAAAAGAGCGACTTGCCGCCGAGCAGCGCGACCAGGAAGATCGCGCCCGCCGCTCCCAAGCGGCAGCGCAAGCGACCGCAGCCGAGCAGGCGAAAGCCACTCAAACCGCTCGCGACCGCGAAGAGCAAGATCGCCAAGATCGCTTCCGCCGCGAGCAGGAACAAGGCTACCGCCAAGCCGACCAGTCCGCCTGGCAACAAGCCGCCGATGCCCACACCGCAGCGGCCTACGAACACTACCTCGCCCAATACCCGCAGGGCGACATGGCCCGCGAAGCCCGCTCCCGCATCAAAGACCTGAAAAGGCAACAGGGCACTCCGATGCCCCGGGGCCGCTACGCTTACATGGGCGGGGGTGTGCTGGCGCTGCTGTGGTTGCTTTGGTGGGGGTTTGGCCGGGGTACCCAACTTCCTGAAACTTCAAAACCTTCGGGAAGTTCGCCCACTCAGATCACTCAACCCACTACTACGACATCAAATCAGACCATCGCTACGCCGAAACAAGACATCACAAAACCTGCGCCTAAGGAGGAGATACCAAGTTCTACGGTGCCTACTGCCCCGCCCACAAAGCCCGCCTTCGCCGACCCCTTCGAGGGCCTTATGGTGCAGGTGGCTGGCGGCACCTTCACGATGGGCAGCCCTACTACGGAGAAGGATAGAAGCGACAATGAATGCCAACACCAAGTCACTGTCGGCTCGTTCAGCATCGGCAAGTACGAAGTCACTCAAGTGCAGTGGAAGGCCGTGATGGGCAGCAATCCCTCCATCCACAAAGGATGCAACGACTGCCCCGTAGAGCAGGTGAGTTGGAACGACGTGCAGGCTTTTATCAAAAAACTGAACAGCCTGACGGGCAAAAAATACCGCCTCCCCACCGAAGCTGAGTGGGAATACGCCGCAAAAGGCGGCAGGAAAAGCCAGCACTATATCTATGCAGGCGGCAACAGCCTCAGCAGCGTGGCTTGGAACACCAACAACTCAGGGGATAAAACCCACCCCGTCGGCGGCAAAAGCCCCAACGAACTCGGCCTCTATGACATGAGCGGCAACGTGTCGGAATGGTGTCAGGATACTTGGGGGCCTTACTCCTGCGACAGCAAGACCACAGCAGATGGCACGCTCCGCGTCCATCGCGGCGGCAGTTGGCGCAACACCGCGCGGCACTGCCGCTCCGCGTGCCGCTACGGCTGGCGACCGGGCGACCGCAGCGACGGTATCGGCTTCCGCCTTGCCCTTGCTCCGCAGTCAGTTGGTTAGTTATTCGTGCCATTTCTGTGAGCAAAGGGAAGCCCTGATGCTCGCGGAGCGAGCGAAGTGGCCAAAAGAAGAAAAACCTTTTTGCGGCGGCGGTGCAAGCGAGGAAGGGGGAGGGACGACCCCGACTGCGCCGCACAGCAGCCGCAAAAAGGAAGGCGACCGAGCGTCTCTTCCATAGGGGCGGGCGGGTATGCCTGACTTGGAACGCCAGGGGGTTTGGGGCACAGCCCCAATTTTTTTCCGTTGTTGGTGTCCGGCTCGGGTCAATCCCGGTTCCGTTCGCCGCATTGTTCGCCCGTCACAAATTTCCATCGGCCCCATCGCCCATTGTCCCCACAGGTGAACCTGTGGGCTGGGGCTGCAATTCAAAAATTTGTGGTGGGCTTGATGCCTTTAAAACAATATGTTCGTCTTGTCTTGCTCGCATGAATCTTCCCTTCGCTCATTCAACACTGCAAAGATACTGGGGTCTTGCTCCACCACTGCCCAGACATCAAACTTCGCAGCACGGAGCGCAAGGACAATGTTGAAATCAACACTTTCGTCGGCAACGATTTTCATAGGTTTGAGAATCAGGCGGCTACAGAAAAGACAGCTTCATTTTTGACCGCATCGGCAGCGAATATCAGGCAAGCATAGACGGATGCTTCGGTCAGGCGCAGGTAAGCAGAGAGCAACCGGATCATGGTTTGGCCTTTTCTCAGGTTCTCCAAAATCAGGTGTACCAGTACCCGTGTACCTTTAATAAGGAACGCGGCACCAATAACTTGTAAGTTTCAGATAGATTGGTTTTTGCTCAGATGGGCTATCTTTTTGAGCGAATAGTGGGGCTATTTAATCAAAAAGATGGGTCATCTGGGTGAAAAGAAAGCATATCAAATTTACAAGTTATTATTTGCCCGTTCCTAATGGGTTTTCCGAACAAGATTTCTGGGTCAGAGGTGATGTAGTCTTGCCAGTGAATTTGTTGTATGATGGGTAATTTTCTACAAAAGTACAGATTGTTCTTGCCTGCTACCCGGTCTTCTCTTTACTTCCCATAAAAGCCAAAAGCAATGCTTTTGGCGTAACTATACAGCCGGGGTACAGGGCGAATCTCCATTGATTTCCGACCTCGGAGAGTAGGCTGTCCAAAGGGCGAAAAAACTTGTTCAATTTTTGATTGTCTTTTTCCTTTGGACAGCCTACTCTCCGAGGTCGGGAATTGATATCAACCCGATGCATTTCTACAAACCTTTGACCTCTCCCAGGTCGGAAATCATAAGTATTTAGGGGCGGCTGGATAGTTACGGATACCCGGCCTGCTTTTTTTATTTCTGCAATCAAGACTAAATTATTTCTGCTTGTTGTCCTGCTTCGCAAACACTTTTTTCAACAATTCCGTGTTGCGTAGGCTCACATTGGAGCGGATGCCCTGCTCTTTCTTTTCGATCAGGCCAAACATGCCAGTGAGTGCTTTTTGCGTCACGTGGCTGTCCAACTCGGTGCTCGTTTTGGTCACGAACGGGATCTTGTTGTAAGCGGTAGCGGCGGAGCGCCAGAGCGAACGGGCGTTTACTTCGTCGAGCGACAGCTGGATCACGGGCAGGAACTGCTCGTACAGGGGATCAGCAGTGCGCTGCTCCAGGTAGCGGGTTGCAGCATCGGGAGTGCCCAGCAGCAGGTTCATCGCATCCTTAAAAGTGAGGTTTTTGATGGCCGAGACAAAAATTGGCTTGGCTTTGGTCGCCGCAGATTCAGCGGCGCGGTTGAGGCGCTCGGTGAGGTCGGCTTCGAGGTTCTCAAAACCCGGAACAGCTTTGAGTTTATCCACCACTTTCTGTGCTTCCGTGGGAATCAGGATTTTGTAGGGGCTTTTGAAGTAACCGTCTTTGGCAGAAAGGAAACTAACTGCCTCGCCTACGCCTGCATCGAGGGCTTCTTTCAGGCCATTGCCAACTTCTTCCTGGCTGAGGTCGCCGCTGGCGACACCATTGACCGTTTCTTTGGCTTTTTTAACGAGGCCGTTCAGTTGCGCGAACGACAATTGCGCCACACAGAGGGCGACAAACAGAATAAGTGCTTTTTTGATCATCGAAAATTAAGTTGTTGTATGTGAAACGTTTGGAGCGAACACCCCTTTGAACGTAAGAAGCGAGGCAAAGACAAGTAAAACACCCAGCTTTTATTTTTCTTTAACAAGACTACTTTTCCGGCGTTTTCGCGGCCTCCGCTTTCGACAACTTTTCAATAATATCGAACGCCGCCCAAACCAACACGTTGCCTCACGGCTGTGCACTGATTGGGGCGGCGTTTAGCATTCAAAACGCTCAACGGTTGAGTTGTGCATCCTGCTGCTGCGTCATCTGTTCCATGTGCTGCTTTTCAGGCTGGATACTGCCACTTTGCGAACTTGAGTGGCCGCCCAGAATCGGAGCAATCGCCAGACCTACGAGGCAGGTCAGTTTGATCAGGATGTTCATCGAAGGACCAGAAGTATCTTTAAACGGATCACCCACTGTATCGCCGGTGACCGCTGCTTTATGCGGCTCAGAGCCTTTGTAGTAGGTTTGGCCGTTGATTTCCACGCCTTTTTCAAACGATTTTTTCGCATTGTCCCAGGCGCCGCCTGCGTTCGACTGGAAAATAGCCCACATCACACCGCTCACGGTCACACCAGCCATATAGCCGCCCAATGCTTCAGGCCCCATGACAAAGCCTATGACGATGGGCGTGATAATGGTAATCAGGCCCGGAGGCATCATTTCGCGGAGCGCGGCTTTGGTAGAGATTTCCACGCACTTGCTATACTCTGCTTGACCGGTGCCTTCCAGCAAACCCGGGATTTCGCGGAACTGGCGACGTACTTCTTCCACCATGTCCATCGCAGCCCTGCCCACACTTTGCATGGCGAATGCGGAGAACACGACCGGGATCATGCCGCCCACAAAGAGGGCAGCGAGTACGTCGGCTTTAAAGATATTGATGCCGGAAATGCCCGTGAAATTAACGTACGCAGCAAACAAGCCCAGTGCCGTCAAAGCCGCCGAAGCGATGGCGAAGCCTTTGCCAATGGCAGCGGTCGTGTTGCCGACAGAGTCGAGCACGTCGGTGCGCTCGCGTACTTCTTTCGGCAGTTGGCTCATTTCGGCGATACCCCCTGCGTTGTCAGCAATAGGGCCGAAAGCGTCAATGGCCAATTGCATCGCCGTGGTAGCCATCATAGCAGAAGCAGCAATAGCCACACCATAGAAACCAGCCAGCGTGTACGCTCCCCAGATGGCTCCGGCAAACAGTACAACAGGCATCCAGGTGGACATCATGCCGGTAGCCAGACCAGCGATGACGTTGGTAGCGTGGCCGGTACCCGACTGACGCACAATCGCCATCACGGGTTTTTTGCCCAGACCTGTGTAATATTCGGTGATGGCCGAAATCAGTGCACCGACCAAAAGACCGACCACCACCGCACCAAACAGGTGCATATTGGTCACTTCCATCGTCCCACGTCCGAAGAAGTCCATCATGACATGGCCCGAAGGGATCATCCAGTTGATAACCGGATAGCAGGCGATGCCCGTAATGATGATACTGCCCCAGTTGCCCCGGTTGAGGGCGCTTTGAACGGTGCTGGAGGTAAGCACTGCGTTGTCGCTCACGCGTACCATCAACATACCGATGATGGAGAAAATAATACCCAGGCCAGCAATCAGCATAGGCAGCAAAATGGGGCCGATGCCGCCAAATCCGTCGTTTGCCAGCAGGCTGCCGGAGTCCCGGATGACCGAGTTGCCCAGCACCATAGCAGCAAGCATGGTTGCCACGTACGAGCCGAAGAGGTCGGCGCCCATACCGGCTACGTCGCCTACGTTGTCACCCACGTTGTCGGCGATGGTGGCGGGGTTGCGCGGATCGTCTTCAGGGATGCCTGCCTCTACTTTACCCACGAGGTCAGCGCCTACGTCGGCTGCCTTGGTGTAGATGCCGCCGCCCACCCGGGCGAACAGCGCGATGCTTTCTGCACCCAGCGAGAAGCCGGCCAGCACTTCCAGCACCTGCGACATACCAGCCACTCCTTCAGAGCCGTATACGCCGCCCATAAAGAAGTTGTAGAACAGGATGAACAGCAGGCTCAGGCCCAGAACGGCCAGACCAGCCACGCCCAGACCCATGACTGAACCGCCATTGAACGAGACTTTCAGTGCCTTGGCCAGGCTGGTACGCGCTGCCTGTGTGGTACGCACGTTGGCTTTGGTCGCCACGCGCATCCCTAAATTGCCAGCCAGCGCTGAGAAAAACGCGCCGACGATGAACGCCACCACGATGAGCCAGTGACTGGTGGTCACCTGTGTGGTGAGCCAGAACAGCAATACACTTGCAATGACCACAAAAATAGCAAGTACACGGTATTCGGCTTTGAGGAACGACATCGCGCCGTCAGCGATGTTTTTGGCGATGCCTTGCATCTTATCGTCGCCTGCGTCTTGTTTGTATACCCAGCTTTGCAGGATAAACATATAAACCAGACCAACGATCCCGAAAAGAGGGAGAATGTAAACCAGAGAACTCATCCGGTAATGTCTATTTTAGTGAAAAAAGTTGGTGAAAAGTCGCGTTGAATGGATGGGATTGGCATCGGTGATTTGAAATATTATTTTTTAAAAACCGAATGATTCCGCCCAAAACGGCGGCAAAAGTAGAGAATTTTATTTTGCACCACCACAAAACAGCCGGGTGGTTTATACATTGCCGAACACGAACCACATCTTCTTTTTCAAATAATGGGCTGTCATCGCTCATACATCGTTCAAATAGAATGAAAAACGCTGGGCAAGCAGGCCATAAGGACCCAATATTCCTACTGGTTACACAATTTGGCTGGACTGCGGTGTGCGCCGTTGCGATGATGGCACAGACGCGGATATTGATTGGCGAGCCGGGACGCAGCGACCTGTTAACTGCTTTCGTGCTGACCAGCACCTTGTTTGCCTACAACTTCGTGTCACGCGTACGCTGGCAGCGTTGGGCCGCATGGGCCAGCGGGATCGCCGCCGGTTGGATATTTTTCTGGCTCCCTCCAACCGTGCAGGCAGGTGTGGTGGCTTCCGGGGTGCTGTGGGCATTGTACTACGGCCTGCAACGGCCGGGCAATGCCGGGCTGCGGGCAAGGCCGTTGCTCAAGCCGTTCGCGGTGAGCGCGTCGTGGGCCTGGGTGACGGTTATGTTGCCCGTACTGAATTCGGAGTTGGCGTGGAGCGATATCTGGGGGAAGACTGCCTGGATGTTCGCCGGGAGAGCCGCTTTCATTTTTGCGCTTGCGCTGGCTTATGATCTTCACGATCTGGATTATGACCGGCAACGCGGCCTGGATACGCTGGCCCGCCGGCTGGATTTCGGAAATACGTTCTGGTTGATCCACATGGCGCTAACGTTGTCTGCGGGTTGTGTTGCCGCCAATTTTTTCCTTAAAAACTATCCCTCCAATATGACGGCAGCCCTGCTGCTCTCCTTGGTACTGAGCGCGGCAGGGCTGCGGGTGCTGTTCCGAAAGTCTGAAAGGACAGCCTGGCGGAAAGTATGGATAGACGCGACCATGGTCGGTCAGTTTTTATTGCTGGCGGTAGCAGTGCTTTTAGGACCCACCCATTAATACGACGGTAGGAGTAGGATTGCCTTCCGGTTTATCTTCTTCTGATACGGCATAACCGGTAGCACCCGGAACACATTCAAACGCTTGTAAGCCACCTGAAATATATAAATCCATCATGCCCATACTTTTAACCGAAGTGCCGCCTTCCATCAACGCCCAAAACTGCAGGTGTTTACCGGGGCCGGGCGCCGGCAACGTGTTGATGTCCACCACTACTTTGCAACGGTCTTTATTGTTGAATGCGTAGCCATTGACCTTGGCGGTGGCGGGGTCGGGACTGTCGGTCATGCGAACGGCCTTCGTGTCGGGGTCGCGCAGCACGGCGATAATCTGCTTCACCGCTTCAGAGCGTTGCGTGCAATTGGAAATCTGTAATTCGAGTTGCGCCACCTTCTGTTGCAAAACTGTTTTTTCTTCGCTTGCCTGATTTTTCTGGAAAAAGAAAAAAACTGTGGCCATCAGCAGCGCCAACGCGGCGAGTTGGAATACCCTGAGTGTAATGTTGGAACCAGAGGCATGCGCGATGGGATGCGGATTCATTTCGCGTTCGATCGCGTTCATTATCTGGTCTTTCAACCCCGCAGGTGGCGGGATAGCATGGGCATTTGCGTAGCCTTCGAGTGCTTGTTCAATGGCTGACATTTCTGCCCGCGCTTCCGCATGTTGGGTGAGCATTTGCTCTACAAGACTCCGCTCTTTAGCGGTGCATTGACCCAACATGTAGGATTCGAGCAAGCCCGATTGTATGAATGACTGGAGATCCATTTTTTATTGTTTCGGCCAACCCCCTCTTCAGGTTCTGTACCGTATTTTACTGGTTTTCAAATATTTGTTGTTCATTTAGTTGTTGAAATCCTGGTAGCATCACACAACAGGCCCTAAGTCAGCCACGAGGCGACCCAATGCCCTATTGAAAAGATAGCGACAATGACGTTTGTAAACACTTTGCGCAACTCGCCGATCGCATAGCGAAGGCGGGTCTTGATCGTGCCAAGTGGTATGCCGGTCTCTTCGGCGGCGTCCTCTTGAGTGTACCCCTGAAAGTACACGAGGTCAATCAACAACTTGTACTTTTCATCGAGTGTGTCAACGATTTCGCGTACCCCTACATGATCGGGGTTAAGCGTATTTCCGCTGGGTTTATAGATTAGGTTGTCGAGATTGTCGGTTTTGCGGCTGTGTTGAAAATAAGAAGTTCGTGTGGCATCAATCGCCGTATTGCGGGCGATATTGAGTAGCCAAGTGAACAGACGGCCTTTTGACGGATCATAGCTGGCAGAGTTGCGCCAGGCTTTCACAAAGGTGTCCTGCATCACTTGTTGAGCCAGTTCGGGCGTTTGCACAATGCGCAGCACGACCCCGTACAAAGCCTTGTTATAAGCACTGTACAACTCTCCAATGGCGGCTCTGTCTTGTTGTTTCAGACGGATAATGAGCTGGTCTTGCATTTTTTTTCCTGCCTGCCACGGTTGGGTGGCGTATTAGCAGGGCAAAAGTGCGGCTTTTCTGATTGCCATTAGCTGTCTTGAGCCGTTTTGAGCAAAATCGGCCAACGCTCACTTTTCTGCTCAGTATTTTGAACAAAATATGAGCACGGTTTGAACTTGCTGATATTGGATATACGAGCGGACTTTTGCTTCGGTTTTCAAGTATCTTTTTTGAGTCCGGATGAAATATCAAAGGCAATGTTAATTTAGTGGTTTTTGATTTTTGAGTTCCTGGAAATACCCGGTACGAATGGATGAATGCCCTGTTTTTGAGCGTTCTTTGCGGTGCAACGACTGCTCTACGTGCATGTTTACCTGTGATTTCATTCTAACGCTGTTTTTTTGTTCGTACGCATCAGCGACGGCCGTTGGGATCGTATGGTATGCGGCTTCGGTGCTGCTTCCACTAGAAAGAAGAAATAAAAAACTGGTTTCGGTTGCTGTAAAAGCGGCTACCAACGCTCAGGGGGTATCCATTCTTATCTGCGCCCGCAACGAAGCGGCCAACCTGCGCCGCTTGCTCCCTTCCATTTTAGAACAGATCAGCGATCCTCTTTTTGAAGTAGTGGTGGTAGACGATGCTTCAGCCGACGACACGCCTGGGGTGCTGGCTTTTTTTCAAAGAAAATACGCCCACTTACGGGTGCTGCGCATTCCGGAAAAAACCGCTCCCGGTAAAAAATATGCACTCGCTCAAGGGATTGCAGCAACAAAAAACGACCTCTTGCTCCTCACTGATGCAGACTGTGAGCCCGCTTCTCTGCATTGGTTGTCCAGAATGACCGGGCCCTTGCAGGAAAATCCACAGGTAGAAATTGTGCTTGGCTATGCACCCCTTCGATCTCTTGCTTTTCCTCCCCCGCGTTCCCTGCTCGCTCTCTGGGCGCGCTTTGAAACTGCACACACAGCGTGGACCTACTGCGTATTCGCGCAAATGGGTCAACCCTATATGGGTGTAGGGCGCAACATGGCGTGGCGCAAGTCCTTGTTTGAGCGGGCAGGCGGTTTTACCTCACATGAACACCTGCCGTCGGGCGACGATGACCTATTTGTCAGCGCGGTCGCAACAGGCGCCAACACCGCAGTTTGCCTCGACCCGCAAGCCTTCGTCTTTTCCGAAGGGAAAAAAACGTGGCGCGCGTGGATGCGCCAAAAACGCCGCCACCTGGGCGCAGGCGTTTTTTACCGGCCTCATCATCGCTTGCTACTGGGTGCGCTGGCGTTGGCGCACAGTGGGCATTATGCGGCCTTGTTGGCATTGACATTCACCCCTTGGGCAGCCTGGGCCTGGACATTGTGGGCGATCCGGATGACCATTGTATGGTGCCGCTGGGCGCGGGCGGTGCGGGTATTCAAAGAGCCGGGGCTACTGGTTGGGGTGCCAGTGCTGGATGCGATGTTGGGTTTATATTTCGGGATAAGCGGGTTGGTACTGGCGTTTTCAAGCAAACAGACCAAGTGGTAAACATCTGTACTTGCCACTTCGTACCAATTCCCGACTTTTGGCGTTTGAAGTCGCTCCGACCCTGCTTCAACGCCTGCCCAATCCCTCTTTTTCAAAAAGAGCAGGGAAAAATTTGAATGAACGCAGCCATACAACACATCACTACATGTCGTTTCAAACAATGAAACATAGATACTCCATCCTCGCCTGCTTCCGTACACCGCTTCTTGCGCTTGGCTTTTTGCTGCAAATCACCGCATTCAATTCCCTTTCTGCTCAGGCAACCCGTTTCCCCGACCCTCCCGAAGCGTTTGTGGAAGAATTGGGCAAATTCATGACCCTTACGAAGCGACCCGACCTGGAGGAGTCGTATTCAGTGTTCAAAAAAATGTACAAGGGCGGCTCGTTCTCCGCAACGGACATGGCGCGCATTGTGCTGGTTTCCAATATTCTGCGTGATCAGCACTTGTCGGCTTATCCGTATTTTAAAAACTACATCAATGCGGTGTCGGCTGCCCGCAGCGACGCGGACACATCGTTGTTCACGCGCTGGCACTCGTTTGCCGAACTGGCCTTGGCAGGCATCGAAAAGGGGCGGAGCAAGCCGCTCGGCTCCTTTTTGGAGTTCTCGAGCGATTTTATGGAGCACCGGGCCTTAAAAACCGGGGAGGGCGGCTCGGTTACCTGGAAGGTGCGGGACGGCCAGTTTGCGTTTGAAATGCAGGAGCGTACCCCGCTGTTGCGCTGCAAAGACGTAGATCTGATCGGCTCCCGGAAGCAGGATTCTATCGTCATCCTGAAAACGGGCGGCGTATACAGACCTTATGACGGCATCTGGGACGGTGAAGGTGGCAGGGTGACCTGGGCGGGTGTAGGCGGCAAGGACTCGACCGCATTTGCAGATGTATATGCCGAACTCACGCGCTATAAAGTGGAGTCTGTAAAGCCCCTGTTCAAATGTGACTCGGCCAGCCTGACCTATCCGCTTTATTTCCCAGGCAAAAAAATCTGGGGTCGCTTTGAGCACAATGTGGTGGTGGAAAACAAGTCCGCCACCCAATTTCCCAGGTTTGAGTCATTTGACAAAAGCCTGAAAATCAATAAAATAGGAGAGGGTGTACAGTATATAGGCGGTTTCCGCTTGTCCGGCAGTTCGCTGTTGGGCTATGGATCGGGCAACGAACCGGCACAGGTCATGATCTTCAATAAGAAACGTGAACGAATTTTCTACGGGCGCGGGCCGCTGTTCACGATCAAGCGTGAAGTGAGCATCGTGGCCGAAGACGTGGACGCCAAATTATTTATGGACACCGACAGTCTGTTTCACCCTTCGGCCAACTTCCGGGTGGATATTCCCAACCAGGTCATTACGCTGGAGCGGGGAGAGAAAGGCTCGGCGCGGAACCCGTTTTTCTCGTCGTTCTATAACATGAACCTCGGTACCAACAAGATTTCCTGGTACGTGCAGCGCGACTCGCTGGTGGTCGGCGAGCGCATCGGCGGCGTAAAAGGTGCACCGCAGACGGTGACGTTCGAGAGCAGCAATCACTTCGACATGGCCGATTACAACCGGATGCAGGCCATCGCGGACCGCAATCCGATTTCCACGCTGTTCATTCTCTCGCGCGAACGCGGCACCAACATCGTATCCGACGACGATTTTGCCGTTCAACTCAATCCCAAGTTCAACTTTTCGAGCATTCAGACCCTGCTGGCCCAGATGGTGGCCGAAGGTTATATCAACTACTATTTTGATCGTCACCAGATTGAACTGCGCGATAAACTCACCCACTACGCGCTTGCCAGTCAAAACAAAAAAGACTTTGACGCCATCAAGATCGAGTCGGTGAGCCAGCAGGCCAACGCCAAACTCAACCTGAAAACGAAAGAGACCGAGATTTTCGAGGTCAAAAAACTCGAACTCAGCAACCGCCAGAAAGTGGCATTGATCCCGGACGGAAAACAATTGACCCTGCTGCACAACCGTGACATGCGGTTTTCGGGAAAATTGTACGCAGGACTGGCTTTGTTGGAGGGAGATAAAATGCACTTCACTTACGACAAATTCCAGGTGGAGCTGGACTCGGTGCAGCACCTCGATTTTTATTTGCCGACCGGCGATATTGATCCCAAAACCAACCAGCCGATGGCAACCGGCATGAACTCTACCGTAGAACGTGTCTCAGGCGCCTTGCTCGTGGACGCGCCGGGCAACAAGTCGGGCAAAGAAAATCTGGCAATTTTCCCGTCGCTCCAGTCGAAGCAAAACTCGTTTGTTTATTACGACAAGCCGGAGACGCTGAAAGGTGTGTACAAGCGCGACTCGTTTTATTTCAAACTCGATCCTTTTTCGTTCAACAGCCTGGACAATTACACCGCCGACCAACTGAAGTTCAAAGGTGAGATGGTGGCCGCCACGATTTTCCCGGCTTTTAAAGAGACGATTGTGGTGCGCGAAGAGGACAAGTCGTTCGGTTTCAAGCATAAAACGCCGCCTGCGGGTTACACCACTTATTCGAAGAAAGGAAACTATACCGGCGACCTCGACCTGAGCAACAAAGGCTTTTTTGGAAAAGGTAAACTGGAATACCTCACGGCCGACATCGAATCGGAAGACTTGATCTTCCGGCCGAAACAAACGACCGGGACGGCCAAACGCTTTTTCATGGAAGAAGACCGTAAAAGCGCGGTAAAAGTGCCGCAGGCCAGCGGCGAAAACGTGTCGGTGAACTGGCTGCCGTTCAAGGACTCCATGTACGTCGAAAGCAAAGCCAAAGCCTTCGACCTCTTCAAAGCGCAAGGTTATACGCACAAAGGCGTGTTGATCCTGACACCGACCGGTCTGAAGGGCCGGGGCGAGTTTGAATGGGCGGGCGGCAAGTTGCGTTCCCGGATCATTTCCTACGGTCCGTTCCAGGCCAGTGCCGACACCGCTGACCTCGATATCAAAGCCCTCGATGGAAAGGGCATCGCGGTGAACTCGCAGAATATTGACGGCGAACTGGATTTCGACGCGCAGTCCGGGATATTCAAAGCCAATACTCAGAATGCGGCGACCAACCTCCCCCTCAACCAGTACCGGACTTCCATGAACGAGTTCAACTGGGACATGAAAAAGCAGATCATCACCTTTAAAGCCGATCCGGTCAAACCCGCCGCGTTCGTGAGTACCGACACCAACCGCGATACGCTGGCTTTTAAAGGCAAAACAGCTATTTATGACCTGAAAACCAGCCAGTTGAAAATCGGGGGCAACGAAGTCATCAAGACCGCTGACGCGTATGTGTATCCAGAAACGGGTGATATCGAGATCGAGCCGGGCGGCGCGATGAAACAACTCGTCAATGCCAAAATCGTGGCCGACACGATTAGCAAGTACCACACGATTACCCGCGCTACAGTGGATGTGGCGGGCAAAAACGACTACAAAGCCACCGGTTATTACCAGTACGACATTCCAAACTACAAGCAGGAGGTGTTTTTTAACAACATCGAAGGCAAGTTGCAGACGCTGGACGGCAAAAGTGCTAACCGCAAAATCCAGACTTCCGCGAGCGGCGATATCAAGCCGACCGAAAATTTCCGGATGGACATTAAAACCTTGTTCAAAGGGAAAATCATCCTCAATTCGAGTCAGCAGAATATGCGTTTCGAGGGGTACGCCCAATTGGATGCCGACAAACTGCCCGCCCGCAACTGGTTCCTGTTGAATTCCGAAGTGGATAAAAACAACCCGATCATCCGCATCAAAAAAGCGGAGGATGAAGAAGAAAATCCGCTGGTGACCGGCTTTTACCTGTCGAAAGAAGTAGGCGATATGTATCCCCGGATACTCTCCCCGGCTTACGCCCGGGTAGACCGCGCCATCCTGAACTGCCAGGATTACTACAAATACGACGCAAAAAACGACCGCTTTATCTTCGGCGACTCGGCTCGTATCTGGGACGACAAAGTGATGGTGGGCGCGAAAATGGTGTTCAACAATAAAATCGGGACGCTGCAAGGGGAAGGTCCGCTCAACATCGGCTCCGGACTGAATTACATGAAAGTGAAGGCATCCGGGCGTATCAAATCGGATTTTAACACCGCGACTGATACCAGTGGCTATGTGGTCACCGCCGAACTGATGACGGGTATGACCATCAACCTGCCCGCCAAACTCATAGACATCATGGTGAACGACGTGAAAGCGACTTCCTTCGATGCCCCGGCGCTGCTTTGCAACAACAACCTTGCATTTTATCAGCCTGCTACGTACGAATTTTTGAACGACGTGAAAGACCGGGAAGAGGTGCTGGCCAACCTGCAAGCCAACGCCGTACACATTCCCAGAAAAGACAACAAATATGCCTTCCTCCTGGGCCGCCATTCGGTGATCTGGAATGCCGAGTATCAATCGTTCCTGAGCCTCGAAGATAAAATCCCGGTAGTGACTATCAACGGCGAGCCGATTGGCAAAATGCTCAATGCGTTCGTAGAGTATAAAATGCCAACCACCGGTGACGACCGCTTTTATCTCTATTTCAAATCCAGCCCCGATCAATGGTATTTTTTTGGCTATCAATCCGGTGTACTCAACGTGGTGTCGAACAACACGCGTTTCATGGATGCCCTGCTGGCGATGAAAACCAAAGAAACTCAGTTCAAGATGCCCGACGGCGAGACCTATGAGATCATCGCCGCCAGCCCTTCGACGGCGGAGGCGTTTGTGAATCGGGTGCGGTCGGGGAGGAAGAAAGAGTGAGCAGGGAAGGGTGAAAAGGGGCTGGGCGATAGATTTTGAAAATCAAAACGGGCAAGTACTTCTTGGGTGAAGGGCTTGCCCGTTTTATTCCAGCACCGTTCCTTAGGAACGGGCAAATAATAACTTGTAAGTTTCAGATAGATTGGTTTTTGCTCAGATGGGCTATCTTTTTGAGCGAATAGTGGGGGCTATTTAATCAAAAAGATGGGTCATCTGGGTGAAAAGAAAGCATATCAAATTTACAAGTTATTATTTGCCCGTTCCTTAGTCGCCGGAATGTTGCGAAAAAAGCACAAAACTGACTCTTTTAGGACCTCGCTGGTAAGTAGATAATACCTTTTCCCCTATATTGGTAACAACTGTCGCAAATCCAATTCAAACCCAGGACACACATCCTCTCCCGAAAGAATGTGCTCAAAACCTGTCAGTTCTTCCACAGGCTGGCCAGGGTGATAGACAAAAGCGCATTTTGTTTTAGGGTCAATCAATCAGGCGAGCCGCACACCATTGGCCATCCAGGTGTCGGTCATTTTCTTTTTCAACTTGCCAATCCGGTCGCTGCTGGGCCGCACTTCGATCACAAAATCAGGCACCAGGGGAGCAAATTTTTGGCGATCCTCACTCGAAAGCGCAGCGATTTTTTCATCAGAAGCCCAGGCACCGTCGGCAGAGCGGACAGATGTATCTGGCAACGTGAAACCGGTCGTAGGGCTGTAGGTCTGACCTTTTTTGTGAGAGAACCACCACATATAGAGGAGGCCGTGGACATTACTTTCGGCAATTCCGCCATCATGATCTAAAGGGGGCATGAGAATGATTTTTCCGTTTTTATCTAGTTCGATGCGCCAGTCGTTGTTGTCTGCGCAAAAATCCATGAACTCTGCTTCCGTCAAACGACGGGGCGGTTTCAATTCATAACCCTTGCCAAAAACAGGGGATCGGAGCGTGTGGCGGATAATGGCACCGCTGTGGATGTCGCCCATGACGAAAAAATTTAGGACGAAGATAAAGGAAAAATCATGCCGTCAACAAGCCGAATCTGCAAGCCATCCTATGATTTCACCGTCTTCCGCCGTGCATCCGCTATCGAGAATCGAATCTTATCATGCGAAAATCGCTCGCTAAAATGCTCGAAGATGACCTTTAACTGGTAGGGCTCCTCGAACAGCGGCAACGCCCCCTGAATAATGTCCATTTCTTCGGGCGACACCCATTGACCGATGTCCAGCAGTTCGCCGCGCTCATACATGGTGGCGAGGTGGCTGAACACCGTGATAGGGCTGATGGCGCGCGACTCGGCGATCTGTTCGACCGTACGGCCTTGCCTCCAGAGATCCCAGGTCTGTAGGAAGGTGCTGCCCATCACGTTCAGGCCGGCGTTGGTTTTTTCGAGCACATAGCGGCGGATTTCTTCAATGAAGATATTACCGTAGTTCTGGAGTTTGCGCTCGCCTACACCGCTTATCTGTAGCATGTCGTAATCGGTGAGTGGGCGTTTTTCGGCCATTTCTTCCAGGGTGGCGTCGCTGAAAATCAGGTAGGGCGGCACACCCTGCTGCTGAGCCACAGTGCGGCGCAGCAAGCGCAAGACTTCGAATAGTTCGTCGCGCAGGGTTTCGCGTTGCGGTTTGGCCCGCAGCGCAGGCGGCAGTTTTTCCTTGGCGGCTTTCTTTTCTTCGGCCGTGGGTTTCGGCTGGGGCAGCGCAAGGCTCACTTTTTTTCCTTCAAAAAGCACGGCCTTGCCGGTTGGGGTGACGCGCAGCACGCTGTGCTCGTCGTAGGCGATCTCGATCAGCCCGAGGTGAAGCATTTGAGAGAGCAGGAACAGCCATTCGTCGTAACTGTATTCTTTGCCGGCGCCATAAGTCTTGATCGTGTGGTAATTACTTTCAAAAATCTCGCGCCGACCGGAGCCGCGCAGAATCTCGATCAGCGTATTCATCCCGACTTTTTCCTGTACCCGGCTGATGGCGGACAGGGCTTTTTGGGCTGCGACTGTCCCATCGAACGAGCGGGGCGGGTTGAGGCATACATCACAGTTACCGCAATCATGGTCATAATTTTCATCGAAATAAGCCAGCACCGTCCGGCGGCGGCATACTGGCGCCTCTGCAAACTGGTACATCCGCTCCAGTTTTTTGAGTTTCAACGCTTTTGACTCTGGACTGCCTTCGCCTTGCTCAAACATTTCCCGGTAGGAATTCACGTCGGCGTAACTGAAAAACAGGACAGCCTCCGAGGGCAGCCCATCGCGGCCGGCGCGGCCGATTTCCTGGTAATACCCTTCTACATTGCGCGGCAGGTTGTAATGGATGACAAAGCGAACATTGCTTTTGTCAATACCCATTCCGAAAGCGATGGTCGCACAAATGATGGGCGTGCGGTCGTTGATAAAATCCTCCTGGACTTTATTTCGCTGGCTGATGGGGAGGTCGGCGTGGTAGAAGTCGGATTTGTACCCTTTTGCGTTGAGTTTTTCGGAGATTTCCTGACAGGTTCTGCGGGCCAGGCAATAGATGATACCCGACTGATTGGGGTGCTGTTTTAAAAAATCCAGGATCTGCTCGATGCGCCGCTGACCGGGTTTGATCTTCAGGGAAATATTGGGCCGGTCGAATGAAGAGATAAATATCGCCGGGTCGGGAAGGCCGAGTTGCGCCACAATGTCGCGCCGGGTGATCTTGTCTGCCGTGGCCGTGAGCGCGATGAGCGGTATCTGTGGAAACTGTTGTTTCAAAAATTTCAACTGCGTGTATTCCGGGCGAAAATCATGTCCCCAGGAAGAAATGCAGTGCGCTTCGTCTATAGCAAACAAATTGACCTTCAATCGTTTGAGTAGCGGCTGAAAACCCTGCGATACCATTTTCTCCGGACTGACGTAGAGCAATTTGATGTACCCGGCGAGGAGCGCGGTTTCCACATTGTGTTGCTGGGCAGAGTTCAGGCTGCTGTTGATAAACGCTGCCGGAATCCCGTTGGCACTCAATCCCTCTACCTGATCCTTCATCAGCGCGATGAGCGGGCTGACGACGATTGCGATGCCCTCCTGCGTGATGGCCGGTATCTGGTAACAAATACTTTTGCCGCCGCCGGTGGGCATCAGCACGAGCGCGTCGCGGCGGTCGTACACGGTCTGGATGATGTCGCCTTGCAGGGGACGAAACTGGTCGTAGCCGAAGTATTTTTTGAGGGCGGCGGAAGCGGCGTGTAAGTTCATTAAAGTTTGAAGTTTGAGGTTCGAAGTTCGGCTCCGGTCGTTGCATTTTTTGAGACGCGCACTACTTTTTTTCAATCGAATAAACGGCTCCACAATATACGGCCAAACGCGCTATGCAAATCTCGCCATCTGCCAGGTTTCTATTCAATTCTTTGCCGCCCACTTCGTACGGACCGAGATAAAAAGTGATTACTATCGTTGCCCTCATCATCCTGAATAACCCGGCGTTCTAAAACGCCCTCCACTACCAGTGTCGTCTGATGCTCCAACTCCAACTTGATGGCATCCAATTTTTCAATTTGTACATACGCCACTGTAATAAGCGCCAATGCTGCGATCATCAGGAATATGAATACACCAGCCTCCGCATTAGGCTTAAAGGTAATGCAGGTCAATGCGACGGCGGTAGCCATACCAGCTCCAGCCAGTCGCAGCCATTGATGCCGCCGGTCTTTTTCGGTGAGCAATTGCTTTCGGTCAAAGTCCGAGAGCGGGACGCGGTGTTCTGTATTTACGGGAAAGGGCATGGAGTTTTATGAACAGAATCAATGATAGATTATAAAAGTCTAGGCTTCCCCCTTTTTGAGTAACTTATACTCAACCCTCTTCGATAGATTTCCGCCAAATAATACTCGCTGTTGTATAACCTTAAAATACCGTTTTTTTCCAACATCTCTTGATCTGCGCAGTATTAAGTTCTGATTGAGTAGAGTGAATATCTGCCATGTTCAAAGACTGATTTTAATCCCCAATTCCTCCAGCTGCTTCAACTTAATCCCGTCCGGCGCATCAATCATCATATCCCGCCCCTGATTGTTTTTCGGGAACGCAATGAAGTCGCGGATCGAGTTTGCGCCATTCATCACGGCGTTGAGGCGGTCAAAACCGAAAGCGATGCCGCCGTGCGGGGGCGCGCCGTACTCAAATGCGCCGAGCAGGAAGCCGAATTGCGCTTCCGCTTCCTCGTTCGTGAAGCCCAACAGGCGGAAATTGCGGCTTTGCAGGTCGCGGTCGTGGATCCGGATGGAGCCGCCGCCGATCTCTACGCCATTGATGACCAGGTCGTAAGCATCAGCGCGGATGCCTTTCAGTACGGCGCGGTCGTCGCTTTCCATCTTCACGATGTCGTCGGGCTTGGGCGAAGTGAACGGGTGGTGCATGGCGAAAAAGCGGGCTTCGTCTTCGTCCCATTCGAGCAGAGGAAAGTCCATGACCCAGAGCGGTTTGAAGTCCTCGGGACGGCGCATGCCGAGGCGATTGCCCATTTCGAGGCGGAGTTCGCTGAGTTGTTTGCGCGTCCGCTCGTCTTCACCGCAGAGGATGAGGAGCAGATCGCCGGGTTTTGCATTGCAGGTGGAAGCCCACACCTTTAATTGGTCGGGCGTGTAAAATTTATCCACGCTTGATTTCGGTGTGCCATCGGCTTCAATTCTGACATAAATCAGCCCTTTCGCGCCGATTTGCGGGCGTTTTACCCACTCGGTCAGTTCGTCTATTTGTTTGCGGGAATAATCGGCGCAGCCGGGGGCGCAGATGGCGATGACTGATTCGACTCCGTCGAACACCTGGAAACCGGCAGGCACAAGATTGGCTCCGCTTCCGAACTCAGAACCGTCAGGGGATTTCAAGTCAACAAACTCCATTTCGAACCGCACATCCGGTTTGTCGCTGCCGAACCGCCGCATCGCCGCATCGTACGTCATACGGGGAAAATCAGCGAGCGTCATACCCAGGGCCTCCTGAAACAGGTATTTGGTCAGCCCTTCGAAGGTATTAAGAATGTCTTCCTGGTGTACGAACGACATTTCACAGTCAATCTGCGTGAACTCCGGCTGGCGGTCGGCGCGCAGGTCTTCATCGCGGAAGCATTTTACGATCTGGAAATATTTGTCGAAACCCGCTACCATCAGGATTTGCTTGAAGGTCTGCGGGCTTTGTGGCAGCGCGTAAAACTGACCCTTGTTCATGCGGCTGGGCACCACAAAGTCGCGCGCACCTTCGGGCGTGCTCTTGATGAGATTGGGCGTTTCTACTTCTATAAAGCCTTGGGCAGCCAGGTATTTGCGCGTTTCGATGGCCAGGTTGGAACGGAAAATCAGATTTTTCTGCACCGCATTGCGCCGCAAATCGAGGTAACGATATTTCATGCGGAGGTCGTCGCCGCCGTCCGTGTCATCCTGGATCGTGAACGGAGGCGTTTTGGCGGCATTGAGCACCTTGAATTCCGTGACGCGGATTTCAACGTCGCCGGTGGGGCGGTCCGGGTTTTTTGAGGCGCGCTCGCGGACCGTGCCGGTTGCCTGGATCACGAATTCGCGGCCCAGATTATTGGCGCGGTCGCCGAGTTCGGCGCTGTCGTCCATGTCGAACACCAATTGCGTGATGCCGTAGCGGTCGCGCAGGTCCAGAAAAGTGAGTCCGCCGAATTTGCGCACAATGGCAACCCAGCCGGAGAGGGTGACGGTTTTATTGATATCCGAGAGGCGCAGTTCGCCGCAGGTATGGGTACGGTACATGTATGAGAGCGTGAGATGTGAGAAACGGGAGCGTAAGGCCCTGGCCTAAATTAGTTTAAAATTTCTCGCAAAGACGCAAAATTTTGATACAGAACTCTTTGCGCCTTTGCGTCTTTGCGAGAAATTTTCCTTCGTACTTATGCCCACGAAAACGAGGCGCAAAGAAACGGATTTTAGCCTGAAAAAAGCAGGGCTTATAACCGCCACACCAGTCCGTTTTGCCAGGTATAGGTATCCAGCGGCGCGGCATTGGGCAACCCCCGGTCGAGGCTGTAGGCAAAATCGGTGCTGAAACGCAGGTGTTTGCTCAGGGGAAGTTCGAGCGACCATTCTGTCGAAAAGCGGTAATTGTGAAAATCCTGAAACTGCGGCTGCCAATAGGTGGTCGCTTGCAACACGGCACCGGTTTTTTTCTGGCGCAGCGTGACGCTCATATAATTGCTCCACCGGTACCAGGTCGGCTGGCCGTAGCTTTCCGTAAAAAAATTCTTTTCGTACAGCGCCGCCGTACCCAGGTAAAGCCGGCTGTTTTGCGCGTTGCTGATGAAAAAGCGTTGGCGCAATCCGGTGCCGAACAGCGTCCTGCTTTGAATCAGCAGCAGCCGGTTGGTCTGCTGCTGTGCATAGACTTCCAGCGACATGGCGGAGAGAAGTTTATAGTTGTAACGCAGGTGGGCGAAAGCGGCGTTGGAGAATTCGCGGCCGCCCGCTTTAAGAAAATCGGCATTGAGCAGCAAGAGCCACACCTGCCGCGCGTGTTTGTATTGAACCCGCGCTTCGCCGCGCAACAACATCGTCTCCTGTTTCACTTTGGCCACCTGGAAGGCCGCTTTCATCGAGCCATACCAGCGCAACGAGTCGTTCGTGCCCTGGATACGCATCTCTTCGATGTTGACAATCTGGGCGCAGAGGGTGGAGGTTTGGGTCAAGGCCCAGAATAAGAGTAGAAGACAGCGCAGCAGCAGGGTGCGCCATGATCTTTGATACAGCATGCGGCAAAAGTGCGAACTTCCGAGGCAATAAATGGAACGCGGATGACGCGGATTTTAAAACTACCGAAACACCACCGTTCCCACCTGCACCTTCCCGCCATCCGTCTCGATTTTTATCAGAAACACCCCCGCCGGAAGCCTGCCGCGCTGCACTGCCACGGTGTTGTCGCGAGAAAAAGTGACTGCTACCAAGCGACCGTTTATGTTGTAGAGGGAGAGTTTGCGCGGCAATAATGCATGATCCCTGAATGAAATATACGCGACGTCGTCGGCAGGGTTGGGCCAGATTTTCAGGCGCTCGCCTGCGGCGAAAAGAGGTGGTTCCACACTGCTGGTTTGTTTAAAGAGCGGCTGCACAGTATGGAACACGGTATTGGTTGCTACCGGCGCGTTGAAGTCGAAGTAGATGCCAGCCCGGTTTTCTATTCGGGTGCCTTGCGGCAAATTTGCCTGCTGCGCAATTCGGAGCTGGATGAAGCCTTGTGAAGCAGCCACATTCGTATTGCTGTCAGGGCACCAATGGCATCGCCAACGGACAGTTGGACGCATTTGAATATACCCTTTCCCCGACCGCTAACCCGAACTATATTTATGTCTCGGCGCATCTCGGAGCAGCTTCCTACGATACTTACATCAATGTGTTCAGTTGCACAGTCGGCACCCCGGCGGCGCCTTCATCCAAGCCGGAAGATGGTATAAACGACCGGGACGACGCATCTTTACTCGTTACAGGCGAATTGCGCGTGTTCCCGAACCCGACAGAAGGTATGCTTTTTGCTGATTTGTCCGCCTGGGCAGGACAGGAAGTACAACTCCGCGCCTTCAACGCACAGGGCCAGATGTTGCTGAATACTTCGGTCGCAGGTGGCAATGCACAGCATACCGTCGAGTTATCAAATAACCTGACTTCAGGCCTCTATTACCTGGAAGTGACGGCAGCCGACGGCGCGAAGCAGGCACAGCGGTTTGTGGTGCGGCGTTGAGTAAAAAAATGATTACTTGGGTGATGATTGAGTGCCGCGTTCCTTAGGAACGGGCAAATAATAACTTGTAAGTTTCAGATAGATTGGTTTTTGCTCAGATGGGCTATCTTTTTGAGCGAATAGTGGGGCTATTTAATCAAAAAGATGGGTCATCTGG
>Ga0209181_10002618_pt1 | contig 29171 bp, 19 predicted proteins | sample MAT05_FD_187208 | JGI IMG/M metagenome (GOLD analysis project Ga0209181, IMG submission 187208) | Freshwater microbial communities from Lake Fryxell liftoff mats and glacier meltwater in Antarctica - MAT-05 (SPAdes) (version 2) | ecosystem: Environmental > Aquatic > Freshwater > Ice > Liftoff...
AAATACGGCAACGCCGATATTACCGGCGGCCTTGATAAGTTCTGGATGTCGAGTAGTTTGCTGGTCACATCGTTCGAACAGATCGATTTCATGAAGGCGCTGCGCGACGGCAAGCTCGGGTTCAATCCGCGCATCAATAAGCTGGTGCAAGACGCGATGGTGGTCGAAAAGACCGTCGACTACACCATTTACGGCAAGTACGGCTCCTGCCCGATGCCCAATGGCACCTATCTCGGTTGGCTGGTGGGCTATGTCGAGAGCGCCGGCAAAGTTTGGTATTACGCGCTGAATCTGGACGGCAAATCGGTGGCTGATTTCTCGGGCGTGCGGCTGGATATCGTCAAAGGTTCGATGATCGAACTTGGATTCTTGCCTGCGCCGCCGGCTCCCCTCGTACCCGATCCGCTGGCTATGCCGGCAACCTCCACCGCCGCCGCCGTCGCACCCGTGAGCGCGGGAGCGCAGTAGGCAGAGATTGCTCAAGGGGATGCGGCCGTGCGCACTCTGAAGCAAGAGCGGGGCTGCTTTAAGCCGAAGCGGGGCTTGGGGCTGGGGCGAAGCGTTGAAGGGTCTGGATCGTTCTAGCAGCCTGTCGGACTTGAAGAATCGAAGCGAAAATTTGACTGGGCGAAGCCAGATTTCGTCGATTTTGAAGGGTAATAGCTCTTCTATTGCCCGAAAAAGCGGCGGAATATGGATCGTCCAGGCGGTTTTGCAGCCGATTTCCTTTAAGTCCGACAGGCTGCTAGGTCAGGTTGTACGGTATCCACTACTGACAACACGGATTCGACGCCATCGCGAACTCACACGCCTGATGCGCGATCAGAATGGGCTAAAAAAGCCCTTGCGTTCTAGGCTCCAAAGCGCATTTGCCCCGAGCCCCGGCACCCGAAGCCCGACGCACATGGATGTGCTAAGCAAGCGGGAGGCAGGATGCCGTGAGCGGCCAAGCCCCGAGCCCCGAGCCCCGGCACCCGAAGCCCGACGCACATGGATGTGCTAGGCAAGCGGGAGGCAGGATGCCCGTGAGCGGCCGAACCCCGACTTCTTTTGCCATTTAACGCGCTCCGAAGGCTGTCTTAACTTTGATTTAAGGTGCGCTTCGCTAGCGTCCACTCATCGTAGTGCGGCTGTCGCCTTTGGTGCGCCGGGGTACGGTATCGGGGCAGTACTTTGAAAGCCCGGGCTGGCGGATTCCCCCAAGAACGCCCCCGGGCTTTTTTTTGTCTGGGATTCGGGCACTAGTCCGTGATTTACGTGTCTGTAGCCTATTGGAGTGCCACCGCCGGGTTTTTATTCTCGTGCGAACGACGTCCTTTGCTGCAAGATCAACCCATTCCCGCGCGCTTGATGCGCCCATCCAGAGTGTGTCCGTATGCGCATCCTCGTCATTGAAGACAACCCCGACATCGCCAGCAATATCGGCGACTATTTAAGCGATCGTAGTCACGTGGTGGATTTTGCCGGCGACGGCATCACCGGTCTGCATCTGGCTGTGGTGAATGACTACGAAGTCATCGTGCTGGATTTAATGCTGCCGGGCATGGACGGCTTGGAAGTCTGCCGCAAGCTGCGTCAGGAAGCGCGCAAGCACACGCCGGTGCTCATGCTGACCGCTCGCGATGCGCTGCAGCAGAAGCTTGCCGGCTTTGAGACCGGCGCCGATGATTACATGGTGAAACCTTTCGCATTGCAGGAACTGGAAGCGCGGATCATGGTGCTCGTGCGGCGCAGCAAGCCGCAGCAGGCGCGCGTGCTGAATGTGGCTGAGTTGGCTTACAACTTAGATACGCTGGTGGTAGTGCGTCAGGGCAAGAGCATCCAGCTCAATCCGATTGCGCTCAAAATTTTGCAATGCTTGATGGAGGCCAGCCCCTCGGTGGTGACTCGTCAAGAACTCGAAATGCGCGTCTGGGGCGAGGAATTGCCCGACAGCGATTCGCTGCGCGTGCACATCCACACTTTGCGCGCGGCGATCGACAAGCCTTTCGACAAACCGCTGATTCAGACGCGTCATGGCATTGGTTATCGTCTGGTTGATCCTGAAGCTGCGGCCTGATCGAAGGCCGCAGGCGTGACCACGCCCATGGTCGCCGTGATTCCAGGTCGCCATCGCAAGCGACTACGCAGCCGCATCATTATTTCCTTCGCGCTGTTCGGCACCACGCTGACAGCGCTGTTCGCGGCATCTGCCATTTTCCTGCGTAGCTATCTTGAAGAGGCGTTGATCGGCGACACGCTTGCAACCGAGCTAACTAACTACGCTGACACCTACTATCGCGATCCGACATCTCCAGGGGTGCCGTTCTCGAAGATTCGCGGCTGGAGCATCACGCCTGACAAATTTGGCAATGTGCCGTTCAATTGGCAGGATTTACCAAATGGCGTGCACAACATCGTTGAACGCACGTCGGTGGGTGATCAGTCGTACAAGCTTGCGGTCCGTAAGGATTCCGGCATGTGGTTTTTCATGCGTTACGACGTGTCCCAAGAAGAACGCAGCCGACAGCTTTTGACCTGGACACTCGCCGCTGTGGTTCTAGTGTTTTCGGCGCTTGCATGGGTACTCGGCTTTTGGGCAGCGGATCGTGTGATGTCGCCGGTCGCCGAACTCGCGCGTCGTCTTGAAGGCATTTCGCGTAGCGGTCGGCATGAGCCGCTCGCGCCGCATTTTGCCGACGACGAAGTCGGCCAACTCGCCGTTGCCTTGGACGATTACGCCGGGCAGCTAACCGTTTTGGTGGAGCGTGATCGCGAGTTCAATTCGGACGTTAGCCACGAGTTGCGTACGCCGATGGCGGTGATTCAGTCCTCGATCGAGTTGATCCAATCGCAGCCGGATCTCTCCGACAAAACCCGTGATCGCCTCAAACGTATCGAGCGCGCGTCTAAGCAGTCGACCGAACTCATTTCTGCGCTCTTGCTGTTGTCGCGCAGCGAGCGCCAGGGGCCACAGGATGGAGAGGTCTCGGATGTTGCTAAAGTGGCGGCGGAAGTGGTCGAGTCGCATCGCCCGCAACTCGGTGGCAAGCCGGTGCGACTGGTGATTGATGTCACCCATAACCCCGAAGTCGCCGCGCCCGAAGCGGTGATCGCCGTGGTCTTGAGCAATCTCATTGGTAACGCGGTCAAGTACACACGCGAAGGCGAGGTGCGCGTGTGCGTGCACGAGCATGGCGTGGTCGTTGAAGACACCGGCCCCGGATTCACCGCCCAAGAGGCAAATCAACTCTTCGATCGTCACGTGCGCGGCAGCAGTGCCGGCGGGACCAGCGGCGCGGGTTTGGGGCTGGCCATCGTCAAGCGACTGTGCGCGCTCTACGGCTGGCGCGCCGAGTTGCGCCCACGCGCCGAGGGTGGCGCGCGCGCGGAGCTGCGCTTTTCGGTCTAAGGCGCCGTTGCGCTTGAGCGCGGCCATGCTCGATTGCGAGTGGTCGAAACGCAAAGTGCTTGCGAATGACGCAAGCTGGGCAAAGGACGCGAAAGATAAAAACGCCGCGCCATGCGTTCGATGGATCGCCTTGTGCACCAACCCGCCCAAGTTAGCTTCCCGCGAGGCATCATCGGCGCATCGTTTCCAAGGTGAGACCAATGAACGCACCCACGGTGGTACCCGAGCATTGGCCGGCTTGGGCCAAGCGCTTTGCCGATCTTTATTACGCTGGCACCTCGGCGATGTTCCTGTTGCACGGGAACACCAATGATCTGATCCCCGTCGGCGCGACCGGCGACAAATACGGATCTCTGAACGACTTTTTAAGCGGGCAGGTGTTCGGCCGCTTTGATCTAGTGATCAACTTCGATCTGGCGCATGGTCTGAAGGCGGGTGGTGTCGGCGATGTGGACCGCCAGCGGCAGATGGTGGGTTTGATGTCGAGGCGCTTAGGCGATCCCGAGCGTTTGCCGCGCGACGCCACGCAGGCTTTATTGCTGCTCGATCGCATGTTGCTCGACGTACTCACGGCCAAAGAATCGGATCGCATCCGCGTGGCGGTGCTGGTGGATTTCGCGTCCTTTGTGGTGCCAGACAACGAGCGCGGCGGCCCGGCGACGGCGACGCATTTGGTGATGCTGATGAAATGGGCAGCCAATCCCTATGTCAAGCGCGCGAATTTGGCCTTCGTGCTGATTGACGAACGCCTCGCAGATTTCAATGACCGATTGGTCAGCTCGCCGCATGTGAATGCGATCGAATTGCCGTTACCGGATGAGTCTGAACGGCTACGATTTCTGAAGGTGCTGACGGCTGAGATGGACGTGGCCGCCTTCAGCGACTACACCATCGAGGCGCTCGCACAGCAGACCGCTGCCGTCACTTTGGCCGATCTGGCGGTGCTAGTGGAAAGCGCGCGGCGTACCGGGAATCGGCTGAACGAGAAACGCTTCAAAGCGCGCAAGAAGCAATTGATCGAGCGCCAAGCGCAAGATCTGCTCGAATTCGTCGAACCCAAATACGGCCTGGAACGCGTGGTCGGTCATGAAGCCGCGAAAAAGCGCCTACTCGATGACGCGGAGATCATCCGCCGAGGTCGCCTGGATGTCGCGCCGATGGGCTATCTGTTCAATGGTCCGGTTGGCACCGGCAAAACCTTTCTGGCCACGTGTCTGGCCGGATCCATCGGCATGCCGTGCGTCAAGCTCAAGAATTTCCGGTCGAAATATGTCGGTGAAACTGAGGCTAACCTCGAACGCGTGCTCGGCGTCTTACGCGGCATGGGGCCAGTGATGGTGATCATCGATGAGGCCGACGCCATGCTTGGTCAGCGCGATCAGGGTGGCGATTCGGGCGTCGGCAGCCGCGTCTTCGGCATGATCGCCAACGCCATGGGTGACACCGATTACCGCGGCAAAATCGTGTGGATGCTGCTCACGGCACGCCCAGATCTGTTGCCCATCGATCTCAAGCGTCAGGGCCGTGCCGAGATCCATATTCCCTTGTTCTATCCGCAAACGCAGGATGAGATTCGGTCTTACTTCATCGTGATCGCGCAGAAATTCGGTGCGCCGCTGAGCCTCGAAGACCTACCCGAAGTGCCGCACGTGGGCGATCTCTCTGGCGCCGATATCGAAGCACTGGTGAGCCGCGCCTGGCGCGAAGCCCTGCTCGCCGACGAGACCAAACTCACGCGTGAGCGCATCGCCAAAACGCTTGCCGGTTTCATGCCATCCACGCAATCGCTCGAACGCGAAATGCAAGAAATCGCGGCGATCATCGAGTGCACCGACCAGGAATTCCTAGTCCCGACTGCACGCAAACTCCTAGCCGACCACGGCGACCGCGAAGGCCTGCAACTGCGCTTCAAAGAGATCATGCGCATGTTGGGGAAGTAGGCGGGCTTGGGACTCAGGGCCCGGGACTCGGCCGCTCACGGCATCGTGCTTCCCGCTGCACTAGCACATCCATGTGCGTCGGGCTTAGGTGCCGGGGCTCGGGGGAAATGTACTTGGAAGCTAAGAGCGCTAGGATTTTTTTAGTTATTTTGACGGCGTAGTTCGTAGCTCCGCGACGCTGTCGCCCACGTGCTCGTCAGTCCCGCGTAGGCGGGAATCTAGCTTCTTTCTTGGTGTTTGGTACTTAGAGCGAAGCGCCAACAAAAGCGCTGGATCCCCGCCTTCGCGGGGATGACGGTCAGCCGTCGCGGAGCGCACCATCGGCACCGCCACGAAAGCACTTCAGACCGGCACTTGAGCCCCGCCTCTCACTTCACTGGCCGCGCTTTTAGATTCAAGCAGCCCCGATCTTGGCACCCCAACCCCGCTCCCGCAAAAAAGCAGCCCCGCTCTTGCTTCAAAACAACACATAACGCTCCCAGAAATCGCATTGTGTGCGCCGGTAGTTGCTGATCAGGCCGCGGCGTACGTCGTCGAATTCGATGGATACATCGTCGCTCGGGGTGCGTTGCGGCCAGATCGGGTCGCTGCCGCCATTGGGATTGCCGCTTGCGGCGAACCGAGTCCATTGGCGCTGGATTTGTGCAGACAGATCGATCTCGGCAGCGGTAGCAAACGGATACGGCCCGAAGACAAAGGCAATATCGGCGCCGTGAAAGGCACCGTAGATGGCTGAGGCATTGTCGAACACATGCGTGTACACATAGCGCCACACCGGATTTCCCGCCGCCGCGTGGTTACGGCTATAAGCACGCGCGGGACAGGCGAAAGTTAAATCATCGATGATGTCTGCATAGGCATACCACGGTGCGGGATAGTTCGCCGTAGGATAAAGGGCGAGCACTTGCGGCGTGAGTTGCGGGAAAGTGCTGGCGATCAGCGCCTCGTAGGCAGCGACAGTCGGCGGACGCGCACTGGCAGGCAGCAGCGTGGTCATTTCGTCGGCATTGATGCCCACGATCAGTGGCACTGTCGCCGCACGGCCGTTGGCAATGGCGCTGCCAGGGCCTTCGGTGAGCGCGTACTGATCGATCACCAAGCCAAAGTCTTCGCCTTCGCGGCCAAAGCCCAACGTCGGACGCGCCACTTCAACCAGTTGTTCCGCACTCAAGGCGCGCATGCATGTCACGCGGTTCGGCGCGTTCGAGCAGCCGGCGAGACCGATGATGCGGTCGCCTTGCGTGTAGGCGCTCTCGCTGCCGACGGAAGCCGAGTTCAGTGCCGGCAAGCTGCGCTGGCAGCCACCGCTTTCCATGATGGCGCGATGGAACAAGCCGCGCGCGAGCGGGCTGGCCACGAGTGCGCAAGTAGACACTGCGCCGGCCGATTCGCCGAATATCGTGACGCGATCAGGGTCGCCGCCGAATCCGCGAATATTCGACTGCACCCAGCGCAGGGCGGCAATCTGGTCGAGCAAACCATAGTTGCCGGCACTCGGATGATCGGGAAATTCACCGCCGAGTTCGCGCAAGGCCATATAGCCGAAGGGACCTAGACGGTAGTTGATCGTGACCACGACCACGCCGTCGTCGGCGAGGCGTGCGCCTTCATATTGCAGGCCGCCATCCATGCGCCGCTCACCCGATGCACCCTGCGTCAAACCGCCACCATGGATCCAAACCATGACCGGCCGATTGGCGCCAGCGCGCACCTCGGGCGACCAGATATTCAGATGCAAACAATCTTCGTCGATGGCCACCAGATCGGTGGCGAAGACACCCTCGGAGGTCACCGACTGCGAACATGCGGGGCCGAAACTGCCGCCATCGCGCGGCTGGGTGCGCGCTGGCGCGAATTGCGGTGCCCGCCAGCGCAGTGCGCCCACCGGCGGCGCGGCAAACGGAATCCCCGGAAAGCGCATCTGCCCTGGCGTCTCCAGCGTGCCGCGCACCAAGCCTTCGCGTGTTGCAACCACACCCGGCGGCGTGGATGACTGCGTCAAAACGCGTAATGGACGTTCGCTACGCGTGAAGCTGCCCCCGCCGCCAAAGGGGTAGGTCAGTGCATAGGAAATCCGATTGCTGTCGACATCATTGCGCGGCGTGATCAAACGAATTTGGGCCGGACCCGCGCTACGCGTGTCTAGCGCCACACTGGCGCAACTGCGGCAATAGCCGCGCGCGAAAGTAAAATTTGGCGCGAAATCTGTATCGGGCACCGCCTCGCTCGCGAAAGCCCAACGCGGTCGGCCGGCACCGTCGTACACATAAAGCGTGTGGAAAGATTGCGCCGCGCCCGCTGCGCCGAAGAGATAGCTGATCAAGCCCCAGCCACTATCGGCCTCGCCCGCGTACCAACTTCCAGAGAGCGCCGTTTCGACCGCGTCGCCGCCTGGCACGATAGCTTGCAGACACCAGCGCAGGTTCTCGCCAGCCAGACTGAATTGAAAGTCATACAGCTCAAGCGCGCCCGGCCGCGCGCTGCCGTCGCCGCATTGAGCCGCCGTCGCCACGCGCTCAATGCGCGCGCCCGCAAAGCGCTGAGCCACACTCGCACCGCTGCCGCTGTAGCGATATTCGACCAATTCGACCGTTCCGACCGCGCCCGACCATTGCCCATCGATCAGATACCAAAATGGCTGCCCATCGGTCTCATAGGTGAACAACGCGCCGACCACGTGATCGCCCACAATCTGCAAATCGACGCCATGGCCATTGCGCGTACTGTCGAAATACAGCCCCGACGCGGGCGGCGCTGCCAGCACGGGCGCCGCGAGCATGCACAAACAACACAACATCCAAGCGCGCATCAGGATTCCCATCGCATCGATAGCTAGAAACTAACGTGAGCGTGCGTGGATGGTTGACCTGATCGCGTGTGAGTTCTGGCGCTAACGGCGCGTCAAGTCGCGCGGGCCCGCGCAGGAAGGAAGAGAACACCAGCGGGACGCGGAGAAAAGCCAAGGAAAAGCAGAAAGGATGCGAAGGATGCTTCAGCAAGAACGGTCAATTGACTACACCAGCGTCCGCTCAGTCATCGTCATCGCTGCGGCGCCGTGAATCCAGCGCATAGCACGCACTTTGGTTGAGCATGCGGAGGTGCCCGGCAGATTTAAGAAAAGTCGATTTTCGCCCACACGGGGAACGACGAATACGGCTCTCAGCCTAACGCTGAGGCTAATCGGCACGTCTTCGCGCTCTGTCTGCTTTTCCTTTGCGACCATCGCGTCCCTGCCTCACTGCTATCCCGCTGCGTGTCTCGTTCCGTCATTGTCATGTCGCCACTGGCATCATGGCGAAGTCTCAGGAGGCCACATGACAGCACGCGTCGTATTGATTACCGGTGCCGCCAAGCGGGTAGGCGCCTGCATTGCGAGGCATCTGCACGCGGCGGGCTTTGATGTCGCGCTGCACTATCGGCATTCGGCAGATGAGATGGCGGCGCTGGTCGCGACACTGGAATCCGCGCGTCCACGTTCAACGTTGAGCCTGCAAGCCGATCTGGCCGACGATTCTGCGCTGCCAGAATTGATCGCCGCGACGCACGAGCGGTTTGGTCGGCTGGACGGCTTGGTCAACAACGCATCGACCTTCTACCCAACGCCTTTCGGTGAGATCAGCGGCACGGACTTCGAGGCGATGATGGCCAGCAACGCGCGCGCGCCGATGTTGCTCGCGCAAGCGGCCGAAGCGCATCTGCGCGCGGCGAACGGCGCCATCGTGAACATCGTCGACATTTACGCTGATCGCCCAATCCCGCGCTATCTACCCTATTGCATGGCCAAGGCTGCGCTGGTGGCCCTGACCTATGGCTTGGCACGCGAACTTGGTCCGGAGGTGCGCGTCAACGCCGTCGCACCGGGCAACATTTTGTGGTCGACCAATCCCGAAAAAGCCGAAACCAGCGCCATGGTCGAAGAGCGCACCGCGCTGCGCCGCCAAGGCGAGCCCGAAGACATCGCGCGCGCCGTGTTGTTCCTATTGCGCGACGCGGGATACGTCACTGGCCAGGTGCTGCGCGTGGATGGCGGTCGCTGGTTAAATATTTGAGGTGCGGGCTCGGGACTCGGGGCTCGGGACTCGGGACTCGGGACTCGGCAAAATGCGCTGTGGAGCTACGAATGCAAGGCGTTTTTTCGGGTCATCTTGCCCAACTTGCTGCCACGTAACTTTGCGAGGTGGTCGCACCCGTGCTCGTCATTCCTGCGTAGGCGGGAATCCAGTTTCTTTCTTGGCGCTTGGCGCTTGGTGCTTTCAGAGCGAAGCCCACGAAAAGCGCTGGATCCCCGCGTTCGCGGGGATGACGATGATCGTTGGCTGGGCACACCGGTCGCACGATCACAAAAGCACTTCAGGCCCGCACCCCAGCCCCGCTCTTGGCCTGCCTGCACTATCCTTGCCGACCCCTGCGCTAACGGCAATCGTGATGGAAAAGAGTTTCGATCCCAAGGCCATTGAGAGCCGCTGGTATCCAATCTGGGAGGCCTCGGGCCAGTTTGCGCCGAAGGGTGTGGGCGATCCCTATTGCATTCTGCTGCCGCCGCCGAATGTCACCGGCACCTTGCACATGGGGCATGCCTTTCAGCAGACGGTGATGGATTTGTTGATCCGCTATCAGCGCATGAGCGGCAAGGACACCTTGTGGCAGGGCGGCACGGATCACGCCGGGATTGCGACGCAGAAGATCGTTGAGAACCAACTCGGTGCGCAGGGGCAGAAGCGGCATGATTTGGGTCGCGAGGCTTTTATCGAGCGCGTTTGGGCATGGAAGCAGGAATCTGGCTCGACCATTAGCCGTCAGATGCGCCGTTTGGGTGCCTCGGTGGATTGGTCGCGCGAGCGCTTCACCATGGACGAGGGCCTTTCGGCCGCGGTGCGCAAAGTGTTTATCGAGTGGTATCGCGCCGGGCTGATTTATCGCGGCAAGCGCCTGGTGCATTGGGATCCGGTGTTGGGTACGGCGGTTTCTGATCTAGAAGTCGAGAATGTCGATAAGGACGGCAGCCTCTGGTCCATCCGCTATCCGGCGGCAGATGGCGGCGAGGGTTTGGTGGTCGCGACGACGCGCCCAGAAACCTTGCTCGGTGATGTCGCCGTGGCGGTGCACCCGGAGGATGAGCGCTACGCGCATTTGATCGGCCAATCCTTGAAATTGCCGCTCACGGATCGATTGATTCCGGTGATCGCCGATGACTATGTCGAGAAGGGCTTCGGCACCGGCGCGGTGAAGATCACGCCCGCGCACGATTTCAACGATTTCGCGATGGGCCAGCGGCACAATCTCAAGCCGATTTCGATTTTCACGCTTGGCGCCATCGTCAATGAAAACGCGCCCGTCGCGTATCAGGGCTTGGATCGCTTTGAGGCGCGCAAGCGCGTGGTGGCCGATCTGGACGCCGCCGGATTACTGGTGGAAACCAAGCCGCACAAATTATCGATCCCGATCAGCCAGCGCAGCGACGCGGTGATTGAACCGATGCTGACCGATCAATGGTTCGTGGATCTGACTTCAGATACGCTCCCCGACGGGCGTCCCGGAGGTCGCAAAGCCATCACTGAGCCTGCGCTAGCCGCGGTGACCGAGGGTCATATCCAGTTTGTGCCAGAGAACTGGAAGACCACCTATGTGCAGTGGCTGAGCAATATCCAAGATTGGTGCATCAGCCGCCAACTCTGGTGGGGGCACCGTATTCCCGCGTGGTACGACGAATCCGGGCAGCACTTTGTCGGCGAGAACGAGGCCGATGCGCGCGCGCATGCGAATCGCGAAATCGTGGGCGCGCTGCGCCAAGATGAAGATGTACTCGACACGTGGTTTAGCTCGGCGTTGTGGCCGTTCTCGACCATGGGCTGGCCCGAGGGTTCGGCGCAAAATGGCCAGGCTGATTGGTCGCGCGATCAGCGTTTCTTGCCGTCGGCGGTGCTGGTCACGGGTTTCGACATCATTTTCTTCTGGGTGGCGCGCATGGTTATGGCCACCACCTATTTTGCCGGTCGCGGCGCGGACGGCCACTTTGAGCCGAAGTTTGCGCAGCTCAAGGATCGCATTCCCTTCCGCACGGTCTACATCAACGCCATCGTGCGTGATGCCGAAGGCCAAAAGATGAGCAAGTCCAAGGGCAATACCTTGGACCCGCTGGATCTGATCGACGGCATCGAGCTGGAAGAATTGGTGCACAAATCGACGGTGAGCCTGTTGGTCCCGCAAGTGCGCGAGAAGGTCGAGAAGCGCATCCGCAAGGAATATCCGGCTGGCATCAATGCGGTCGGCACCGATGCGCTGCGTTTCACCTTTGCCGCGCTGGCGACCCATGGCCGTACCATTAACTTCGATCTGAAGCGCTGCGAAGGTTATAAAAACTTCTGCAACAAGCTCTGGAATGCCGCGCGATTTGTCCTGCAAAACTTAGGCAGCGTGGCGACTGAGTCCAGCGATTCGCCCACCGATGCGCGCAGCGTGGCGGTAACAGATGCGATTGATGCGGCGCTCTCACGGGTGTTCAGCGGCATCGGTGCGATTGAAGATCGTGCCGTGGAAGCGGGTTTGCAAGCACAAGCCATCGAGATCGCGCCGTCGATCGCGGACCCGTCTGTGGCCGAGCGTTGGATCGAGAGCGCGTTGCACCATGCCTGCGCGGAATATCACGCGCAGATCGCCGCCTATCGCTTTGATCTGGCCGCGCAAGCGCTCTACGACTTTGTCTGGAACGAATACTGCGACTGGTTTTTGGAATTGGCGAAACCTGCGCTGGCCGGTAGCGCCGCCGAGCGCGCCAGTACGCAGCGCAGCTTGTTACGCGTGCTCGAAGCGGTGTTGCGTCTATTGCACCCGATCATTCCCTTCATCACCGAAGAAATCTGGCAACAGATCGCGCCGAAACTGAATATCAACGCGACCAGCATCGCCACGCAATCGATGCCGCAAGCGGCCGAATTTGCTGTCGACGCCGTCGCCACTGCCGATATCGAGTGGCTCAAAGCCGTGCTCGGCGGTGTGCGCCGCATTCGCAGCGAACAGAATATTTCGCCGGGCAAATTGCTGCCCTTGCTGTTCAGCGCAGGCGATGCGAGTGACCTTGAGCGTCAACAACGCTTCGCCGCGGCGATCGCCTTCATTGCGCGCATCGACGCCGATGCGATGCGCTGGCTGAAGGCCACGGAGACTGCGCCGGCATCAGCCGCGGTGGTGATTGGCGAACTGAAAGTGCTGATCCCGCTGTTGGGCCTGATCGATGCCGACGCCGAGCGCAAACGCCTCGCGCGCGAGATTGCACGGCTGGAAGGCGAGGTGCGTAAATGCGAAGGCAAACTCAGCAATGCCAATTTCGTTGCCAACGCCCCGTCCGAGGTAGTGACCCAAGAACGCCAACGCATTGCTGATTTCCATCTCAATCTTAGTGGCTTGCGTGATCAGGAGCGCGCGCTGGCAAACTTATAAGGCGTCCCTATGAAACTGTTGCACACCTCCGATTGGCATTTGGGGCAAACGCTGCACGAGCATGAGCGCGTGTACGAGCACCAGTGTTTTCTGGATTGGCTGCTGCAGCAGTTACTGGCCGAAAAGCCCGATGTACTTTTGATCGCCGGTGATGTTTTCGACAGCGTCAATCCGCCAGTCTCGGCGCAACGGCAGTTGTATGCCTTCGTTGCCGACGCCGTGCGCGCGCAGCCGCATTTGCAGATCATCATCATCGCCGGCAACCATGACTCAAGTGCGCGCATCGAGTTGCCAGCACCCTTGATGCAGGCCTTTGGCGTCCGCGTGATCGGGCGCGTATCGCGCAGCATTGATGGCGCTCTAGACACAGAGCGCCTGCGCATCGGTATTCGCGATGCGGCGGGCGCTGTCATTGGCGAGGTTCTGGCATTGCCATTTTTGCGCGCTGCCGATGTCAGCCAAAATGACGATAGCTATAGCGCCGGCATCGCGCGCACGCATGCGGATTTGATCGCGGCGGCGGTCGCGGGACGTGTGCCTGGTACGCCCCTGATTGCGATTAGCCACGCGCATATGCAGGGCGGCAGCCTCTCGCCCGACTCCGAGCGCAAGATCATTATCGGTAACGCCGAGGCCATTCCGGCCAGTGCTTTTCCGGCAGAGATCGCCTATGTGGCGCTCGGCCATTTGCATCTGGCGCAGCGCGTCGGCGCACAGGAGCGCATGCGCTATTGCGGATCGCCAATCCCCTTGTCCTTCTCCGAGCGCGACTATCCGCATCAAGTCTTGGTCGCCGAGTTCGCGGGTGAGGCACTGCGACAGGTGCGTGGCTTGCCCATTCCGCGCGCGGTGTCCATGCAAAGAATCCGTGGCGATTTGAGTGCGGTACTTGCCGAGTTGGCGCAACTACAAGCGCCGGCATTGCCACGCGAACGCCAGCCGTGGATTGAGGTGCGCGTGCAATTGGCACAACCGCTCGTGGATCTAGCGCAGCAAATCGATGCCGCTCTGGCGGCTAAATCGGTGCGTTTGCTCGGGCCGATCGCCGAGTACGCGAATGCGCCCAATGACTCGGCGCCGGCGCTGGTCAATCTGGACCAGATCGACCCAGCGTTGTTATTTGCGCGTGCCTGGGAACGCAAATGGGGCAGCGCGCCCAGCGATTCGGTGATGTTGGATTTCGCGCAACTCATGACCGAAGCGGAAGAGTCCGAATGAACGGCGCAGCCGCGATACAGACGCGCGGTTTGGACTGCGACTTGAGGCACGCAAAAGCATGAAGATTCTTGCGATCCGACTGAAGAATCTGGCGTCGCTGCCGGGGCCGCATTGCATCGATTTCACCATCCAGCCGCTCGCGCGCGCCGGTCTATTTGCCATTGTCGGGCCCACCGGCGCCGGCAAAAGCACCTTGCTCGACGCTTTGTGCTTAGCCTTTTTCGGCAAGACGCCGCGATTGCGCGTCGCCCCAGCGCGCGGCCAATTACCGGATGGCGACAACGAGAACCTCGGCATCAATGACCCACGCACCTTGCTTCGGCGCGGCACGGCCAATGGCTATGCGGAAGTCGATTTCGTTGGCGCCGATGGGCGTCGCTATCGCACACGCTGGGAAGTCCGGCGCGCGCGCGGGCGTAGCGGCGGGCGCTTGCAAGCGGTCGAACGCTCATTGCTTGATCTTGAAAGCAACCAGATTCTGGCGACGCAGACGCAAGAGCACGCGGCGCTGATCGAACAACGCCTGGGCTTGAGCTTCGATCAATTCACGCGCGCAGTTTTGCTCGCACAATCGGAGTTTGCGTCCTTCCTCAAGGCTGACGACAAAGAACGCGCTGAACTGCTGGAAAAGCTCACCGATAGCGCACGGTTTTCGAAGATTTCTCTGCGTTCCTTCGCACGCGCGAAGGAATCAGAAGCCATCGTTCGGCAAATCGAGAGCGAGTCGGGCGCGATCACGCCGCTGGAGTTGGCCGCACGCGGAGAACTGGAAACAAATCTGCGCGCGCTTAAACAGCAGCGTCTGGAACGGACCAAATTCGTCTCGGCACTGCAATCGCTGCAAGGCTGGTGGCAGACGCACGCAGAACTCGATAACGCATGCCTTAAGGCCGACGCCGACCTGGCCGCGCGACAGCAGGATCAAGCCGAACGCGAGCCGGATCGCGCGCTCTTGCGAGATATCGTCACGGTTGCGCCCATTCGCGATGACTGGCGCGCCCTGTGCGAAGCTCAAAAGGCGCTGGAGCTATCCTTCTGCGCACGGGACGAAGCTGCTGAGGCGCTGGTCATTGCGCACGCGCAGCGCGATACCGCCGAGCAACTCCGCGCGCAAACGATGAAACAAGTAGCAGCCTGGGAGATCGAGGCGGCGTCTGAGCGCACGCGTTTGCGTCAGGCCGTGGAATGGGCGGCCGAATCGGCGCTGCGCAAGGCGGCGGCGGTGCAGCGCGATACGCATATTCAAGGGCTGGCACTAGCGCACGAAAATGCCGCCAGCGAGTTGACCGATGCGCGCGCCGCAGTCGCGCAACAGCAAATTGCTGTCGACAGTTTGCAGGCTTCGCTGAGTGAGTTAGAACCTTGGCGCGCCCTGCAGACATCGTGGAGCGCACATCGATTACTGTTGAACGATTTGGTCAACGCGATCCGGCGTCGGCGCGAACTGAACGCGCAGTCCGCGGGGCAACAGTCGCGGCTAGAACTTGCCGAGCGCACGCAGACCAATGCTGCCCAGGCGCTGGCGGATGCAAGGCTGAGCGCAGGCCAAGCACAAGCTGCGCTCGCTATGGCCGCCGATGTGTCTGCACATCTTGCCGAGGCGCACGCGCAACTGAATGCACAGACGACCGAGCGCGAGCGCGTGGTGGTGGCCATCGGCGTGTGGCAGGAGTTTGAGCGCGCACAATCGCGGCTGGCTGGCGCGCAGTTGCGCGAGCGCACGCTCATGGTGGACATTGAGCAGGCGCAGGCGCGATTCGCGCTAGCGTATGCCGCATCAGAGCGCGCGGCGCTGGCGCTGGAACAGGTGAGCGCCGTCATTGCGCGCTTGCGCCGTGCGCGCAGCAGCGAAGTGCAATCCCTACGTGAACAGCTAGTGCCGGGCTCGCAATGTCCAGTTTGCGGTAGCGAGGAGCATCCCTTTGCCGATGCGCAGCATTTGCTGGATGCGCTCAGCGTGGCTGACGAGAACGAGCTCCAAGCCGCACGAACGAACGCACGTGATACGGTTGCTGCGCTGCAGGCTGAGCGATCCTGCGCCGACGGCTTCAAGGCACGCCAACTCGAAACGCGAACGGCCATCGAAGCGGCGCACGCAGAAGTCGATGAGCGACAGAAGTTGCTGCCGATTTCCGCAACGGATGAGCGCGATCCAGAAAGTGCGCTCGCAATCTTGACGCTGCAGCACACGCGCGATGCAGTAGACCAGCGCCTGCGCGAGCAGCGCGTGGGGGTGGCCACATTGGTTCAGCAACAAGCTGCGCGCAGCCAGTGGGAGCAGGCCTGCGATCAGGCCGCGCAGCAACTCAACGATGCGCAATCAGCACATGCGGCGGCGCAACTAGAGTTCCAGGTTGCCGACAGCCAAATGCGCCAATGGCAAGCAGACTGGGCGCAGTCCAACACGCGCATTGGGCAGCAACAGCAGCAAATGGACGGCATATTGCCGGCACAAGATTGGCCGCAACTGATCGAGCAACCCGAAACTACGGTGACGGAACTGGCACGGCGAGTCGCCACGATCGAACGCACGCAGGCGCAACTCGACGAGGTCAATGCGGCGCGTCAGACCCTGCAGTTGCGCGTGGATGAGGGCGCCCGCGTACTGGCGACGACGCAACTGCAGTGGCAAGACGCGCGCCTAGCGGCCGAACATCTGACGGCTGACGACTTGAAGCTGCAAGCGCAATTGGCGTCCTTGCTCGGCGCCCATGCCAGTGCAGACGCGTGGACTTACGCCCTCGATCAATCGGCGAAGCAACGCGCCAGTACCTTGGAGCAGAGCCATCTGCAGTTGCAACGGACGCACATGGCGCTGACGCATCGAGAGCAAGCGGACACCAAATCCGCCGCCGATTTACAAAGCGCACAAGCGGCGCTTGCCCGCGCAGAAGCGCTGATTGCCGACTTCCAGCACGCGCAGCCCGCATTGGACAGCGCGGCGCTGGCACGTCTTTGCGCCATCCCGGCGGATCAAATCGAGCAAGTACGCGCACGGGTGAGCGCCGCAGAAGCTAGCGTGCGCGAGGCCGCGACCCGCCGCGAGGACCGCGCCATGGCGCGGCAGCAGCATCTTGCGCGGCACACCGATTTGCGCGCGCGGCTGCATGCGCCATCCACCGCCGATACCGATGAGGACTTGGCCTCGATGCGAATGCGCCTCAGTTTGACTCCGCCGTTGGCGCAGAACGAGGCGCAGGCGATAGCCGTCGCGCTGGTTGACTGCGCGAACATCGCGGAGCAGCAGCAGGCGCAAGACGAAGAATTGCGCATGGCCTTGCGCGCCGACGATGACTGTCGGCAGCGGCTCGCGTCTCTGGCCGATCGCCTGCAGTCGGCCCGCGATGAGCATCAGCGTTGGGGGCAGATTTCGCAGGTGATTGGCGCGCACGATGGCAGCGCTTTTCGGGGGATCGCCCAGGCCTACAACTTGGAGGTTCTGCTGGAGCTTGCGAATGCGCATCTGGCGGAGCTGACGGGCCGCTATCGACTACGCCGCAGCGGCAGCGATCTTGGCATCTTCGTGGTCGACGGCGAATTGGGCGACACGTTGCGCAGCGTTCACTCACTCTCGGGCGGCGAGAGCTTTCTGGTGTCTTTGTCGTTGGCACTCGCGCTCGCCGCGATGTCCAGCCATCGGCTGCGCATCGAATCGCTATTCATCGACGAAGGTTTTGGCGTACTCGATGCGCAATCACTGGATATTGCGCTTAACGCGCTCGATGGTCTTCAAGCGCTGGGAAGAAAGGTGGGCGTGATCAGCCACATCCCAGAGATGCACGAGCGCATCGGTGTGCAAATCCAGGTGCGTCGTAGCGGTCCGGGGACCAGTACGTTGGAAGTCGTCAGCTAAACCAACGGCGAAAATTTCATACCGCACGCACAATTTGCGCGCCCATCCTTCACACCTGCATCGTTGTGCTTAGGTTCGCGTCGTTCCACAGCTCAGCTCAGTTAAGGCCTCTCACCACTGAAACGCTTCACCTCGGCGCCGGTAACGCGGCCGATCTGCGCGTTCTGGTGCACCCATAATTCAACGTCGCGTTCGATTTTGACTTCGCCTTGCACCCTGACGGATGCGCCGATCACGATTTTGCTGGGCTCGGCGTCGCCATTGCAAAAGCCTAAACAAGTGTCTTTACGCACAATGAGATCGCCATTGATGTGCGTATTGCCTTCGAGCTCGATATTGCCGCGAGATGTTTCGAGCGAGCCGCTGACGGCCGTGTCGACCAAATCAATATCGCCACTACCGGTGTTGATCGTGCCACTGACCGCCACGGCCTCAAGCGACACATCGCCGCTTCCGGTGTCAATTTTGCCGACCTTTGAGCCGACACCCAAGTTCACCGAGCCGCTGCCGGTGTCGATATCACCCTCGATCTGCGCACCCGCGCCGCCCTTGACATTGCCACTACCAGTGTCGATACGGCGCGTGTGCACGCCGCTGCCGAGTCGGACGTTGCCACTGCCGACATCAATGGCGCCAACACGCGCTTCATCGGCCACCTCGACCGATCCGCTGCCGGTGTCGATATCGCCAGCTCGCGCAGCTTCGCCGATGCGCACGGCGCCGCTGCCGGTATCGATATCGCCGCTACCTGCGCGAGCTTCGAGAACCACGCTGCCACTGCCGGTATCGATTCGGCCGGCGACCACGCCGGTCGGTACCTGTACCGATTTACTACCGGTATCAGCGACCTCGCCGTCGCTGAGCACTTTTTGGGCGAACGCCGCCGGTGATAGCGTGATAGCGGCCAGCGCGATAAGAAGGTGAGATGTACGAATCATTGGGTCTTCGCTCCAGGAAAATAGGCGCAAGGAATAACGCAAGCTTCATGCCAGCTCAAAGGCCACAACAGCGATCACGCGTTGGCGAGATTGCGCAGCCTTCGGCGATATTCGCGCATTGGCGATGTTATTGAGCAATCACCTGGGCCAGCGGGCCAGGTTGAGCGCCTAGTGGTCTAGTTGTCGCTTCCCGGCAAGAGCGCCGTCATGCTGCGCCGGTCGGGCGCAACATGACCTACCGGTGTGCGCGCTACCAGATCACGACACGCGCTTTCTTGTCCGCGGCCATCGCATCACCGGGCTTACAGTTAAAGGCTTTGGCGAACTCGGGCACATTCAACAGTGGACCGTTGACGCGGTAACGCGGCGGCGAATGCGGACCGATGCGGACCTGCAGTTGGGCGGCTTGCGGCTGCAGATGGCTACGCCAGATTTGCGACCACGACAAGAAGAAACGCATGTTGGGCGACAGGCCATCAATGTCTTTGGCGGGTTCGCGCTCAAGCCGGCGTTGCAGCGCATCGAAGGCCACCGTGATGCCGCCAAGATCGGCAATATTCTCGCCCAGCGTCAGTTTGCCGTTAACGTTCAAACCCTCGACCACATAAGCATCGTATTGCTTGGCCAACTTTGCCGTGCGCTCATCGAAGAGTTTGCGGTCTTGCGTGGTCCACCAATTTTCCCAGTGACCGAGTGAGTCGTATTGGCTGCCTTTGTCGTCAAAACCGTGCAGCAACTCGTGGCCGATTACGGCACCGATGCCACCATAGTTAATTGCCGCGTCGGCTTGCGGATCAAAAAATGGCGGCTGCAAGATGGCGGCCGGGAATACGATCTCGTTCTGCAGCGCGTTGTAGTACGCGTTGATCGTTTGCGGCGACATACGCCACTCGCTGCGATCCGTCGGCTGGCCGAGCTTGGCCAGTTGCCGCGCCTGCTCAAAGGCCGCCGCGCGTCTAAGATTGCCAATCAAATCCTTCGGCTTGATCTCAAGACCTGAGTAGTCGCGCCATTGATCGGGATAGCCAATCTTGGGCGTGAAAGTAGCCAGTTTTTCCAGCGCGCGTGTCCGTGTTTTCGGGCTCATCCATTCGAGCGTCTCCAAGCGCGCCTTCAATGCGGCGCGCAGATCCCCGATCAGTTCCATCGCCGCGGCTTTGGACTCCGGCGGGAAGTAACGCTCAACATATAACTCGCCGACCGGCTCGCCCAAACTCTGGCTGGTGATTTCTACTGCGCGCTTCCAACGCTCGCGCTGCTGTTCCCGGCCGCGCAGGCGCGTCTCATAGAACTGAAAATCGGACTCGACGAAACCGATGCTCAGATACGGCGAGCTGGTGCGCACGATGTGCCAGCGCAAATAGTCACGCCACTGCGAGATCGTCATCTCGGCAAGCATGCGGTCAAATTCCTTGAAGAATTCGACGCTTGGCAGCGAGAAACGATCCACCTCTTCCAGACCCAGGCCGGCGAAGTAACGTGACCAATCGATCGCGGGCGTGAGCTTCTTCGCTTTATCGACCGTGGTCGGCGCATAGCGATTGCCCGGTTCGCGCAAGGCAACGCGCGGCAGCGACGCCGTCGCCAGTCGTGTTTCGATCTCGACCACACTGTCGGCGGCCGTGGCAGCACCGATCTTGGATAAACCCGCCAACTCAAGCGCGCGCGAGATGTGTCCGCGGTAGAGCCAGCGCAAATTGGTGGACGCGGTATCGGTGCGCAGATAGTCATCGCGATCCGGCAGGCCAAGCCCGCCTTGGACGATGTACAAAAAAGTCTTCGACGGGTCTTTGAAATCCGGGTTCACCGAGACGCCAAAGCCCACCATCTGCCCCTCGCGGTGCGCTTGCGCGATATAGGCGAGCAAGCTTTCCGTGGTTTCGATCGCATCAACTTTGGCCAGCAATGGCCAAATCGGCTCGGCGCCGAGTGAATCCGCCAGCGCCTCATCGGCCGCCGTCGCGTAAAAATCGCCGACCTTGCGTTGCGCGCTGCCGGCGGCGGCGGAACTCGCCGCAGCCTCATCCATCAATGCGCGTAACTGCACGCCGTTGCGTTCCTGCAGCAGAACCCAAGTGCCCCAGCCCGTCTGATCTTTGGGGATCGGGTTGCGTGCAATCCAGCCACCATTCGAATAGCCGAAGAAGTCATCGCAAGCAGCAATGTCTTCATTGAAATTCGACCGATCAATTCCACGCGTGAGTGGGTACGGATCGGCGACTTCGGCAGGCGCGGCGGGCGCGGGAGCTTGAGCGTTCACAGGGGCTAGCGCGGCTAAACCAAGCGCCATGCACGAAATGAGGAGTCGAAATTGGATCATCGCGGTTGCACCAGCGTCGGGCCGCCGAGAATAGCGAAGGCTAATCGAGATTGTCTGTCCACATCACTAAAGTCGCGGGCAATAGAGCCACGGTCGTGCAAGCGATTGCCGCATTCAGGGCACGCACCAGACGGATTTCACCGCTCGCTCGTTGTCAATTTGAAATTGGGCGCGTCGATGACCGTGCGGATCGAGATGCAAGTAGTCGATCTGCTGAACATCTAGTTCGATTACCGCAAAATTGATCCGCCCAGACTCGCTCTGATCAAGACTTGGCGCTCGCGTGTCCAGACCATTTGGCAGTGCCGAGCCGGGTGCGCCGAGCGGGCTGCCAGGTGCCGAGGCGGCCATATAGGCACGGCGTGCCGACAGCGAACAGCGTGCCCAGCATTGATCGAATACTGGACCGGCCAAATGCACGCGCGCCCGCGCTTGCAAGCGCAGTTGCCGGCCCTCTTCGTACAACAGCACACTGACGCGTGGATCGGCCTGAAGCTGCGCCACCTTGGGTGCGCGGCGGTCACTGTAGAGGCGCAACAGCGCAGATTCGCGATGGCATTCACGCAATACCAGCATGCGCACTTGCACGCCGTCGGGGTTGCGACTCGCCAGCGCAAGCACCCGCGCCGCGTCGGACGGCTCCGTCGCGGCGGCTGTCAGCCGGTCCCAAATCTGTGTGTAAATCGATGCCAGTTCCATCGCTGCAGTCTGTTCGCGGCGATGATTCACCACAAGCTCAAGATTCGCCTTGCGCTCAGCTTGCGACGTGCAGACTTAGGCGCATTCCCGGAGAGAAACCGAATGCCGACTTTCACCACGCCACACGGGATTGATCTCAACTATGTGGATTCCGGTGCCGGGGAGCACACCGTGGTGTTCGCGCACGGCTTACTGATGGATCACGGCATGTTTGAGGCGCAGCGCCAGGAATTGGGTGTGCGCTATCGCATCTTGGCTTACGACCATCGCGGCCAGGGGGATTCGGCTCCCGCTGAAGATGGCTACGATATGGATAGCCTCACCGAAGATGCGGTTGCATTGATCACGGCGCAAGTGACCGGACCCTGCCACTTTGTGGGTTTGTCGATGGGCGGCTTTGTCGGCATGCGCATCGCGGCGCGGTATCCAGAATTGTTGCGTTCACTGACGCTGATCGATAGCAGTGCGCGCGCTGAAGGCTTTGTCGATCGCTGGCGCTACCGGCTGTTGAATTCATTGGCGCGCGTTTTAGGTCCCGGCGCACTGCTGCGTTTCATCCGTCCGGTCGTATTCGGTCAAAGCTTCCTGCGCGACCCATCCCGGCGCATTGAGCGCGAGCGTTGGGAACATCATCTGCAATCCCTGCCGCGACGCATTGTCGGCCCGATCTCGGGCGTACTGAACCGGTCAGGTGTCGAGTCGGAGTTGGCCTACATCCGCTGTCCCACCCTAGTTATCGTCGGCAACGAAGATCAAACCACGCCGCTCATCGAGGCCGAGTACATGGTCAAAGGCATTGCCAACGCGCGCCTCGAAGTGGTCAGCCCATCGGGACACAGTAGCAGCATCGAGGCGCCGGCTGCCGTGAGCGCGGCGCTGCTGCAATTTCTGACGGCGGTGGACGATCAGCCGACCAGCGTGGTCACGACCCACGCTTAAAACACGCGGCAGAACACTGCCTTCAGGTAACGCGATTCCGGCGCGTGGGCGAGGTAGGGGTGATCCGCACCTGCGCCACGCACCTCCAGGATTTGCACCTTGCGATTAGCGTAAAACGCGGCGCGGCGCAGCATGTCGAGAAATTCCTCTTCGCTGACCAGGCCCGTGCACGAACAAGTGAGCAAGATTCCGCCCGGCGCGAGTACGCTCATCGCGAGCTTGTTCATGTCGAGATACTTTTTCAGCGCCGGAATCACTTGTTCGCGATCGCGCGTCATCTTGGCCGGATCGAGCACCACCACGTCGAATTGTTCGCCGTTATTGGAGGCATCACGCAGCCAATGGAAGATATCGGCCTGTACGAAACGCACCACGGTGCGATTGAGCTTGGCGTTCTGCTTGGCGATTTCGAGCACTTCTTCGTCTAGATCGATACCGACGACATCGGTGGCACCGGCTGCCTTGGCATAGATCGAGAAACCACCTGAGTTGCAGCACAGATCAAGCACCCGTTTGCCGGCTGAGTACTCGCCTAATCGCTTGCGATTTTCGCGCTGGTCGACGAAAAATCCGGTCTTGTGCTTAAGGCCTGGCGCCACGCGAAACTTGAGGCCGTGCTCGGTGATCTGCGTTGCGGGCGGCGGCGCTGGTGTGGAGCTATCAAAGCTCTCCTGCTTGGCAACGTGTTCTTCGGCGAACCAGTAGAACTTAGCGTCGGGGAAATGCTCCGCCAATGCGCGGCGGATCAGATCGCGCTGGCGCCACATGCCGGCTGAGAAATACTCAATCACCAACGTATCGGCGAAGCGATCAACCACCAGACCTGACAGATCATCGCCCTCGGAATGCACCAAGCGATAAGCATCGGTGACGTTTTCGAGTAACAACACCTCGCGCCGCAGCGAGAGCGCGTTAGCCAATCGGTCGCGGAAAAATCCAGCGTCGATGTTGACCGAAGGGTCCTCGGTCAGCACGCGCAATGCGATGCGAGAGTGACCGTTGTAAAAGCCACGGCCCACCCACGCGCCGGTGCGGTCCTGAATATCGACCACGCTACCGGGTTTGGGTTTGGGTTCTGGCTTTTCCACCATCTTCTGGAAGATCCAGGGATGGGTGGATTTGCGTTCGGTCTTGAGCCGCACCAATGGCAGCTCAGTTGGGGTATTGGTGCTCATGCGCTTCCCTCAAAATCGAAGCCCATGATAGCCGTGCGCGGCTTTCAACCCGCCGCGGGCTGCAAAATTCCGAGATCCAACAGCAACTCGCGCAACTGGCGCAAGCGCAAAGGCTTGGTCAGGTGCGCGTCCATCCCAGCTTCCAGCGAGCGCACGCGTTCAGTGGTCTGTGCATTTGCGGTGAGTGCCACGATTTTGGGCCGTGGCTGCAGACCCATAGACTGTATGCGTGCTGCGGTCTCAAAGCCGTCCATGCCAGGCATCTGGCAGTCCAGCAGCACCAGCGCAAAGGCCGTCTCAGCCAGCATTGCTAGCGCCGCCGGACCACTGTCAACCGCGCGTCCCGCTAGCCCGAGCATGTCCAACTGCGCCAACGCGAGTTCACGATTGACATCGACATCATCGACCACCAGCACCAACGGCAAGTCAGTGCGCGGCTGCGCCGCGATGGATGGGTTCTCGCGGCTGACCAACACAGGCTGGCTCGCCGGCAACGGCAGATCAAACCAGAAGCGACTACCGACGCCCACGCGGCTTTCAACCCCGATGGTGGACCCCATCAGCGTCAGCAAATGGCGAGTAATGGGCAAGCCAAGACCCGTGCCCTGGAAGCGTCGATTGGCCTCACCTTCTACCTGCATGAAGGGGTCGAAAACCGCATCCAGGTCCTCGTTGGCAATACCGATGCCGGTGTCCGTCACGGTGAATCGGGTCACGCCATCCGCGATCTGGCTGACTTCGATGCGTACGCTGCCGGTTTCGGTAAACTTGAGCGCGTTGCCGATCAAGTTCAGCAGCACTTGGCGCAGCCGCAATGGATCGCCTTCAACCCACTCGGGCACGAGGGGATCGACCGCGCAAGCCAACTCCAGACCGCGCGCAGTGGCCACGGCTGCCAGCGTCTCGACGATGGCCGTCAATTCGCTTCGCAAGGCAAATGCCTCGCGTTTGAGTTTGATCTCGCCCTGGTCAGCTCGTGCAAAGTCGAGCAGATCATTGAGCAAGGTTTGCAAGCTTTCGGCGCTGCGCAGGACTGTCACTAGACGCTGTTTTTGTACGCCGTCGAGTTCACCATGCAACATCAGTTCCGCGGTGCCAATGATCCCGTTGAGTGGCGTACGAATCTCATGGCTGGTGTTGGCCAGCAATCGATCCTTGGCCACACTCGCGACATGCGCAACCTGCAGCGCGGACTTCAGCTCGCCTGTCTGAAGTTCGATGTGCGCATCGCGTTCGGCTAGTACGCGCTCCAGATCGCGATTAACCGCATCTTTGCCATCAAGCGCTTCGCGCCATGCTGCGTGGGCGAGATCAAGCCGCGAAAGCAGATCAATAAAGCCTTCGCGGATGGCCAGCACTTCGATCGATGCCGACTTCGGCAACGCGTTCAAACTGGTGTCGCTGGCGGATTGCACATCGCCGTGGCGATGGCTGCCGGGCCGATCGAGGTCCAGATCATCAAGATCGCGCTTGATCGATTCCAGCGGGCGTGCAACGGTCGCTGCAACCCATCCAATCGCCAGCCAAATCAGCAGCAGCGATAGGGCAAAGACCAGCGCGGTCGCCAGATAGATGCGCCCAATCGACCGCGCCAGTGTGTCGCCGGGCGAGCGCACCACGACCTGCCAGCCGGTATCGCCGACCGGCGCGACGGCAATCCGCGCCTCGCCTGTCGCGTTCACGGTCGCAGCGCCGCCCTCGCTCTCCACCACGCGCACTGCGGCCTCCGGCATGGGCAGCAACTGCGACACCGGCGCCGAACCGGTCGAGTACACCAAACGTCGGTCCTGGTCATAAATGTCCAGCGACATGTCGTCGGACTCCAGGCCAAGACGCGCCGTGATGTTGGCAAAGGCGCCTAGCCTCAATACGCCCTGCACCACACCCTGAAAAGTGCCGTCAGCGCCAGCAATTGGCGCTGAGAGCGCGACGATCACCTCGGAGCCGAGTCGTCCGCGAAAGGCTTCGGAGACAAAGCCTTTGCCGGAGTCGCGCGCCTTGGAGAAGTAGCTACGCGAATCGACCATCGCCCCGATGGATGACACTTCCAAGACTCGTGCCTCGGGCCCACCAACGGACACCGCGGTGACTTGGCCGGTCGAGCCAGTTCTCAGCAATGAAAAAAAACTGGGATAGCGAAAGCGCAGCTCTGCCAGTTGATTCGAGCTTTCTTCATTTGCCGGAGTAGGCTTGGCCAATTGATCGGCGAGAAATTCGATCGCCGCCAAGTGAATGATCAGAAATTGGTCGAGTGCGCTTGCCGTGGTTCCCGCAGTAGCCACCATGCGCTCGCGTTGAACACTACGGATGTTGCGGCTTTCCAGACCCGGAACCAGCCACGCGAGCACCAATAGCGGCACGATGGCGATGGCTATCAACCAGATGCCAACCTGTTGGCGTAAGGTCCAGCGGCCCTTGGTTCGTGTGCCCAGCGCTGAAGCATGCTGCACTGGGGTCGGCTTCTGTTGCACCTAGTGGGCCTCTGGCCTGAAGGCCGCTACTATGCGTTACATTACTTCAATATTGGATGCAGCCGCCGATGAGTGCAAGCTTGTCCCCCGAGTCGCCACTACTCGACGCGGAAACCGTCGAGGATTTGCAAGTCCTGGAGGCTGCGCGCCCGGGCTTGCTGAGCGATCTCACGCGTAAATTCGAGAGCGCTCGCTTATTGCAACTGGACGAATTGCGCGAACTTCTAGCGCAGGGCGACAGCGTTCGGGCGGCGACATTAATACATTCTTTGCGCGGTGGTGCAGCTTCTTTGGGACTACAGCGTTTAGCCGATGCGCTTGATCTGACCGAATCCAATTTGCCAGTGGATGCGCACGTGGTCACCGAGTTGACGCAGCTCCTAAGAGATAGCGTGGAATCTTTGCGCAACCGGTTCACGAAGCCAGCACCCGCGACATGATGTCGGCGACGAAATCCGACAAATTTGGCGCCTGCCAGCTTGCCGGTCCGGTCACGTGCAGCAGCCTCACATTGTGCGTGCGCAGCCATTCTTCCAAGCGTGCTTGATCGGGGCAGCCCGGCCACAAATGCAGCCAGTTTTTGCGGTAGCGAATACACCATTCTTGAGTCTGTAAGGCCCGGCCGAACAATGTTGCATCAGCGGTCAGTATCAGGCTTGCTTGCGCGGCATGCACATTCCATTTGAGCGCCTGCGGCAGGTACTGAGTGGTGGTGACAAGCTCACCTGCTCGCGCGGACTGGTTCAGCGGCACAAACCCGACCACGGCATGGCCAGCAGCTAAGGCAATCGTGCGCGCCTTAAATTCCACGCCGTCCGTACCTGCGCAGACTAGCGCTGGACGAGGCATGGTGAGGTCAATCTGCAACTTCTGCCGTTTCGCCTTCTTTTTGCGCTTGCGCGCGATTTTTCCGCTCATTACGCCGATTCCAATAAAGCCGCTAACTCGTTTACCACCGATCGATTGGCCAGACGCACAATCAGCAGGTTCTGATCTTTGAGGCCAGACTCGCTGACCTGATGCGCGGCATGCAAACCACCGTCAAAGCTTTCCAGGCATTGAATCTGACTCGAATCGGGGCACCGAGCGGATTGAACGCCGAGTTCGGCACACAGCGCATGACTCACGTGTGCTGATAGCGCGTGGGATCGGCCAAGCCTGCATCCGCGAAGCCCTCTGCGCGCAAGCGACACGAGTCGCAACGACCACAGGCCAAACCCAATGTATCTGCTTGGTAGCACGACACGGTCATCGAATAATCTACGCCGAGCGCGCGGCCCACTTGAATGATTTGTGCCTTGCTCATGCCAATGATCGGCGCCTGGATACGCAAACGTGCACCTTCAACGCCGACCTTGGTCGCCAGTCGTGCCAGGGTCTGGAAGGCCTCGATGAAATCCGGACGACAATCGGGATAGCCCGAATAGTCGACCGCATTGACGCCGATGAAGATATCAATCGCACCCACGACTTCGGCATAGCCCAGCGCCAGTGCCAGCATCAAGGTGTTGCGTGCGGGAACATAGGTGATCGGGATGCCAGTGGTTGGGCTCTCGGGTACCGCGATGGCGTTATCGGTGAGTGCGGAACCGCCAAAGACCCGTAAATCCAAATGAGCCACGCGATGCTCAATGGCGCCAAGTAAGTTCGCGAGGCCCTTGGCCGCATCCAGCTCGGCGCGGTGGCGCTGGCCGTAGTCGACACTGAGCGCATAGCAGGCATAGCCTGCGTCGCGTGCCATCGCTAAAACCGTGGCGGAATCGAGCCCACCCGATAACAAAATGATCGCGCGGGGTGGCTGCTTCATGGACTCAGATTCGGTCTGCATGGACACAAAATAGCAGGCGCGATGCGAGCTGACGCACGCCGAATGCAGGGCAACGTCAGCGCCCCTGCGCGTTGCCCCACAGCAGCTTATGCAACTGCAGTTGGAAGCGCACCGGCAAACGGTCGGCCAGAATCCAATCAACCAGTTGCGCCGGCGCGAGTTGATCAGCGACGGGCGAGAACAGCACCGTGCAAAGCGATGGCAGCGCGCGTGTAAGGCATTGCTCGCGTGCCCATTCGTAATCGTGACGATCCAAGATGACAAATTTGATCTGGTCGTGCGGCAGCAAGCACTGCAGATTCTCGTACAGATTGCGCGCCGCTTCCCCGGATCCGGGACATTTGAGATCGAGCACCTTACGCACACGGGGATCGACACGGGATATGTCGATGGCGCCGGAGGTCTCCAAGGACACCGAGTGGCCGGCGTCACACAGCGCGCTTAAGAGCACAGTGCAGTTTTTTTGCGCCAGCGGCTCGCCACCCGTGACGCACACATGCCGCGCCGAATAGCCCGCGACCTCAGCCACAATGTCGGGAACTGCCGTTTTCCGTCCACCATGAAAGGCATAAGCGGTGTCGCACCAAGTGCAGCGCAAGGGACAACCGGTAAGCCGGACAAAGACCGTCGGCCAGCCGACAGCATCTGCCTCACCCTGAATGGAGTGAAAGATCTCGGTAACACGCAGGCTAAGCTCGCGCTCGGATGCGATCAGCGTGATGGTTGAATCTGGCTGCACAGCCATTGGCTTGAGACTCTAGCGATCAGTTGAAATGAAACTATGCGGCGACGGCAACCTGACAATGCGTGCGCTTCGTCGTTGCGATCCGATCAACTAGCAGCCTGTCGGACTTAAAGGAAATCGGCTGCAAATCCGCCTGGACGATCCATATTCCGCCGCTTTCTCGGGCAATAGAAGAGCTATTACCCTTCAAAATCGACGAAATCTGGCTTCGCCCAGT
>Ga0209181_10002619_pt1 | contig 29170 bp, 17 predicted proteins | sample MAT05_FD_187208 | JGI IMG/M metagenome (GOLD analysis project Ga0209181, IMG submission 187208) | Freshwater microbial communities from Lake Fryxell liftoff mats and glacier meltwater in Antarctica - MAT-05 (SPAdes) (version 2) | ecosystem: Environmental > Aquatic > Freshwater > Ice > Liftoff...
GGAGTTCTTCGCCGCTGGCCGAGTTTTCCGAGGCGGCCAGGGATACGCCGAGCAAGTCCGAGCGTTTGCCAGTGACGACGACCTCCTCGAGTGGCGTGGGATCGTGCGCGAGGGCGGTCGAGGCGAGACCGGTCGCGGTGATAAGCGCCAGGCGGCGCAGCGAATGGGATTTCATGGGGCGGGAGCGGTGGTGTGGCGGTGAAGCGCGGGCGGGCTGCAAAGGAAAAGCCGCCCGCGGGGAGCTACGAATTCCTGGAGGAATCCGCCATCGCTCCCAACGAGTGGCTGCGGGGTTGTCTATGCGCCCGCGCGCATGGAGGTCAATCGCGAAGATTGCCGCGCCGCGGGCCGGGTGAACTTCTCCGCGACCCGCCGCGTTCATGAGTCACGGCACTTTGAAATTGCCAAGCCCCCGCCTGCCGACTACCCCGTCGGACATGCGTGCGGTTCGAAGTCTGGTTCTGTCGTTGGCCCTGGCGGGTTGGTCAGGCAATGTCTCGGCTCAAGCTCCGGCGGCCGCGGGTGCGGCGGTGCTCGTGGAAAAGGAAAACGTCGTCGAAATCCAGCCGCTGCGTAGCGCCTGGAAAATCGCCGATCTCGGGTTCGCGCTGGCGATTCGCGACCGGCTCCGCACCGGAGAATTCAGCCGCGCTGCGGTGCGATTCACCGACCTGAGCATGCTCCGGGTGGACGAGTTGACGACGATCGAGATCCTGCCCCCCGTGGGTGCCGCCGGGAAACCGACACTCGATCAAAAAAAGGGCGGCAGCTACTTCTTCAGCCGCGACAAAACGCAGGAGATCGAAATCCGCACGCCGGCCGCCAACGGAGCGCTGCGCGGCACCGAGTTCGAATTGCGCGTCGCCGCCAACGGGCGCACCCGGCTGACCATGTTCGAAGGCGTCGTGGAACTCGGCAACGCGCACGGCAGCGTGACCCTGAGCAGCGGCGAACAGGCCGTGGTGGAAGTGGGCGCCGCACCGCGCAAGACCGCGATGATCGAGGCAGCCAACATCATTCAATGGTGTCTGTATTACCCCGCCGTCATCGACCCCGAGGAATTTGCCCTGCCCGCCGCCGCCAAAAGCCGCCTCGCCACCTCCCTCACCGCCTACCGTTCCGGGAATCTACGCGCCGCGCTGCGAGACCACCGCTTCACCACCACCACCGCCTCGACAGCCGAGCGGATCTATCGCGCTGCCGTCGTCCTCTCCGTCGGGCGGGTGGATCAGGCGCGCGCCGCCCTGGCCGGCGTCCCGCGCAATGATCCGCGGCGCCGGGCGATCGAGCGGCTGATCGCCGCCGTCACGCTCCAGCCGCTCCCCGACGCCGCGCCGCCGCACACGAGCAGCGAGTGGCTGGCCGAATCCTATTTCCAACAAGCGCATCACGACCTCGACGCCGCCCTGCGCGCCGCCCGCACGGCGACGGAACTTTCCCCGAACTTTGGCTACGCCTGGGCGCGGGTCGCGGAGCTGGAATTCTCCTTCGGCCGCATCCCCCGCTCCACGCAACTCCTCGAGCGCAGCCTCGAACTCGCCCCGCAAAACGCGCAGGCCCACTCGCTCCAGGGCTTCCTGCTCAGCGCTGAAAATCGCATGGGCGCCGCCCGCCGCGCCTTCGAGACCGCCATCGCCCTCGACGGCGCCCTTGGCAACGCGTGGCTCGGCCGCGGCCTCACCGCCATTCGCCAGAACCGCGAAGCCGAAGGCCGCCACGACCTGCAAACCGCCGCCATCCTCGAGCCCAACCGCTCCATCCTCCGCAGCTACCTGGGCAAAGCTTTCAGCCAGGTCGGCATCAACGCCAAAGCCAACCTCGAACTCGACCGCGCCAAACAACTCGACCCCAACGACCCCACCCCGTGGCTCTACTCCGCCATCCAGCGCAAACAGGAGAACCGCTACAACGAAGCCATCGCCGACCTCGAAAAATCCGTCGCCCTCAACGACCACCGCCGCCTCTACCGCTCCGAATTCCTGCTCGATCAAGACCGCGCCGTGCGCGGCGCCAACCTCGCCGCGATTTACCGCAATAACGGCATGGTCGAGCAGGGCGTGCGCGAGGCAGTGCGCGCCGTCGGACGCGACTATGGAAGTGCTCCCGCTCACTTATTCCTTTCGGAAGCCTACGACGCTTTACGCGATCCGACCCTGGTTCTCGCCCGCTACGAAACCGCTTGGTTTAGCGAATTGCTGGTCGCCAACCTCCTGGCCCCAGTGGGAGGCGGTTCGCTTTCGCAATTCGTCTCACAGCAGGAATACTCGAAGCTCTTCGAACGTGACCGCCTCGGCGTCAGTTCATTTACCGAGTATTCCAGCGAAGGTTCAATCCGCGCTACGGGATCTCAGTTCGGCACCGTGGGAAATCTCAGCTACGCGCTCGATGGAGACTATCTTTACAGCAATGGACTTCGACCCAATAACACCCTTTCACGCTGGTCGAGCGTCGGAACCTTTAAGTTAGCACTAGGGGTCGCAGACAGCCTCTTTTTCCAGACCACATTCGGAAACGTGGAGAGCGGCGACCTCTTCCAACGCTACGATCCCGAGGACGCGGTCTCACTGCAATCCACCATCACTGGGGAAAACGGGCTGCCGAGAACGATTCGTATTCCCAACCGCTCGGCGCAGACACTGCACTTTTCGGAAAGGCAGGATCCTGGAACCCTCCTGGCCGGATGGCACCATGAATGGGCTCCCGGAAACCACACCCTGCTTCTCCTCGGTCGTCTCGCCAACCGACAGGTACTCACTCAACAGCAGGCCGACTTTGCACTTGTCTCACGGACGGTCGATACCCTCGCCCCACCAGAACTGGATCCATTCATCCGCGCGCGGCAACTTCCCACGGATCCGCGTTTGCTTGAAGTCGTCCGATCTCTCGCCGGTCAGGGGATCGTTGACGATTATTTGGTGAACAGTTTCGACATCGACTACCGGTCTTCCTTCGAGACTTACAATGCGGAGCTTCAACAAATTGTGACTCTCGGCCCCACGACGACGGTTCTGGGAGGACGGTATCAGCGCGGCGAGTTCGAGACGCGAGTCGCGCTGGGAAACTACAACGCCGGTCGCAATCCGGACGATGTCTGGCGGTTCGGTCCCCTGCCTGTGCGACAGGAGTTTACCGTCCCCCTGGAGCGTCTCGGCTTCTATGCCTACGAGAACTTGCAGCTCACCCGATGGCTTACCTTGATCGGAGGTGTGACCTTCGACCATCTGCAATATCCGGAGAACTTCCGAAACTCACCCATCAATGGTCGCGAGTCGAAAGATGAGGAAATTTTGCCCAAGGCCGGTTTGATCTTGGAGCCGTGGCGCGGCGGGGTGTTGCGAGCCGCCTATGCCCGATCCGTTAGCGGAGCGAGCTTCGATGAAAGCGTCCGGCTCGAACCGACGCAGATCGCAGGGTTTCCCCAGGCATTTCGGACGGTTGCCTCCGAGGCGCTCGTGGGACCGGTTTCAGGGAGTCACTACGAGATCGTGAATGGTAGTTTCGAGCAGCGTTTTCCGACTCACACTTACCTTGGCATCGAAGCGGGACTCATCCGCCAAAATCTGGATCGCAAGATTGGGGTATTCGACGAACTTTATAAAAATAGTATCTCCTTTGCTGACCTCCCATCGAGCCTCGATGAGCGGGGTAGTTACGAGGAGAAAAACCTTGGGGCGACGGTCAATCAACTGATTGGCACGAGCTGGTCGCTGGGTGCCCGTTACGCGTTGACCCAGTCGGAACTCCGCCAGCATTTGCCGAAGATCGCCGGTGCCCTCGATAGGATCGAAGACGCCGACACCCTAAACTCGCTCGCGGGTGCCCGAATTCCCCGGCGAAGTGCCAACCTTCATCAGCTCTCGCTCTCTGCACTCTACAATCACCCCTCCGGCTGGTTCGTCCGGGGCGAAGCTCATTGGTTCCGCCAGGATACCGACCTGTATCAAACCAAGGCAGTAGCTCTTCCCCCGGACGTTACCCCGGTTCTGCCGCGCAAGCTACGCACGACAAACTCAGGCCTGCCCGGCGAGGATTTTTGGCAGCTCAATCTGCTCGCCGGCTATCGGTTTTATCGCAATCAGTGCGAGTTGAGTGTGGGCTTGCTCAATCTGACCGGTGAAGATTACCGACTCGATCCCCTGACGCCCTATGCGGAGCTGCCGCGGGGTAGAACGGTTGTGGTTCGCTGCAAGCTAAACTTTTAGTCTGGCGAATAATTGTTTCGCGTTCACCCGTCGCCATTTCGTATCCCATCATCATGAAGAGCAGATTCTACGGTAGCCTGTGTCTGGCGGCAGTATTTTTTCTCGGCGGATGTGCGGCAAAATCCCCACCCCGGCACGCCGGCATCGATGGGGGCCAGCAACGCCTGGCGCCAGTTTTGGCCGGACCACTGAGCGGCAGCGTACCCTCCACGCCCCAACGTTCTGGCCCGAACGGCAACGGCACCACCGGGAGCATCGCCTGTCAATTTCTGGGGCCAAACCGACCGACCACCATCTGGTGGGTCGACCAGAGCCCAACCGTCCGACCCGGTCCCAATTGGGAATACCCGGTCGAAGGGTCTCCTGCCACTTCCATCACTGGCTTCAAGCGCGGACGCCACTGGGTCCATTTCTACACGGCAGTGCCCAATGTTGTGAAACCCAAGTCGAAGCAGATTTCCGTCCCGTTGAGCAAGACGATCGTTCTCAATGTGCAGTACCAATAGCGCGTTGCCGCAACCCAATCCGAATCGGACAAATCCTATGATGTTCCTCAAACTAATCTGCCTCGCGGGGTTGGCCGTCATTTCCACCGGCTGCTGTCACTTTTCATCGCGCTCTCCGCTCGAGGGCAAAGCGAAACGAATCGGGGAATTGGAGGGACCGAAAAGTGGCACGGATACGGGCAGCATCGTCGCCACGTTCGGGACAGTCGCGAGGCCCACCACGCAATGGTGGGTCGGTGATTCGACCCCGCCGACGGAACCAGATGCCATTCACAAAGTCACCGACTCACTCAGCGAGGTCGTAACCGGAATTCCCGTAGGCTGGCAACGGATTTACTTCTCCGCTGCGCACCCGACGAAGGCTCCACCATCCAAAAAAATCTTAGTCACTAAGAGCAAGACCTTGATCCTCGAAGTGAAGTATCGAGAGCGTTGATCGGAGGATCCACCCACCTCCGCGGCGAGCAGCCAAGCTTCCCGTTTGGTCAAGCGCTTGGCTTGCACCCGAGCCTAATCCGCGAATGGACCACAACCGCAAAGTCTTCGCGGTGCTCTCGTCTTCCGATCTTTGACTCCGATGTCGTTCACCCGGGAGTCAGTCGGCGTACCCCCGCCCAGAGATCAGGAAAGTGGACGCCGTCGGCGACCCCACATCGCCCTCATTTTCGCGAGGATTGCAGGCGCCTTCCTCACTCTGGGCATTGGCCTTCTTGCGGTCGTCGCCGGTTCGACCACATCCCCCACCGGGAAAACAACCAAACCGCCCATCGGGCGCTGGCTGACACCTTTTGCCGATGGCATGGTGCGCCTCAGCTTCGACCTGCCTTTTCTCCTGCGCACCGGCTCTTCCTCACCACGCGCTTGTATCATCTATCTCGACGAAGGGGCTGCCCGCGCGCTCGACCAGAATCCCGATGTATGGGATCGCCGCCTCCATGCCCGACTGCTGCGGCGGCTGACGGCCGAGGGCGTTCGCGCTGTTTTGTTCGATATTGTATTTACCGGACCATCCGCCGACCCGGAAGTGGATGCGGAATTCGCGGCAGCAATCCGGGAGAATGGCCGGACTTATCTTGGCGCGGCTCTTGAATTGGAGGAAGGAATCGGCGCCGCCGACGAAGCGAATCGCATCATGCAGGAGCGGACTATTCCACCGACCGCGGTCCTTCGCCGTGCCGCCTCGGGCTGGGGCTTGCTCGCTTTCCGTCCGGTCGACCCAGACTATGGGGTAAGGCTCTACTACCCAGGTTTGGAAACGGTCGCCTCCGCCACATGGGTCGCAGCGAAAGGTATGGGAGCCCCCTTCTCGGGAGCTTCCGAGGAACGGTTCGCTCCCCGCTGGCTGAACTTTTATGGGCGCGCCGATACCTTCCCAAACATCAGCTATGATCGGGCGCTATCCTCGGACGGCACGCCTGGTTTTTTCCGCGACCGGATCGTCATCATCGGAGGCCGCTCGACCCTCAGTGATCTGAAGCTCGGGAAAGACCATTTCCGCAGCCCCTATAGTCTCATTGGTGAACGTTTTTTTACCGGCCCAGAAGTCCACCTGACCGCGCTCCTGAACCTGCTTGAAAGCAAGTGGCTCACGCGAATGTCTCGCACTCGGGAACTTTTTTTGGTCCTCGGATTCGGTTTACTCCTCGGGGGGGGGCTGCCTTTCCTGCGCCCCCACGTCGCCACCATTGTCGCCCTCACCGGTATCGTTATCATTGCGGGTTTTAGTTACTGGCTCTTTGTTCAGCACCTGACTTGGACCGTTTGGGCCATACCGGCATTTGTTCAGGCGCCGGTCGCCTTGGTGTGGGCTGTCGGCGCTCGTTACTTCACCGAGGAACGCCGGCGGCAAGCGCTCCGCGAAGCATTCGCTCACTATCTTTCGCCGCAAATGGCCGATCGCATCGCGGACGCGGATTTCGATTTGGCGCTCGGTGGGAAAATGGTGGAGGCCACGGTGATGTTCACCGATCTGGAGAACTTCATGGGGCTCTCGGAGGAACTCAACGAGCCGGAACGGATCGCAAAATTTCTCACCACCTATTTCACCCTCACGACGGGGCACATCCTGGAGTCGGATGGGACGATCGTTAAATACATGGGCGACTCGATGCAGGCGGTGTGGGGAGCGCCGCTCACCGACCCGGATCACGCGCGCAAGGCGGTGCGGGCGGCGCTGGGCCTTCATGCTTCGGGCCAGATGGAAGTGTTCGGGCATCCGTTGCGGACCCGCATCGGCGTGAATACCGGGCCGATGCTTTCCGGCAATCTCGGCTCGGCGCAGCGCTTCGACTATGCGGTCACCGGCGATGCGGTGAACTTCGCCTCCCGCCTCGAGGGAATGAATAAGTTCCTCGGCACGAGCATTCTGATTTCCGATTCGGTCGCGGCGCAACTGGGCGATACCTTCCTGCTGCGGTGTGTCGGCGAGTTCCGGGTGATGGGAAAGAAGGTCGCCCGCGTAATCTATGAGGTGCTCGGGGAAAAAGGGGAAATGCCGGCGTGGTGCGCGCCTTTCGCCGCAGCGCTCGCGGCGTTTCGCCGGGGCGATTGGCAGGAAGCGGAGGACGGGTTCCGCGAGACGATCGTAAGTCGCGGCTCGGACGGGCCGTCCCATTTCTATCTGGAACGAATCGCCGCCGCGCGCACGAAAGCTCCCGAACCGGACTGGAGCGGCATCGTCGAGCTGAGCGGAAAGTAGGGCGCCATCGCCCGGCCGCGACGCGGGTCAGCGCGGCGCTTCTTCGTCGCGAAATGGGGTGATCGAAAACTCGTCGAGATCGAACCCCGTGGCCGTGCCCGCGGTGCCGATGGCGAAGGTGAGTTTGCCCACTTGCGCCATCGTCTCGCGCCAGGAAAAGCCGCTGGCACTGGGCGCCCAGCCGGCGGCTTCGGCCTCGGCATCGTTCCAATCCCAGCGGACGACAGCCGCTCCGCGCTGCCATTCGTTGGTGAGTTTGGGCAGTTTGCGATAAGTCCATTGGGCGACATCGCCGGCAAAAATCTCGAACTGGCAGGCACCATCCCGGTCGGCGCGGGTGTGAAAGGCGATCGTCGCCCCATCGCCGCCGAGGCGCTTCGGCCAGTTGCCGGCCAGACCCCCGACCGCATTCTGCGGGAGCGAGGCGATCGCCCGCCGGCCGCCGGCGCGCGTGGCCCGCAGGTGGCCGCCGTTCACCCCACCGCTCGGCATCTGCTCTACCGCATCCGTCCCCACCCACCCGGCGGTATTTTCGTCGAAAGAGAACGCGGCTGCCGCGGGCAGCGGGACCTGCCGGCTAGCCGTTCGACGGACGAATACTTCATCAAACTCCGGTCCGCCGTTAGCCGAACCCGGAAGGAAAACCCGCGCCCGCAGCCGTGTGGTTTTCCCGAACGCGATGGACTCGCGGGTCACCGGAGATTTGATGCTCGGGGCGCTGCCATCGGTGGTGAAACGGATCTCGGCGCCGGCCGGAGGAGCTTTCGCAAAGCCGACGTCCAGCGTGTTTTCAAAGTGCCGCACCGCCGTATCCGAGACCGGCTTGTCGATCAGCTCCGCGCCTCGAAATGCATACAGCTTCGCGCCCTGCAATTCGAACTGCAGCCGCACGACCCGCCCGCGCAGGGACTCGCCATCGCGGCCCGTCCAGGTCACCGGCCCATCGGTCACATCCTGCACGATGGGATCGCTCGCCGCGCCACCAAATTCCGGATCGTCTAGAATCGTGCAGCGCACCCTGCCGCCCCGCGCATCCGCACTGATCGCGAGCGTTCCCGTGATCAAGACCGGCTGCGTCACCACGGTCGCCACCCCGGCCTGCTCCGCGGCATATCCCGCAAAGCCATCGACCCGCAGCCGCGCGAGGCTCGGCAGGCAGTGGCGCTTCCAGCCCTGATGCGGAAAGAAGTCGCCGCCGTAGTAGATGAGCAGGCGGCCATCCTGCGCGATGGCCGGGCCGGACGGCGCGTAGATGCAGGCGCCGTCGTAGCTGCCTTTTTCACCGCGAGGAATGAACGGCACGCCCGGCGCCACGCGTTGCCAGTGGATGGAATCCGGACTCCACGCCAGCTCGCAATCCACCGCGCGATCGACGCCGACGTGATACATCATGAGATAGCCGAGGTAGCCATTCGCGTAGGGGAAAACGGGCAGGCAATACGTCTGATGCGCGCGGCCTTCCGCGATCGACGAGCGCAGCACCACACCACTCGGCGTCCAGTGGACAAAATCCGGGCTCTCCAGACGCGCGACGAGGCGCTCGCCGAGATACGCCTTGGTAAACCACACGTAGCGCTGCGACCGCTCGTCCCAAAACGCGTTGTTGTGCGTGTCGCCGTGGTAGCCGAGGAAGCCGCGCGGCTCGGCCGGTTCGCTCCAGCGGATGCCATCCGGCGAAGTGCGCGTGCGCGGTTTCCCGAGGCCCACGTCGTAGACCATTTTGAAACGGCGCGCTGGATCGGGATCATGCGGATCGCGAAAGACGCCGACATTTGGAGTGTCGCGGGCGACGGCGTTATTGGTCCGCGCGCCGTCGAACTCGAACTGCCCGATGGCCGGTTTTTCCCACGCGAGTCCATCGCGTGAGGTGGCGTAAAGCAGGAACCACCCCTGATCATGTACGGTCGTGGGATTGGCCATCTTTGCGATCACCTCCTTGTCCGTGAGCACGCATTTGTACCACAGCTTGAAGACGCGCTCGCCCGCGTCCCAGAGCACGTTGGGATACAGATTGTTCAGCGCGTTTTCCCACGGCTGATCCGCGCGGATCAGCGGATTGCGCGGCTCTTTCTCGATCGTGCCGAGCGAGAGTTTTGCGTTCGTGGTGGACTGGACGACGCGCGGATCGAGCAGCAGTTGTTTGCTCCGATCCGGGCCGATGACCTGCGGCTCGCCAGCGCCGAGGAGCGCGGTGGTGGAAAGGAGAATGAGAGCGGCGGGGAGATAAGTTCGCATGGGGGAAAAGCGGCCGGGTCGGCCACGAAGCATTACCCCGGGCTCTTCCCGTTGTTGGCCGCGACGGCGGCCGCGACGACTATTCTTTTTCCTCGATCACCCGCGCATGCGTGGCGCGATCTCCCTGGAAAAAGACGCTCGTTTTTTCCATCACATCGCCGTGCGCATCGAACGCCGCCGTGTCGGTGAAACTGCGCGTGCTATCGAGCGCGGAATTTGGCTGGCGGAGCGGCGCATCGAGGTCGCGGCCCACGGATTTTCGGCGCGCGTAGATCCACACGTCGCTGCCGTCCGCCTTGTCGTAAGTGGTCGGATCGCCGCCCATCGCGATCTTCACCTGTTCGCGGGTGAGCCCGGCCACGTCCTCCCCGCTCGGAATGCGAGCCGTGGTGAAAATACGGCGCTGCACCGGAGTGAGTTCGGGATGGCGATCGGCGTAACCCTTTCCGGGATTGGCGCAGGCGGCGAGCGAAAGGACGGCGGCGAGAAGAAGGGCGAAGCGCATGGTGTGGCCAGACCATCCCCAGCGCGCGCGCGCGGCGCAATCCCGGAAGCGCCGGCGGCAGCGATCCACGCTTGCGCCCGCATTTTTCCGCCCGACACTTCGTTTATAAGGGCACCCGCGCCCCGACTCACGATTCCCCAATCAACCGCAGCCATGGAAACACAGATCACCGTCGCCACCTTCAATGAAACCGACCCGGCCGAACGGCTGGCCACCCGCCTCCGCGAATCGGGATTCGCGGCGAGCGTCTACGACGAATCGGACGAGCAAAAGTGGAAGCTCTTCAACTTGCGTCCCCGCGCGCATCTCCGGGTGCGCGTGCCCACTGACGAACAGGCCGGCGCCTTCGCCCAGATCACGGCGTGGAAGGATGACCCCTTGCTCGCGGAGGCGGTGCATTGCCCGGATTGCGGTTCGTCGCGGGTCGAGTTTCCGCAGTTCTCGCGGCGCACGATCATGGGCGCGCTGCCCGCGGCGCTCGCGGCCACCGGCGTCATCGACCAGGAATTTTATTGCGAGTCCTGCCACTTCACCTGGCCGGCAGAACCTCCGAAACCGGAGGAGGAAACGGACGTGCTGAACTGGCCGAAAGGCCGGACGTTCTAAGTGCCGAAGTAGAAGCGCCGCGCGTTTTCACCGAAGACTTTGCGGCGCGCAGCTTCGTCCCACGGGGCGAAGGTTTCGTCGGCGAGCATGAAAACTCGATCATAATTCCCCGCGAGCAGACAAACCGGCCAGTCGCTGCCGTACATTAGCCGGTCTTCGCCGAAGGCTTCCGCGACGATGCTGAGATAGGGTGCGATCTGCTCGCGCGACCAGTTCGCGTGATCGGCCTCGGTGATCAGTCCGGAAACTTTGCAGAGCACGTTCGGCGCGGCGGCGAGTTCGCCGAGGAGTTCGCGCCAGGGCGAAAGTTCGCCGCTTAGGATTGGCGGCTTGGCGATGTGATCGAGCACGAAGGGCTGCTCGGGAAATTGCTGCACGAGTTCGATCGCCGCAGGGAGCTGATGCGGAAAGATCAACAGGTCGTAGGTCAGGCCAAATTCGCGAAGCAGCGAGATGCCGTGCTGGAAAGCGGCGCCGAGCATGAAGTTTGCATCCGGTTCATCCTGTACGACATGGCGCACGCCGCGGAACTTTGGATTGGCGGATAACTCCGCGAGTTGCTCCCCCACCCGCTCGTTGCGCAGGTCCACCCAGCCGACCACGCCCTGAATGATCGGCGATGCGGCTGCGAGTTCGAGCAGCCAGCGCGATTCCTCGATCGTCTGCCGCGCCTGCACGGCGATGCAGCCATCGAGCCCGGCGGCGGCGAGCAGCGGCGCGAGATCGGCGGGCAGCCAGTCGCGGTGCAGCGGTGAACCCGGCGGGATCCACGGATACTGCGCCGCGTCGTATTTCCAAAAATGCTGATGCGAATCGAGCTGCATGGTCACTGAGATCGGTGAATGAACCGGGATGAGGGGAGGACCACAGATTTCACAGATGGCACAGATAGGGAATCCCGGACATCGATGCCATCCGGGTCATCGGTGGTTCCAAAAATTCCCGTTCTCCCCGTGGCTACACTTCGACGACGGCCTTGATCACTCCACTCTCCGGTTTCAGCCACGAGGGGAAAGCGCCGATCATTTCCTCGAAGCTTGCGCGGTGGGTGATCCACGGCTGCGTGTTGATTTTCCCGTCTTCGATGAGCTTCACGATGCGCGTGAAATCCTTCGGGTGCGCGTTGCGGCTGCCGAGCAGCGTCATCTCGCGGCGGTGCATGAGCGGGTGACCGAACGAAAGCTCCTGCGTGGTGATGCCCACGTAGACGAGGCGGCCGGTGAAGCCGACGTAGTTCAGCGCGTGCGACATCGACTTGTTGCTGCCGGTCGCGTCGATCACCACCTGCGCGAGATGGCCATCGGTCGCGGCTTTGAGTTGATCCAGCTCCGTGCCGTCGCCCGTGGTCAGGATCGTGTCGGGCACGCCCATCGTCTGGCGGACGAACGCGAGGCGCTGCTCGTTCATATCCATGACGAACGTGCGCGCGCCGCTCAGCTTCGCAAACTCGATCACGCTCAACCCGATCGGCCCGGCGCCGATGACGAGCACGTTTTCGCCGGGCGCCGGCGCGCCGCGATCCACGGCGTGGCAGCCGATTGCGAGCGTCTCGACCAGCGCGCATTGCTCGGGCGAGAGCGCATTCGCCGGATGCAGCTTGCGCGCGGGGAGGATGATCCGCTCGCGCATTCCGCCGTCGGTCATCACGCCGATGACTTTGAGATTTTCACAGCAGTTCCCATTGCCGCGGCGGCAGGCAAAGCACTGCTGGCAATTCATGTACGGCTCCACTGCGCAACGGTCACCGGCCTTCACGTTCGTCACGTCCGCACCGACCACGAGCACCTCGACGCCGAGTTCGTGGCCCGGGATGCGCGGGTAGCTGAAGAACGGCATCTTGCCGAGGTAACCGCTGTAATCCGTGCCGCAGATGCCGATGCGCAGCACGCGCACCAGCACTTCGCCCGCGCCCGGCGCATCCGGTTCGGGCACATCGATGAAACGAAACTGCTGCGGCTGGTCGAGGGAGATGGCTTTCATGGGAGCCGCGAAATGTGCCGAGCCGGCAACCCCTTAGCCACCCGAAAGGCGACCCGCGCTCACTGCGCCGCGGGAGCGGCCGGCTTGGCCGCCGCCGCCGCCGCCGGAGCCGTTTCCGCGATCGGCCATTGGTCCGTGCGGAAAGGCGAGGCCGGCAGCCCGGCCGCATTCACGAGGCTGAACTCCGGATTGCTGCCCCACGCGTAACGCACCGCCGCGGGCTTCGCCACTTCGGCGCTGGAGACCACCACCGTGTCCTTCTCGATCTTTGCTGTCGCCGACTTCCACACCTGATCCTCACCCGCGATCGTGAAGCCCTTGATCTCCCCATCCTTCGCCACCAGTCCGTCCGCTTCCTTGAAAGTGATCGTCACCGCGCCGCCCTTGATCTGGTGCGCGGCGAAGAGCGGTCCCATCGCCAGCGCCGTCGGCCCGGCCTTCGCCTTCTTCGCCGGCGCAGGCGCGTAGACTTTCGCCATCGCCCAGGTCGCGAGCCGCTGCCCCACTTCCTTCTTCGCCTTCGGGTGAATGTCCTTTTGCTCGCCGAGCCCCAGCCCCACGGCCATGCCGGTCTTCGGCACACTCAACGATTTCAGCATCGCCTCCTGCACCAGCGACCAGCCATCCGAACTGCGCGCCACGTATTCCGGCAACTGCACCCACGCAAAGGGAAACTCGTAGCCCCAGCGCTGGCGCCAGTCCGCGATCAGCAGCGGGAGCTGCACCGCGTAAGCCGAGCCGCCCGCCACCGTGTTCGCATTGGTTTCGCCCTGATACCAGATCGCGCCCCGGATCGCGTAGGGAATGAGCGGCGCAATCTTCCCGTTGAAGAGATTCGCCGGGCGGTGTGCATCGATCGTCGGATCAACCGGCCCCCGCAGCGGCCGCAGCGCCGGTTTGCCCTCCGCCTTCGCCTGCTCCGCCCCGCGCTGCCGACGCTCCTGCAGTTTGGCAAAGTCGGCCTTCGCCTTCGCTGGATCCCACGCCGCGATCCGCGTGTCCCACTCTGCAAAAATGAAGCCGAGATCCTTCACCCCCTTCTGCGCGTCCCAGCTCGTCCACGCCTCGATCGGCGTGCCGCCCACCGATGAATTGATCACCCCCACCGGCACCTTCAGTTTTTCATTCAGCTCGCGGCCGAAGAAATACGCCGCCGCGGAAAACGTCCCCACCGCCTCCGGCGTCGTCACGCTCCATTTCCCGTTCCCCTTCTCCTGCGGCGTCGTCGCCGTCCCGCTCCCTTCCTTGAAGTGCCGCAGCGTCGGCAGATTTGCCGCCGCCTTTTCCTGCTCGAAACCGTTCGCACGATTCACCGTGAAACCCATGTTCGACTGCCCCGAGCACAGCCACACCTCGCCCACCAGCACATCCTTCACCGTCAGCTCATTTTTCCCCTGCACCTTCAGCTCCGCCGCCTCGCCCGTCTTCAGCCGCTCGAGCTTCACCTGCCACCGGCCATCCGCACCCGCCTTCGTCTTCACCGTCTGACCGGTGAAGCTCACCGTCACCTCCTCACCCGGCTCCGCCCAACCCCAGATCGGCACCTTCGCACCGCGCTGGAGCACCGCGTGATCGGAGATGATGGCCGGCAGCGACACATCGGCCGGAGAAAAAGCGGGCACCAAAACAAGTGCAGCCGCCGCGAGGATGGAACGATTCAGGGGGGAACGAGGGGTCATACTCCGAACCACTCCCCGCGCCCCCCGACACTTAGTAGCGGCATGAAAGTCTTTACCCGGGCCGATTTGGAAGAGGCGGAACCACGAAACAAACGAACCAGGCGAAAAGCAGAGGGAGCTTTCGTCTGGTTCGTCTATTTCGTGGTTGAAGAATCAGTTCTTCAACGGTCGAAAGAGATAACGCGGAACCCGCGAAAGCTCCGCAGAGCACGCGGAAAAAATCGGAATTCCCAGCTCTCCCCTTTCGCGTCCTTCCGCGCCTTTTCCGCGTGGTCCGCGTTCCAAAAATCAGACCTCGATTCCCCCCACGGGGCGCGACGCTTGGGGATCACCCGTCCCGCCCTACCGCACGAACTGCCGCCAAAACGTGTAGGCTGAAATCGTCAGCCCGATCACCGTGATCAAGCCGCGCACCCGCTCCCGCGGGATGCGCTGCGAGTAGTGCGCGCCGAGGAAGTAGCCGCCGAGCGCACCGACCGTCATCACGCCTGCCTTGTTCCAATCCACGAGCCCCGCCCAGATGAAATAGAGCGCCGCCACCACATTGATCAGCGAGCCGAGCACGTTCTTCAGCGCATTCATCTCGTGAATGTCGCTGAGCCCGAGAAACCCCAGCGACGCCAGCATCAGGATGCCGATCCCCGCTCCGAAATACCCGCCATAGAGCGAGACGATAAACTGGAAGCAGACCGCCACGATCAACTGCCGGCCGCGATGATTCACCGCCACCGGCTCCGTCATCGCAAACCGCCGAAACGCCCCCTGCGCGAGGAAAAGCAGCGTGGCAAAAAGAATGAGAAACGGGACGAGGTGCGCAAAGGCTTCCGAACTCGTCCGCGTAAGCAGCATGCTCCCGAGCAAACCTCCCACCAGGCTCACCGGAATGAAACGCGTCAGCCACGGACGCACCGCCGCCATCTGCCCGCGGAACCCGAAGATCGACCCCGCCGTGCCGATCACCAGCGCCACCGTGCTGGTCGCGTTCGCCACCTTCGGGTCAGTGCCATAAAAGAGCAGCACGGGAAAGGTGATGATCGTGCCGCCGCCCGCCACCGCATTGATCATCCCGGCCGCCGCGGCGGCGAGGATCAGACCGAGAATTTCGAGAACGGGCATCAGAGCGTCGAGATGGGCGTGCAGTTTCAAAAAAAATCGCGCCGGCGCAACTCCGCCCGTGCCGGTCGTGGCGCCGTTGGAAGTCTTCCTCTTTGTCCCGCCCCGCTCTTGGAGTGGACTGGGGAAATGCCATAGGATCGCCGCGGTGCACCATTCATCCTCCCCCGCCCTTTGAAAAAACTCCTGCTCATCGACGGCCACTACTACGTCTACCGCTCGTTCTTCGCGATCCGTGAGCTATCGAACAAAAAGGGCGAGCCGACGAATGCGATCTACGGCTTCGTGAAAACGGTGCGCCGCATGATCAAAGACCTCGCGCCGGATCTGGCGGCGGTGGTGTGGGACATGGGCATCCCGAAGCGGCGAACCGATTTGCAACCGGCCTACAAGGAGCAGCGGGCGGCGATGCCCGACCTGATGCGGCCGCAACTCGGCTTCATCCAGAATCTGGTGCCGCTGCTGGGGCTGGCGGGCCTGGGGTTGGCGGATACGGAGGCGGACGATCTCATGGCGAGCTACGCGGTGGCGGCGCGCGATCGTGGCGACGAGGTCGTGGTGGCGACCAATGACAAGGATCTCTTCCAGCTCGTGGGCGAGCGGGTGAAGGTTTATTCGACGAACAAGACGGACCTCGCTTCGCCGAAGGATACGCACGCGCTGCTCGCCGATGAAGCGGTGCTAAAAAAATGGGGCGTGGCACCGGGACTGATCGGCGATGTGCTGAGTCTGATCGGCGACAGCGTGGATAACATTCCGGGCGTGAACGGGCTGGGGCAAAAAGGCGCCGCGACCTTGCTCAATGCGCACGGAAACCTGGATGCGATCCTGGCGAATCCCGATGCGGTGAAGAACGAGCGGATGCGGGAAAAGCTGAAGGCGGCGCGGGAGCAGATCATCCAAAACCGCGAGATGGTGCGGCTGGACCTCGACCTGCCGCTACCGCGCGCGCTGGACGAGCTGACGATCACTCCGCGGTATCCTGAACTGCTCGCGGAGCTGGAGAAGTGCGACTTCGGCTCACTGCTCGCGGAGGTGCGGGCGGAGGCGGCGGTGAAAGTTCCGCCGGTCGCGAAGGAGATGCAGGGGGAGTTGTTTTAACGAGCGTAGCCGGCGAGGGAGCCGGCGGGAGACGTCGAGAAAGTGTTGAACGGGACGGCGGACGGGGAGTTCAGCGTGGTGGCGGTGCGGGCGAGGCTGAGCTGGCGGGCGAGGTCGCGGGTTTCCACGGATACGGCGAGCTCGGCGGGCTGGTTGTGGCCGACCTGCAGGAAGACGCGGCCTTCGCCGGTGACGCTCAGCGCCGCGGGACGGCTCGGGTCTTGAACGTCGAGGATGCCGCGGACTTCCGGAGCGTTGCGGAGCTGGGTCTCGAGCGACTGCGCGGTGGGCGCGGATTGGGAGAGCGAAGTGGCGGGCGAAAGGCCCATCGCCTTGTTGATCGCGTTGTCGAACTTCGCCTGCTCGACGCCGATGCGGCGCTGGGCGGCGTTGTTCCAGGCGTCGATCGCAGTGCTGGCCACGGAGGCGATGCCGGAGATGAGAAGTGGAGCCATGCCGAACCGCTTAGCAGCGGGTGTGCCAGCCCCATTTTACCTAAGTAAACCGCCTAAACGATCCCGCTGCGAGCGGCAGATTTTTCCTCCCGTCCGGCGCGGACAGGGGAAACTTTGACCACGTTTTCCGAGTCGTGATCGATGAGCTGCAGCCAGTCTTCGGTGACGTCGCTCGGCGGGAAGATGTCGTTTTCGGCATACTCGGCATCGAGTGAAAGGATCAGGTCGGATTCGCTGATGCCTTCCTCCAGACCGGTGGCGATGGCGCGTTTGATGGCGAGGCCTTTCGCGCGCTCGACGATGGAGGCGATGATCGCGCCGCTGATCAGGTCGCCGCGGTAGAGCACTTCTTTTTTACCGCTGCGGAGCGTGATGGTGAGGAAGCGGTTTTCGTCGCGATGGGTGAACTGCGCGTCGATGAGCTTGTCGACGAGCTGGTCGATGGCCTGCGGGACGCTGCCGGCAGTGCGGACGAGCGCGGGATCGAAGGGCAGGTTTTCGCTCAGGTAGATGCGGTAGATTTCGCGGGCACCGTCGCGGGTCGGGCGGGAGACCTTGATCTTCCGATCGATGCGGCCGGGGCGGATGATCGCGGGGTCGATGAGGTCGGCGCGATTCGAGGCGAGGATGATCACGACTTCGTTGAGCGATTCGATGCCATCCATCTCGGTGCAAAACATCGGCACGAGCGTGGAGAGAATGTTCGAGAAGCGCGACGAGCGGCGCGTGCCGAGGATGGATTCGGCTTCGTCGATGAAGAGAAACGGCAGGTAGCCTTCGCGGCGTTTCTCCCGCGCGGTGGCGAAGATTTCGCGGACCATGCGTTCGCTTTCGCCCACCCACATGTTGAGGATCTCGGGCCCCTTGATGTGCATGAAGTATTCGCGCATCTCCTCGCCGGTCTGCGCTTTGAGCTGCTGCGTCAGATTGTAGGCGGTGGCTTTGCCGATGAGCGTCTTGCCGCAGCCGGGCGGGCCGTAGAGCAGGAAGCCTTTCGGCGTCGCGTGCTGGAAGCGGGCGAAGAGTTCGGGGTGGAGCAGCGGGAGTTCGATGGCGTCGCGGATCGCGGCGAGCGCTTCCTGCTGCCCGCCCACTTTTTCCCACGGCAGCTCGGGCACGGTATCGAGGAAAAATTCGTCGCTATGCGGACGAGCGAGGACTTCGACGGCGACTTTGTAATTCGGATCGGTGCGCACTTCGTCACCGGCTTTCAGCTTCTCCTTCATCAAGAGATCACCACGCTGAAGGACGAGCGATTGCACGCCATGCTCGCTCCCCACGCGGAGGCGGTCGGGCCCGAGGACTTCGGTGACTTTCACCACCGGCCCGGTGCGATCGTAGCCGAGATCGCCGACGATGACGTAGGCCTCGTTGCACAGCACGCGCGTGCCGCGGCGGAGCGAACCGAGGTCCACGCGCGGGTCGCATTCGCAGTAGTAATCAGCGCCGCCGACGACGATCTGCGCGGTCTCGCGGCTGGCGGCGCTGAGGAAGGTGCCGATGCGATTCGCGGGTGAGCTGAGTTTTTTGACGATCTGCTCGTATTTCTCCAGTGCCTGCCGGGCCTCGCCCACCATGTCCTCCTGATCGGCGACTTCCACGCGGAGGTCGAGGAGTTCACCGCGCACGAGGTCTCCCGGTGGCAGTGAAGAGATGAGTCGATCAAAACGCTCCAGCGTCGTGAGGGATTCGCCGGGCGGGGTGAAGTCGAATGAGTCTTCGTCCATCGATGCGGTTTTCGGGACAATAGCCCGCGAATCCCGCACCGCAAATTTCCGCACTGCCGTCGGCCTGAGCCAGATGCCCGGTAGGGAAGCCGCGCCGCAGGTTCCCACGCCGTCCGCTGTCGCGCGCCGCAGGTTCCCCGCGGGCGGTTGGTCGACCGGGGAACCCGCGGCGCGGCTTCCCTACCGGGGTTCGTCAAATTGAACTATCACCGACGGGCGCGAACTTGGTCGCGCCCGTGGGATGCAGCACTGCCAAGGAGCCGCTACTTTTTAGCGGTCGCAGATTTTTCGCCGGCCTGGGCGGCTTTATCGTGCCCCTTGAGCACGGCGGACCAGTCTTCGACGAAAACCTTCACGTCGGGATCCTGCAGGCTCTTGGCCGAATCGAGCAGCTTCACCGTGCGGCCCGTTTCCTTGCCGAAATCCTTGAAAAATTCCTTCACAATTTTGTCCGGCTTTTCCTTGCTCAGCTTGTCGATCTTGGCGGCGTCCGACTTGCTCACCTCGGTCGCGAGTTCCGCGCCCTTGGCGGTCGCCACTTTCGCCAGCGCAGTCCACACGCGCTTCAGTTCGGCGGTGATCTTGTTCGTGTCCCGCTGCGTCGTCTCGGCGAGCGTCGGCTTCGCGTCGGTGAAGACCTGCAGATATTTCTGCTCGAGGAGGATCGCCTCGCTGAGGTCCTTGAGGAATTTTTTGTCGGCCATGCCGAGCGGCTTGGGCGCTGGAGTGGCGGGCGCCGCGGCGGCGGGCGCGCCGGTCGTCGCAGCGGGAGCGGCGGGAGTTTGGGCTTGGGCGGAGATCGCGAGGCTCGCGGCGGCGATGAGGATGGAGAGTTTTTTCATGGGTAGGAATGGGGATCGGTCAGGGACAATAGGCGTTTTGCGCCCCGTTGTCGTCAAGCGCGGGCAGTGAGTTCGGGGGGGAATGTCGCGGTAGGGACGCCGCGCCGCGGTTTCCGCAGGGCGGTAGGGAAGCCGCGCCGCGGGTTCCCAAGCTGGAGAATCGCGATCAGTCAGGGAACCCGCGGCGCGGCTTCCCAAGCGATCAGGGAGCCCGCGAAGCGGCTTCCCAAGCGATCGGGGAACCCGCGGCGCGGCTTCCCTACCGGGCGGTCACACCCCGCGCGCGATCACTGGTCGCTCGCCTTGGTGCTCACGCCGGGCGGCGGGGGTTCGGGCGTGTTTTCCAGCAGGTGGTTCAAGGTGTAGCAAACGAGCGGGTTGAGGATCGGCGTGCCGTCGTCGGTCTTCATCTCGTCGAGGTGCAATTCGTAGACCCGCCAGGCGGTGAGTTCGGGCAGTTCGAGCGAGACGGTTTTGCGGTCTGGGGAAAGCGTTGCGCCGCTGACGGTGATCTCCTGAAGGTCGTATTGTTTCGAGCCGTAAGCGGAGTGGTATTCGTAGTAGTAGCGCTTCACTTTGTAGGCCGTGGGCGAAGTCGCGGAGGTCGCGGCGAGCGGACGCGTGAAGGTGAGGTCGAAGCCTTTTTTCGTGAGCCGCATCTTCGCGAGCTCGAGCGGCACTTTGCCGGTCCACGAGATGCGCTGAATGCCCTTGTCGCCGGCCCAGCCGTGATCGGTCTGGCCGACCCAGAGGCTGCCATCTTTTGCGAAAGCCAGGCGGTTGTTGCCCTTGAGCAGTCCGCCGTCGTCGATGAGCGGAACCGCCGCGCCCTGCTGCTGGCCGTCCACTTCGTCGAAGAGCAGCCGGATGAGCCGCGCGCGGTTCATTTCGCCGATGATCATTTGCCCCTCGAACGGCCCGAACTTCCCGCCCGTTTTTATCAACAGCGGCTCCGTCGGCGAGTTCGCCATGAGGTTCTGGGGGAAGACGATCGTCGCGTAGGTTTTCATCGCGGCGAGATCGGTCACGGGCAGCTTCGCCGGCGGCGTGGTGATGCCGTCCTTCCACGCGAGGCTCGCGGGGTGGCCGTAGAATTTTCCGCGTTCCACTTTGTAGAGCGGGCTGCTGCCGATCCAGTCACCTTGATTGTCGGGCACGTAGAGATTTTCGTTCGCGTCAAAGCCGAGGCCATTCGGCGAACGGAAGCCGAACGCGTAGGGCTCGACCTTGCCGTCCGGCGCGATGCGCAGCACCCAGCCGCGATACGGCACGGCGGAATACATCCGCGCGTCCGGCCCGCTCAGCGCGGTGAGTTGGCCGCGCACTTCGCTGCGGATGCCCGCGCCATTTGAGGCGACATTCAGCGCGATGAAAAAGCTGCCGTCTTTCGCGCGCAGCGGGCCGAAGGCGAACTCGTGGTAGTTGCCGGTCAGCCCGAAGCCATCGGCAATCGTGGCGAATTGATCCGCCACGCCGTCGCCATCGGAGTCGGTGATGCGCGTGAGTTCGGGCCGCTGCATGACCACGATTTCCTGGTCACTGATCGCCACGACTCCGAGCGGATCGTGCAGGCCGTCGGCGAAGAGTTTCCACGTCTTTTTCGCCGGATCGTAGGTGTAGATTTCGCCGCGGTGAAAGGTCGCGACCAGCCGCCCGTCGGGCATGAAAGCGATCCCGCCGACTTCCGTCGAAAGGCCCTGCGGCGTCGCGATGGTTTCGATTTTGTAATAGTCCGAGACGGGCGGGCGGCCGGGCTTGGTCGGGGCGGTTTTATCCGCGGCGAAAAGGGAGCTGCCGAGCGCGAGGGCGGTGATGACGATGGGGAGAAATTTCATGGCTGCGGGGGAAGTGAGGCGCGTTCGCGGTCGGAGATGGTTTTGATTTCTGCGCCGGTCAGCACGCGGTCGTAGATGCGCACTTCGTCGAGCGTGGCGGCGGCGAAGCCCGTGGTGCCGCCGCTCCCGAGAAATAGCTCCGCTCCGGCCGGCAGCGCGCTGCCGGTCAGGCCGGACGGCACTTTGCCCCAACTCGCGCCATCGACATAAAATGCGATCCCCTCGCCGGAAATCGTGACCGCCAAATGATGCCACGCGCCATCGACCGCCTGCCCCGTGGTGGCGCCCGACGTCACACCGTTCAGCGTCGCCACTACGCCGAGGCCGGTGCCGCCGAGATTGCTCCCGATGGCAAATTGCGTGGTCGTATCGCCTGCTCCCACGAACACCTGATTTTTGGCCCCGGGCTTCGTCGCCTTCGCCCAGAGTGCGATCGTTCCGCCGTTCTGCAGCGCATCGGTTTTTATCCCGGTGGCAAACTTGCTCTTCTTCCCATCGAATTGAATCGCCCGCCCTTTCACGCCCGGAACGGGCAGCGGTTTTTTGTCGGTGAGTGTGTCGTTCATCGACCAATAGGCGAGCGGCTCGCGCCCGGCGATTTCCGTGATCGAGACGGTAAAGCGCTTCGCTTTCTCCGCGCTTACTTCCAGCACGCCGCCTTTGAACTCCCCGGCGGCGGACGCGAACTTCGCCCCACCTTCCGGATCACTCACGTAAAAGACCGGCTCCTTCGCCCTCGCGATCACGAACGTCTGCTCCAGCCCGCCGTGATGCTGCGATTTTATCAGCTCGCGCACCTCCACCCCGTCCACCTCGTAGCGAAACTCCGGATACCGCTCCACCAGTCGGTAGCCGAGGAATTGCACCTTCGCGGGCACCTTCGCCGAAGAGCCAAAACGCAGCGGGAAGGCCGGCGAAGGCGTGTTGTCCGTGAGCCCACTCTGCGCCGCGAAGGAACCCGCCGCCGCCGACGCCTCGGGTGCGCGCCAGTAGACCCGACCAGTGACCTCGGCGAACGCGTCGCCATTGCCCGACCAGTGCCCGAGCGGGTTCACGAAACCTCCGCTCCATGCGTAGCGCAGCCGGCAGGAGCCGGCGTCCCACACATAGTTTTGCTGATTCGGCAGCGCCACCGCGATCGACGCCGGCCCGCTATCGCGCATGAACATGCGGTAGAAGTAGGGCGGCTTTTGCTCGAAAGCATGGAGCGCCGCGCCGGAGTTGTCCTTCGCCGAGTCGGGCACGTTGGCGTCTTTTGCGAGCGGCGGCAGCGTCGTTTTCTTCGACACGTACATCGCGCCGAACATGACGAAGCCGTGCCCCGGATAGGAGCACACGTAGGGATACACGCCCTCCGTAGCAGGTGCGGTGAAAGTGACCTCGCCCTTTTTGCCCGGCGTGAGCACCGGGATCGTCCACAGCACCTTGTCCGTCTTCGGCACAAAATCCTGCGTGGGCGTGACCGGCATGGTCATCGCTGCCATCACCACCTCGGTGCGCGAACCGGGCGCGAGGATGAGGAGATTGTGCGCCATGTCATCGGCGTTTTCGAGCGTGAGCCGCACCCTCGCTCCCGGCGCGACGAGGAAACGCGGCAGGTCGTAGCGCAAGCCCGCGATGGCCTTCATTTCGATCAGCGTCTCCGCGGCTGCATCCTGCGCGAGAGCAAGCCGCGGCAGGACAGCGCTGAGAACGGCGACAAGGGTGGTGAGGCGTCTCAGGACGGTGCGCGAGGGGAGAATTTGCATGCGGGGGCCATTTGCGTAGCGCGCGATACGACTGCAAGCGAATCCGCAGATGCACGCGGCGCCGGGCCGGGCGTGGCTGCTCCGGGTGGAACACTCGCGATCCCTCGCAAACGCTGGCTACGGCGCGGCGACCACGACCCTGAAAAATGCGGCTGCGCCGTCGTCGATGGCTGCCGGATACGGGACGGTCATGATTTCCATCTCGCTGTCAGCGGCGATCATCGTCGGCGGCACGGCACTGGAGATCCAAGGCGAGAAGTTCACGGTGAACTGCACCGTGTATGACAGGCCGAGCGAGAGGTAGTCCTTCCTCCGGGCGAAGGCGGCGAATTGGTTCACCCCGCCGGCTCCATCCGGCTCGGTGATCGTGATCGGCTCGCCGCGCGCGCTGATCGCGGCGCCATTCACGGCGAGCGCGCCGCGGCTGGCGGAGGTCGGATTAGTGCCGAACGCCCATTCGAGCACATTCGGCAAACCGTCGCCTTCAAAGTCCGCCGAGTCTGCCGTGTTTCCTGTCCCGGCCACGGTGCCAAAATTCGCCAGCCGCCACGCCTCCAGCGCGTTAGGCGCCACGCCGGTGCCGGTAAGCGCGATGTCAAAGGGCGACTCGTCGGGATCGTTGCTGAAGACGCGGAGATTCGCCGCGCGTCCGCCGGTGGCGGAGGGCGAGAAAGTGACCACAAAGGTCGCGGTCCCTCCCCCAGTCACCGTGCCCGCGCTCAGACCGCTCGCCGCAAACTCGCTGCCCGCCGGGCCATCGATGCTGAAGGAGAATCCCGTAAGCTGGGCCGACGTGGCCGTATTGAGGATCGTGAAGGTGATGCTTTGCTGGCCGCCATTGCCGACCACCGCATTCGCGAAGGTCACGGTGGACGCCCCGTCAATGAGCGTGGTCCCGGCGGGCCTTTCGATCGAGATGTCCGCCGATTCCAAGTCCAGCGTCCAGAGTTCCGTGCCGAGATCCAATCCAATGGCCGTGAAAAACAATCGCGAGCCGATCGGGGTGAGATTCGCCGGCGAGGAACCGAGAGGCCCGGTGCGGATGTCCGACACCATGACCGTGCCGGCCGCTGTGCCGTCGCTCTTCCATAGCTCCGCACCCGTGGCGGTCGTAGACCCCGAGAAGTAGAGCACAGCATTCACGTTCGCAAACGCGGTGAAGCCCGTGGCAGTATTGCCAGGATTGATGTCCTTCACCAGCACGGTGCCCGCGGCGGTGCCGTCGCTCTTCCACAGCTCGGTCCCATTCGCCGGATCGAAGGCCGAGAAGAACAGCGTGCCGTTGATGTTCGTCAGGTTCGCGGGGCTGGAGCTGAAGGCGCCAGGATAGATGTCTTTGACCAGAACCGTGCCCGTGGCGGTGCCATCGCTCTTCCACAGCTCCGTCCCATTCGTCAGTTCCAATGCGGAGAAAAACAGCGTGCTGCCGATCACGGTGAGGTTGTTCGGGGAGGCGCTGTTCGTGCCGACATAGATATCCGTAACGAGGACCGTGCCCGCGGCGGTTCCATCGGATTTCCAGAGTTCAGTGCCGTTGGCTGCGGTCGTCGCCGTAAAGAACAGCGTGCCGCCGATTGCGCGGAGATTGGAGGGCGACGAGCTAACGCTGCCCACGTTGATGTCCTTGACCAATCCAGTCCCGCCCGCCGTGCCGTCGCTCTTCCAGAGTTCGATGCCGTTCGTCCCGTCGTTCGCGATGAAGAAGAGCGTGCCGTTGACGTCGGTGAGATTGGCCGGGCTGGAACTCATGTTGGCGGTTGGGTTGATATTCGCCACGAGCACCGTGCCGGGATCCGTCCCATCGCTCTTCCAGAGTTCCTGGCCTTCGGCCGTAGCGCCGGTGGCGGCGAAGTAGAGCGTAGCGCCGACTCTGGCGAGGTTGCCCGGAAATGAACTGCTCGTGCCCGAAAAGATGTCTTTCACCCGCACCGTGCCCGCGAACGTCCCATCCGTTTTCCACAGCTCCGTGCCACCCGCCGAGTCGCCCGCAGAGTAATACAGCGTGCTGCCGATCACCACGCCCGCGCCCGGATTGCTGCTCGATGCACCGGTAAAAATATCCCTCAGCAGCGTGGTGCCGCCGGGCAGCCCGCTGCTTTGCCACAGCTCCGCGCCGTTCACGCCGTCATTGGCGCTGAAGAGCAGCGTACCGTTCAGCGCCCGCAGATTCGTCGGCACCGCGTTGCTGCTGCCGAGGATGATGTCTTTGATGAGATTCGTGCCCGCGGCCGTGCCGTCGCTCCACCACAGCTCCGCGCCATTCGCCCCATCGTTCGCCACAAAGGCAAGGAACCCGCCGACATTGAACACGACGCCGGGCGATGAGCCGGCAGTGCCGGGATTGATGTCCTCGACCAGCACGGTATTCGCGGCCAGCCCCCTCGTCTTCCACAGTTCCGTGCCGTTGGCGGCAGTCGTCGCGGAGAAATACAGCGTGTCGCCGATCAGCACAAAGTTGCTCGGTGAGGATGACGACGTTCCCGGATTGATATCGAGCACGAGCACCGTGCCCGCCGCGGTGCCATCGCTTTTCCACAGTTCATTTCCATTCGTCCCATCGTTCGCCGCGAAATAGATCCCGCTGCCGACCACGAAGAGGTTCGACGGAGTGGAATTGCCTATGCCGACAAAGATGTCCGTGACCAGCACCGTGCCCGCCGCGGTGCCGTCGCTCTTCCAGAGTTCGGCGCCATTTGCCGCCGTCGTCGCGCGGAAGAACAACGTGCCGCCGGCATTCACCAGCGCGGCCGGGGAGGAACTGACGCTGCCGGCATTGATATCCAGCACCAGCACAGTGCCGCCAGCAGTACCGTCGCTCTTCCAAAGCTCGATTCCGTTGGTCGTGTTGGTCGCGGTGAAGAACAGCGTGCTGCCTACGGCCACGAAGTTTGCCGGGGTGGAACTCGCCACGCCTGCATTGATGTCACTCATCAGCACCGTGCCCGCCGCCGTGCCATTGCTTTTCCACAGCTCCACTCCATTCACGCCATCATTCGCAGTGAAAAAGAGCGTCGAGCCGACGGCTGTGAGATTCGCCGGAGATGAACTGGTGTTGGCGATCGCGTTGATGTTCAGCACGAGGACCGTCCCGCCCGCGGTGCCATCACTCTTCCACAGTTCGGTGCCATTGGCCGTCGAGTCGCTCGCGGTGAAGAACAGCGTGCCGGCGACATTTGTGAGATTCGCCGGGCTCGAACCCGTGAAGCCGCTGAAGATGTCTCTGACCAGCACCGTCCCAGCGTCTGTGCCGTCGCTTTTCCAGAGCTCCGCGCCAGTCGTTCCGCTGTTGGCGCTAAAGTAAAGCGTGCTGCCGATCACGAAAAAATTCGCCGGCAAACTGCTGCCGATGCCTGGGAAGATATCCCTCACGAGCACCGTGCCTGCGGCCGTCCCATCGCTCTTCCACAGTTCCGTCCCGGTCGCCGACGAATTTGCCGCAAAGTAGAGCGTGTTCCCGATCACCGCGGCGTTGGCGATGGTAATTCCCGGGCTCAGTCCCGTCTGGTTGATGTCCCGCGCCAGACGCAGCACGCCGGAGGGCGCCAAGCCGATTCCGGTGAGCATGACGTCGTACGGATTTTCGTTGGGATCGTTGGACGCGATGTGCAGCGCCGCACCCCGGGCGCCGGTGCCACTCGGCGTAAAGGTGACATCGAGCGTGGCCGTGCCGCCAGGCGCCAGCGTGTTAACGCTCGGCGCGGCCGCGACAAACTCCGCGCTGTTCGGCCCATCGACGGTGACCGCACCAAGATTCAGGGTGGCCGCGCCGGTGTTTCGAATCGTCAGCGCTTTCACCACGGCCGCGCCGAGCACGGAATCGCCAAAGCCAACCGTGCCCGAGCCATTGGCCCGCTCTGTTCCGGAAGGTTGTTCAAGGGCGATCTCCGGGGCCACCACCCCGCTGCCCGTCAGCGCGATGTCGAACGGATTTTCATCCGCATCATTGCTGCCGATGTGAATCGCAGCCGTCTTCGCGCCAGCGGATGCCGCGGCAAACTGCACGCTGAAACTGACCGAACCCGCGGGCGGAATCGTGACGCCCGCCATCGCGGGGAAGCTGAAGCTCGCGATATCCGCGCCATCGCCCGTGATCGCCGTGATCGTCAGCGGGAGGCTGCCGGGGTTGCGAATCACGAAGGTTTTCGAGTTTGCTTCGCCGCCCACCGCAGCGGTGCCGAAGCTCACCGTCGCCGAGCCATCGGTCAACGAAGTGAGCGCAGGTTGTTCGACCGATATTTCCGCCGCCGCCGACGCGTTGCTGTTGAAGAAATTGCTATCCCCGGTGCGACCTGACCCATCGTCGGCGCGGAGTCGCATCTGCGTCGCCGCCTGCAGCGTCGTGACGCTTCCCGTCCATACGCCGGCCACGAAACTGCCCGAAGTGTTCGGCAAAATCTGTACCGGAACATCCGGCGCAAACGGCACCGAGAGCCCGCTGTTCGCCGTACCCATCGACGGTGTGTTCGTCGTCCAGTCCGCCGCCGAGCCGCCATCGGAGGTGCCGATGCGGAGGTAGTCGAATGCCGTGTTCGTCGGCGCAGCCACCTGCGCGCCGGTCCACTGCGAGGCCGGAATGGCGGCGGGCGAAGTCACGCTCGCCGCGGCCAGCGCTGCCGCACAGAAAAAGTCGACGTTGTTGTTTGCCGCATCGCGAACCAGCACGCCGACGATGTCAGTACTCGTTGGGTTCCAGTTGATGTTGGCGGCGAGATTGAACAACGGAAAAGTCCCCGGCGAAGTCCCGAATTCCTGGAGCCGGAAGACCTGCCCAGCCGCGCACGTGGTGCCAGCGGGAATGGTGAACAGCTTCGGCGCAGTTGCTCCAGTGTCGTTGTCGTAGAGGTAAATCTTCCACCCCGAGAGATCGACGGCTGCCGTTCCCGCGTTCATGAACTCGACCGCGTCCGGAGTGTTCGTATTGAGTTCCGTGATGACGATGGAGGAGGTGGCCGCACCGAGGGAAAATCCCCGCAGACTCGCCACTCCGGTAAAGCTGGTGACCGTATTGTTCCCCAGATCCTGCGCCCTCACCGTGGTGCTAAAGGCAACCCCTGCGGTCTGCGGACTGGCGATCGTATTCCAGGCAAAACGATGGAGCGCTCCGATGCCGACGTTGAACACATTGCTCGCTCCCGTGTGACCCGCGCCATCGCTCGCGGTCAGCACGACATTGGTGTCGAAAGTGTTCACCGTCACGTTGCCCGTCCACACGCCGGCGGTGAATGCCGTGGTCGTCGACGGCGAAATGGAAACCGCGCCGCCTGCCCCCGCTGCGGAAAGCCCGGTGCTCCCCGTGTAGCTCGCGATCGTCAGATCATTCACGTCCTTCGCCGTGACTGTGACACTGAAGGGCACCGCGCGGGTCTGCGTGGCAGCGATGGCGCTGAGCGTGAAGTGATGCACATCGTTATCCAGCACGGTGGTCGTCGCGTTCGCCCCGATGAAACCACCCGCCGCTGCGCCAATGCTCACCGCGGCGCTGCCGTCGGTCAGCGAGTTGTTCACCGTCGCCAGCGAGAACGTCGCGGAGGTCGCGCCCGCAGCGATCGTCGCTGTAGGCGGCACCGTCAGGCGGGACGTCGTATTCGAGGAAAGCGAGACCACCAGCGGCGACGGCAGCGTGCCGGAAATCGAGACCGTTCCTGTTCCCGTCGTGCCCTCGGCGACGGTCGCCGGGATCGATAGGGCGAGATCCCGGTTTTCATTGTCCAGCACCGAGATCGAGGCCGTTCCACTCGTCCAGCCGGGGAGGGACGCGGTGAGGTTTGCGGTTTGGGTTCCATCGATCTCCGTATCGTTCACAATCGTGATCGGGAAGGTGACGGAGGTCTGACCCACCGGGATCACGACGGACGAGGGCACCACGACCTCGCTCGTATCGCCGGAGGTCAGCGTCACCGTCAGCGGCGCCCCGGGAGCGACCGTTGTCGTCAGCGTA
>Ga0209181_10002621_pt1 | contig 29145 bp, 26 predicted proteins | sample MAT05_FD_187208 | JGI IMG/M metagenome (GOLD analysis project Ga0209181, IMG submission 187208) | Freshwater microbial communities from Lake Fryxell liftoff mats and glacier meltwater in Antarctica - MAT-05 (SPAdes) (version 2) | ecosystem: Environmental > Aquatic > Freshwater > Ice > Liftoff...
AACCGCACTCAATCGCCACCCTGCGATTTCGCCTCGGACGCGCCATCGCAACGCGATTGATACAGTGCCCGTGCTGCGGAAAAAAAACTTACCGTATTCTTCGCATTTAATAACACAGTAGAACTAGTGCATCTAAAAGTCAGCTGGTGTCGCCGCAGAGACTTTGTCTGATGTTGATCGCATGTCGACCAACTGAGCTATCTCGGCGACAACCGCACTTGGCCTATCGCGGTATGACTCCACTACAAAATGCGCCGTGTCGCTGTACAACGGGTGTCTCACCTCGTAGAGTTGGCGGAGGCGAGCCAATGGGTCGGTGACCATCAGCAGCGGTCGATCACGGTTGCGTCTGACGCGTTCGTAAGAGGTTTCTGGTGTTGAATGCAGGTAGATGACCGTCCCGCGTGCATGCAAAACGTCGCGTGTGCCCGCATTTAGAATTGCGCCGCCGCCTGTGCCCAGAATAATGGGGCGGTGCTGCGTCAGCTCATCAATGATTTGCGCTTCGCGAGCGCGAAATGCTGGCTCGCCTTCAATCTCGAAGATGGTTGCCACACTCACGCCAGTGCGCGCTTCAAGCTCGTGGTCGGAGTCGAAGAATGACCTACCGAGCCGCTTCGCCAGCAATTGTCCGATGGTCGTCTTGCCTGACCCCATCAAACCGATCAGAAAGATGTTTTGCGTGTGCACAGCGCTGAAAATTTTGAGTCAAATATGGCCGAGTTTAGATTCGCCGCCTGAAGGCATTCGGTGTTCGCGGCCAACGCTTGATGGTGTTGGGCTTTTTGAACGTAAAAAAGGCGCGATCTAAACCGCGCCTTTCCTGCCTATTGGGCAAGCGAACGCTGTTAGTTGACCGTCCCCGCAGTGTCGGTCAGGATTCGGGGCGTCAGGAAGATTAGCAATTCCTGCTTGTCAGTACCCCGGTTGGTGCGTTTGAACAGGTTGCCGATGAATGGTGCGTCGCCAAGCAGTGGCACTTTGTCTGTTGAATCAGTGAGCGTCTCTTCGTAAATACCACCAAGCACAACCGTGTCGCCGTTGTTAGCGATAACTTTTGTGGTGACGCGGCGCGTGTTCACAATCGGACTGCCATCCTGAAAGCCAGCAATGGAGTCTTTGGTCACGTCGACGTCGAGAATCACGCGTCCGTCAGGCGTAACTTGTGGTGTGACTTCGAGGCCCAATACTGCGCGAATAGTCACGACCGACGATTGTCCGCCGACACCGCCTGATACACGCAATTTGAATTCCTGTCCTTGCGAGATCGCAGCCTTTTGATTATTGGCAGTCACCACGCGAGGACTGGAAATGACCTTGCCACGATTGGCGGCTTCAGCCGCAGAAAGTTCGAGGTTGACCAGGTTGCCGTTGCCAAGATTCAAGAAGGTCATGGCAAGGGTTCCAGCCGGGTTGCTGACGGGGAGATTGACGTTGTAGGGAACAGAGTTGATGAACTCACCAGTGAGGCCGCCAGTTGTTGTGTCCGGTTTCTGACGCCAGTAATAGCTGGCCGGCGAGAAACCGGTGACGATGCCGGTGCCCGGAACATTAGCCTGATTGGGGTCGCCAAGAGGTGTCCCGGTAATGCCGATATTGCGACCGTTGCTATTCATTCCGACACCGACACCAAATCGTGCGCCCAATTGACGGCTAAACTTGTCGTCCGCGATAACGACGCGTGCTTCGATCAACACCTGTTTCACCGAGATATCAATACGTTGAATCAGCGTCCGCACCTCCGCCAGCTTTGCGGGCGTGTCCTGAACGATCAACACGTTGGTGCGTGCGTCAACAGTCGCACTGCCTCGCTTAGAAAGTACACCGGTGGTCGATGCGCCAGCACCCGAACCCGTCGATGTGGGGATGAGAATTTTGCGTAATTCCTCTGCCTTCTGATAGTTCAACTGAAACAATTCTGTACGCAGCGGCTCGATGTCGGCGACTTGGGCTTTCGCCTCCAGCTCCTGCTTCTCTTTCAGCGCCAGTTCTTCTTTCGGCGCAATCCAGACGACGTTGCCATTTTTGCGCATATCCAGTGAGCGCGCCTGCATCACCAGATCAAGCGCCTGATCCCAAGGCACATCTTTTAGGCGAAGCGTGACGTTGCCGGCAACCGTGTCCGAAACGATGATGTTGAGCCCAGTGAAGTCGCCAATGACCTGCAGCACCGAGCGCACAGCGATGTCCTGAAAGTTGAGCGAAAGTTTCTCGCCTTTGTAACCAGGTCGTGATCCTTGCGTGAGCTTGTTCGGATCCTCAATGATCGGCTTGATTTCGATGATCAGCCGGTTGTCAGTCTGGTACGCGGAGTGTTCCCAAAGCCCCTTGGGCTCAATGACCATCCGTGTATTGCCACCCTGCGTGAAGGTGTCAATCAGTTGCACCGGTGTCCCGAAGTCGGAAACATCGAGCTTACGTTCAAGATTGCGTGGTACAGTAGTGCGCAAAAAATCGATAATCAGTAGCTTGCCTTGTTGCTTGATATCGATGCCGGAATTGGTGTCGGTCAGATCGACGATGATGCGACCTTCGCCGGCTTGGCCACGACGGAAATCGACATCGCGCAAGCCAAAGGTCGCACCATCGATAGCTGTAGTGGCCGTGAACCGACCGGTGGCTGGAGCGGCATCTGCAATTGCAGTGCCGGGCGCATCGAACAGGGCAATCGAGAGCTTTTTGCCGTCACTCTTGACGTCGTAAGCCTGCGATTTGATCAAATTCAAGACCACACGGGTACGGCCTTGCGCCTGCACGACGTTATAGCTACGCAACACTGAGTCGGTGACTTCGTTGGTTGCTTTGCCAAGGCTGGTGGTGTTGGCAAAGTCAAGCACCAGTCGCGGTGGTGATGCGATGGCAAACACTGATGGTGCGCCAGGCAACGGGTCTTTCAGCGAAAAAGTGAGGGTTGTGCGACCAGCCGCCCCCTTGGCAACAGAGACTTCCTCAATGACATTTTGCGCTGAGGCAGGTGGCGCGAAGCCGACCAATGCCAGCGGTGCTGCCAAAGCCAATATCGCGGCGAGTGTTCGCCCCTTGCCGCACAGCGCGCGCAATCGTTGCGTGGTCTTCATTTTTTTTGCTCCCGCTCTTGCAGCATGATCTTGGTTTGACGCTCGGCCCAATCGCCCGCACCGTCTTGAAATAGTTCTTTCATCGTCACTTCCCCGTCAGCAATGGCGGTGATCACGCCAAAGTTCTGCCCCATGTAATTACCCTGTCGAACCTGAAAAACCCGGTTGTCGCTGGCTTTCACCAGACCCACAATGGCACGCCCCTTTTGCAGCGTGCCGACCATCTTGAGGGTCTCAAGTGGATACGCTTCGAGCGCTTCCTTACGGCGCGCCATATCGGGACCGCGGGATCCCTTACCTGTTTCGACTTTTCTTGGCTTGAACGGATCGGCCTGATCGAAAGCGTTGTAAGTAAACGCCTCGTAAGGCCGTATCGCCGGAATCGGGTCAATCTTGCCTTTAGAAGCCGAGCCCTGCTCGGCCATCCAGGCTTTCAAATCCTGATCATCACCGCCGCCACAACCTGTCACGGTGATCACGCTTGCTGCAACGAGCAAGATGGCGCTGTAGTGCGAGCGCGAGCGGCTAGTGTTGAATGCGTTCATCATTTAGGTGCCTTCGCCGCTTCCTTCGCCTTGCGCTGCTTCGATACCTCTTCATCATCAAGGTAGCGGAAGGTCTTGGCGACTGCCTCCATCGTCAGCACGCCGTCTTTGGGGTCTTTGTTGATGATGGCGATGTCGTTCAATGTGACGATGCGAGAGAGTTGCGACACATCGCTGGTGAACGCGCCTATATCGTGATAATTACCAGTCACACGCAGATCTACCGGGAGTTCAGCGTAGAAATCCTGCTGCCGCTCGACGCTCGGCTTGAACAATTCAAACTGCAGGCCTCGCCCCAATCCCGCCTGGTTGATATCTGACAGCAGTGCATCCATCTCGCTCTTGCTCGGCAATTGCCGTAACAGCGAGCCAAATTGTTGTTCAACTTCTTTGAGCTGCTGAACATATAGATCAAGGTTGATCGCCTGAGCCTTCTTCAAGCTGTATTCCTGGCGCAAAACGATTTCCTGCTTCTCTTTGGCTTGAAGTTCTTCGTATTGCGGCATCCATCCAAACCAGGTTGCCAACCCTAGCAGCACAAGAACAAGCAGCGCAACCGCCCCGAATTTAGCTGGCAGCGGCCAAATCCCGATGTCGCGGGGATTAAGGCGTTTAATTTCGTCCCAGGTCATGTCTACGCCCTATTTCGTAATTGCTTGCATGACTTTTTCACGCGAGCTTGGAGCCACCGCAGCGGCAGAGCCGGTCGGAGCTGCTTTTGCAGGAACCGCTTCCAGGCCCTTCTGGCTGATGTTTAGGCTGAATTCATTCACGCGCTGATTGCGATCAGTGACGGCTTTGATCTCGACTAACTCTGGTTTTTCCAGATAGGGCGAAGATTCCAGATTCCGCATCAAAGTCGAGACGCGTGCGTTGGATTGAGCCAGCCCGACCATATTGACCTTTTGCCCGGTTTGTTTGACGGCCTTCAGATAAACGCCATCGGGCAATTGCCGCACGAGTTGATCAACCAGTTTGACCGACGCACTACGATTAACTTGCAGTGTTTCGACGACCTGTTTCCGTGCAAGGAGCGCAGCCGTTTGCTCTTTGAGTTTCTTAATCTCGTCAATCTGCTCGGTGAGTTTTTTGTTTTCCGCCACCAGAAAATCATTGCGTCGCTGCTGTGATGCGATGCGGTCGTCCAGATACAGTTTGCCAACGTACCAAGCGGCTGCGACGCCGAACAACACACCGATGATAATAAAATTGAATTCGCGGCGTCGCACCGCGCGTCTCATCTCGCGGTGGGGCAGCAGGTTAATGCGAATCATGCGTCAAACCTCCGCAGGGCGAGTCCACACGCCACCAGCAGTGCCGGGGCGTCAGCCGCAAGTTGTCGAGATTTAACGCCAGGGGAGAGGCCCATCTCGGAAAAAGGATTGGCGACTGATGCGATCACGTTGGTACGACGCGACACGGCATCGGACAAGCCGGGCAGCGCCGCGCAGCCGCCAGCCAGCAGCATGTAATCGAGCTGGCCCTGCGCACTGGAGGTCAGGAAGAATTGCAACGCCCGCGCCGCTTCGATGGCGAGTGTGTCGACATAAGGGCGCAGAACGTCGTTGTCGTAGTTAGCGGGTAGATTGCCCGAACGCTTTGCCGCCTCGGCTTCTTCGCCTGTCATGTTGTATGCGCGCTGAATTTCCTGCGTGAGTTGGTTGCCACCAAACGGGCTTTCGCGCATGAAAATCTGCTCTTCATTTCGGAACACGTAAAAGCGCGTCGATGTCGCGCCAACGTCCAGCACGCCAATGTTTTGATCTATGCCTTTACCGGGTAGCGCTTCCGCCATCAGCTCGTACGCACCCATCACGGCCATGGCTTCGATGTCCATGACGGCGGGGGTTAAGCCAGCGGACTCCAGTGCGGCCACCCGGTCTTCAACTTTTTCACGGCGGGCAGCGGCAATCATGATCTCCACCTGTGTTGGGTCATTAGCGACAGGCCCAATCACAGCAAAGTCGAGATTGACTTCATCGAGCGCAAATGGGATGTATTGGTTCGCCTCGGCTTCCACGGCGAACTCAAGATCCTCTTCGCGGTCTGTAGCGGGCAGCGTGATGCGCTTTGAGATGACCATGCTGGTAGGCAGGGCTACGGCAGCCGTCTTTGAGCGAGAGCCCAATTTCCGCAACGCGCGCTCAATGGTCGCGCCTACCGCCTCCAGATTGGCGATATTGCCATCCGTCACCGCGTCACGCGGCAGCGGCTCAATGGCATAACGGCTTAACTCCGGTCGCTGCCGGGTGCCGGACAGCTCCACCATTTTTACGGCGGTGCTGCTGATGTCGACGCCGATGAGGGGGGTGCTTTTTGCACCGAATACTCCCCGGAGTGAACCCAAAAAATCTTTTTGCATTCAGAGCTTAGGCGACTTTATGTCGCCTGAAACTTTAAGTTGGGAGAGGAGTGTTGCATAAGGTTCGCCCGCTGGCAAGAAGTGACGAAAAATTAGGCCCTCTATAATCAGAAAAAATACAACATTGGCATAACGGGCCGACCCACAGCGGCATTTGCGACAATGGCAAATTGTGGAGAAAGCCCCCGTGAGTGATGGCCGGATCCGGGGGGAAAAGGTCTTTTCATGTTCAAGCGTTGGCTGGTTTACGTTGTTTCTGTGTTTGCCGGCGTTCTGCTGGTGGGCGGCGTCGTAGCGGTGCTCGTCTGGGCGCTCATTAGCGCCCGTCTGCCCTCGCTTGACATACTGACCGACTATCAGCCCAAATTGCCTCTGCGTGTGCTCTCGGAGGAAGGGGTAACCCTCGCTGAATTTGGCGAAGAGCGTCGTCGCGTTGTCAAACTCGCCGAGGTTCCGCTGCATGTCCGGCAGGCGATCCTCGCGGCCGAAGACGGAAAGTTCTACGAACATTCCGGCGTTGACTGGCTGGCTGCGCTTCGCGTGGCCTACACCAACGTCACCACCGGATCAAGAATCGGTGCCAGCACGATCACCATGCAAGTGGCGCGCAATTTCTTCCTCACGCGCGAACGCATGGGCATGGCTGGCTACTTGCGCAAAGCCAATGAGGTAGTGCTCACTTACAAAATTGAGCAGGAACTGACTAAAGATCAGATTCTGGAGCTCTACATTAATCAAATCTTTCTGGGGCAGCGAGCCTTTGGATTCGCGGCCGCCGCACAGGCTTACTATGACAAACCGCTGGCCAGCATAACGGTCGCCGAGGCCGCCATGCTGGCCGGGTTGCCGAAAGCGCCTTCGGCCTACAACCCGTTTGCCAACGCGAATCGCGCAACGTTGCGTCAACAGTACGTGCTGCGACGCATGCATGAACTCGATTATCTGAATGACGCGCAATACAAGGCCGCACTGGCGGCTCCGTCGACGCTCACGCGCGACAGCGTGACCACGGTTCACTCCGAGTTCTTGAACGAAATGGTGCGCCAGTTTGTGTTCGATCTGGTCGGCGAGTCCGCCTACACGCGCGGCCTGACGGTCACCACCACAATCCGGGCGCGTGATCAGGAAGCCGCTTACCAGTCGTTGCGGCGCGGCGTGCTTGAATATGAGCGCCGTCATTCCTTCCGTGGTCCGGAGGCATACGTCGAACTGCCGGCCCCAGGTAAAGACACCAAGGAATCGAAAGAAGCCCTGGCTGAAGCGATCGACAGCGCCCAACAGCAATTTCCCGATAGCGATGACTTACTCACGGCGGTCGTTCTCGAAGCCAACGCCAAGCGCGTCGTGGTCACCCGCGGCGAAGGCGAAACATACACACTGGAAGGCGAAAGCATCCGTTTTGTGAGGAACGCGCTGGCCGACACCGCGCCTTCGGGCGAACGCCTGCGTCGCGGCGCAGTGCTGCGCGTCACGCAGGACGAAAAAAATGTGATGCGCATCACCCAAATTCCGCAGGTTGAGGCCGCGCTGGTGGCGATGGATCCGAAGGACGGCGCGGTGAAGAGCCTCGTCGGCGGCTTCGATTTCTACCGCAACCAGTTCAATCATGTCACCCAGGCCAGCCGCCAGCCCGGTTCGTCATTCAAACCGTTCATCTATTCTGCCGCGCTGGAAAAGGGCATCACCGCCAGCACAGTCATCAACGATGCACCGCTGTTTTTCTCGGCGGGGCAGACAGGCGGGGACGCATGGGAACCCAAAAACTACGACGGCAAATTTGACGGCCCAATGCGCGTCAGGACGGCGCTCGCCAAGTCAAAAAACATGGTTTCGATCCGAATTTTGCGCTCTATTGGTCCGGGCTACGCACAGGATTACATCAGCAAATTCGGCTTTGACCCGAAGCAGCACCCGGCCTACCTCACGCTCGCCCTGGGTGCCGGCCAAACCAACCCGATGCAGATGGCGGCGGCGTATTCGGTGTTTGCTAACGGCGGCTTCCGCATTAAGCCGTACTTCATCAAGAAGATTGTTGACAACCGGGGACAGGTGATCTTCGAGGAAACTCCGGTTGTGGCGGGCAAGGACGCCGAGCAAGCCATCGATCCACGCAACGCCTTCATCATGACGACGCTGCTGCGCGACGTCGTGCGTGCGGGCACCGCGACCAAGGCGATGTCACTCGGTCGCAATGATCTCTCCGGCAAGACGGGCACCACCAATGACAGCTACGACGCCTGGTTCGCCGGGTTTAACTCGTCTCTGGTCGGCGTTGCATGGGTCGGGTTCGATCAGCCGAAGTCGCTCGGCGAGCGCGAAACCGGCGGCGGCGTCGCTTTGCCGATCTGGATCAACTACATGAAGTCCGCGATGAAGGGCATGCCAGAAACACCACTCAAACCACCATCCGGTGTGGTCAGCGCGACGACCGGTGGCGGCGGCGAAGGAGATGCGCTGGTTGAGTCGGCCAGCGTCACCGATTGGTACTACTCAGAATTCCCGCCCAAACGCTTCATTGATCCACTGACGGGCAACGAGGGTGGCCGTAGCAAGCAGGATGAGGAAGTGCGGCAGCAGCTCTTCTGATGGCACACGAGCGTGATTCGCTGGCTGCCTCATTGGCCACCGCCGCAGCCCGCATCATCGTCGAATCAGAGTTGACCGACTGGAGCCTGGCGCGCCGCAAGGCCGTTGCTGAAAGGGGCTTGTCCGCCCACGCAGTGCCGCTGCCGTCGGATGACGAAATCATCGCTGAAATCAAGACCTATCACGCGCTTTACAGCGGCGATGAATGGGCAGAGCAACTGCGTGCCCAACGCGAATTCGCGTTGGAGGCGATGGCTGAACTCATTCGCTTCAACCCGGTGTTGCTCGGGCCCGTTGCCGAAGGCTGGGCGCACGCAGGCAGCGAAATTCGCATCGAGATCAAGCCGGACAACCCGAAAGAAGTTGAATACGCCTTGATCGAACTCGGCGTCGAATTCGAGCCGACACTCGCCAAAGACGGCACCGTTTTGCTCGAAGTCATCGACGGCGACTGGCCGATGCGCATCGTCGTGCGCGAACGCGGTCGACCGCCGGATCCACGATTTCGGGTTCGATTGAGCGGCGCGCAGGTGCAACAGCTTTTGCGTGAAAAGACGGCTGATTAGGGGCTTAATGAACATTCGGCTCATAGTCGATTTATTAAGATTTATGGTTCCAGCCCCAATGAAAGCGTCGTTTTATGAAAAAGCTGATGAGGCCAAGCAGGCAAAATTAACACTTTGTTACGAAGCGGTCGGGCTCTAGACAGACTTTTTCCTTTCCAGCGCGTTCAAATGAATACACGGCGAGATGCAGATCAACGCGAACGCCATGTTTCATCAAAAACAGAAAGCGAGACCAAAATGAAACTGTTCAAATCCACCTTCTCCGCAACCCTTGTCGCCGTCGCACTCGTCGCCTCCGGCGCAGCTTTGGCCCAGCCGGGCGCAGGCATGCAACATCAGCGCGGCGAACGCGTCGTCAAACTCTTAAACCTCGACGCCTCCCGTGCCGCCCAGGTCACGACCATCATGACCGAGGCACAAACCCAGCGTCGCGCCGTGATGGAATCGATGAAAGGCAAGCGCGGTGACGTCACTGCCCGCGAAGGCGCTCACGCACAAATGAAAGCAATCAAAGAAGGTACCCAAGGCAAACTCGCCCAGGTGCTGACACCGGACGAAATGGCAAAACTGAAAGACGCCCACAAAGGCATGGGCGGTCATGGTCATGGTCATGGTCACGGGATGAAGCACAGCTAGGCAATCTGTGATCGCGCGCTGACAGCACATCGAGCGTGCACAAACAAAAGAGAGCGGCCAGTGCCGCTCTCTTTTCATTCAGCCCGGGTAGTTTCCGCGAGTCGTCGAACGTCTACGGCAAGTAATTCCGTTTCCAAATCGATAGTGACGCGAAGCTGAGCCGCAGACAGTGCGTGAGCACGGCAAGGCGAAAGCGACAAAGTCAGTATTGATTTGGAAATGGAATAAGGCACACCGTGCGTCGATTCGATCCAGGTCAGGATTTGCTGTGCGTTGTGCGCGTTTGGACGTGAAATATTGGATGCAGATTCATTAAACGCGATGAAACCCAAGTCACTCAGGCTCAAAGTGTTTTTGCAAGCTGAGCGAACTTAGCGGCAAGTTGTGCATCCTTGACCCCTAGCCAACCGGACGAGTAAGCGTCGGCGAGAGCAGCTGCCGCACTTTTTGCGCCCCTGTTCGCGGCATCTAATAAATACTGGGTTGCTCTGGCTTGGATATCAGAGGAGGCCGCTGTAGGCTTGTCGAGCAAACGATGATCCTCCAAGTATTGTCTGGCGAGCACACAGTAGTCCACCAAACTCTCGGTCATACCCGCATCAATGAGCTTTCCAATCAATCCAACGCGCAACTCCTCAAGATCGCGGTCTGACCGCACGTCGTCACCAAATGCAGCCCAGCAGGCGCCTTTGGCATGTTCTCCGGAGATTCGACCCAATGCGTCCGCACTTACATACACCGATGATATGCAGTCCACCGCAGCTGCCTCTAACCGCAACGCTGCGATCAGATCGCCTCGATCAGAATCTAGACGCAGTTGTCGAACCGCGGCTTGTGTACTCATGTCTGCGACCAGCGGTTGGACGCCACCGCTCCGAATGGCATCGCGAAACTCTCGGGCGTCTTGAATGGAAAACAAAGACGGCAAAGTCAATCCTTGGGTCGCTTTGTGAGCGTTCTCGTGATCTGGCGGAACTTGAATAGATACGTGTCGCAACGCCGTCCCGAAAGTCGGCAAATTCCACTGCTGATCGCTGAAACCCATCACGATTAGCGCAATCGCACAACAACCGCAAAAGGCAGTCAGTGTCAAATTTCGACCAGTCCACATGAGACAAATTCAGCAAAATTTAGGAGAAGTCCACCTAGTTTCGGCAACCCTGTGCCTCGGAATTGTTGAAATGTGGAGGAGACATGTATCTCGACTGTTTCATACGTTACCGCGTTTACAGGTACTGTAATAAACGCGACGAACAGCGCAAAAACCGACAAAAGCGACCGAACAGAAATTGACAATGATGTTGAGTAGCCCTTAGTAGATATACGTGGGGATAACTGAGAAAGAGACTCTTCGCAGCTGTTGAATGATATCCGTTGTTAGGTAGAAATAATGACGAAGTCATAAAATTAGCTACAATTTGTGTTGCTTGACGAACCCCTTACGACTTATCGTCGGCGCGGCGAATTCACAATCAGATCGATTCCCGCTTCCGACGCAGCCGGAATTAGAGGATGAGCCAAGCGCCTCCCGTAGATATCCCTATTGAATCGCTGCTCCGCAAAGATCAGCGCGCGGAAGTAGAGGGAGACATCCGCGACTCCGCCGTCGGATTCTCAACCCGCTCACGCGTGCAGGTGAGGTTGCCGCACCCGCAAGCGCAACTTGATCTACTTCAACAACGACTTAAGCAGTTTCCCCATCTCCGCCGGGTTGCGCGTGATGTGAAAGCCGCACTCCTCCATGATGGCGAGTTTGGCGTCTGCCGTGTCTGCGCCGCCGCTAATGAGCGCACCCGCGTGGCCCATGCGCTTTCCTGGAGGCGCGGTGACGCCTGCAATGAAGCCGACGACCGGTTTTTTCATGTTGGCTTTGACCCACATCGCGGCTTCGGCCTCATCCGGGCCGCCGATTTCGCCGATCATGATGACCGCGTCGGTGTCGGGATCGTCGTTGAACAGGCGCATGATGTCGATGTGCTTCAACCCGTTAATTGGGTCGCCGCCGATGCCGACTGCGGTGGATTGGCCGAGGCCTAATTCGGTGAGCTGGCCGACGGCTTCATAGGTCAGCGTGCCCGAACGCGAGACGACGCCGATGCGGCCCTTCTTGTGGATGTGACCGGGCATGATGCCGATTTTGATTTCTTCCGGTGTGATGAGGCCGGGGCAGTTGGGCCCGAGCAGCAGCGTCTTTTTGCCGAGCATTTTGTAGCGCGTTTTTAGCATGTCGAGCACCGGGATGCCCTCGGTGATGCAGACAACCAGGTCGAGTTCGGCATCGACTGCTTCGTCAATCGCGGCTGCGGCACCCGATGGAGGCACGTAGATCACGCTGACGGTGGCGCCGGTTTGCGCTTTCGCTTCCTTCACGCTCGCGTAAATCGGGATGCCTTCGAAATTTTCGCCCGCTTTTTTCGGGTTGACACCGGCAACAAATGCCGCCTTGCCGTTGGCGTAGGCCGCGCAGCCGTGGGTGTGGAACTGGCCGGTTTTGCCGGTGATGCCCTGAGTGATGACTTTGGTGTCTTTATTGATGAGGATGCTCATTGATTTTCTCCAGGGTGATTACGCGACGGACACGGCGGTGGTGCCCGTGTTTTCCGACGTGGCTTTTGGCGCGTCGGCCTTCGGCGGTTCGGTCGCTTTGGGCGCGTCTTTTGCCGGCTCGGTTTTGGGCGCATCAGCTTTCGGTGCGTCAGCCGCTTTAGGCGTTTCCGCTGCAGGGGTCACGGCAGGCGTTGCGGGCGCAGCGGGAGTCGCAGGTGCGGCGGCGGGGGCTGCGGGTGCAGCAGTAGGTGCAACGGGTGCTGGTGCGACGACTGGAGCAGGCGCTGCCTCCTTCGGCTGCGTACACTGCTTCAATAAAAGCGCCGCGACAATCGCGCAAACGATGATCGCCAGCCAGATCATCCAGCCCGATGCGGGCGCAGAAGGCTCAAGTGGTTTTGACGTGGCAGCGACTGCCGCCGCTGCGTCGGGTTTTGCTGCAGTGGTCGAAGCGGCTGCTGTTGGCGCAGCCCCAGGCTTGAATCCCTTGGCCGCAGCGACCACTTTCTCCGCCGCCTCACCCATATTGTTGGCAACGATGATCGGAAGCCCCGATTTGGCCAAAATTTCTTTGCCCAAATCTTCGTTCGTGCCTTTCATGCGCACCACGAGTGGCACTTTCAGGCCGACGGCTCTTGATGCCGCAACCACGCCCTCAGCAATGGTGTCGCACTTCATGATGCCGCCGAAAATGTTGACCAGAATCGCTTTTAGATTCGGGTTTTTCAGCATGATCTTGAAGGCTTCGGTCACCTTCTCGGTCGTGGCACCGCCGCCGACGTCGAGGAAGTTCGCGGGCTCGCCGCCGTAGAGCTTGATGGTGTCCATCGTCGCCATCGCGAGGCCCGCGCCGTTGACCAGGCAACCGATGTCGCCGTCGAGCGAGATGTAGGCGAGATCAAACTTGCTGGCCTCGATTTCGGCAGGATCTTCTTCATCCAGATCGCGCATCGCGACGATGTCAGGATGACGGAAGAGCCCGTTGCTGTCGAAGTTGAATTTGGCGTCAAGCGCGATCACGCTGCCATTGCCAGTGACGACCAGCGGGTTGATCTCGGCGAGAGAGGCGTCCTTGTCGACGTAGACGTGATACAGACCTTGCAGGCATTTGCGCGCTTCGGCGAACGAAGCGGGTGGAATGCCAATGGCGCCGGAGAGTTCATCGCACTGTGCGTCGGTCAGGCCCATGCCCGGATCGATGAACACTTTCTTGATCGCGTCGGGGTTCTTGTGTGCAACTTCCTCGATATCCATGCCGCCTTCAGCGGAGGCGAGCAGCGCAATGCGCTGCGTGCCACGGTCGAGCACCATGGAAACGTAGAGTTCCTTTTTGATGTCCGCACCGTCTTCGATGAACAGGCGTCGTACCTTCTGGCCCGCCGCGCTGGTTTGATGCGTGATGAGCTGCATGCCGAGGATGGCGGTGGCGTATTCGCGCACCTGCTCCAGCGATTTTGCAACCTTGACGCCGCCGCCTTTGCCGCGACCACCTGCATGAATCTGCGCCTTGACGACCCACACCGGGCCACCGAGTTCCTGCGCAGCTTTCACCGCTTCTTCAACGGAGAATGCTGGAATGCCGCGTGGCACGGGAACGCCGAATTCGCGAAGAATCTGTTTTCCTTGGTACTCGTGAATTTTCACGCTAACCCCTTCTTGTATTTAAGTGACTGATTTTTAACTTTGTAGGAGCGGCTTGCCGCGACCTTCGCGGCATCCATTACGCGCGGGTCGCGGCAAGCCGCTCCTACATGTAATTTCTAAGACGTAGCTTCGGCTACCTCGCCAACGTACCACTTCGGGTAATACACGCGGACGGTTTCGCTGGTGGTCGCCAGCGCATGACAGGAATCCAGCTGAAACGGCTTCTTGCCGTCGTGCGAATCGGTCTCACTGCGAATACCCGCAAACGTCTGCACCGCAGCGGTTGGCAGGTAGCCCAGTAATTCGGACAAATGCGTGCAGCCCTTCACGCCGCCCATGTGCTCAGCAATGGCCTTGCGAAAGCCTTTGAGCAGATTGGCACCGATCAATTTTTTGTACTCCGGCGTGATTCGATTGCACTGACCGGGGTAGGGCATGTCGTCGGTCGAGGCTTCGATGTTGATCACGGCAAAGCTGCGATCAATCGTCACCCGCGCCCACATCTGATGCACCGGAATGTCTTTGCTGCGAGTGCCCATCGCGAGTTTATATTCGCGATCCTTGTGGTCCGTAATGTGCGCCTCAATATCGAACAGCCCATCGTCGCGACGGAAGCCTTCGTAGCTCACACGGCGTAAATGCAGGCGCTCGCGGGCAGCAGGTGGGGACAACGGCATGAGGTTTTTTGGCGAAGCGCAACGCCGATCAATCACAAGCTGGAATGGGTTGAAGCCAGTATGAGCCTTGTCCGGCGACGCGATAGACTGTGTCGGGAGAACGATTCTAGCGCGCCGTCCGGCAAAATGTTGTGCGGTGCAGCGCAGCATCAGAATGGGTGCGAATACCCGTGGAGGACGTGTACATGAGTGCAAAAAAGTACGTTTTGGCCCTGGATCAAGGCACCACCAGCTCAAGGGCGATCCTCTATGACTACTCTGGCGCACCAGTCGCCTCAGCGCAGAAGGAATTCCGCCAGCATTTTCCGCAGCCCGGCTGGGTTGAGCATGATGCCAATGAGATTTGGAAAACCCAGCATGAAGTGATGCTGGGCGCGATCGCCAAAGCAAGCGCACGGCCCGACGAAATCGCAGCAATTGGCATCACCAATCAACGCGAAACCACCGTGGTCTGGGATCGCACGACGGGCAAGCCAATCGCCAACGCCATCGTGTGGCAGGATCGACGCACCGCAGGGCTGTGTGATGAACTCAAGGCGCAGGGCAAGGCCGGATTGATCCAGCAGAAGACCGGACTCGTGATTGACGCCTATTTTTCGGGCACCAAACTCAAATGGTTGCTCGACACGGTTCCCGGCGCTCGCCAAAGCGCCGAAAATGGAGAGCTCGCGTTCGGCACGATTGACGCGTGGCTGATCTGGAATTTGACGGGCGGCAAGGTTCACGCGACCGACCCGTCGAACGCCAGCCGCACGTTGCTGTTCAACATTCACAGTAATTCATGGGACGACGAACTGCTCGCGCTGCTCGACATTCCGCGCGCGGTTTTGCCTGAGGTTCGGCCTTCATCGGGCGCGTTTGGTGAGGCGACGGTTGATGGCGTTTCCGTCCCGATTGCGGGCGACGCGGGTGACCAGCAGGCAGCGCTGTTCGGGCAAGCCTGCCATTCGCCCGGCATGGCCAAAAACACCTACGGCACCGGCTGCTTTTTACTGCTCAACACCGGCTCGAAAGCGGTGGCATCCACCAACAATTTACTAACAACGATAGCGTGGCAACTACAGTCGCCCCTCTCCCTTGAGGGGAGAGGGGCTGGGGGAGAGGGAGACGGTGGTTATTCGCTCCAACATTCGCGATACGAACCATCCCCCTCTCCCCCTGCCCCTCCCCCACCGGGGGGGAGAGGAGTCAGTTACGCCCTCGAAGGCTCAGTCTTCATCGGTGGTGCCGTCGTGCAATGGCTGCGCGATGGCCTGCGCGCTATTAAGACCGCCGCCGACGTCGAGGCGCTGGCCGCCGAAGTCCCCGACTCGGGCGGTGTCTACCTGGTTCCCGCCTTCGCGGGCCTCGGTGCGCCGCACTGGGACCCGTATGCGCGCGGTGCCATGTTCGGCCTTACGCGTGGCAGCGGCATCACACACATCGCCCGCGCCGCTCTGGAATCCATCGCCTTCCAGTCCGCCGACGTGTTGACTGCAATGGAAAAGGATGCAGGATTGAAGCTCACCGAATTGCGCGTAGACGGCGGCGCAACTGCGAACAATTTGCTGATGCAGATTCAGGCTGATCTGCTCGGTGTGCCGGTCGTGCGGCCTAAAGTGCTGGAGACTACTGCGCTAGGAGCGGCCTATCTGGCTGGCCTCGCCGTGGGCTTCTGGAAAGACGCTGGCGACATCCAGCGCAACTGGCAAGTGGATCGAATCTTCGAGCCCACGCTGTCACGAGACCGGGCGGGCGAGATGATGGCGGGCTGGGCGAAAGCGGTTGAGCGGAGCAAGCGCTGGGCGAATTGAAGGTATTCCCAAGCTTCCTGTGGGAGCGGTATCACCGCGGTTTGCTCGCGAGAAGTGATGCGTGAATAGCTAAGTAGCTTTTCACTTAAGTGACCGTTGCATTGGGGATAGCCGCGCAAACTGTGCAAAGTCGACTCAAGGAGATAAAGCCCGTCAGCCCCTGACTGGAAAAGGTTTCAATGAAAAGATGACACTTTGTAAAAGCTTCCTTGAGGGGTTCTGGAATCCAATTCTTTAGCCACAAATGGCGTAAATAATAATTTACGGCCTATCTTTTATCGGCGCGAACCGGTATTCCCACGCGTAGTCTGGTTCGACTGGAAGCGGGTGACCCGAACGCCCCGATGGGTCGCGTGCTCGCTGTTCTGCAAAGCCTCGGGCTCGGGCTCGAAGTGGTGTCCATCACCCGGCCCACGCTCGAATCACTCGGCGCGCTCTACGCTGAAAGCGATGAGCCGGTAAGCACGGGTAGCAAATCGCCATGAACCGGATCAGCCGCCTGTTCATCCACGTCCCCGACACATGTTCGGGGCAACTGGAACACACGGGTCGCCACGTTTTCGCCTACGACGCTGCGGTGCTGGACAAGCCCGCCGCAGCCATCTCGCTCACCATGCCCGTGCGCCTCGCGAGCTTTGATCCCACGCTCATGCTGCCCGCGCTGCAAACCTTCATGCCAGAGGGTTTCATCGCGGAGCGAATCCGTGAGCGCTTCGGCAAAACGATCAAGATGAATGACATGGCCCTGCTCGCGCTGTCGGCGGGCGATGCCATCGGTCGCTTGCGCGTAAGCCTAGACCGTAACGCGCCGACAACACAGCCCACGATTGGACTGAGCGACTTGCTCGCCGATCAAGGCAACCGCGCGCTGTTCGAAGATCTCTGCGAACGTTTTTTATTCACTTCAGGCATTGCCGGGGTGCAGCCAAAAGTGCTCGTCAATGCCGAACGTGATGACGTGCTCGCCGGTTTGCCTTTAAAAGAAAAAATCAGCCTCCAAACGCGTGCGACGTTGAACATTGGCCAATACATCGTGAAGGCGGGCGAAGCGAGTCTGCCCGACCTCGCGGCGAACGAATTTCACTGCCTGTCCATCGCTCGCGCAGCAGGCCTGCAAGTGCCAAACTTCTGGCTCTCCGCCGATGAAAAGCGTCTCGTCATCGAACGCTTCGACCGGGTGAACGGCGTTCCCTCAGGTTTCGAGGACATGGTTAGCCTGCAAGGCAAACAGAACGCCGACAAGTACGACGGCAGCGTCGAAGGTATCGCCAAAGCCATCACCCTCAACGCTTCCCCCGCCCACGTTCACAGCTCGCTCAACGCACTGTTCGAGATCATCGTGCTCTCGGTGTCTTTGAGAAACGGCGATGCGCATCTAAAAAACTTTGGTCTGCTCTACACCGACCCGACCAGCGACGACTGCCGACTCGCCCCGGTCTACGACATCACCACCACAACCATGTACTTGCCGAACGACCGCATGGCACTCGCGTTGCACAAAGATCGGGCTTGGCCAACCGACGCTACGCTTATCAAATTCGGCCGCGAAGCGTGTCGCGTGCGCGACCCCGCTAATGCGATGAATCGAATCGCTCAGACGATCAATGACTATCAGCCAGAACAAGCCGAGCCGGTCTGGAGGATGCAGCGGCGGCGGCTACAAGCGCCGGCCGCCACTCGCTAGCGCGCACGCCTCCGAGGTGCTACCTTGCGGCTTCTCCGCTCCGTGTAGCGTATTTGTTGGGAAGAACCTACGTTCTGTCATGAGGGGGTCGTCACTCACGAACACAGGAAGTGCACAGCCCCGACTCGGTTAACGGGCCGCAGTCGCTACCGGGGCAATCGCCTTGTATTTCGCCGAATTCACGGGCTTACGCATCTGCCACAGGTCAAAGTTGGATTGATGCGCCAGCCACGATTCTGCGCTCTTGCCGAATGCCCGCTCCAATCGGAGCGCCATATCCACGCTGATTGCAGCGCGACCGTTGACCAACTCGGAAACGTGCTTTCTGCTGATTCCGAGCGCTGCCGCAGTGGCTGTAATGGTCAATGACAACGGCGTAAGCCACAGCCCTGAGAGTAGTGCGCCCGGATGAGGGGGATTGTGTTGCTTCATGAGTTCGTACTCCCTTTTCCTAGTGGTAGTCAACATAGTCCAGCACGTGGGCTTCGCTGGTTGAATCGTCGAACGTAAACGTTATGCGCCAATTGGCTTGCACCGTGATGGCCCAATGCCCAAGGAGATCGCCTGCGAGCGGATGCAGGGCCAAACCCGGCGCGTTAATGTCGTTCACCACAGATGCACCATGAATCAACGCGAGCAACAAACCCAGACGTTTCGCATGGATAGGCTGAATGCCCGCCTTAGTGCCACGAACGAAAAACGCTTCCAGACCTTTGTGCGCAAATGACCGAATCATGCCCTATTGTAACCGTATTGGTTACGCTCGGTAAAACCCATTTCCACAGCGCCCAGTTCAGCAAATGTTCCAACGCATATCCGACGGACCTTGGCCGAGAAACGAGGACTAATGCGAGCAATCACTGTCTACGATAAGTTCGCGACTACTGAAACAATCGCTTGTTCGTTGCGTCCTCAAACAGTGCTGCGTTGATGACGGTTGAGGCTTGCGGGTTGTTGCCTTTGGCCGCCAAATTACGAAGATATTTGCGCGTGTAATCGGGGTCGCGAGAGAGCTTAATTGCGAGTAGAAACGCGCCTTTCGCGGTGGGGTGGTCAGACGGCGTATTCACCATGGACAGCGCCATCACGAGCCACGAATTAGTCGCCATTGGCGCGAGTGGCACGGCACGCGCCGCTGATCCTAGAACTAGCGGCGACTCTCCCAACTCATAGGCCGTTAACCCCACCGCTACATGATTGGCGGCGTTGTCTGGGTCGGCGACGGTGGCGGCCACGAAGTTCGTAAGCGCAACCGCGTTATTGCCCTCGTTCTTCGCTTGCTGCCCGGACAGTGCGCTAATTCAGTGAGCATTAGGCATTCGGCAGCGAGCCACACCAACCGCACCAGAACCGCTTCGGTTTCAATTTTGATCCGGATCAAAAAGGGAGCGCCGTCTGAGAGACAAGGGGCGGGCTCGTACATTTACGTCGATGCGTGAATTCACATACTTGGCCTGAGCGCTTTGATCCACAGGCAGCCCTATGATTTCAGGCCGCTAATCGCGCAGCTGCAGCGCCTCGCAACAAGCCGCCAATCGCTCGAATCGATGTGAGTCTTGCGCGAACAAGCTGGCGTTCTTTGTAATCACAAGTTTGTAGGGCGAGCCCTGCTTGCGCACTTCGAAAGCGAGCGGAAGGTCCAGGGCTGCAAGCTGCGTCCTGACATGGTCCCGATGTTGTTCCGCGAGCGGAAAAACGCCTTCGACTCGACTTTCGGAGCGCACAAATTCAGATGCCAAAAGGCAGTGTTTGCAGCGGCAATTGGCGGTCGTCGCCACTGACCAATCCCCAGGCTGTCTCGGCCCCTTTGCCAATGCTCGGCGCAACGTCGGCGCGGCGTGATGGAGCATCCGCGCCGCGCCACATTGGTCGTCGGCCAACACCTGGGCGGGCAAAGACAAGAGCTGTTCCGCGAGATCAAGTGCTGGATAAAGCGCGGGGTTGGCGAGCACATGCGTGACCCACAACTCGCTGAGCGCCCTCGCTTTGAGCGCAGAACAACTTTGCACAATTTGACCCAGCGCCTTTTTCCGCGCCGTATGCGATGCGTTGAGTGTGGATTGAGTGGCGTTGCGCTGCTCGTGATCGTGGTGGAGGTGAGCGCGTACAACGTCGTCAACCACGATGAGTGTCAACGTTGGATCGAGCGCTCGTTGGTTCGCCGCCAGAACAAACGAGGATGGATCGATGGCGGGCAACATGCTGCTGCGCTGCGCGCTTGTCGCCCAGTGCCGCAGCAATTGCCCACACCATTCGACGCCGTAATGCTGCTGCAGCTGCGCCAGTTGAAGCAGCGCTTTTTCGTCCAGCGCGCGAAGCGGGAAGCGCTCAAGCAGGGATCGCGCAAGCTCGCTGTTCTGAACATAGAGCGACACGGTAACCGTGAGCCGCCAGTCCTCGCGACTCGGGTCCCGCTGATTGGCGAACAGGAGTGGGCCAAGCTCGACGACGAGTGCGCGAACCTTGTCTTCGTTGCCGGCCGCGGCAAGCGTGGTGGCGAGCGCTGCCATTGCCTGCGCTCGATCAAGCCGCCATTGAAAGCGGACGTGGCAGTCGTTGGGCCACAACACAATTGCCCCGCGTCGATACCAGTAGTCGAGCGTTTGTCCGGCGTTGCCGGTGTAGCCCTCGTATTCCAAATCATCGGGTTCGCGTTCGTGCAGCGGAGTCAACAGCGCCACTTGATCCATGAACACCACCAATGACTGATACGTTTCGCGCTCGCCGCGCGCGTCGATCCAAGCGGACAGCGTAACCGCCTCATCAATCAGATCTTCGGGGGCGGGTAGCGCCCGATGGTTTTTCCCACGCACCTGTTTGCCCTTGGCCGATTGCCGGTTTCGGTCGCAATCAAAATCGCCTTCGTCGTCCTCGTTATCCTCGTCACATTCATCGTCGCCATCATCGTAGTGGCCATACGTGTCACCAAAGCGGCCCCCATCCGCCGACCACGTTTGATGCACTTCGGCAAGCGCTAAGTGCATTGTGAATCCAACTCGCTGAGCGGCAGCAGCGAAGAGCCGCGCCACACGTACGTCCTCTCCCTTTAAAAAGTGCCAGCGCAGGCTGTGCTCGGTGTAGCTGTGATCGAGCAAGTAGACGAGACAGTGCGCCAGCTGCGCGCCGCCGGTGGCATTGGATGCACTTGTCTGAGCTTCCGCAAAATAGCGGCGCAATGCGCTGTCGAGCGCTGGATTGGCGGTGCCGGGGTCGTCAATGGCGGCGGCGAAAAATGGGTTCGCGCTTTCCCTCGCCAGCACGAGGTTGTAGGTGAGGCCAATTCGGTAGCCCTGTTTTACGGCGGCGAGCTCGTGCCTGCAATCGGCATAGAACGCGACACACTGAAGATCGGTTGTGATCAAATTTTCTGACACAAACGCGTATTTCTCTTCTCCCATATGGATACGCAGATCGCCGCCAACGTGCGCGCAGGGCAACACCACGACCAAGCTTGCGACCATGCCATCGAGTTTTTCGCTGTCCTGATGCGGTTTGAAGAATTGTCCGGATTCGTAAATTAAGAGGTTGTGCAAATGCGGCACCAACTGCGCGTTCGCGGGCAACCCAAGCGTCGCACGCATCGCGTCGAGCATCGTGGCCAAGGCCGCTTGATCCCAACTCACGGCAAGTTTGTCAGCGCTGATCTCGTGGGTGTCGCGAACCCACTTGTCGAGAAGCGTGCGCTCGCCGAGACCGAATTGGGCGGGTTGCGAAAGTTTGATCAACGCATCGGCGTGCGCCGCCAGGAGCGGAAAGGCGAGCTCACCCATCCCCTCGACCTTGACGCCGACGCAGTGCGATGCAAGCTGCCCGGTCGCATAAAAACTAGACGCGGGTGCGGTCTTTGTTTTCGTTTTCCGTGACTTCGACGCCTTGGATTTATCGGCGGGAGACGCGAGGGCGGAGATGATGTCTTCTGTCATGGCGCGTGTGGTGAATTAGAGCGATTCCCCGCCAGTGTAGCGAGCGGCGTTTTGCCCGCGTTTCGCCGATCACGAGGGCAGGAAGCTTTTCGAATGTGGCCTGTCTCTTATTTCCCTTCGGCGGTGGCGCGAGTCGGAACCGTCATCGTTCCGACCTGCGCGCTACGCGCCGAGATTCTCGGTTGGCGGCATGACCTCTGCCCAGACGCCGACATATGCCATCATTCGAAAAAGCGAAAATCGACGAAACAAAAACAGTACTTGATCCAACTCGACCCCGCCGCCCAATGGCCTCGGATAACCGGATGAATTCTCAATGACAACCAACAACCGCATCGTTCTCTCCAGCGACCACGCCGCCATTGCCCTCCGACAGGCCATTGCCGCTCACGTCACCGCACATGGCTGGGTGGCCGTCGACATCGGGCCCACGACGCCGGAGAGCATCCCTTATCCGAAGCAGGGCGAAGCGGCGGCGCGGCTGGTGGCCTCCGGCAATTGCCGTTTTGGCATCATCTTGTGCGGCACTGGCCAAGGCATCATGATGGCGGCGAACAAAGTAAAGGGTATCCGTTGCGGCGTCTGCCTGGACACATTTTCATCCCGCATGATCCGCCAGCACAACGACGCCAACATGCTGGCCCTTGGCGCCCGCGTGGTGGGCGAAGGGCTGGCGCTCGATGTGGTGGATGCGTTCCTGACCGCTCAGTTCGAAGGCGGCCGACATGCGACGCGGGTGGAGATGATTTCGGCGATGGAAGCGTAGTGCGTCCTTTGCCGAATTTGCGAGTCATGTTGACGTTGTTCATGGCAGCTCTGTTGGCGCCGACCGCACACGCCGTCGAGCCACTCGCCATTTTCGACGCCCACATGCACTACAACATCGAGGCGCGAGAGAGCTATCCGCCCGCCAAAGTGCTGGAGATTTTCCGGCAGAGCAATGTTCGGGGAATCCTCGCGACATCGCGGCCGAACGAAGGGTCCGCACTGTTGATGAAAGTCGCACCCGCTGCGAATCCAGCGTTGACCGTGGTGCCTTTTATCCGCGTTTATCGTGACCGCGCCGATTACGGTACGTGGCATCGAAACCCCGAAATCGTTGCCATGATCGAGCGCGAATACGCCGAAGGTGCGATGAAGGGCAAAGTGCGCGGCATCGGCGAGTTTCATCTCTACGGCGACGAGGCGAAATCGAAAGAGTTCGCGCAGATCGTTGCCTTCGCGCAGAAGAATGATCTTTGGCTGCATGCGCATAGCGACGAGGCGGCGCTGCTGTACATTTTTTCGCTCAATCCGAAGGCAAAAGTGATCTGGGCGCATACCGGTTTTTCTGTTGCAACCGAGCGGGTCGCCGCGCTGATGAAACAGCACGCTGACTTGTTGGGCGAACTGTCCTACCGGAACGACATCACCGATGGCGGCAAACTGTCAAAGCAGTGGCGCGCGCTGTTCACCGCTTACCCGGATCGCTTTCTGCTCGGCTCGGATTGCTGGGTGACCGAACGCTGGGCGCAGTACGGCGAGATCATGGACTATTACCAACGCTGGCTCGCCGAGTTGCCGCGTGATGTGGCCACGAAAATCGCGTATCGCAATGGTGAGCGGATTTTTGGCATTACGTTGCTCGGCAAGTAGTCCGCACAAACCGTCGCTTCAACGCAATCCGCCGTCATTCTCGTCGTGAGCCTCGCGAAGGGCGGGAATCCAGAACGTTGGCTGAGGCTCCAGACGCGCAAGGTTCCAGTCGCGTTTCTGGATGCCCGCTCGTGGCGAGCATGACGCCATTTTTTTGAGTTCTGAGATCACTCCTGACACAATGCTGTCAGTAGCAGGCGCAGACAATCCTTCCTGTCATCCACCACCATGAAGGAAACCGTCATGATCGGCAACGCAGTCTGGTTCGAAATCCCCTCAAGCGATTTCGAGCGCGCAGTCAAGTTTTACGAAGCAGTTTTTCAGGTCACGTTACGCCGCGAAAAAATCGGCGGCGATATGGCGGTATTTCCCGGCGACGCACCCGCTGTCACTGGCGCAATCGTGAGTCAGGCAGGCTATGTGCCCGCAGCGAACGGCGCGGTGGTGTACTTGAGCGCAGGCAACGACCTGAGCCCGATGCTCACGCGTGTTGTCGCAGAGGGCGGCAAGGTCGTCGAGCCGAAAACCGCGCTGCCACCGGGTATGGGCCACTACGCGCATTTCATGGATTGCGAAGGCAATCGCGTGGGCTTGCACTCAGAAAATTAGTTAGCGCTGATCCCGTTATGCGCCGCGCAGACCGACTGTTTCGCATCGTCCAGTTTCTGCGCGGCCGTCGTCTCACCACGGCGCAACAACTAGCGAAATGGCTGCAAGTCAGCGAACGCACCATCTATCGCGACATCCGCGACCTCTCGCTCACCGGCACGCCCATTGAGGGTGAAGCAGGCGTGGGCTATCGGCTGCGCGGCGGGTTCGAACTGCCACCGCTCATGTTTGAACTCGAAGAAATCGAAGCGCTCACGCTCGGCGCGCGCATGGTCGAAGCGTGGAGCAGCCCGCAGCTGGGTGCCGCCGCGCTCTCCGCGATTGCCAAGATCGCGACCGCGCTGCCGCCTGAGCGCAGGCTTTGGCTAGAAGACAGCCGAACCTACGTGCCGCAGTTCCACATTCCGAAGCAACTCGGTGAGCGATTCGAGCTACTGCGCGGCGCAATACGAGATCGGTTGACCGTGCGCTTTGTCTACGCCGACGCAGAGAAAAAGCTCAGCGAACGTCGCGTACGGCCCTTGTCGCTCTACTTCTGGGGCGAGCACTGGACGCTCGCCGCCTGGTGCGAATCGCGGGATGACTTTCGCAGCTTTCGCATTGATCGGGTAATTCGTCTGCAAGTGACCGATCAAAAGTTCAAGGAAGAGACGGGCAAACGGTTGGCCGATTTCGTCCGGGCGCAACGGGTTGCTGAGAAGGCGTGCGACGACTCGACTGGGTGAAACAGCAGGACACGCTCCGTTCGGACTGAGCTTGTCGAAGCCTCGTGGCTGGCCATCAGTCCTTCGACAGGCTCAGGACGAATGGGATATTTCGTTCCAGCGCTAGACTCCAATGAAGAGCGCGATGCATGATCGCGCCCAATTACAAGCCTGCGGAGTACCTTAAATGAACGGCGCGAAAAGCCTCGTTGACACCCTGCTGAAATTCGGCGTCGATACCTGCTTTGCCAACCCCGGCACCAGCGAAATGCACTTCGTTGCCGCGCTCGATCAAAGCGTCGGCATGCGCTGCGTACTTGGCTTGCAGGAGAACGTCGTCACCGGAATGGCCGATGGCTACTACCGGATCAAGGGCAAACCGGCGTGTACGCTCTTGCACTGCGGGCCGGGTCTCGCCAACGGCCTCGCCAATCTGCACAACGCGCGCCGCGCCCGTAGCGGCATCGTCAATATCGTCGGCGACCAGGCGACCTATCACCGCCCGCTTGACGCGCCTTTGACGGCGGACACCGAAAGCCTCGCGCGAGCCGTTTCCACATGGGTACGAACGAGTGCGCGCGCAAGCGAAGTCGGTCGCGATGCCGCCGCAGCGGTGCAGGCAGCGCGGTCGTTGACGGGCCAGATCGCCACGCTCATCCTGCCGTCGGACACGTCGTGGGATGAGGGTGGTGTCGTGGTCGATGCGCTGCCCGTGCCTGCTTCACCGCCGATAGATCCATTCGCGGTGCAGAGCGCCGCGCGCGTTTTGCGAACCGGGAGAAACGTGTTGATCCTGCTCGCCGGTCGCGGCGTACTCGGCGAGTCGCAAATGCTGGCATGGCGCATCGCTCAGGCAGCCGGTGCCACGCTGATGGCGGACTACGTCACGGGCCACGTCGCGCGTGGTCGTGGCCGCCTGCAACTTGAGCGGGTGCCGTACAACACCGATCTAGCGGTGCAGGCCCTCAGCCGCTTTGAACACATCATTCTGGTCAGCGCCAAGCCGCCCATCGGTTTCTTCGCCTATCCCGGCAAGCCGGGGAAGCTTTATCCGGAGGCCTCACAACTGCATGTGCTCGCGCGAGAAGATCAGGACCCTGGGGCCGCGTTGCAGGCGCTGGTCGACGAACTCGGCGCACCGAACGCAGCGTTGCCCGATCCCGGCCCGCGACCGAACGTTGTGACCGGCGCGCCCACACCAGAAGGCCTCGCACAAACGCTCGCCGCCGTCATGCCGGAGAACGCCATCATCGCCGATGAGAGCGTGTCTTATGGTCGCGGTTTCTACAAAAACACGCACGCCGCGCCAGCGCATGACTGGCTACACCTGGTCGGCGGCGCGATTGGTGCTGGCATGCCAATGGGCACCGGTGCCGCCATCGGCAGCGGCGGCCAGCGTCGCGTCATCAACCTGCAAGCCGACGGCTCCGCGATGTACTCGCTGCAAGCCTTATGGACGCAAGCCCGCGAGCGACTGCCCATCACCACCATCCTGCTTAACAACCGCAAATACAGCATTCTGATCGGCGAATACAAAGCCGTCGGCGCCGCCATCGGCCCCACTGCGATGAGCATGCTCGACCTCGGCAATCCGAACCTCGACTGGGTGAAACTCGCGAATGGCATGGGCGTTGAGGCGGCGCGGGCGACGACGCTGGAAGCGTGCGGCGATCTGATGTTGCAGAGCTTTCGACAGAGTGGGCCGTTTTTGATTGAGTTGATGATTTGAGGGAGCGACATAGCAACGCATTGCGATGCCTGGTAGCAGCATAGGGTGCAGCAGCTATTCTCTGAAACGACCTCGCATCGGGGCTAACAACCCAAAAGCTCAGAAGTCGACTGTGGACTTTTTGGCCCTTTATCCCATAGCCGATAAGCTTTTTTGCGAAAAAGCCAAACTTGCGAAAGCGTACGTGAGCAACTGGACGAATCAACAGCTATCATCCTTAGCGATAATTGTCATTCGTTGTATTTGCTGCATAGTTAGGCTCCCCTGAAAACATGAATTCGAGCGTCGTAGATACTTTGCGGCATGAAGCCAACGCGAAGCTGGATCCGCAGCGCAAAAGTGCGCTGGGCCAGTTCATGACGCCTTACAAAGTCGCCGAATTCATGGCGAATCTGTTTACGCAGAGAAGCGATGCGGTGCTGCTTGACGCTGGCGCAGGCATCGGGTCGCTGACGCTAGCTGCCAGTGAAGTGCTGGACATCGTGCGAGCTGAGGCGTGGGAGCTGGACCCGGTCATGATCGCGTACCTCGAGTCGAATCTCGACGGTTTGAGCGTTCCCTATGAAATTCATGAAAAGGACTTCATCCTTGATTCGGTCGACCGGATTCAGTTCATGACCGGCACGCGCTTCACGCATGCAATTTTGAATCCACCGTACAAGAAAATCGGCACGCAGTCGGCCCACCGTTTCGCCTGTCGGCAGGTCGGTCTGGAGACCGTCAATCTTTACACGGCGTTTCTCGCGCTAGCCATTTTGCAAATGCGCAAGCTCGGCGAAATTGTCATCATCATTCCCCGTTCATTTTGCAATGGCCCGTACTACAAACCGTTTCGCGAACTGATGCTGGCGGAGTGCTCGATTGATGCGATCCATGTTTTTGAATCACGTAGCAAAGCGTTCAAGGATGACGACGTGCTTCAGGAGAACGTAATACTCAAACTTACGCGTGGTGGCGCTCAAAGTTTGGTCAGATTGTCTGTCTCGCGCGACGCTAGTTTTGCCAATTTGCAGCAGCGCGAACTCAAATTTGATCGAATCGTAAATGCGTGCGACCGCGAAAAGTTCATCTGCATACCGCTCGAAGACGAAGTGCACGATCACGGCGGCCTATTTGTTCATTCGCTGCGCGAACTCGGCGTCGAAGTTTGTACTGGGCCGGTCGTTGATTTTCGTCTGAGGGCGTGGTGGAGTCAGAGCCCGGAGCCAGGCACCGTTCCGTGTCTCTATCCCATCACTTTACGGCTGATGGTTTTCAGTGGCCGAAAGACCACAAGAAACCGAATGCGTTGTTTCGCTCACCGGAGGTCGACAAGTGGTTAATGCGGGAGGGGATTTACGTGCTCGTCAAACGATTCTCGGCCAGGGAAGAGCGCCGTCGCGTTGTCGCACATCTCGTGACGCCCGAAGACACCCAAAGTGAGTGGGTGGGCTTCGAAAATCACTGGAACGTCCTGCACATCGGCAAACGCGGTTTGCCTTCGGAGATCGCTAACGGCCTGACCTGCTTTTTGAACAGCACACCGCTCGACGATTACTTCCGGGTGTTCTCCGGGCACACGCAGGTGAACGCTACCGATCTGCGCAACATGAAATTTCCTAGCATTGAAAAGCTTGAGCGTATGGGGCGAGCGTACAGCCGTAATCTGAGCCAAGACGCGACTGATGAACTGGTGCGGTCGGCATGAGCAAGAAGAAAAAACTGCAGGACGCGCTCCACTTTCTGAAAAGCCTCGGCATGCCGAGGGCGCAGTTGAACGAGAGATCAGCGCTGTGTTTGCTCGCGTTGGTAGATGTCAAACCGTCGACGCGGTGGACTGCGTGCAGAGACCCACTCATCGGCATCACGCCGATCATGGAGTGGGCGAAATCGCATTACGGTGTGGACTATGCGCCGAACACCCGAGAAACATTTCGGCGACAGTCGATGCATCAGTTTGTTGAAGCTACGATTTGTCGCTACAACCCGGATAAGCCCGACCGACCGGCGAATAGTCCAAAGGCCGTTTATCAGATTGAGCCGACAATCCTGAGCCTGCTGCAAGCTTTCGGAACGCCGCAGTACAACGCCTTGCTCGCAGCGTTTTTGATCACACGGCAAAGCCTGACAGAGCGCTACGCCAAGGCGCGGAGTATGGTCACGATTCCGCTCGCGATGAAGGACGGCAAAACGGTCGCATTGTTCTGGGGCCGTATTAGCCGCTGCCGCGGTTAAGTTGAACGCGTAAGTTCAGACCCGAAACGGAATCAAATTCACCGCATCGGTGATCACCGTATCTACGCCCCAGCCCCACAACTTCTTAGCCGAATCGGGATCGTTGCAGGTGTAGCAGGCGACGCGTAGTCCGCTGGCTTTCGCCTCGTTCACGGTGTCTTGCGTTAGCGTTCGCCAGTTCGCGTCCATCGCGATTGCGCCGACAGCCTTGCAG
>Ga0209181_10002624_pt1 | contig 29116 bp, 20 predicted proteins | sample MAT05_FD_187208 | JGI IMG/M metagenome (GOLD analysis project Ga0209181, IMG submission 187208) | Freshwater microbial communities from Lake Fryxell liftoff mats and glacier meltwater in Antarctica - MAT-05 (SPAdes) (version 2) | ecosystem: Environmental > Aquatic > Freshwater > Ice > Liftoff...
TTACAAACTTATGGATTTTATGTAAAATCGTTAGATGCTTCAGGTAATCTTTCTCCCAGCAGTAACCAGGTTAGCGGAACTGCAGCATTACGTGGTCTTAATTATAAATACTATGAGGGAGACTGGAATGTGTTGCCAGACTTTAATACTTTAACACCTGTTGCAACTGGGGTTACTTCGAATGTAACTTTAACTCCCAAATTAAGGAATGATTATTTTGGATTTTTATGGCAAGGTTACATTATTATACCCGTAACAGGAACATATAAATTTGAAACCAATTCTGATGATGGAAGTAAATTATATATTGGAAACTATAGTCACACGGCTACAGCATTGGTTAATAATGATGGTTTACATGGAGGTCAATTTAGAGAAGGGACTATTACTCTTGCTGCAGGCACACACCCAATAGCGATTACATTTTTTGAAAAAAGTGGCGGAGAAGGTATGAGTGTTTACTGGACATGTGTGGCTGCAGGTATTCCTACGAGAACACTTATTCCTAACAGTGCATTTGGAGACGCTGTAATTATTCCGGCAAATCAATTACCGGCAAAGCCATCCAATTTAAATGTTGAAGCTTCAGCCTACAATAGAATAAACCTTAGTTGGTCTGATAACAGCGATAATGAATCTGGTTTTGAAGTATCACGATCAACAGCATTAATTGGTACTTATGTTAATATTGGTTCAACTGGTCCAAATGCAACAAGTTTTAATGATTCTGTTGGTTTACAGCCTTTTTAATGATTCTGTTGGTTTACAGCCTGATACAAAATACTGGTACAAAGTAAGGTCAGTAAACCAATTTGGTCAATCAGAACTAATTAGTATACTTGAGTCTAAATGGAGTTTCGACAATAACTACAATGACGGAAGTGGAAATAACAAAATCCTTACAGGCAATGCAACTCCAACTTTTAATGCAGCAGATAAAAAAGAAGGAACACATTCCATATCTCTTAATGGTTCAAGTCAATATATAAATTTACCTTTTGCAACCAGTGGTTTATTTCCGGCAAACACTTACAATAGCAGGAGTATTGCACTGTGGATAAAGCCAAATGTAGCATCAATAAATGGTACAAATAAAATAATTTATGATTTTGGGGGCTCTGATAATGGTATGGCATTAAGGTTTAATACCGGATCATTACAGGCTGCTATAGCAGGTGCCAATAACGGATTCAGCATCATTGTAAATAATATTGCTTCTAACACTAATTGGGTAACTAATGGTTGGAATCATGTAACATTGGTTTACAATGTGAATCAAATTCAATTATTTTTAAACGCAGTATTGATTGGTACTACTAATTTGACCATTAGTTCCGTGGGTACATCTACCAATGGGTCCAGAATTGGAGCATCAAATAGCACTAATGCTTTTAATTCATCCTCTAGCTCTACCAACTTTAGTGGCTTAATAGATGATATTTTAATCTTGAAAGAACCAATTAGTACTTCTGGCATTGTAGGATTAATGAACCAGTCATATACGGCAGATACTACTTTAAATTTGCCAGCAATACCTGCTATACCATCCAGTCTAATTTCAACAGCCAATACAACTAATACTATTTCATTAGAGTTTAATGATAATTCCAATATTGAAAATTTGTTTGAAATATATCGATCAGTTGCCAATGTAAATAATTATAGGATACTTGCAGTTATAAATGGCGGAGCAGGGTCTACTAAAACTTATATTGACAGCAATTTATTTTCCAATACAAATTACTATTACAAGGTAAGAGCAATTGGTGTTGGAGGAACTACAGCATTTACTTCTGATCTTTTGGTAAGAACTGCCAATAATGCTCCTCTATTATCTACTGTAGCAAACTTTACAATGAGGCATGCCTCTCAAAAAAGCTTAGCAATAACCGCAACCGATGCTGATATTGAATCACTTGTTTTCTCATTTGTAAACCCATTACCTGGATTTGCCAATTTTACTAATAACTCTAACGGCGTGGGTACATTACAGTTTAATCCTGCATTTGCAGATCAAGGTGTTTATTCGATTGCTTTAGTAGTTAGTGATTTAAATGGCGGATCAGATACAGCTACATTTACTATCAGATACAGCTACATTTACTGTAACTGTAAATGATAATTATACTCCTGTAATTGCAGCTTTAAATAATATGGTTATTGCAGAAAGTAGTAGTGCTGATATAAATTTAAGTGCCACAGATCAGGATGGCAATAGCACATTAACCTGGGCAATTACTGCTGCACCTGTATTTGTAAATATCACAGATAATGGAAGTGGTGGAGCTGTGTTATCCGCATCTCCAGGCTATTCTCATGCTGGAGTTTATCCTATAACTGTAACAGTAAATGATGGTTCAGGAGCAAATGAATCTGCAACTTTTACGTTAACCGTCACAAATGTAGAGCCTCCGGTTGAAAAATGGTTTATTAGTACTAAATATAACAGTGCTAATGCTCCTGCTCCCTGGAATAATATTGCCACTACAAATACTAATAATCTATTAAATGGAAATGGTGTGGTTACTCCTGTAGGAATTCAGTTTCTAAATACAAACTGGAATGCTGGTGATGCAGGGGCTGTTACTGGCAATAATTCCGGTGTTTATCCAGATGCAGTTATTAAAGATTATTTCTGGTTTGGAGTTTATGGTGCACCAAATACTGTTGATTTTAATTTAAAAGGGCTAACGATAGGTGCAAAATATGATGTAACATTATTTGGAAGCAGTGCATGGAGAGGATTAGGTAATAATGGAACAACCATTTATACAATAAATGGGGTTGCAAAGCCGCTATATGTAGATTTGAACAAACAGAATACAGTAACATTTACAGCAATTACACCAGATGCATTGGGTAATATTAAAGTAAATATGAGCAAAGGTGCAGCTACACCTTATGGTCTATTAAATGCGATAGTTTTAGAAAAACCATTTGATGATGGAACTATTCCAATTGCTCCTGCCAATTTAACAGGGGAATCATTATCTAATGGTACAGTAAAACTGGAATGGAATGATGTAGCATATAATGAGAGTAAGTACCTGGTACACCGGGCTACTAATATTGCAGGTCCATTTACTATACTTAATCCATCAGCATCTAATGCTAATGATACAACCTATATTGATAATACAGTTTTAAGTTCTACTACTTATTATTATAAAGTAGCAGCAAGTAGTAATGCAGGTTCATCTGGCTTTTCAAATACCGTATTGGTTTCTACAACTAATAAAGCTCCGGTATTAGCCACGATTGCTGATGTATATGTAAAGGCAGGAAATACTATTTCTGTAAATGTTGCTGCTACGGATGATGCTGGAGATATAATGACCACAACAGTTACTGGCCTTCCATCGTTTGGTGTTTTTCAAAGTACAGGAAACGGAACAGGAAATATAGTTTTCAATCCAACTACTAATGATCTGGGTATCTATACCGGTATCGTAGTAAAAGTGACAGATAATTCAGGTGCCAGTATATCCAGGGTGTTTAATCTAACTGTTACGGATAACAGCGTAAGAAGCGTATATCTTAATTTTGGTCCTGAAGGCTCTACCCCGGAAGCCGCTCCGTGGAATAATTTCCTTGGATACCCGTTTATTAATAATGTGTATGGCAATTTAAAAGATGATGCAAATATTGTTACAGGTTTTGGTTATAAATTATTAACTCAATGGAATGGTGGTGTGTCCACTGGATTAAGAACAGGTAACAATACTGGCATTTTTCCTGATAATGTTTTAAAAACAGGTTTTGTTAATTCTAATAACGGTAACCATATTATAGAATTTAACGGACTTAATCCTTCAAAAAGATACAGTATAGGATTTTTAACAAATAGAAATTCAGGGGCTCAAGCTCTGGTTACCTTTACCAACGGTTCTCAAGCCGTTTCATTGAACGCCAGATACAATACAAACGTATTAGCAAATTTAAATGGCTTGATAGCAACCGCTTCTGGAACGTTACAGGTTACTATTACTAAAGCTGCAGCTAATGAACTTTTGATTTTGAATGGTTTAGTTATTAGAGAGTACAATATTGACGATCAAGTAATTAGCCCAGCGGATCTTTTAGCTGAGACAATTCTTGAAACAGATAAAATTAAGCTTATTTGGAGTGATAGAAGCAATGATGAAACAGGTTTTGAAATATGGAGATCTATAGCAGCAAATGGAACATACTTACTTGTAGGAACGGCAGCGGCTAATGTTAATACATTCATAAATAATTCTCTAACGTCCAATACCCGTTACTACTATAAAGTAAGGGCAGTTAAGGGAGCAGTAACAAGCAATTATAGTAACGTTGCAAATGCAATACTCGCTACAAAAATCGTTTTACTCAACCTTAATGCAGAAGTTGCTCTAAAAGCACCATTACCATGGAATAGCACCAGTGGAGCTTCAACAGAAGGGGCTACGTTTAATAACCTAATTAATACTATACTTTTAAATAGTGGATTTGAAATGGTAATTACCAAAGAATTTAACGGTACTGGGTTTGCAGGGGTGAATGCAACAAATGGTATATTCCCGGCAAATGTAATGATAAGTAATTACTGGACTGATGCCGGACAAACATCACAAGTTCGATTCCAAAATCTTGATATTAGTAAAAAATATAGAATTGGTTGTTTTGGAAGTAATGTTACGGCAGACTACACTACTGCTAATTATAGTAGTAATGGAAAAACTGTAGAGTTAAATAGTTTCTATAATGATTCAAAGGTTGTTTATCTGGATAAACTAAGTCCTGGAAAAGATGGTGAAATCATTGTTAGTGTTAATACTGCAGGAGGATCCTCTTTCAGTTTTACCGGAGCTTTTACTATCGAATATTTTGACGATAATTCTGCCGATGAGCCAGTTATAAATACTATTTATACAGAGGTTGTGCCACAGAATCTAATTGGAAGAAATCACGTTTTAGTTTCTGCGGAAAATAGAGTTGTTAAAAAGAGCGAACAAATAAATAAAGCCACAAATGCTGCTTTTGTGAACCCTATTCTCAATGATCAATATAATAATGTCAGAGTATTCCCGAATCCTTTTATAAATAGGATTCAAGTTGAGATGCAAAATCCAAAATCTGCATCTGTAACGATTTTGTTGTACGACATCAAAGGCAAATTAATTTTTAAAAGTAACGGCTTCAATGTTATGAAAGGAAACAATATTGTTGCGGCTAATTTACCGGTAGGATTGTCACTTTCTCCGGGCAGTTATATTGTAAATGTTTGGATTGATGGCAAAATGGGGAAAGCTGTAAAAATGATAAAAGTCAATTAAACAATCTGAAAACCTAAAAAGTCTGATATTACTCTAATATCAGACTTTTTTAATTTTTAATATAGATACCTCAAGATACTTATTTTTTTTGTTCATAAATTTATATGAATATATTTAGAAACCCAAGATGGATAAAGGAGTTTGAATATCCTTTTGATAGTTATGATTCAATTCCTCAACATGTTTTTGATGATATTAATAAAGGATTAGATATTTTACAATCTATAAATCCTTTGGTGAGTATTATTATATCTGCATGGAACGAGGAAGTTGATATTTTAAAAACTATTGGCAGTCTTTCAAAATTAAAGACTAATATACCACTAGAAATTATTGTAGTAAATAATAACTCCACAGATAAAACACAATACACGCTTGATAAGCTAAACATAAAAAATTATTTTCAACCAATTCAAGGTTGGGGGCCAGGAAGGCAAATGGGCATGGAAAATGCCGCTGGAAAATATATATTAATGGGAGATTCAGATTGTATATATCCTGATTGTTGGGTAAATGATATGGTAAAGGGATTAGAATATGAAGGAGTGGTTAGCGTTTATGGGAGGTATTCTTTTATAAGTGAGAGAGGTTTTCCCCGATGGAAACTTTCTATTTTAGAAATTCTTAAGGACATCATTGTTGAAGTAAGACATATAAAACGACCCTTTTTAAATTCTTATGGTATGAGTATGGGCTTTATTAAAGAATTTGGGCTAAAAGAAGGGTTTTATATGAATAGAACACATGGAGAAGATGGAAGAATGTGTTATGACCTTATGAAATATGGAAAAGTGAAGCAAATTCGCTCTAATAAAAACAGGGTTTGGACAGGCGTTAGAACATTAAAGAAAACCGGGAGTTTTGGTAAGGTACTAATAACTAGAATTATTAGAGAAATAAAACGATTTTCAATTTATTTTAATACAAAAATGAAATATCATCCACCTAAAAATTAGGCAACTTTTTAAGAGGCTGGTACTTGTTTTAATTAAAGAAATACTTAGGCAGCAGCTGGGTTTTAAAATTTAACTTTACTCACTGGTATAACTAATTTTTTTCATTATGGATTTAATATATTTTTTTAAGGTCCTTTTTCGTAAAAAATGGATCATTATGGGACTTTCTTTACTTTCAGTTATAGCCGCATTTATTTTTCTATTTAATAAAAAAAATCTTTACGTTTCCAAAGCACAATATTCTACCGGTTTTACTGCAGAAAAAGTAAGGCTGGTTGATGGTTCATCCGGGATAGATATATACACAGCCGATGTCAAGTTTAATAACGTAATTGAGACTTTCAAATCACCAAAAGTCATAAATGCTATTGCATATAAATTACTTTTAAATGACTTGAAAAATCCAACTAAAGCTTATAGGTCTGTATCAAAAAAGCAAAAAGAATCTGCACTTTATAAAGCTGTGAATATTGATACTGCCATTAGGATTTTGCAAAATACAATCATTAAAAATCAATTACTAAGTTCGGATACGTATAAAGAAAAAGAGCTCATTGAATATTTTAAATTATTCGGGTATGATTATGAAACATTGGTATCATTTCTTTTAATTGAAAGAGTGGGAAGAACAGATTATCTAAATATCTCTTTTTGGTCAGAAAATCCATATTTATCAACTTTGGTTGTAAATTCAATTGGGCAGGAATTTATAAATTATTACAAAAGTTTAAATTCACGACGTAGTGAGGAAAATGCGGAGGGAATTAAAACAATTGTGATTTCTCAGCAGGAAAAAATTGACAGCCTTAATAAGCTCTTATATGATGAAAAAGTAAAACAAGGAAGCATTGATCCTGTGAGCCTTAGTACAAGTGCAATGGAAACTGTTAAAGAACTTGAAACCAGGCTTGCACAAGAGAAAAGCAAACAGAATGAACATTTTAATAGAAAAAAATATTTATCTGAAAGGTTAATTATGTTGGAGGCAGGGACAACTTCTAAAGTTAATACAGGCGGTAATGATGAAGTGATAAGATTAACCAATAAAAAGAATGAGTTGGTTGCAGAACTTGCAAGAAAAGGTGGTAATGACCCTGCCCTCGAAAAAGAAATTAGCAATTTGAGAGCAGAGATAAATTCAAAGTCAGGTTCATCATCCGGTAAAAATAATAGTGGAAAATCTAAAGAAATAGATAATTTAAAAATGCAAATTAGCGAAGAAGATGCATTGTTAAATGCGGCTAATTCAACAATTGCAGATTATACAACCAGAATAAGGAAATACACTGGGATGGCAAATACGGCGCCTGTGGGAAGTGATGTAACGATTGAAGGAATAAAGAGTAAACTAAGTATCGAGAATGCTCAATTGGGTATAGTGATGGAAAAATATTCTCAAGCTGCAGGATTGGTAAAAGATGACCCTACAACAAATTTCATTCAAACAGGAGTTGGTCAGCCGGCCTTGGGCCCTGAATCAAAAAAAACATTGATAATAATGGCGTTATCTGGAGCATCAATGTTTTTTCTTTCTTCAGTTATTTTTCTGCTTTTAGAAATATTTGACCCAAGAGTAAAAACCCCAACACTATTTAAAAAGCAAGTCGAATTAAATATTGTAAGTATTCTAAGTAATGTGCCATTAAAAAAAAGAGAAGTGCATGATATTGTTTTAAATGATTTCGTTGGAAAAAAAAATTCCCGTGAAATCCTTTTTAAAAACTGCATAAGAAAACTTAGGTATGAAATTTTAAATAGTTCAAGCAAGATAATTTTAATTACAAGCACTCAAAAGGACGCTGGTAAGACTACGGTAATAGAATCACTGGCAGCCAGCCTTCTATTATGTAAAAAAAAGGTAATAATCATCGATTTAAACTTTGGAAATAATTCTATTTCGATAAAGCACAATCCTCCATTATTAATACAAGATATTAAAGGAACAATTAATTATGATATGCCCTTAGTTGGACAAGATATCTTGAATACTACTGAGCAGGAAGACTTATTAATAATTGGGTGTAAAGCAGGAAATTTTACACCTTCTGAAGTGTTATTTAATATTGATATGAAAGTATTTCTTAAGCATTTCAGTATTGATTTTGATTATATACTTATAGAAGGAGCAGCACTAAATGCTTTTGCTGATAGCAGAGAGATTGCAACTTATGCAGAAGAAGTATATACTGTATTCTCCGCATCATCATCAATAACACATGCCGATGAAAAGTCAATTAAGTTCATTGCTAGTTTAGGTGAAAAAAATAAAGGGATAATATTAAATAATGTGCTAAAAGAAAATATAAATTTTTAGTTTAATATATTTTTTGATGAAACCGTCAAGGCTAAGCTGGATAGACTATGCCCGTGGTATAGCAATTATATTAGTGGCATATCGTCATGTTTATGAAGGAGCAAAAGAATCAGGCATTGCCGTCCAGAATTATATTTTTTTAGAGTATATAAATATATTTTTCTACAGTTTTAGGATGCCACTTTTTTTTATTCTTTCTGGTGTTTTCATTACTAAAAGTTTGCAAAAGCGAGGTTTTAAAGCCTATTTAGAAACTAAAGCAAGATCTATACTTTATCCTTATTTCCTATGGGGATTTCTTCAGCTTTCATTACAGATTGTATTTACACGTTATACTAATGGTCACCCCACTTTTTTATCATACTTAAATCTATTTTACCAGCCTAGAGAGGTAGCGCAGTTTTGGTACCTATATGCCCTATTTAATGTTTCAATATTATATGCCGTATCAAAATATTTTTTAAAACTCACAGCAATTCACAATATCTTAATTGGCGTATTATTATTTTATTTTTCCTCTATTATATACCAGGAAAATATTAAAACAGGATTTGTCTTTGATATTTGTCATTATTATATTTTTTTTAGCGTTGGTGATTTGATAAGTAATTTCTTACTTAATAAAAATAATCAGCGGTATTTTGAATCTGGAAAAACATTGCTTTTCATGTTTGCAGCTTTTGTAGTTGTACAATCTTATTTTCTCATTGAGAACCTATCTCATACTACTAGTAAATACATGTTTGTGGAGTTTTATCAACCTTTTATATTCTTATTTATTGCTTTTATAGGATGTGCTTTCATTGTTAATCTAACTTTTATTCTACAAAAAATGAATATTCTTAATTGGTTAAATATTCTTGGGAGGTATTCACTTTATATTTATGTTTCGCATGTAATTGCTTTTGCAGGTGTTCGAATTATCCTAAGTAAATTATTAGGTATTCAAAATGTGGCGCTAATATTAATATCCGGTATTGTTTCAGCATTAGTCATTCCATTAATTTTATATAAGCTTGCAGTAAAATGGAATATTCGATGGGTTTTTACATTGGAGAAAGAGCAGGAAATAATAATAGGAAGAAAATTATCAGTTAACGAGCCTTTAAAACGGATGTAATATTATAATATATGTCTTATCCTGCAAAATATAGTCGATGGATTCATATGGGGTTTTTTAGCGGATTGCAAAAATTGTCTGTTCCATTATCTGGTTTATTTATAACTATGATTTTGGCTCATGAAGCACTTTCAAAACAAGAAATGGGGGTGTGGGCAATATTTATGAGTATTACTGCTATTATTGAATTGATACGACAAGGGCTGGTAAAGACCGCTTTAATTAAATTCATAAACCATAGTGATAAAAGAGAACACAAATTTGTTGTTGGGGCAGCTTTTTTATTAAATGCCTTCGTCACTTTTATCACTGCATTGTTAATGCTCATATTTACACCTTACCTTGCAGGAGTTCTAAAAGCACCCCAACTTGAACAAATGCTTTATTTATTGCAGGCTGGAATGTTGTTAATGATACCCTTTTCTCATTTTGAATGGATTATGTATAGCAAAGCTATATTCAAAGGAGTTTTTTGGACATATTTTTTTAGGCAGGGAATAACTCTTACATTAGTATTTATTGTCTTTATAATTAATAAGCGGGTTTCTCTTAATTCACTTGTAATTATTTATAATATCGGCTTGCTTGTTGGAATATTAGTTTCTTATAGGTATGTAAAGTATTTGCTTATCAATTCATTTGTGTTTTCAATGAAATGGATACTGAAACTTTTTCAATTCGGGAAATACGTTTTTGCATCTGGAATAAGTACACTGGTTTTTAGAAGTGCAGACCAAATGATGCTTTCTCCTATTTTGGGAACTACAATATTTAATGCATCCCAAAATATTGCAATGCGCTTTATTAATTTAACAGATCTTCCATCTCAAACATTAGGAGATATTTTGTTTCCTAAAAGTTCTGAATCTAAGAATAGTAATAACCCCGCTATAATTAAATATTATTATGAAAAAACGGTAGGTGCTTCTCTTTGTATAGTTTTACCTCTGGTAATTTTCGTTTTACTCTTTCCTAAAGCCATTATTTTTATTTTAGCGGGGCCACAATATTATGATGCGATACCTTATCTACAATTAATTTCTCTTACCGGTATTACCCTTTCTTTTTTGAAGCAGTATGGTGTAATAATGGATTCTACCGGAAGACCTTTAACAAACTTTATTACCACCACTATAATAGCTGTAATAAATGTAGTGATACTTTATTTCTTTATAAAATACTTTCATTTTATTGGTGCAGGTTATGCACTGGTAATTTCTCACTTAATAGGCTTTTTTATTACACAGTTTTTGCTTTTTAAATTATTCAATATAAATTTTTTAAATGCCTTCAAGTATGCATTTAAATTTTACCCTGAATTTCTTAAATTGATTTTAGAAAAATTACCATGGAAATTCCTCTAATTACGAACAAGGATTTTATCATATTTGGTTTGCAACCATGGGATATACCGATTGGTAGTAATTGTAAAAATATTGCATCAGAAATTGCTAAAAATAACCGTGTTTTATATGTAAATAGGCCACTTGACAGGATTAGTAGTATTACTGGAAGAAATAATGTTCAAACAAAAAATAGGATTCAAAGTATTAAATATGGAAGGCAAGTACTGGATAAATTGAATGAAGGTTTATGGGTATTTAATCCAAGAGTTATCATTGAGTCAATTAATTTTTTTCCTCCAGGTAAATTGTATAATTATCTTAACAAAAAAAATAACAAGAAACTGGCAAATGAAATATTATGGGCTAAAAAAGAGTTGCGTTTTAAGGATCCTATTTTAATTATAGATGACGACTTTTTTAATGGGCTATATCTTAAGGATTTTCTTAAACCAGCATTATTTGTATATTATATCAGAGATTTTCTTTTATCGCAAAAATATTTTGTTAGGCATGGTTACAGGGCAGAACCAATTATGATTCAAAAGGCAGATGCAATAGCCACTAACTCAAAATATCTTGCAAGCTATGCCTCTAAGTATAATACTAACGTTGCCGATATCGGACAGGGATGTGATATAGAAGAATATTTGGAAGAACCTTCTTCAATCCCTACAGATATTGTAGGCATTAATTTCCCTAGAATTGGTTATTGTGGTTCTTTAACTGCAACTAGGTTGGATATTAATTTAATTTATTTTTTGGCTTTTCAAAAGCCAGACTGGAATATTGTTTTAGTGGGGCCTGAAGATGAAATGTTTAAAACTTCAGCCCTTCATCAACTTAAAAATATTTATTTTTTAGGATCAAAGCAACCCGAAGAATTGCCTGGATATATTCATGCATTTGATATTTGTATTAATCCGCAATTGCTAAACCAGATGACTATTGGAAATTATCCCAGAAAAGTTGATGAGTATCTTGCCGCTGGCAAGCCTGTAGTAGCTACAAGAACAGAAGCAATGGAAATGTTTGAAAGGCAGGTTTATTTATGTAAGAAAGAAGAAGACTATATAATAAAAATTGAAGGTGCATTAAGCGAAGTAAATAATATAGGTAAGATTAATGAAAGAAAAGTACTAGCCAAATCTCATACATGGGCCGCTTCTGTAAATAAAATGTATAAATTAATTATTAGTACTTATAACAAATAAATGAAAAGGCATAAAGAAGAAAATTTTGAAAAAGACCAAAGGATGTCTAATTTTTCTCTGGTTATATCATTATTATTTGTGACCATGGTAATGGTACTATTATTTATTAAAATAATTTTTTTCTGATTGATTTTGGCAAGAGATAATAACTATAATAGGAATTTTTCAGGTACTGTTCAGTATCTGAAAAGCAATTTAGGCTGGCCGTTAATTATTACTATATTACTCTTGCTAGCCTTGCTTGCAGGCTTTCTTGCAGCAAATAATTTGGCCATTATTACTTTTGCTTTTGGTGCGTTACTTCTATGTTGTTTAATTATTTATAATTGCTTATTTAATCCCATTGCCGGTTATTATTTGACCCTTATTACAGCGTTTTTTGTATTTTTCCCAGGCAGGATAATTAACAAAGAACTACCATTAAGTACATTCGTTGAAGTACTTGTTTTATTTTTATTTCTTGGTACTTTTTGGGCAGGTAGAAAAGATAAAAATCAGAAAGGAAATTTATTAACGTCTGGTGTTACAATTTTACTTATTATAAACGTACTTTATTTTGTGATTGAAGTTTTTAACCCGAATATGGGTAATTCATCATCAGGTTGGTTTTTTAGCAGTAAGCGTTATTGCGTTTATATTTTATCTTTTATAATTTCTTATAAATTAATAAACACTCCAGACCGTTTTAGATATTTTTTAAAGTTTTGGATTGTTATGTCTTTTGTAACAGCATTATATGGCTGTTATCAGCAATGGTTTGGTTTTTTACCATTCGAACTAAACTACTTAAAAAATGATCCTCATGAATATGCATTATTATTTCAGGGCGGTGTAGTACGAAAATTTTCTTTTTTGGATGGAGTCGTAACTTTTGGTTCACTTTCAGGGAGTATGTCAGTTCTGACAACTATACTCGCAGTGCATGAGAAAATAAGATATAGGCGCTATTGGTTGATTTTTATAAGTGTGATTTTATATTTGGGTATGTCATATTCTGGTACCCGGACTTTTACAATTATGATGCCTGCTGGCATAGCTTTGTATGTTTTGATGACATTACGAAATAAAGCAACCCTGATGATATTGTTCATAACCCTTATGGCTATGTTATTTGTCATTTTTGCACCTATAGATAATCCTACTTTGAACCGAATGCGCTCTACTTTTGATTCAAATGATGAATCATTAAATGTTCGTAATTTAAATAGAAAATATATACAACCTTACATATATGCCCATCCAATTGGCGGTGGGGTTGCTAGTTCAGGAGTAGAGGGAATGAGGTTTAATCCTTCACACCCATTGGCAGGTTTCCCTCCGGATAGTGGGCTATTAAAACTAGCTTTGGATATGGGATGGATCGGTCTTTCACTTACTATGTTACTTTATTTAATGATTTTGTATCAGGGAATACTTTATTATTTCACAATAAAAAATTCGGAATATAAAATATACATTGTTGCTATTACTTGTTCTTTATTTTCAACAATGGTTACCTTATATGCTCAGGTTTCAATTGGACAAATGCCAAATGTTTTTTTCTTTTATGCAATTATGGGGTTATTTAAGAGGTTAAAAGAGTTTGACGAAGGGGAACAATACATTATCAATTATTAAAGGTAATTTTGTGTTTTCTAAATATCTTTTGATTAAATGAATATCTATTTAAAAATATAAATTTTTATTTTATGAAATTTTTTTTATCAATATTATTTTTAATTTCTGCTAATTTTATTGTAGCACAATCACTAGCAAAAATTCCTGATTCTATAAGAAAAGTAGTAGTAAATGAAAATTACGGAGTTAAGCAAAATAATGCTAATCAATCCTCATCTAATTATAATGAAATAGATAAAGAAGAACAGGTTAAAACCAACCTTATCAAATTAGCATTTAAAAATGCGGGTTTAGCTATAGCAGATGCAAATATTGAAATTGCAGAGATTGGGAGAAAAAGGGCTAAATCATCTATCCTGAATGCTGTAAGAATAGATGGAAATGTAAATGAATTTGTTATAAATGGTTCTACCTCAGCTGCATTTTATCCAAAATATAATTTGGGTCTCTCATTACCATTAGACATTTTTGCTAAGAATAAGGCCGAGAAGGAGAATGCAAACCAGATGATCTTAATAAGTAAATTTCAGAAAATACAGTTAGAAGCAAATATTAAATCCAAAGTTTTATCTCAATATGAAACATATAAGGAAAAAAAAGCACTGGTAGATCTACAAAAAATTGCAATGGATGATAATTTAGCTGCTTATGAGAGGGCCCAAATTGAATATAAGGACAATAATATTACTCTCGAAGAATTAAATGATATTTATAAAGTTACCATTATGGAAAAAGCAATTTTAGTAACAAAAGAAAAAGAATTGAGGATTGCTATAATTGAAATAGAAGAGTTAATAGGAATTCCACTGCAAAAAGTACTACAGTAGTTTCTGTTTTTGCTTAATACTTCTGATTAACTCTAATCAGAAATTTCATACTTATCACCAAAAAATATAATTAACATATATTGTAAATTAATTGTGTATAATTATTACAAGGTGGAACATCAACTTTAAGATATACTCAATATATTGCATATGTAAATTTTCATTTGAGAATATACTTTCCTTTTGATCGCAAAAAGCTTATAATTTTATTTGTTAAATACTAATTTTTATAAGAGAACGTTCTTAGTGTAATATATTGAATTAAAGTTTACTTTATTAAGGGAAATAATAAATAAAAAGTCCCATCGATTTATTGACACTGAATTTTCTTTTAATCAATCATAACTACAATTATTCAATTTAACTTTACATTATTGAATATTAGTAAATATCCAATATCAAAGAAATGCAAGTATGAAGAAGACATTTTGTAATTTTAGTGCCACTGTATTATTGTTAGCTACAAATTTTATTTTTTTACCAATCAGTGCCCAACAAACTCTCACACAAATAAATGGTTGGAATGCTTATGTACACTTGCCTGCAAGCTATAGCAATGGGAGCGATACTTATCCAACAATTATATTTTTCCCCGGTCTCGGAGAAGTTGGAACCAATGCAAATGCTGTAATATCCAACGGTCCCGGTGCTTATATAACTCAGGGCTGGAATGGAAATGTAATAGTAGATGGAGCTACCGTTGAATTTATTGTTATTAGTCTTCAACCATCTGCAGCTTATCCTACAGAGTCAATTATAAATCAACGTATACAAACTATAAAAAGCCTATATAGGGTAGACGGTAATAGAATATATCTTACTGGATTATCCCATGGTGGTTGGTGCAGCAGTACATTTGTGACAGGTGATGCTTATGGTGGTCCTTACAATTTTGCTTCGCAGATAGCTGCTGTAGTAACAGTGCAAGGTGTAAGGCCTGATGATAATACTCCTTACCCAAACTTATTTGATAATTTTGCTTTGTCGGGAGGTAAATATCTTGGTTTTGAGCAGCAAAATGATGGTAGAGATACTCGGACAGTTGTGGATAGGATGAATGCGACCGTACCTAATTCAGCAGTGTATGTTCAAACAAATTTTGGCAATGGAGGCCATTGTTGCTGGAACCAGTTTTATGGCGGTCAAGGAGTACAACCAGGTATTTTTAACTTGAGTGGAACTTCTCAAAATTTATACCAGTGGTTAGCACGTCAATCTTTAGTAAATACCAACAATATACCGCCAGTTTCTAATGCCGGGCCGGATCTCAATATAACACTACCCGTAAATACAGCTGTTTTAAATGGTAGTGGTTTTGATGTGGATGGAACTATAACATCCTATTTATGGAACCAGATAGAAGGCCCTTCGGCTGCAATATTATCAAATAGTTATTCTGCTGTTGCAACAATCAATAACCTCATTCAGGGACAATATAAATTTACACTTAAAGTAACTGATAATACCACTGAAAGTGTAATAGATACAATGATGGTTACAGTAAACCCTGATCCACTTACTATGATTTGTAATACCAATGCTCCTGTTACCTATTTATTAAATAATACACAGCCAGGAGAAATTTATCGCCCAAATGGCTCTTTGTGGAAAGGAGGGGATACCGTAAAAATAACCGGAACTAATTATTCTGTTATAGAATTTTACAATATTGCCGGAGATGTATGCAGGCCGATAGTTATAATGCCAATGACTACAATAACTACAACGGTATTCAGGATTAAAGGAAACAGTAGATATTTAAAAATATGGGGCGGTAATACTCCAAACGGAATTAAGGTTGCGGGGGGGGCATTTGCTATTACATCTAGTCATCATATTGAAGCAGACAATATTGAATGTTTTGGTGGAAGTGTAGGTGTTTATTGCAAACTAGATGTTGTTTATTCTGATACTATGACATGGTATCCAAACTATAGGATGAATAAATTTGCTTTTAAAAATATGTGGATACATGACATTAATGGTGAAGGAACGTATATTGGTAATACTCAACCAAATGGTTATACGGTAAGAAGTACATGGAGTGGATTAGATACTATAATTTTACCTAATCGCTTAGATAGTGTAGAAATTAGTAATTGTATTATAGAAAGGACCACCTGGGATGGAATTCAATTAGCTAATAGTCGTAATGGGAATAAGATATTTAATAACACCGTCAGAAACTATGGTTCACTTAATATCAGTGGTCAACAAGCAGGAATTATATTAGGTGGAAATTGTAATGGAGATATTTATGGAAACTCAATTACAAAAGGAACTGGAAATGGTATCCAGGCTTTTGGATATGGAGTAATAAATATTTATGGAAATACCTTAGACAGTTGCGGCTATGATGGTGCATTTAATCCTAACGGAACTGAAGGTCAACATTCCATTTATGCAAGTGATTATATAATACCTACGGAAAGTAATACAAAACAAACAATTAATGCTTTCAATAACACAATTAACCGTCCAAAATCTGCAGGTGGTATATTCATCACTGGCTATTTCAATAATTCTTATCCTTCTACTGTAAATAATAATGTTTTTTGTATTCCCAATGCTCCAACAAACTGGCAATCAAGTTATATAAAAGCTTATGTTCCAGGTAGTACAATTACAAATAATATACTCTCCTGTTCAGCAGTGAATTTTGCCCCGACAGCAAATGCGGGAGCCAATATCAATATTATCTTACCCACAAACCATACAGCCTTAAATGGAAGCGGAACAGATCCTGATGGTACGATTACCGCTTATGCATGGCTAAAAATATCAGGCCCTGCAACTGGAACCTTAACCAATGCCAACACAGCCAATGCTACTTTAGCCGGCTTGGTGCAGGGAGTTTACAGCTATCAACTAACGGTAACAGATAACGCCGGAGCCACGGGAAGGGATACTGTAAATGTAACAGTGAATGCAGCAATCAACCAGGCCCCCAATGCCAATGCAGGCCTTGATGCCAATATTACTTTACCTGCCAACAGTGTAACTTTAAATGGATCTGCTACAGATCCTGATGGAACAATCAGTTCATATCAATGGATAAAAATAGCTGGCCCTGCAGCAGGAACAATATCCAATGCAAATATTGCATTAACAACCGCAACCGGTTTAGTGCAGGGTATTTACCGCTTTGAATTAAGAGTAACAGACAACAGTGGAGCATCAGACAGAGATACCATGCAGGTAACGGTTAATGCTGCCATTAACCAGGCACCGTCTGCTAATGCAGGCAACAATATCAACATCACCCTACCGGTAAACAGTGCAACATTAAATGGCTCAGGCACCGATCCCGATGGTACGATTGCCGCTTATGCCTGGGTAAAAATTTCCGGCCCTGCAGCAGGAACCTTAACCAATGCCAACACAGCCAATGCTACAGCAGCTGGTTTGGTACAGGGCGTTTACAGCTACCAACTAACGGTAACAGACAACGCCGGATCCACGGGAAGAGATACTGTAAATGTAACAGTGAATGCAGCAACCAACCAGGCCCCTAATGCCAATGCAGGCCTTGATGCCAATATTACTTTACCTACCAACAGTGTAACTTTAAATGGATCTGCTACCGATCCTGATGGAACAATCAGTTCATATCAATGGATAAAAATAGCTGGCCCTGCAGCAGGAACAATATCCAATGCAAATATTGCATTAACAACCGCAACCGGTTTAGTGCAGGGTATTTACCGCTTTGAATTAAGAGTAACAGACAACAGTGGAGCATCAGACAGAGATACCATGCAGGTAACGGTTAATGCTGCCATTAACCAGGCACCGTCTGCTAATGCAGGCAACAATATCAACATCACCCTACCGGTAAACAGTGCAACATTAAATGGCTCAGGCACCGATCCCGATGGTACGATTGCCGCTTATGCCTGGGTAAAAATTTCCGGCCCTGCAGCAGGAACCTTAACCAATGCCAACACAGCCAATGCTACAGCAGCTGGTTTGGTACAGGGCGTTTACAGCTACCAACTAACGGTAACAGACAACGCCGGATCCACGGGAAGAGATACTGTAAATGTAACAGTGAATGCAGCAACCAACCAGGCGCCTAATGCCAATGCAGGCAATGATTTCAGTTTTTATTTACCTCAGGATAGTGTAATGCTAAACGGCATTGGCACCGATCCGGATGGAATAATAATTGCGTATAACTGGAGGGTTATTATGAGTTCTGGTGGGTATTCATTTGCCAATTCTAATAGTCAACAAACAATTTTTGAAAACTTAGAACAAGGCGTTTACGAAATTGAATTTTCGGTAACTGATAATTTGGGTGGGAAAGCCTATGATACTTTGTTGGTAACAGTAGGTAGCAGCCGGCAAGTCTTCTTAAATGAAAAGGTAAATGTTTACCCCAATCCTGTAAAAAATATTGTTAATATAGAAATTGTGAGTTCTGAAAACAATAAACAAATTTCATTATCCTTATACGACAGCAAAGGTGCAAAAGTATTTCTAAGAACTATAAAGCTGAATGGAAATGCAAAATTGGAGACCATCGATATGTCGAATCTAAAAATGGGCGTATATATTTTGGAAGTTAATTATGGTAATAAGTCACAAATTGTAAAAAAGATTATAAAAATTTAGAAGGTTCATTTATTTTTTAAATGCCCTGTAAAAAGGATCTGTTGCTAATTGCAACATCTGTTTATCTCCATTGCTGTCTCCATAGCAATAAATAATATTATAGTCAACCAGTTTAAATAATTGTTTAATCCGGCTGACTTTTTCAACTCCATTACAATTTTCTCCTTCCAGTTTGCCTGTAATTTTATTATCCTTTACTTGCAATTTGGTACAAATAAATTGAAGGTTATTTCTCAAACACCATGGGGCTACCCAGTTTTCTGCTGAAGCCGACACAATTACCACGGTGGTATTTAAATCCTGGTGATTTTTTATTGCAGTCATTGCCTCATGTTTTATCAGGGAGGGTAGCAATTTTTCACTGAAGGAAATACAATTGCTATTAAAATTGTCTAATGTTGTATGCCCAAAAAAATGGCTAAGCAATTTTTCTTTTGCTTTTCTTTTGCTTACAAAACCCATTTTCATTGCTATCAGCCAGGGAGAAATAATACACATTCCAAACCAATAAGATACAGGGTTGCCCGAGAACCTGGCAAACTCAAGCATTGTATCCCTTTTAGTTATAGTGCCATCAAAATCAAAAAATGCTATTTTTTTCTGCAATGTGAATTATTTAAAAAGAGTAAAATCTTTTACATAAAGAATCAAATAAAAACTAATAACCCATAACAGAATCGTAAACTGAATAAACCTGTCTTTGTATAATATTTTTGTAGGTGATTGAGAATCCTGCTGAACATAAATAAGCTGCAAATAGCGAAAGATCCCCGCCAATACAAATAAACAGGTATAATAGAGCCTGTATGTTTGGTGCCTTGCCACAATTTCAGGAGAAGAAGTATACATGAAATAGGCTACAGTAATTACGGCACCCGTAAGTGAAAGTAAAGTATTAATAAAATCGAGATTATAACCTTTTACTGCCTTACGCATATCATTACCTGAAGAAAGTTTAAGCAATACATCATCCCTTCTTTTAGCAATGGCCATAAAAAGTGCGAGCAGAAATACCATAATGGTAAGCCATTCACTTAAACCAACTTTTGCAATTACAGCCCCGGCTTTTACTCTTAATACAAATCCTATAGCAATGATAATAATATCCAAAATAGGGATGGTTTTAAGGCCAAAGGAATAAGCCAGGTTCAGGACAAAATAAATGCCCAGTACAAAAAGAAATTTATCTCTAATAAACCAGGCTCCTGTAAAACCTGCGATTAAAAAAAAGAGGGCAATTAAAACAGCATCCCTTTTTTTTACGTTTCCGGATGCCAGGGGCCTGTCTTTTTTTACCGGGTGTTTCTTATCATCCTCAATATCCCTGTAATCATTAATGATATAAATACTGCTGGCCACAAGACTAAAGCAAAAGAATCCCCCAAGAAGGTCTACGAGTACTTGTGTGTTAAAAATTAAACCTGCAAAAAAAACGGGAATAAATAAAAAAGAATTTTTTGCCCAATCTTTTGGCCTTATTAGTTGTATGTAGCCTTTCATAACAATTAGTAATGTAAGTAATTATTTTTTATCTGCTATCGCTTTTATTTCTCTTTCTATTAGCCATAATACCATAGGTATCATAATTATTATAAACGGCACCATAAAAAGTCTCGTTTGATAAGCAACAACAGAAATATAATGAACCGCAAACCAAATTGGGACTAAAAAAAGAAACCATTTCTTCAACAGGTAAGGGAAACTTTTGAATTTATATAAAATAATTAAGGGGACTACTGCAAAGGTTCCTATGAGTTCCAAATATGCTTTTACACCTACAGCACTAAATAAATTTAACTTTAGCATTGGTAGACCCGATTCAGCTTTAAATGTCTGTTGTGGCCTATATCCATAATAGATTCTTAACCAAATAAATATTGCAAAGAACATCAAATATAGAAATGTTGTAAATATCCAAATATTTTTTGTAGGAAAAATTATCTCCTTCCATTTAGTTTTATTAACCTCAAACCGTGTAAAATTTGTTTGTGAAATGAAATATAGTGCTGGAATTAATATTCCGGTTTCCCTGTTAAGAGCTGCCAGTATTGTTAGGGGTATTAGTATAATCGGATTTTTTTTATAAACGATTACATTTGCTGTAACTAAATAAAAAATAATGTCCATATAGGTATTGAAAGATAAGTCTGCAACGGCTACAGCATTGCCTAAAGCTAAAGTAAGAAAATTAATTCCAAAGAAAATAAGCCATTTACTCTCAACAAAAAAATTCCATAATTTACACGCCAGATAAAAAATAAGGAGATTCTCAAAAAATCTAAAAAAAATAAAAATAATTATATACTTCATTGCTCCAGGCGTTTGCATAAGTTTTACAAAATCGTCTGTTTCATTTGTAACACCCGAAGTATTCTGTATTGAAAAGTGAACTTTTTCCTCTATAGGGTATACTCTATCAATGGTATTATTATAAGCCCAGAGGAGAACCTCAATAGTATACGGACATAGTATCCTATATTGCCATGGATTATAAAAGTCAGATCTTTTGTCTAATATTGAGATGTGTCTTTCAAATGTTAGTAGTCCTTTACTATAATAGAAATTTCTATATATAGGAAATACAGATAGTATTGCAAAGCAGATGCATAAAAACCAAGTTGCTATGTAGTTATTTTTTTGCAACGATTGTGTAATGGGGGTATGCATACATTGTTCGTTTATTTTGTTCAATAATGTTAAGTCTGTTTTGAATCAAAAGTGATTTTGCTTTTTCAAAACTGATTTCATTCCCAATTTCCCGGGCAAATATCAAATCGTGCATTTTATTAAAATAAACAAGAGGGCTACCTCCGTTAATATCCTTTAAAACTAATCTTGCTCCTGGTTTCATGGTTATTACCAGGTCTCTGATAAAATTTTCCTGCTGCTGTTTAGGAACATGATGCAATACATCAATAAGGTAAATAATATCCAATTCAGAAAGTTTAGCTGGAAAATGAATACCGTCGTATTCCTCAAAATGATACTGTTCTTTCGGCAGGCTGCTAAATAGACTGTGCGCATTATCAATTAGCTTTTTACTGATCTCAATTCCATATAGGTAAGATGGCTGGGCAAATTCGGATAGTAATAAAAGGAACTGGCCCGAACCGCATCCTACATCGCCTGCCTTCTCCCCGGGTTTTACCATTTTAATGAGGCTAATGAAAGGGCAAATCAGGGAACGGTATTTAATCTTCAAACTATCTATGAAACCGGATCCTTTAAATTTCATCTTTAAAAACCGGATGATAGCCTTGTTATTAATTATTGTTTGCATTAATGATTGGTATATGAGTTAGTTTAGGTTAAAGATACCAAAGTAAGGATATAACTATTATTAAACATGTTTTATTGTGTTTATTAAATTCTTATGAAATTACATATCGCCATTCTTTTGGAGCAATATAAATTTAATATTTCAAACTGCTTTTGTTGTCTTCTTTGTAGTAAAAGCAAACTTATCCTTCAATCGTAAAAATGGTTTTTCAAAAAAGCGGTAACTGAATAAACTAACGCCAATGGTTATCAGCAATCCTATAATAGTCTCAAGGAAGATAACCTGCCATATATTGGTATTTAATCCTGTCAGTTTGGTTAAACCCAGCGTTAAAGAAATAATGATGAAGTGCAGGCAATAAAGTCCATAAGTTATCACACCCAGGCGGGTAGCTAGTTTTAAATTTCCCATCTTATAAAAGGAATGACGGGCATAACATTGTTCTAGTATAATGAGGAGCATTATCGAAGAAATAATTAGTCTTTCTATTACTCTTAAAATATAGGTAGACAACAAAAATTCGTCTCTAAATAAAAAAACAAATACAAATGCGGCGTAAATCATAATAATAAACCATCGGGGAAGTTGCTGTATTTTGTTTTTAAATGAAGCTGATTCCAGTATAAGCCAGGCACCCAGTCCTCCAAGGGCCATGTCTCCTATGCAGGATAAAGTGTGCATTTCATGTAAAATAGGTACATCATTTAATGCTCTGAAAACTATACTGCCTGCTAAAATAAATAAAAGAGGAAGCCAGAATTTTTTTACTGCAAAAAAACTTAGAATAACCGGCCAGGCGAGATAAAACTGTTCTTCAATAGCTACACTCCATAATACACCCAGGCCTTTTGCATCGGGTAAACCCTTTTGGATATAATCAAAATTGCTGATAAAACCAAGGTAATACCAGGGGTTGGCAGTTTCTGAAGGTACCCCGCCGGCAAGTATTTTGGTATATGGAAAAATGATGAAACCGTAAAATACACAGGCAAAATAAAGCGGCCATATTCTTAAAATACGCCTTATCCAAAAGTTGATAATATGAATATTGTTATTTGCTTTTTTTTCTTTGATCAGCAGATAAGTTATTAGAAAACCACTGAGAACAAAGAAAAAATTAACGCCAAGAAAACCATTGCCGAATAAAGTCTCTTTAATAAAATAAAAAACAGCATTGCTTTTTATGGAAGCATCCTCTGTTTCAAAACTGTGAAACAAAAACACAGATAAGAAGCAAAAAAAACGCAATCCATCCAGGTTTTCAAAATATAATTTGTTTGCAGTTGCTTTGTTGCTAACCATAAAATAAATATAAGCAGCTTTTTAAAAATAAAATAATTTTATAATAAAAGCTTTTGAAGCAGTTTTGATGATTCTAAATTGTATTCTATGTTGATTTACATAATCCTGATCATTATGATCATTAAATGTCATGCAAATAAAAGAAAAAAATTAAAATTGGCTTATGGTTAAAAATTAGTTCCCTAAAGAAAAATAATCTCTAAAATATATATTGTGCTTTTTCATTTCCTGATTTTATAAGCAAAGAGTGTTGATAAATATTAAAATTTCAGTATAGGTTTTCATGATAGCTCCAACGCATCAGTATATTTTTTTCTATAAAAGCTAAAATATTATTGAAATAATAAAATAACTAGCTTTAACTTTAAGAAAATTGCCGGTTCAATAGAAGAATAAATTCCGGATAGTCAATTATTAATAAAATATTTTTTATTATGTTATCAGTAGCAGGAATACTTAAGAATAAAAAAAATGAAATTTATTCTGTAACATCTAATACCACTGTGTATGATGCTATTAAACTTATGAGTGATAAAAATATCGGGGCAGTACCTGTTGTGGATAATGATGTATTAAGTGGTATCTTTTCTGAAAGGGATTATGCCCGTAAAATCGTACTCCTAAACCGTAAGTCGCAGGAAACACTCATTAAAGAAATTATGACTGCCACAGTACTCACCGTTAGTCCTAATGATACCATAGACCATTGTATGGGAGTGATGAGTTCAAAAAAAATCAGGCATTTACCTGTATTGCAGGATAATAAAATGATAGGAATTATTTCTATTGGTGATGTTGTTACTGCTATTATAGAATCTCAAAAAGAAACCATCAATCATTTACAGAATTATATAACACAATAAGTTATTCTGTAATCAACTTAACCTTAGTTTTATAAATCTTTTAGCAAGTAATATTATACGTTAGAGTTTTTTATTTAAAAATCTTTAACAGCATTCATTTTTTTGTAATCAAAGGCATGGTTACTTTTGCCCGGCATGTAAAATTATTTACATCATCGTTTAAAATCAAGATATTCCACAACATCTACTCTATTTATTCGTTTTCTTTATTAATTAAACAAATTATTTGTACTATGAAGAAATTCAAACTGTACAGGCTTTATGTCGGTGCCCTAATTTTAATGCTTTCAATGGTCCATCTCCCTTTTGCAATATCAGTTTCTAACGGTATGGGAATGGGAACACTTAGTTTTAAAACATTATCTTCAGAACCAGTTAATCCAAAAGAAGAAGCGGGATCATTATCCTTTATCTACGATAGTCTCCATTTATCCTCAATGGGTTTAAGCGAAGAAGCTTTTGATTATGCCGTAAAAGGATATAACTTTTTGAAGAAACAAGGTAAATTGCATAACCAAAGTGTATTGACCATTATAGATTTTACCAAACCCTCTTATGAAAAAAGGTTATTTATTCTGGATGTGGATGATCATAAATTGTTATTTAATACCTACGTAGCTCACGGACAAAATACTGGTAAAGAATATGCCAATATGTTTTCCAATAAGCCGGAAAGTCATCAAAGCAGCCTTGGGTTTTACATTACAACAGGCACTTATATGGGAAAAAATGGTTTCTCTCTTCAATTGGATGGTTTGGAAAATGGAATAAATAACCTTGCAGATGAAAGAGCAATTGTAATGCATGGCGCTCCATATGTAAGCGAAGGCTTTATTAAAAGCCGGGGTTATATTGGGCGTAGTCATGGTTGCCCTGCTGTACCGGAAAAATTGAACAAACCCATTATTGAAAAAATTAAAAATGGCTCCTGCCTTTTTATTTATAGTAACAATAAAAATTATCTTAACCGTTCCAGAATTATTAATGCCTGATTATCCGGGTTCTTACAAAAAAACCGTTCCTCCCTTCGATTTATTCCAGGGAGGATTTTTTTTGTTTATACTTCCCATAATATGTAGTGCTAGTTTTATAACTTCACTAAAATATTTTCAATGAATTTAAGAGAACAATTAAAAGGAACAGGAGTGGCTGTTGTTACTCCATTTACCATCAACAATAAAGTAGATTTTGAAGCATTGGCCAGGCTGCTGGATTTTCTAATAAATGATGGGGTAAATTATATTGTAACAATGGGTACTACAGGCGAAACGCCTGTGTTGAGTAAGGAAGAAAAAAAATCAATTATTGAATTTACCTGTCAGCATATAAATGGGCGTGTACCCGTTGTAGTGGGTGTGGGGGGTAATTGCACACAGGATGTAATTGATGATCTTAATTATTTCCCGTTAAGCGAAGCCGTGGCAGTTCTTAGTGCCAGTCCCTATTACAACAAACCATCACAGGAAGGATTATACCAGCATTACAAAGCACTGGCTGCAGTATCTCCTAAGCCAATCATATTGTACAATGTTCCGGGCCGTACCGGTAAAAATATGACGGCAGCCACTACCATTCGTCTTGCAAAAGAAGTAGACAATATTGCTGGTATTAAAGAGGCAAGTGGAGATATGGCACAGTGTATGGAATTATTAAGAGACAGGCCTGAGAATTTTTTAGTGGTAAGCGGAGACGATGCGCTTTCATTGCCGCAACTGGCTTGTGGAATGGATGGGGTGATAAGCGTGGCAGCCAACTGTTTCCCAAAAGTTTTTTCTATGATGGTTAATTATGGGTTGCAAAACGATTTTGGGAATGCCAAAAAACTAAATGATCAAATGATTAAAGGATACGAATTGTTATTTGCAGAAAATAATCCTGCAGGAGCAAAAGCATTCCTGTTTGAAATGGGAATGATGCAAAATATTGTTCGGTTGCCGGTAGTACCTTTAAGCGCTGCTTTGCACGAGCAGGTAAAGTCATATATAAAATCACAAGTTTGAAATCAGTAGTTGTTTATATGTTCCGCCGCTTATTGTTTATAGGGGTACCAGTCATTTGTATGGTCATGTTTATTTTACCGGTTAACGCACAATATAAACTCAGGCTGATTGTTACCAATAATGCATCCCTGCATAAAACTGAACCCGTATTTGTAGCTGGTAATTTTAATAACTGGAATCCGGGGAATGATTCTTACCAGCTAAAAGCTGAAAATAAAAACCTGGCAATAGAAATTCAAAATCTGCCTGCTGCCACTTATGAGTTTAAATTTACCCGTGGCACATGGAACAAAACAGCCTGTAACCTTACAGGAACCGATGTAGAAAATAATGTATTGAAACTTTTTTCCGACACAATAGTATATTATAACATTGAAGCCTGGAAAGATGATTTTAAAGTTGTAGAAAAGAAACATACCGCTTCTGATAATGTAAAGATTATTGATACTGCATTTTACATGCCCCAGTTAAACAGGAGCAGGAAATTAATGATTTATCTTCCCGAGGGGTATGAAAAAAGCAATAAAAGATACCCGGTTTTATACATGCACGAGTATGAAAAAAGCAATAAAAGATACCCGGTTTTATACATGCACGATGCCCAGAATATATTTGATGAACATACTGCAGGCTATGGAGAATGGGGTGTAGATGAAAGCCTGGATTCATTGATAAAAAATGGCAAAAAAGCCTGCATAGTGGTAGGGATAGAAAATGGTCCCAGGCGGTTGAATGAATACAACCCTTTTTATTTTGAAAGGTTTGGTGAAGGAGAAGGAGAAGCGTATGTAAATTTTTTGACAGAAACGCTAAAACCCTTTATTGACAGTCAATACAGGACACTTGTAAATAAAGAAAACACCATTATTGCAGGCAGCTCTATGGGTGGGCTCATTTCTTACTATGCCTGCTTAAAACGTCCTGATGTGTTTGGAAAAGCGGGTGTTTTTTCTCCCGCATTCTGGACGGCAGACAGCATAAAAAAAATGACTGATTCTTTGGGCAACAAAATGAAAGGAATGTATTTCTTTTATATGGGAGGGCTTGAGGGAGAAACTTACCTGGCAGACATGTTGGGCATATGCGATAAATTAGGCCGTTCATCTTCGGCCTATTTGTATACGGCTATAGACGCTGAGGGGCTTCACAACGAAAAAGCCTGGAGAAAATGGTTTGCAGAATTTTACCAATGGATTACAGCAGACGGCAACAACTACATAATAAAAACCTCCGATTAAATTTTATAACACACACCTTGTAGCGCCAGTTCCGTATTGGAAAATACTTCTACTGTCTCACTAAGAAAGGTATCCAGCTCTTCATACTTGGAAGAAAAATGGCCAATCAATAATTTTTTTGCACCTGCTTTTTCTGCTATGGCACCTGCCTGCACCGTGGTGGAATGAAAACGTTCTGCAGCTCTTTGATGAAGGTCTTTCAGGTAAGTGGCTTCATGATACAACAGATCTACTGATTTTACTTTTTCTGCTATTCGTTCATCATAAATTGTGTCTGCACAATAGGCATATGATTTTGGAGGAGCCGTTGCATCCGTTAATTCTTCGTTGGCAATAATGGTACCTTTTTTAGTAATATAATCCGCACCCTGTTGCAAATGCCCAAAATAGGATGAAGGCACTTCATAGGATTTTACTCTTTCAGGATTGATGCTTCTGGGATTTTTTTTCTGCCTGAATAAAAAGCCCCAGCAATCAATGCGGTGATTTACTTTAAAACATTCTACCGAAATCTTTTTCCCTTCGTAAATAGTGCACTCATCGCCAAGCGCAAAAAAATGAATCGTAAAGGGTAATGTATTATTGGCTGCTTTTAATTGCAGCCGTATAATTTCTTCCAAGTCCGCAGGCGCATGAAGAAAAAGATCTGCAGTCCGTCCCATTAATCCCATACTGCTTATCAATCCTATCAGTCCAAAATAATGATCACCATGCATATGGGAAATAAAAATATGATTAATTTTTCCTCTTTTTATTTTGTAAGCGCTTAGCTGCGATTGAGTACCTTCTCCACAATCAATCAGGTAGGCTTCTTCCTGCGTTTGCAATACCTGCGACGTGGGGTTACGACCGTATGCAGGTATGGCAGAGTTATTTCCTAATATGGTTAATACAAGCACCGCAGAAGTTGTTTTAAGGTTTTATAACTCTAATGACCAGGTATTGGCAAGATATGCTGCTTAATTGGTTAGCTCTCTTCTTTATCAAAATCACCCAATAGTTCCCTTTCAATTTCTTCCATCTGCACTATATCCCAGGCCTCCGATTCGGTGGGTGTTACGTTCATGAATTCAAGCAATTCCAGCTTATCCAAAAAATTTTCGGTTTCTTCTTTTAATTCGCAAACAA
>Ga0209181_10002625_pt1 | contig 29096 bp, 33 predicted proteins | sample MAT05_FD_187208 | JGI IMG/M metagenome (GOLD analysis project Ga0209181, IMG submission 187208) | Freshwater microbial communities from Lake Fryxell liftoff mats and glacier meltwater in Antarctica - MAT-05 (SPAdes) (version 2) | ecosystem: Environmental > Aquatic > Freshwater > Ice > Liftoff...
CGCGACTACGAGCGCGCCTGCGCCCTCGGTGCTGCTCGCGACCAAGTGGTGCGGCGCGTAGCCATCGTCGCCCGCCTCGGCCTCGGCGCCTGGACAGACGTGCACGAGCGCACCTTCACCGGGCACCGCGTCGAGCGCGAGCTCCGTGCCCTGACCATCGTAGAGCGCGAGGCGCAGATCACGGAGCCCACCACCGCCGAGCGCGACGAACGTACTGCAGCGATCTGTCGGCAGATCGAGCGGCGCCGAGACGCCCTCCCCCTCGAGCACGAACCAGCGCATCGGGCCGGATACCTCCGTGCCAGAACGCTCGCGCATGCGCTCACGCAGCCGCGCGAAGCGACGCGTCAGCGCATCGAGCGGACCAGGGTCTTGCGGCAGCGTCAGAAGCGGCCGTGGCGGCATCGGCATAGCATCGCGCGAGGAGCACGCGCTGAGCTGCGCTGCGTTCGCCAGCGCAGCGCACACGACGAGCGCGAGCGCCGCGCACCGCTGCGTCACGGAGCGGCGCCGGCAGCGGGCTCAGGCGCGCCGAAGAGATCGTCGACGCGCACGTCGAGGCCGCTCGGGCCCTCGAACACGCGCAGCGCGACGATGCCGCTACCAGTGACGGCGCGCGCGGCCAGGTAATACGTGCCCGAGTGCGGCGGACAGAAGCGCAGCGCCGCCCGGGCGTCGGTCGGGCCATCTGCGTGCGCGACGGCCGCCCCGTCGCTGTCGTGCAGCGCAAGCTCGAGCGCGCTGAGCGCCGCCGAGCCGCTGCCGATCGCGACGTAACAGCTGCCGGTGCGCATCGGCAGCTCCTCGACCAGCGAGGCGCGCTCGACGACGAAGCCGCGCCGCTCTTCGCCCGCCGGAGAATAGCCGCGCATCCGCAGCACGCGCGTCGCGCCCTCGATCGACTCGCGCACGCGTGTGGAGCGCAGCTCGGCGGCGCGCGGTGCCTCGCGGGTCGCGATGTGGCCGCTCGCCGGCGACGCGTCGCACGAGGCCGTCGCCAGAGCGGCGATCACGAGCAGCGCGTGCGTGAATCGGAGGCGGTGAGACATCAGAGCAAGCTCGGCGTATCAGAGTCGCCGCGGCCGTTCAACGTGTGTAGCTCAGCTTGTCGGCAGCTCAGCTCAGGGAACTGAACCACGGCGCGCACGCCCGTTCGCATCGCCGAGCACCAGCGCGCGCAGCTCGGGCCACTGCATGAAGTGCTGCACCACCGGCCCAGCCTTCGTGACGATCGCCTCGAGTCGCTGGCCGATCGCCGCATCGAGCCGCGTCCCCTTGTCGCGCAGCGCGCCGAGCTCGATCTCCGCTTCCGCGTTGATGGAGCCGAGGCGTCCCTTGAGCTGCGCCACCTGAAAGGCCAGGTCTTCGCGCTCGCGCGAGCGATCCGCGAGATCACGCTGCACTGCACGCACCGACCTATCGAGCTCGAGCCACGCCCCCGCGAGCGCGCCCGCCTCGCGCAGCGCCTCGGCCACCTCGCTCGTGACGACCGGCCCCGTGATGGCGACTGGCGGCACCGCACACCACGCAACCGAGAGCGGACGCGTCACCTCGGCGATGCGCGCGCGCGATTCCGCCACCCGCAGCTCGAGCTCGGCCAGCCTTCGCACGGCGCGCGACTCGTCGCCGACCAGCTCGTCGAGCGCTCGGCCGATGCGCAGCCGCGTATCGCGGGAGCGCTGCTCCGTATCGGCGCTCGACTGCGAGACGCGATCGAGCTCGGCGCGCGACTCGCGCATCGCCATGACCTCCTCGCCGAGGTCGTTGATCATGCCGGTCAGCCACGCGGGAACGTCGCCGCGCGGATACGCCTTGCGCGTGATGCTGCGGAACAGCTCGACGCGCTCGTTCCACCAGCCGGTCTCCGCCGTGAACGTGCGCTGCTGCAGGCCCGATGGGCGCTGTGGCGATGACTGCGATCCGGCCGCAGGTCCCATCGAGAACGACGGCCTGATCGAGGCGTGCGCGCGCTTGACCACGAGCACCGGTGGCGACGATGTCCCCGGCACGGACTCGCGCAGATGTTTGAGATCTTCGAGCAGGTGGTACGCGTCCGCGTGGCGCGACTTCGCGTCCTTCGACAGCAAGCGCAGCACGATCTCGTCGACCATCGGCGGCAGCGTCGGCACCAGCGACGAAGGTCGCGGCGGCGCGGTGCGGATGTGCTTCATGATGACCTCCGGCGTCGAGCCCTTGAACGGCAGCTGACCGGTCACCATCTCGAAGAACACGCAGCCGAACGCGTAGAGATCGACCGAAGACGTGAGCGGTGCGCCGCGCGCTTGTTCTGGCGCCATGTACTCCGGCGTACCAAACACCGTGCCGGATGCCGTCAGCCGCATCTCGCCCTTCATGTGCGCGAGCCCGAAGTCGAGCACCTTCACGAAGTCCGATCCGTCGTCGCGCGCGAGCAAGTAGATGTTGTCCGGCTTCACGTCGCGGTGGATGACGTCGAGCTCGTGGGCACGCGCGAGCGCGCTGGCGATCTGCATCGCGATCGGGATCGCGCGCGGCAGCGACATCACGCCCTGCATGATCGCGTGGGAGAGCGGGCGCCCGTCGAGGAATTCCATCACGAGATAGACCAGGCCGTCATCGGTCTCGCCGAAGTCGGTGATCTCGATGATGTGCTCGTGCTGGATCCGGTTCGCGGCCTTCGCCTCGCGCAAGAACCGCGTCCGGTTCACCTGCTCGACGGCGAGATCCGGCGAGAGAAATTTGATCGCGACGTCGCGCCCGACGACCTCGTGTCGCCCACGATAGACCGTTCCCATCCCGCCCGAGCCGATCTTCTCGATGACGGAATAGCGCCCAGAAATATTGCGCCCGATCAGCCCGTCCGGGAGCTCGACGAGCGCCCCGCCGTCGAGCGGACAGACCTGCGCTTCTCCCCTGAAGCGCGCCCGGCAGGACTCGCAGACTTTCACGATGCGACCCCTCTCGAGGGCCGAAGATAGCCTCTGCCGCCTCGCGTGGAAAGGATCCGCTGGTATGTTCGCGCCTCTGGAGGGACCCACATGCGACACACGGCTACCATTTCCGCGCTCTTCGCCTCGATTCTTCTCGTCTCCGCGACGGCCGCCGCACAGGACGCCGCGCCCGCTCCGCAGTCGTCCCGCCGCAGCGCCGTGCAGCTTGCCTTCCAGGGTCGCATCAACGCGATGGGCTACCTGGTGCCGACCGAAAACCTCGCGCGCCTGCAGACGATCACGCCGTATGTCACGCCCGGCGTGCGCCTCATCGACGGCCGCCTGTTCGTTGGGCTCGGCATCGGCTTCGGCGGTTTCAGTTCCAACGAGTGCCAGGACACTTGCGATGAATACGACCGCGCTTCGCAGAGCTACTTCGCGCTCTCGCCGATGGCGTTCTTCGACATCCTGCGCGCCGGTCCAGCATCGCTCTACGCCGGCGGTTGGTTCAGCTTCGCGCCGATCAGCTCCGCGACAGTCGAGACGCGCCGGGGCGCCATGACCTCGACCTTCGAAACCGATTCGGCGACCGCAATCGGCGTGAACCTCGCCGTCGGCATCCGCGGGCAGATCGTCGAGGGGCTCTCGATCGGCACCGAGTGGGGTTGGTCGTTCACCTCGCTGTCTCGTGATGGTGGGGAGACCGGGGAGAACGACGACACCACGACCGCGCTGCACGGCATCTTCGGCACGGTGATGGTCGAGGGCGCCATCAATCTCTGAGCGGTTGGCGGCAATCGCCGAGACATTCTTGACAAGACCGATAGGGTAAGTCCACATTAGCCGTCGCGCGCCACAGAATCAGCGCGCGCGATGGGGTCTCGTGAAGCTCTCGAGCAAGGGTCGATACGGTGTCCGCGCGGTCTTCGACATCGCCTTCCACAACGACGGAAAGGCGACGCAGATCAAGGACATCGCCGAACGTCAAGCGATCCCCGCGCGGTTCCTCGAGCAGATCTTCCAGGACCTGAAGCGCAGCGGCATCGTGACCTCGAAGCGCGGACCGCGAGGCGGCTACCAGCTGGCGCGTGAGCCGGGCGAGCTGACGCTCGGCGACGTCGTGCGCGCGTTGGAGGGCCCGGTCGACCTAGGAGCCACGGAGACTGGCGAGCCCGCCGACGCTGGCGATCCGACCAGCTTCGGCGTCACCGAGCAGGCGTTTCGCGAGCTCGGCGAGCGCATCGAGGCCGTGTTCGACGGAATGAGCATCGGTGATCTGGTCGAGCGCGGCGAGGCGCTCGGGATCCGACGGCGGCAGTCGAGCCAATACGTCTACGTGATCTGAGCGAGAGACAAGAACGTCATGGCAAGCGCACAAGTCGTCGATAGCGTGCTGGAACTCGTCGGTGCAACGCCCGTCGTGCGGCTGCGGCGCGTGATCGAAGCGGGCAGCGCGACGGTCTGGGGCAAGGCCGAACACCTGAACCCGGGTGGCTCGGTGAAGGACCGCATCGGCCTCGCGATGATCGAGGCGGCGGAGCGCGCGGGGCTGCTTCGTCCGGGGCAGATCGTCGTCGAGGCGACCAGCGGCAACACCGGCATCGGGCTCGCGATCGCCTGCGCGGTCAAGGGCTACAAGCTCGTCCTCGCGATGCCGGAGAGCATGTCGCTCGAGCGGCGCTCGTTGCTCGAGGCGTACGGCGCAGAGATCGTGCTGACGCCCGCGGAGCGCGTGATGGAGGGCGCGATCGAGGCGGCCGAAGAGCTGGTCGAGCAGCGCGGCGCGTTCATGCCGATGCAGTTCTCGAACCCGGCCAACCCGGAGCGGCACCGCGCCACGACGGCGCGCGAGCTGCTCGCCGACTTCGCCGATACGAGCATCGACGCGTTCGTCGCGGCGGTCGGCACCGGCGGCACGATCAGCGGCGTCGGCAAGGTGCTGAAAGCCGAGCGCCCACACGCGCGGATCATCGCCGTCGAGCCGTCGCAGAGCGCGGTGATCAGCGGCGGCGAGGCTGGACCGACCAAGATCCAAGGCATCGGCGCCGGCTTCATCCCGGAGAACTACGACGCGAGCGTCGTCGACGAGGTGCGCACCGTCAGCGACCTCGACGCGTACGAGATGAAGACGCGGCTCGCCAAAGAAGAGGGCCTCTTGGTCGGCATCAGCGCGGGCGCCAACGTCGTCATCGCGCGGGACCTCGCGCGCGAGCTCGGCGCCGGCAAGAATGTCGTCTGCATCTTGTGCGACACGGGCGAGCGCTACTTCAGCCTCGACCAGTATTTCCGCGGCGGTGCCGAATGAGCGCGCGCCGCTCGCAGCGCGGAGCGCGCCAATGAGATCGCGCGGCGTGCGCTTTCTCGTCGTCGGCGTCGGTGGGCTCGGCGCGCCGGTGCTGCGTGCGCTCGCCCGTGCGAGCGGCGTCGACGCGATCACGCTGGTCGACGACGACGTCGTCGAGCTGACGAACCTGCACCGGCAGACGCTGTTCGACGCGGCCGACGTCGGCGCGTCGAAGGTCGAGCGCGCCGTCGAGCGGCTGCGCGTCGAAGCGGAGAACGCGCGCTCACACGTCGAGATCACCGGCCTCGCAGAGCGCTTCGTGCCGGAGAACGCGTTCTCGCTGCTCGCCGATGTGGACGTCGTCGTCGAGGGCGCCGACAACTTCGCGACGAAGTTCCTCGTCGCCGACGCGTGCAGCCTCGCCAAGCGCGCGGTGGTGCAGGCGGGCTGCGTGCGCTGGGGCGGCTGGGCGCTCGCCAGCGTGCCCGGCGTCAGCGCGTGCCTGCGCTGCGTGTTCGAAGATCTGCCGGCGCGCCTCGCGCTCAGCGCCTTGGGCGTGCCCGCGCCCGAGACCTGCGCGGAGGCTGGCGTAATCGGTCCCGTCGTCGGTGTGATCGGCGCGCTCGAGGCGGTGCTCGCGCTGCGCCTCGCGGCCGGTGATCACGGCGCCGCTGGCCAGCTCTGGCGCTACGACGGATTGCGCGGCGAGGTGCGCCGCACCGCCGCGCGCCGCCGCGCAGAGTGTCCGCTTTGTTCGGGCGCGATCGGCTCGATCGACGCGGATCAATATCGCGCAACCAACAACGCAGTTTGAAGCTCTCGAGAGGTGTCCAGAAATAGGTTCAGAGCGAGCGCGCCCGCAGGAAAAACCGGAGGAATACTCCTGTATTCTGAGGATTTTTTCGAGGACGTAAGCCGCTATGAGACATTTCTCGACACCTCTCAAAGCCGAGGAGAATCTCAATGGCAGTCACAGTCCGCATCCCCACGCCGCTGCGCACGCTCACGCAAGGCAAAGACGAGGTCGAGGCCACCGCCGGAACCGTGCGCGAGATCATCGACGCGCTCGAACAGGCGCACCCCGGCATCAAAGATCGTTTGTGCGACGACAAAGGCGTGCGCCGCTTCGTGAACATCTACGCGAACGAGGAAGACATCCGCTTCCTCGATAACCTGGACACCAAGATCAAAGATGGAGAGTCCGTCTCCATCGTGCCGGCGATCGCAGGCGGCTGAGCGTGAGCGATCCGCGTCTCTACATGCGGCAGGTGCAGGTGCTCGGCGAAGAGGCGCAGCGCGCGCTGGTCACGCTGCGCCTGCGCGCGCCCGAGGATGCGACGCAGCGCGACTACCTCGAGCGCTCAGGCGTGGTGTTCAGCGCGGACGGCGGCACGACGTGCGACGCCGGTGTGAGCGCCGCGGAGCTTGTCGCCGATGCACGGCTCATCGACGCCGCAGAGGCGCTGCTCGGCGCGTTCGCTGCGGTCGAGACGATCAAGGCGGCGACCGGGATCGGCCATCCGGGCCGCTGGCCGAGCAGACTGCGACTCGACGCGGAGGACGCGTGAGCGCGCGCTACGACAAGCGACTCGACTCGGTCGTCGACGCCGTCGGCAACACGCCGCTGGTGCGGCTGCGCCACGTCGGCCGCGAGACGCCGGGCGTGAAGCTCTACCTCAAACTCGAGTACATGAACCCAGGCGGCTCGGTGAAGGACCGCCCTGCCCTGCAGATGATGCAGGACGCCATCGCCGATGGGCGCCTCACCGCGGACCGCACGCTCATTGACTCCACCAGCGGCAACACCGGTGTGGCCTATTCGCTGTTCGGCGCGGCGCTCGGCTATCGCATCGCGCTGGTGATGCCGGCCAACGTCTCGCAGGCGCGCAAGAACATCACGCGCGCGTACGGCACCGAGCTGATCTTCTCCGATCCGATGGAGGGCTCCGACGGCGCGATCATCCACTGCCGCAAGATCGTCGCGGCGGATCCGGACAAGTACTTCTACCCCGATCAGTATTCGAATCCGTCGAACCCGCTCGCGCACTACCTCGGTACCGGTCGCGAGCTCCTCGAGCAGGTCGGCGACGAGCTGACGCACTTCGTCGCCGGCATGGGCACGACCGGCACGATCATGGGCACGACGCGGCGGCTCAAAGAGCACTCGCGTCCGGTGACCTGTGTCGCCGTCGAGCCATCCGAAGCGCTGCACGGGCTCGAGGGACTCAAGCACATGGAGTCGTCGATCGTGCCGGGCATCTACGACCCAAAGGTGCCTGACGAGGTGCTGCGCGTCGGCACCGAAGACGGCTGGGACATGGCCGAGCGCGTCGCCGCCGAAGAAGGCCTGCACGTCGGCCACTCGACGGGCGCGAACGTGTTCGGCGCGCTGGTGCTCGCGCAGCGATTGGCCGCGCGCGGCGAAGAAGGCTGCATCGTCGCCATCGCGTGTGATCGCGGTGATCGCTACTTCGCGCCGCGGCGCTGGGAGAAATTCTATGAGTGGTGAGCACGACGCGCTGCGCCCGTGGATCGGCGGCGGGCTCGCGATCGATGCGGCGGTAATCGCCGACGTCGAGGCGCACGCGCGCGCGGAATATCCGAGCGAGGCGTGTGGCTTTTTGTCGGGTCCCGCGGCGACGCCCGGGCTCATCGACGCGGGCCAGCGCGAGACCAACGAGGCCGACAAATATCACGCGCTCGATCCGGAGCGCTTCCCGCGCACCAGCGAGATGTACTTCAAGATCAACGAGCTACGCGCCGCGCGCGCCTTCGACGCGGGCGAGAAGAGCGGCCGCCCGATCAAGGTCATCTATCACTCGCACTGCGATGCAGGCGCGTATTTCTCGAAGGAAGACGCCGCGACCTTCGCCAGTGAACAAACGCTGATGTGGCCGTGTGCGTTCCTCGTCGTCAGCGTCATCGCGCGCGAGGTGGTCGATCGCAAGCTGTGGATTCACGTGCCCGGCACCGACGATTTCGCCGAGGGCGCGGTGACGTTCGTATGATCGCGAGCCGCGCATGATCGACGTCGAGTCGCTGTCGTGTGACCTGCTGATCATTGGTGGCGGCGCCGCTGGCTGCGTCGCTGCGGTCGAGGCGAAAGAGCGCGATCCGTCGCTCGACGTGCTGCTGCTCGAGAAGGCGCACATCTACCGCTCGGGCTGCCTCGCCGCGGGCATTAGCGCGCTCAACGCCTACCTCACCGAGGACGAGACGCCGGAGTCGTTCTTGCGCTACGTGCAGCGCGACACCTTCGGCGTCGTGCGCGACGACCTGGTGCTGTCGATGGCGCGCGAGCTGAACGCACAGGCGCATCGCGTCGAAGAGTGGGGCCTGCCGATCCCGCGCGATGAGCACGGGCGCGCGGTGAAGCGCGGGCGCGCGTCGATCAAGATCTTCGGTGAGCGCATCAAGCCGATCCTCGGCAAGCGCGTCGAGGCCGCTGGCGTCCGCGTGCTCAATCGGATGAACGCGACCGGCCTCGCGACCAAGCGGGGCAAGGTCGTCGGCGCGTATGCCTTCAACGTGCGCACTGGCAAGTTCACCGCGGTAGCCGCGAAGGCGGTGCTCATCTGCACGGGCGGCGCGGCCGGGCTCTACCGCCCATCGAACCCTGGAGTCGCCGCACATCGCATGTGGTACTCGCCGTACAACACCGGCGCTGGGCTCGCGATGGGCTTCCGCGCGGGCGCGGAGCTCACCTCGTTCGAGTACCGCTTCATTCCCTTGCGCATCAAGGACGCGCTCGCGCCGACCGGCGAAATCGCGCAGTGGCTCGAGGCCGATCAGATCAACGCGCACGGCGAGAAATACCTCGAGAAGTACTACGCGCACCTCGGCGGAAAGCGCATGACGACGCAGGATCGCCTCTACGCGACGCTGCTCGAGCGACGCGCCGGCCGCGGCCCCTGCTACCTCGATCTGCGCGGCGTCAACGCGCGCAAGCTCGAGGGAACGATCCGCAGCTATCTCTCGATGGCGCCGCCCGCCGCGATGATCATGAGCGACGAGGCGTATTACGCGCGCACCGGCGGCGAGATGGCGCCGGTCGAGATCACTGGCGGCGAGCCGCATGTCGTCGGCGGCCACGGCCTCAGCGGCTATTGGGTCGACGACAATCGCCGCACGACGATCGACGGACTCTGGGCCGCGGGCGACGTCGCTGGCGGCGTGCCGAAGAAATATGCGCCCGGTGCATGGGCCGAGGGCGTCATCGCCATCCGCGACATGATCACCCACGCGCGCACGCAGCCGGGCGCGCCCGAGCTCGACGAAGAAGACGTGCTCGCCGAGAAAGATCGCGTGTTCGCGCCGCTCGAGAGCAGCGCCGGCCTCTCGTGTACCGATCTCGAAGAGCGCCTGCAAAAGATCATGGACGAATACGCCGGCGGCATCGGCGCGCAATACGGCACCAGCGAGGGCGAGCTGAAGATCGCGCGCTTGCACCTCGAGCGCCTCGAGAGCGAGCTCTCCGCGCTGCGCGCCGACGACGCGCACGAGCTGATGCTCTGCCACGAGGTGGTCGAGCGCGTGACCGTCGCCAAGGTGCTGGTCGAGCACATGCTTCATCGTCGCGAGACGCGCTGGCACTGCTACCAAGAGCGCCTCGATTATCCGGAGCGCGACGACGCGCGCTGGACTGTGTTCGTCAACACGCGCCGCAAGCGCGACGGCTCGATCGAGGTCCTCGAACGCCCCGTCGTGCGCGCGCAGATCGACGTCGTGCTGCCATCGCTCAACGATGGCCTCGGCGTCGGGCCGCGAGGAGAAGTCTGATGGGAATCTTCGTCGACGAGAAAGCATGCAACGGCTGCGGCACCGCCGAAGAGCCGATGTGCGTCCGCGATTGCCCAGGCGATCTGATGATCATGAAGGCCAACGGCAAAGCGATGATCCGCGACAATCGGGAATGCTGGGACTGCGCCGCCTGTGTGAAAGTCTGCCCAACGCAGGCGATCCACATGCAGCTCCCAGCGAGCGTCGTCGTCCGCGGCGTCAAGCTGCGCGGCCGCGCGCTCAAGCACAAGACCGTGTGGAAGATCCGCCTGCGCGATGGGACGGAGAAGACGTACGAGACGCCGTCGACCGGCAAAGTGCCATTTACTCCGGCGCTGTGAGGTGCGCGGCGGGCTGGCTTGCGGGCGCGGGCCGCACGCGCGCGAATCATCGTACGCTGCGCGCCGTGACTGACATCGTCGCCGAGACCGCTGTTCATCCGCTGCCGAATGGCGAAGTGCGCTTGCTCGGAGCGGTCAGCGCCGTGACTGGCGCGATGACGCTGGTGGAGCTGCACAGCGCCGGTGGTGCGAGCGGGGCGGGCGGTGCGCGTCGGCATCGCGTGCTCGTCGACTGTGGCGTCGCGCAGGGGCGCGAAGCGCGGCATTGGTCGCTGCCGGACGACGCGCATCGCGTGGACGCGATCGTGCTGACGCATGCGCACAACGATCACGTGGGCTCGCTGCCGGACGTGATCGAGCGCGGCTACGACGGGCCGATCTTCGGCACGCGCGCGACCTTGGCGATCGCGCGCATCGTGCTCGAGGACGGGCTGTCGCTCGACCGCACGCCGAACCGTGATCGGCAGCGGATCATGGCGCGGTTCGCGGCGCTCGCGCGGCCGGTTCCTTACGGCAAAGCGGGCGCTTGGATCGATGGGCTCGATGCGCAGTTCGCGATGCACGAGGCCGGGCACATCCTCGGCAGCGCGAGCCTCGAGCTGACGACCCCGCAATCGCGCATCGTCGTCTCCGGCGACCTCGGCCGCCCCGATTCGCCGATCTTGCGCGACTACAACACCACTTGGTCGAGCGCGCAGCCGCTCGATCTCGTCGTGATGGAGTCGACGTACGGCGATCACGATCACGCGCAGTCACACGATGATGTCGCCGCGGAGCTCGAGCGCATCGTCAACCGAGCGATGACGCTGCGCGGGCACATCTTGGTGCCGGCGTTTGCGATCGGCCGCACGCAGACGCTGCTCTGGCATCTGAACGCGCTGATCGAGGCGGGGCGCATCCGCAACCTCCCGGTGGCGATCGATACGCCGATGGGGCTGCAGGTTACGGAGACCTACGATCGCTTCCGTGATCTCTTCGATCGCGAGGCGGTCGATCGCATCGCCTGGGGCGACGACCCGCTCGACTTCGACGGTCTCTACGCGGTGCGCCGCGGCAAGGACTCGGAGCGCCTCCGTGACGTCGAGGGACCAATGCTGGTGATCGCCGGCAGCGGCATGTGCACGGGCGGCCGGATCATGGGGCACCTGCGCGAGCTGCTGCCGCTCGATCGCACGACGGTGTTGTTCGTCGGCTTCCAGGCGCCCGGCACCACTGGGCGCGCGATCCAACAGGCCTCGCGCAGCACGCGCACGGGCGAGATGGGCAGCGTGCGGATCGACGGGGAATACGTCGACGTCCGGGCGCACATCGAGACGCTGTCGGGCCTCTCGGCGCACGCCGATCGCGGCGAGCTCGCGCGCTGGCTCGGCGCGCTGCCCACGCCGCGACGTGTCGCCCTGCACCACGGCGAGCCCGACGCGCAGCACGCGCTGGTCTCGTGGCTGCGCGCACACTGAGGACAGCTCTGGCGCACCCATCCGCACGGCTTGTCGCCGCGGCGCGCGGGCGCTAGATGCACCGGCGATGTCCGAGAAGCTCGAGCGCCTGCACCAGATTTTCCGCGAGATGGGCTCGGTGCTCGTCGCGTACAGCGGCGGGATCGACAGCGCGTTCGTACTGAAGGTCGCGACGGATGTGCTCGGTGAGCGCGCGGTCGGGCTCACCGCCGTCAGCCCTTCTCTGCCGGTGCGCGAGCGTGAAGACGCCGAGCGCATCGCCAAGCTGCTCGGCGCGCGGCATTTGGTCGTCGACACGCACGAGCTCGACGATCCGGACTACGCGGCAAACCCAACGAATCGCTGCTTCTTCTGCAAATCGGAGCTGTACCGCACGACGACCAAGCAGCGCGCGGTGCTCGGCCTCGCGGTGGTCGTCAACGGTACGAACCTCGACGATCTCGGCGACTATCGTCCCGGCCTCGACGCGGCGCGCGAGGCCGGTGTGCGCAGCCCGCTGGTCGAGGCAGAGCTGACCAAGCTCGAGGTGCGCGAGCTCGCGCGTGAGCTCGGCATGGACGTCTGGGACAAGCCGGCGTCCGCGTGCCTCAGCTCGCGGATTCCTTACGGCACGCCCGTCACGCGCGAGCGCCTCACGCAGATCGGCGCGCTCGAAGACGCGCTCAAAGATCTCGGCTTTCGCCAAGTGCGCGTGCGCCATCATGGCGAGCTGGCGCGCATCGAGGTCAGCAAGAGCGAGCTCGCGCGCGCGTTCGAGCTGCGCGATGAATTCGTGCTCGCGGGCAAGCGCGTCGGCTACACGTTCGTCACGCTCGATCTCACTGGCTATCGCACCGGCTCGCTGAACGAGCTGCTACGCGTCATCCGCTGAGGGCGCGGTCGAACTTAGCCGACGCAGTGCGTGTTCTGACAGCCCCAGCGACCGCTGACGGGATCGAACGCGCAATACGGGGCGCCGAAGAAGCCGCCGTCGAGGCCGACGCAGTCGGCGTCGTTGACGCAGGTGTCCTCGCAGGTGTGGCAGAACCAGCCGACCGTGCCGAAGTAGTCGCCGCATGAGCCGAGCGTCGGGCTGCAGAAGCCGCTCGCGCAGTCGCCGTCGGTGCGGCAGTTGCCGATCACGCAGACGTTGTTGTCGGCGCGAAAGCCACCGCCGCACTCGCACGCGCTGTCCGCACTGCAGTCTGAATCGGCGAAGCAAGCGTCGTAGGTGCACTGCCAGCTGTCGTGCGAGTTGCCGTTGCAGCGGCCGCTCTCGTCCATCGTGCAGTCGGCATCGGACGAACACGCGGCCGGCGGCCCGGGCTCGGGTGGGAAACCCGGGGGCCGCTCGTGGTCGCACATCGCCGGCGCCGCGCGGTGCATCGTCGCGGCGCGCGGCAGGCAAGCATCCGGCCCTGAGTCGAGGCGGTGCGACGCGTAGCAACCCGACAGCGCGAACGAGGCGAGTAGTGCAGCGAGCGCGGTTCGTGCAGCGATCGCGGAGCGCCAATCGCCGGTCGCCCCAGCTGCAGAAGAAGGAAAAGTCATCCGGCTCCTTTGTCCGACATCGCACGCGCCCGCAAGCGCGCGGTCCGGGTGCGCGGCGTGATCAGTGGCCGTTCCACGCGCGTGCACGGCCGGTGTCGACGTGGATGAAGTCGCTCTCGCGGTAGGTGCCGATGCCACCGACGTGAAGCGCAGAAGCGGCGCGCGCGAGCGCCACCGCGGGTACACCTGGGAGCCGGAAATCGAGCGCGTTTCCGTGTGTGTGTTGGCTGTCGGACGCGACCTCGTGGCTCTTCTTGCGCAGCCGCTCGTTCCGCTTGATCGAGCGGAAGCCGCTGACGATCTCGACGCGCGTCGCTGCGTATTGGCGCGCCAGCGCGACAGCGACGCTGAACGGCGCAGCGCTCATCGCGTGCTCGTCGCCGGTCGCTCGGCAGCGCAGGAACGTCGTGAGTCGCTCTTCGGGCACGCGCACCGCGATCGGCAACAGCTCGCGGGTGTGCAGATGTTGGAAGGTGATGGCGTAGCGCGTCGTCGGCGCGCCGAGCAGCACCGCGTCGTCGCGCGCCGCTTTCCGCGAGCCATCGCGCGCCGAGGCGCGATCGGCGTGGGCGCGCGCCACCGTGTGCACGCGCGGCTCGCGACGCGCCGGAGGCTGCGCACGCACCACCGCCACCGCGAGGATCGCGATGGGCAGCAGAGCCAGCAGCAGCGCGCGCATCAGGCTATTCGGGCCCGATTCGAGCCGCGCGTCAAACTCTCGCAGCGAGCGACGGAGATCGACAGACGCAGCGACCCACCACAGCGATCAAATCGACGGACGAGAAAAGGCGGGGACCCGTTGGGGTTCCCGCCTCTCGTCGAACGGAGACCGCTGCGCTCAGGCGGCGGGCGACACGACCGCTGGGGCGGCCGTGCGCGTGCGCTCCTTGAGGCGGGCCTTCTTGCCCTCGAGCTCACGGAGGTAGTAGAGGCGCGAGCGACGCACGCGGCCGCGGCTGGCGACCTCGATGGTCTCGATGCGCGGCGAGTGGAACGGGAACACACGCTCCACGCCGACGCCGTAGCTCACCTTGCGAACGCAGAAGGTCGTCCCGAGGCCGCCCCGCGACTTGCGGATGACGACGCCCTGAAAGATCTGAATGCGCTCCTTTTCACCCTCGCGGATTCGGTAGTGCACCTTGATGGTGTCTCCGACGCGGAAATCCGGGAGCGTGCGGAACTGGGCTCGCTCGATGGCTTCGATCTGGGGGACGCTGCTACCCATGACGTTCTAACTCCGAAAGCTGTAGAGGGGTCGAACACCCTCTCAGGGAAGGGGGCGGAGACCTATCACGCAGGTCCGGGTGCGTCAACGCGCAGAGAGCGCTGCTTGCGCTTCGCACGCCCCGTCCTATGAGTCCGGGCTCCGGAGACAGCCATGCTCAAAGTCGGTGACAGAGCGCCAGCGTTCAGTGGGCGCGATCAGAACGGCCAGGAGATCCAGTCGAGCGCGCTGCTCGAGAAGGGCCCGGTCGTCGTCTATTTCTACCCGAAAGACTTCACGCCGGGCTGCACGCAGGAGGCCTGCATGTTCCGCGACGCGTTCGCCGATCTCGACGCGAAGGGCGCGTCGATAGTCGGTGTGAGCCTCGACGATCACGCGTCGCACAAGCGCTTCGCCGATACGCACGGCCTGCCCTTCTCGCTCCTCGCGGACACCGACAAGGCGATCGCCAAGCGCTTCGACGTGCTCCGTATGTTCGGCTTCATGATCAAGCGCGTGACGTACGTCATCGGCAAAGACGGCGTGGTCCGCGGCGTGTTTCACCACGAGCTGAGCATGAAGAGGCACGTCGACGACGTGCAGAGCGCGCTCACCGCGCTCAGCTGAAGAGCGTTCACCCGTCGCCGAAGAGGCGATCCAGGGTGATCGCTGCAGCGGCGCGCACGCTGAGGTGGTTGTAGGTGTTTGGTCGGATCGGCGCGATGAGCGCGTCGGAGCGCTCGACGAGCACCTTCTGCAGACCGTGGCCGGTGCCGAACAATATCAGCGTCGGGCGATCGGCTAGGGCGATCGCGGCGCGCTCTTCGTCGTAGCTGTGTGGGACGCGGCCGCCCTCGACGCGCGCGCTGGTCGTCACGATCCGCGGCCGCGCGCCCTCGCGCTCGGTGATGCGCTCGAGGACCTCGTCGACGGACGCCGCGGACGCGCAGATCGACAGCGCATCGCCGCGCTCCGGCATGCGCTTCACGCCGGCCGGGCTGTCCCAGTGCTCGAGGATGCGCGAGACGAGCGCGCGCTGCGCGGTGATCGGCGTCACGACGAAATAGCCGCGCAGGCCGTAGGTGCGCGCCGAGCGCGCGAGATCGTGTACGTCGATGTTGGTGACGGCGCTGGTCACGGTGTCGCCGCTGCGGTCGCGCACTGGGAAATGCACCAGCGCGCAGTAAACGCGCGGCTGTGTGGCCGCGTCAGATTTTGGGCTCTCGTCGCTCACTTTTTGCTCCGTGGTCGGCGCTTCGGCGGCGCAGGCGGCAGCTCGCGGCCTTCGGTGCGCGCGCGCTCGTCATCAGTGGCGACGGCGGCGCTCCAAAGATCCGGGCGGCGCGCATACGTGCGCGAGAGTGACTCGTCGCGACGCCAGCGGGCGATCTTCGCGTGGTCACCGGAGACCAGCACGGGCGGCACCGCGAGCTCGCGGAACACGGGCGGCCGCGTGTATTGCGGATATTCGATGAGGCCCGCGGCGTGCGACTCCTCTTCGGTCGACGCGAGATTTCCGAGCACGCCGGGCACGAGCCGCGCGACCGCTTCGATGACGCACATCGCCGCGACCTCGCCGCCGGTCATGACGAAGTCGCCGATCGAGATCTCTTCGTCGACGAACGATCGTATGCGCTCGTCGAAGCCCTCGTAGCGCCCACACACCAGCGCGACCGCCGCGTGATCCGTGGCCAACCGCCGCGCGATGGACTGCGTGAACGGCCTGCCCTGCGGGCTCAGCAATACACGGTGAGCGCGTGGCGCAGCGTCACCGCGCGAGGCGTCGAGCGCCTCCAAAACGTCGACGATCGGCCCTGGGCGCATGACCATGCCATGGCCTCCACCGTACGGCGTGTCGTCCGTGCTGCCGTGTTTGTCGACGGCGAAGTCGCGCGGCGACTGCAGGCGCACGGTGATCGTCCCGGCGCGCGCGGCCTTGCCGACCAGCGCGAGCTCGAGGAACGGCGCGAACAGCTCGGGGAACAGCGTGACGACGTCAAAGCGCACGCTACTCCTGCGTGCCGTCGTCCGCGCCTGTTCCCGCGGGCTGCGGCGCGCTCGGCTCCTGTCCGGTCGGCTTGCGCGGGCGTGGGCCGTGTACCTTCGGCTTCTTCGGCGCCTCGACCTCGAGATCGTCGATCGCGCCGAGCGTCACGAAGCCGCCCGCGATGTCCGCCGAGAGGAAATACGGCTCGATCATTGGCACCTCGCGCACACCATCGGCGGCGCGCACACGTAGGCAGTCGATGGTCGGATATTGCACCACGTCGAGCACCTCACCGATCGCCGAGCCGTCCTCGTGACGCGCGCTCAGCCCGACGAGATCGACGATGTACCACTCGTCGGCGTTCGTCTCGGGGAACGCCTCACGCGGGACGCAGATCTCGAGGCCACGCAGCGCCTCGGCGGCCTCGCGCGTGGCGATGCCCTCGAGCACGGCGAGCACCGCGTCTTTCTCGGGGCGCGCGCTGACGATCGCGATGACGCGCGCATCGGCGGGCAGCTCGCTGCCTGACTTGCGCAGCACGATCTGCTTCTGCTTGCGCAGCAATGTCGAGCCCGGATTGAGCGGCTTGAGTCGTACCTCGCCGCGCAGCCCATGGGCGCGCTCGACGAAGCCGACCGCCACGAGCGCGCCGGGAGTCCGCGCAGAGACAGGAGCGGATGGCTTCCGAGTCACAGTGATCCTCGGGGTTAGACGGAACCGTCGACGAGCTACTCGAGGATGTCGAGCACGGCGCGCTTCCGCTGCTTCGCCGACGTCGCGGCGAGCAAAGTGCGGATCGCGCGCGCGGTGCGGCCCTCTTTGCCGATGACCTTGCCGAGGTCATCGGGCGCGACGGTGAGTTCGATCACGATGGAGTGGTCGCCCTCGATGGCGACGACCTCGACCGCCTCCGGCTCGTCCACGAGGGAGCGCGCCAGATACGAGACGAGCTCTTTCATCTGCTCCATCGAGCTTCTCTCAGGTCGCGGCCGCAGCGGTCGCGGCCTTTTTCACGCGCAAAACGCGCGCCGCCGTCACGGAGATCTGCGCGCCTTCGCTGACCCAATAGGCGAGGCGGGCCTCGTCGAGGGTGGCGTCGGTCATCGGCTTGCTCGGGTCGTACTTGCCGATTTCCTCGAGGAAACGGCCGTCTCGGCGGTTGTCCGAGTCGGTGACGACGATGTGGTAATACGGGTGCTTCTTTGCACCGAAGCGCGCCAGGCGGACCTTGACCATCGAGAGTGCCTCTATCTGCTAGCGGTGCCTTTCATGGGGCACCGCGTTTAGCGATGCCTTTCATGGGGCACCGCGATCAGCGCTGCCTTCATGGGGCACCGCGACTGCCAATCTGAGCCCACGCGGGCAGTGCCCGGGCGGAGGGTGGCGGAAGGTATCCGGGGGACCTGGCATCGTCAAGGCGTAGCGATGGAGGAAAGCTCAGGCACCGCGCGTGGCCGGACACGGATGCTACAACCCCCGCGATGGCGCGCGCTCGGACGGTCTCTTCGCAGTGCTCCTCATGGCTCGTCGTGCTGCTGCTGATCGGCAGCGGCGCAGCGGGCGGGTGCAGCAGCGGCGCTGCGGGCGGCCCTGGGAGCTCCGGGAGCTCCGCCGAGCCGACCGACGAGGGCCTGCCGCGCCCGACGCTGCGCTTGCTCGTGGTGACTGATATGGAGGGCTATCTCGAGCCGTGCGGCTGTCAGCGCCGGCCGCTCGGCGGCATCGACAAGCTCGCCACCGAGCTCGCACGCGCCCGGGCTGGCGGCGTGCCGACGTTGTTTCTGCATGCGGGTGATCTGCTCTTCGATGGGCTCGATCACAGCGTCCGCGGCGCCGACGCGAGCGCGCAAGAGATCTGGAAAGCGGAGACGCTGGTCGAGGTGTTGTCCCAGCTCGGCCTCGCGGCGGCGACGGCGGGCCCGCTCGAAGCGCGGCAGGGCGTCGACACGCTGCGGCGGCTGGCGGGGACGGCGCGCTTTCCGCTGCTCGCATCGGGCGCGACCTTCGGTGGCGAGCCGCTGCACGCGGAGCCGGTGGTGCGCGAGGTCGGCGGGTTGAAGATCGGCATCTTCGGCGTGAGTGAGCTCGAGGGGCCGAACGGCGCCGTGCCGGAAGGGCTCACGCGGACGGCGGAGCTGCGCGCTGCGGCTCAGGCAGAGGCGACGCGCCTACGCGCCGCGGGTGCGCAGCTGGTCATCGGGCTGTCGCGTGCCTCGCGTAGGAGCGCGCGTTCTGTCGCGACGGGGACGACGGGCCTCGACTTTTTGATCGCGGGCGGGCTCGCCGAGAGAATGCCGATCCTCCCTGCGCGGGCTGGTGACGTGGTGACGCTGAACGCAGCGCGGCAGGGCCATGGGCTGCTGGTCGTCGACGTATTCCGCCGCGGCGCGGGCGCGTTCACCGACATCAGCGCGTGGACGCGGACGAGTGAGCGCGCCCGGCTCGCGGTGTCCTCGACGGAGCTGCGCGCGCGTATCGCCGAGTGGGAGCGCAGCGGTCACCCCGCCGCCGACATCGCGACGCAGAAGGCGCGGCTCGCAGCGATGGAGCGCGAGCGCGAGGCGCTGATGCAGCGACCCGACGTGCGCGGCAATGCGTTTGCGGCGCGCTTCATCGAGCTCGATCCGCAGGTCGCCGGTGACCCCGCGATCGGCGCCGTCATCGACCGCTATGACGCGCGCGTCAACGATCACAACCGGGTCGCCTTCGCCGGGCTGCTGCCGCGCGAGCCAGCGGCCGGGCAGCCGCACTACGTCGGCTCCGATGCGTGTCAGACGTGCCATCGCGCCGAGCACACCTGGTGGCGCAGCACGCCGCACGGTCGCGCCTATGCGACGCTCACGCGGCAGCACAAGGAGTTCAACCTCAGCTGCGTTGGCTGTCACGTCACCGGCTACAACCAGCCGGGCGGCTCTACCGTCACGCACAACGAGGGGCTCGTCGATGTCGGCTGCGAGACCTGCCACGGCGCGGGGAGCGCGCACGCGGCCGACAGCGGCGTACCCGTCGCGCGCGTCGACGTGCCGGAGACGGTGTGCGTTCAGTGTCACAACGAAGAGCACAGCGACCACTTCGACTACCGCGTCTATCGCATGATGTTGATCGCGCCCGGGCACGGCCAATGACGCGGTGCGCGCTCACGCAGCGTGCGATGGCGGGACTGCTGATGATCGCTGCGGGGAGCAGCTGCGCGGGCTCTGCGACCTCGCAGGATCGCAGCGCGGAGGATGAGCGCTCACGCGCGCTGGTACGCGCGGGAACGGCACCGACGCGCCCGCTGCCGCGCGAGACTGCGCCGCAGCCGCTGCCGCTCTCTGACTCCGACGCCGCGCTGGTACGCGCCGGCACGCTGCCCGTCGCCGGGACGAGCGCCTCGCCGACGCCGCCCGAGAATCCGCTCGACGCGCAATATCGCGATGCGACGCCGGTGCGCGTGCTCAGCGGCCGCGCGAGCTATTACCACGACAGCCTCGCGGGACGATCGACGGCGACCGGCGAGCCCTACGATCCGCGCGCGTACACCTGCGCGAGCCGCACCCTGCCCTTCGGCACGCTGGTGCGCGTCGTGCGGCGCGACGACGAGAGCCGCCGCGTGGTGGTGCGCGTGAACGATCGCGGGCCGTTCGGCGATACCTCGCGCCTGGTCGATCTGTCGCGCGCCGCGGCAGAGGCGCTCGGCACGGCGCAGCGCGGCGTCGCCGATGTGCGCGTCGAGATCTTGGTGCTCGGCGATGGACCATGGGGCCATGAGCGCGCTCGCCGCCGCAGACATCGCGCGCAACGCTGAGGGCGAACGTAGATGCGCGCCATCGCCGACGCGAGTGCCGCGGCGACGGAGCGCGTCTGGCGCGGAGCGTGCGTCTACGGCTTGACGCACGGCCGCACGACTGAGAAACACCCGCATGGACTTCGAGCTCTCCGAGACGCACCGCAGCATCCGCGACACCGCCCGTGATTTTGCCACCCGCGAGGTCGCGCCTCACGCGGCGCGCTGGGACAAAGAAGAGCGTTTTCCCTCGGAGATCATCCCGAAGCTCGGCGAGCTCGGCTTCCTCGGCATCCGCATCCCAGAGGAGTACGGCGGCTCGGGCCTCGACACGCTCGCCTACGCGATCATCGTCGAAGAGATTGCGCGCGCCGATGGCTCGCTCGCGCTGACGGTGGCGTCGCACAACGGCCTCGGCTCGTCGCACTTGTTCGCGTTCGGCTCCGAGGCGCTGAAGCGCAAGTATTCGCCGCGGCTCGCCAGCGGCGAGATCCTCGGCGCGTGGGCGCTGACCGAGCCAGGCTCGGGCTCGGACGCCGCAGCGCTCGCGACGCGCGCCGTGCGCAAGGGCGACGGCTGGGTGATCAACGGCACGAAGATGTTCATCACGCAGGGCTCGGTCGGCGGCATCTGCGTCGTGCTCGCGGCGACCAGCCCGGAGAAGAAGCAGAAGGGCATCACGGCGTTCGCGATCGAGATGGGCACGACAGGCTTTCGCGCGTCAAAGCACCTCGAGAAGATGGGCATGCGCTCGTCGGATACGGTGGAACTCTCGCTCGAGGACGTCGAGGTGCACGACTCGATGCGCATCGGCGAGGTCGACGGCGGCTTCATCGACACGCTGAAGATCCTCGATCGCGGCCGCGTCTCGATCGCCGCGCTCGCGCTCGGCCTCGGTGAAGGCGCGCTCACTGCTGCGATCAAGTACGCGAAGGACCGCGAGGCGTTCGGCCAGCCAATCGCGAATTTCCAAGCGATCCAGTGGATGATCGCCGATTCGCGCACCGAGCTCGACGCGGCGCGCCTGCTCACGCATCGCGCCGCCGTGCTCGCAGACAGCGGCCAGCGCTACTCGACCGAGGCGTCGATGGCGAAGCTCTTCGCGAGCGAGGCGGCGACGCGCGCGTGCAACCGCGCCGTGCAGATCCACGGCGGCTACGGATACACGCGCGAGTTCCCGGTGGAGCGTCACCTGCGCGACGCGAAGCTCTGCGAGCTCGGCGAAGGCACCAGCGAAGTGCAGCGCATGATCATCGCGCGCAACGTGCTCGCCGCCTGACACGGGCGAGCGCTTCAGATCGAGCAGAGCGGCTCAGGGTGGCGCTGGCGCAGCGCCGCGGAAGCGCTGCTCGGCGCCTGACGGCGTGTACACCTGCAGCGCGCGCAGGCGCTGCGTGCCGGCGCCGCGGAAATCGTGCAGCACGCCGCGCGGGATCACGATGGTCGTGCCGGGCCGCACGCGGATCTCGCGATCGCCGAGGCGCATCAGGCCGTCGCCCTCTTCGATCATCAGCAGCTCGCTCGCCTCGGTGTGACGGTGCTCGGGGACGCGCGCGTCGGCGTCCGCATCGAGCCAGGCGAGGCCACCGTAGCGCGCGCCCTGCCCGTCGCGATCGAGCAGGATGCGCACGCGCATCGTGCCGCCTGCCGCTGCGATCGGCGGCGTCGTCGCGATGTGCGCGACACGTGAGCGGCGGATGCGCGCGTCGACGTCGGCCGGCTCGAGCGGGCAGCGCGCAGCGTCCGCCTGGCGCAACGACGCGCTCAGCGCGGCGCTGCTCGCGACGACCGCGCCGGAGCCCTCGCGGCGCGCGTAGACGATGGCGGTGCGCGCGGCCGTCGCGCCGACGTTGCGCACCAGACCGTCGCCCTCTGGGCCAAAACGCACTGCGTCGCCGGGGTACAGCGTGGTCGGCGTCGCGGCGTCGGCGATGCCGGTCCCGGAGGCGCTCAGCGTCCCCTCGCGCACGAAGATCAGCACGTCCTGGCATGCGGAGGTCGGCGGGCGCAGCTCTTCTTCGGGCGCGAGGCGCAACGTCGCCAGGCGCACCGGCGCGTTCGCGTCCGCGTAGTCCGGATGCGTAGGCTCGCGCGGCGCTACGTAGGTGAAGGAGTCGCCGTCACTGGCTGGCTGGGCCGGCGCGACGCTCTGCGGCTGCAACGCGACGCCCCGGTCAGTCGATTCTGTGTCGACCGACTCGGTCCGTGTCGTCGCCTCGCCGCCTTGGCTCGACGTCTCGTAGTAACGGCCGCCCTGCGCGGGCGAGCCGCTCGCACCGCCGCACGCCGATACTGCGAGGAAGAGCGGGACGAGCGCTGCGACAGATGCACGCGCCATGAAGTCAGGCCGCGCGGGCGGGCACGTGCTCGTGCACCCAGCGCACGATCTCGGCGAGCGTCGTCCCCGGCGTGAAGATGCCGGTCACCCCCGCGCTCTCGAGCCGCGGAAAGTCTTCGTCCGGGATGATGCCGCCGCCAAAGACGATCACGTCGGTCGCGCCGCGCGCGCGCAGCGCCTCGACGACCGCCGGGAAGAGCGTGTTGTGCGCGCCCGACATGATCGAGAGCCCGACCGCGTCGACGTCTTCTTGTACTGCGGCCGCGGCGATCATCTCCGGTGTCTGGTGGAGCCCGGTGTAGATCACCTCGAAGCCCGCATCCCGCAGCGCCCGCGCGACGACCTTCGCTCCGCGGTCGTGGCCGTCGAGCCCGGGCTTTGCCACGAGAATGCGCACCTTGCGGTCAGACATGCGCGCAGAGTGTCGAACGCGCCCGCGGTGGTCAAGGTCGGCGCACGTCGCCGATGACCGCGCGCGTCAGGTGAGGCGGCGAAGCGCGTGCGAATCGGCTGGGCCGATGACGACGCTCAGCGGCGCCAAGGCGAGCGCGCCTTGCGACGCGACGAGGCGGCCGGCGACGATCGCGGGGACGTGCTCAGCGGCGAGCGCGAGCAGCGCGGCGGTCGCGGCGACCGGCTCCGCAGCGAGCGCTATGCGACCGCCCTCCGCGTCGACGAGATCGACGCCAGCGCGCGTGCGCTCGATCGCGTGAGGTGCGACCAGCACGAACGGCTCGGCGAGCGCCGGATAGGCGCCGACCGAGTCGCGGAAGAGCTCGAGCAGCGGCGCGAACAGACCCGCGGCGTGCGTCGCGATCTCGGTGTAAACCGCGGTCTCGGGACCGAGCGCCACCTCGTATTGGAGCAGCCGCACACGCCGCGGCGCAGGGCCCGCGTCGAGCTCCGCGAGCGCCACCGTGAGGATGCGCGGACACGGACCGAGCGACGGCGCTGCGGCGCCGCGTAGGCGCTCTTCGCGATAGAGCGCGCCCGAGAACGGCTCGATGAGGTAGCGCCGCTCGAGGCCAGCGCGATCAATCGTGCTCACCCACTCGCGCGCGATCTCGATCAGGCGTGTATCGACCAAGCGCGGCTCCGCGGCGGGCGCGTCACGCGGCGCCTCCATCGTGCCTGGCGTGGTCATCGTTGGCCGCAGCTCGAGCGACGCTGGCCGCGGCTCGAGCGACGCTGCGACCGAGGCGCCGAGCCACGCGACGGTGGTGCGCGGGTCGCCCTCGCGCAGCGCGTCCGCAAGCAAGCCGATGCCCGCGCACAGCCGCGCAGCGAGGTCGAGATCGTGAGCGATCAGCGCCTCGCGCAACCTGCCGACGACGCGCGCGATCGATGACGGAAGTGGCGCAGGGGCGGCGGCGACAAGGCGGCGCAGGCTCTCGTCGAGGCTCGGCGTGCCGGCTGCGGCATCGACGCCAGCGCGCACCACCGATGTAATCAAGTCGTCGAGCGCCGCGGCGAGCGCCTGCGCGCGCTGCAGAGGCGCAGCAATACGACCCGGATCCGTGGTCGACGTCGGCGCGCGCAGCCCGCCAGCGTCGCTCGCGATCGGCTGCGTCACGAGGCGCTGCGGCTCGTCGGCGCTCGGCCCATCGAGCACCCAGCGCAGCGCGACGGAGGTGTGCGCGCAGCCGGGCCCCGCGCCGCAGCTGCACACCGAGACGACGCTGCCATCGCGCAGCACCAGCGAGACCAGCGCGCTGTCGTCGCCGTCGAGCGCGACCTCGAGCGTGGCGCGCCGCACGCCGCCCTCTGACTCGACCAGCGTCCGGCGGATCTCGCTCATGGTCCGCCGCGGCGCAGCGCCTCGTGGCGGCGGCCGACCTCGAAGCGGAGCGCCGATCCCGTGAGCCGCAGATCGAGCGCACCCAGCTCCGCGAGCAGGCCACGCGCGATGTCCGTGCGACCGGCGCGCTCGAGCTCGTCGGCGCGCAGCAAAAAGCAGCGCGCCAACGCCCGCACCGCGAGCGCGCGCCGCTCGACCTCGCTGCGATCGGCGGCGACGGCACGCCGAAACGCAGCGATCGCCTGCGCGACCTCGCCGCGACGTGCGTACGTAGTGCCGATCGCCAACAGCGGCGTCACCCAGCCAGGACGGCGCGCGGCCGCGGCCTCGAAGCGCGCGACCGCACGCACGAACGCGCGCAGCGCGAGCCAGGCGTGCCCGACGAATACATCCCAGCCAGCACGGAAGCGCACCGCCGCCGGATCGCTCACCGCCGCCGAGCGCGCCGCGACCGCCGCTGCCGCCGCCGCGTCGCGCGAGATCTCCGCGCGTGGCGCCTCTTCGCCGCGCAGCTCCATGCGCGCGTGCACCGCCGCGACCGCCGCATCGACGTCGGCGCGCAGGCCGAGATGTGCCGGCTGCCCGCGCAGCGCCGCGAGCCCAGGCAGCGCGCGCGCATCGCCCATCGCGCCGAGCGTGCGCACCGCAGAGGCGATCAGGTGCGAGTCTGCGTGCGAGAGCAGGCCCGCGACCGCCTCCACGTCTTCCGCGCCGCCGAGCGTCTCGAGCGCCTCGAGCACTGCCGGCAGCGAGCTCTCGTCGCGCGCGATCAGCAGCCCGCGCACGTGCGCTGCGCCGCCCATCTCGCCGGTCTCGCCGAGCGCGCCGGCGAGCACCGCGCGCGGCGCCTCGGCCACGGTGCGCTCATAGGCGCTCTGCAGCAGCGGCGCGACGCGCGGATCCTCGATCCGCCGCAGCGCGCGCGCGGCCTCGGTGCCGAGCGCGCTGTCGGTGCTCAGCAGCAGCGCGCCGAGCGACGGCACGAGCCGCGCATCTCCCGCGTGGCGCAGCGCGGTCGCGAGCATGCGGCGCGCGTCGAGCGTGGCCGCGCCATCCGCGCCCTCGAGCACCGCGGACAGATGATCGACGAGCCTGTCCGGCACGTCGCGCAGGCGCAGCAGCAACAGCGCGCGCTGCTCGCTCGTGAGCCCGGCGAGCCAATCGGTCGTGTCTTCGCCCTCCCAGAAATGTCGCAGCGCGATCGACGCTGCCGCGACCGCCTCGGCGAACGGCTCGCGATCGGTGCGCTCCTTGCGCGCCGCCGGCCCCGGCAACGACGCGAGCGCCTCCGACACTTCGTAGCCGAGCTCGATGTCGCGGCTCGCGGTCAGCGCCGCGATCACCGCGCGCAGATCGTCCGCCGAGCGCTCCTTCGCGTTGTCGCCGACCAGCTGGACCAGCCGCCGCACCGCCGCGCGACGCTGGCGCAGCGCGCCCGCGTGCATCACCGCGAGCACGGTGCGCACGTCGGCGAGCGCGTAGACGCCGGTGCGCTCGTCGCTGTGCGCCGACGCCGTGCCGAGCCGCGCCAGAAACGACGCGTCGTTGGGCGGCTGCGTGCCCGACGTCGTGACGCGCCCTCCCGCCATCGATTCGCGCACGGGCGGCGCACCAGAGCGCACCTCGAGCGCCGCCAGGTGCGCGTCCGCGACGGCCTTCACCAGCGCGCGCGCGACGACGCGATCTTCAGCGTTCTCATCGAGGCCAAGGGCGCGGCGCAGCACAGGCTCGTCGCCCGCGCCCGTCCCATCGCGCATCGCGCGCAGCAGCTCGTCTCGGCCCGCCGCCATCCGGTTCAGGTCTCTCGTGAGGCGAGCGCGAGCCGAAACAGCCCGGCGCTCGTCGCCGCCAACACCGTCGTGCCGACGCGCCCCACGCGCAGATCGAGCCCAAGCACGCGGTTGTCTCCCTCGGCGTCGCCGAGCCCTTCGATCGAGCGCAGATCGCGCTCCGCCGAGACGTCGAGCAGCACCGCGCTCGCACCGTCTACGCCGCGCCGCACCAGCACGCCGCGATCCGCGCCAGCGAAGAACAAGCCCGCATAGATCGCCACGCCGCCCCCCTCACGCGCGAGCGCGATCACCCCGGCGCCCGCGAGATCCGCGAGACGCCCCCAGCTCGAGCCGCCGTCGTACGAGACGTGTGGGCCCTCGGCGTCGCCCTCGTGCGCGGCGACCAGCACCTCGCCGAGCACAGCCAGCGCTGGCTCGTCGCCCGCCGCGACGCCCGCCGCGCCGCTCGCTGCGCTGCCCGGCGCGTCGCGCATCAGCCAGCGCGCGCCGCCGTCCGTCGAGCGCCCGATCTGCGCCGAGCCGCGACTGCCGGTCAGCACCGCGACACCGCCGCCGCCAGCATCCACCGCGAACGCGCGCACCGGTGCGAGCAAGAGCGGGCCCGCCCAGCTGGTGCCGAAGTCGTCGCTCCGATAGAGCGCACCGGAGCGCGTGCGCGCCCACAATCGCGCGCCGCTCGGGCCCGGCTCGACGGCGACGTAGAGCGCAACTTCGGGTCCGCCTTCGCGGCGCTGCCAGCCGTTAGCCGTATCGAATGTGACACCACCGTCCAACGAGACCAGCACTCCGCCTAGGCGCGTACCAATTGCGATACGTTGCCCGTCGTTCGAATCTACCGCGATTGACGTCGTGCCCTCGCCGACGAGCCCCTCCGCCTCGAGCTGGAGCAAGCCAGTGTCTCCCGCGCGATACAGCCCCTCGAGGCCACCCGCCACGAGGCCATCGCCAGAGCGCGCGACGCAGGCGATCGCGTCGTCCTCCGGGCCCAGATACGTCACCGCGAGTGTGCCGTCGTCGGGGTGCTTGGGCAGGGTGGTGCCGCCGAGGCGCAGCTCCGCTTCGTCCGAGAGATCGACGCCGTCGAGATCCCCCGCCTCGCGCACGTCGAGGTCGTCCGAGCCCTCGTCCGAGTTTCTCGCGGCGAGCGGCTCGAGCGCTGGCAGATCCGAGTCGTCGTCGGAGCCGCCGATGGACGTCGTCTCGTCGTCGTCGACGCCCTCCTCGCCGCGATCGGCGACCGGCGCGCTCTCGCCGTCGTCGACCGTGAGATCGTCGTCGTCATCGTCAGCGAGCGGCGCGGCCTCGTCGTCGGCCGTCCAGCCGGCGTCCTCTTCGTCGCCGAAGTCTTCCTCGCCGTCGTCGAGATCGTCGGAGGCCTCCGAGCCCACCGTCCATGGCTCGTCCTCTTCGCCCTCGCCGCTCAGCTCGTCCTCGTCGCCGTCCGTTCCCGCTGTGTCGTCGAGGCCGACCGCCTCGTCCCCCTCGAGGTCTTCGTCGCCCGCGTCGTCGTCTGTCAGCGCCGAGTCTTCGTCGTCGCCGTCGAGCGGCGGCAGCCCCGGCAGGAGATCATCGTCGACGTTCGGGCGAGCCATCGCGCGCAATGTGCGTCGCGCCGACGATTTTGGCTACTGCGGAGCGGCGACGCGCGCGACATCAACGGCGCCTCCGCGATCGCGGGCGAGGCGCAGATCAGCGCGCCGCGCGTAGCTCGTCCCAGAGCTCGATGGCATCGCTGGTGAGGCCGGCGATGCGTCCGTCGACCTCGGCACGCAGGTCCGCGCCATGCAACGCGACCAGCGCGAGCACGTCCTGTCGGTCGTGATAGCCGCCTGCGTAGAGCTTCAGCAGCACGAGGCCGGCAGCGGTGCAGACGCGCACTTCGCCGCTGCCGAAGCGCATTGGAGTCGCCTCCTCGAGCACCTCGCGCTGCCACGGCGCGCCGCGCAACGCGACGACATCCACCTGCTCCGCAGCACGGACGATGCGAACGACACCAGCGAGCGGATCCCCTGCTTCGCCAGCGCGAATCTCGACGGTCGTCGGCAGATTCTCGAGTGCGGCCCACGGCAACGGCGCGAGCGCACCGGTACCGATCACCAGGAGATCCGTGTCGGCGGACGAACGTGGGACGCCGCGCAGGGCGAGCGCAGCCGCACCGATGAGCGCAGTCGGGATCGCCGCAGTGTTCAGCGCGGATAAGACGTCGGTCACGAGCGGGGTCACGGCTCGTTCGCCACCGATGGCTTGCGGCCAAGCGCGCGTGCCCGGCGAATCATACGGCGCGCCTCTTCGTCGCTCACGCCGAGCGCGGTGACGAGGCGCTCTCGCTCGCGCTGACCGAGCGCGAACATCAGCTCCACGCGAGCCACAGCGGAGAGCGCGAGCTCGGACGCACGCCGCTCCGCGATCAGTTGCTCAGCGAGCTTTGAGCGCATCGGCAGATGCTAGCAGCCCGTGAACAATCGGCGCGAGTGCCCAGAGGATGCCGTTTGCCCGTCGAGAGGCGTGGGCGTCGATCAGCGACTGACGCCGAGCTTCGCCATCACTGCTTGCAGATCTTCCCACGCCGGGCGCTTCAGCTCGGGCGAGCGCAGCAGATCGGCGGGGTGATGTGTCGGCATCACCGGCACGGAGCGCCACTGCGACCAGGTCCCGCGCCAGCCCTTCGTCTCCGCCGTGAAGCAGCCGAGCGCCTGCCCTGCGACGCGGCCGAGCGCGACGATCACCTTCGGTCGAATCGCGTCGAGCTGACCGACGAGGAACGGCTCACACGCGGCGGCCTCTTGCGGCAGCGGATTGCGATTCAAAGGTGGTCGGCACTTCACGACATTGCAGATGTAGACGGCGTCGCGCGCGAAGCCCATCGCGCCGATCATCTTGTCGAGCAGCGCGCCCGCTTGCCCGACGAAC
>Ga0209181_10002627_pt1 | contig 29090 bp, 24 predicted proteins | sample MAT05_FD_187208 | JGI IMG/M metagenome (GOLD analysis project Ga0209181, IMG submission 187208) | Freshwater microbial communities from Lake Fryxell liftoff mats and glacier meltwater in Antarctica - MAT-05 (SPAdes) (version 2) | ecosystem: Environmental > Aquatic > Freshwater > Ice > Liftoff...
AACGTGGGTTGAGAAGTCTGTTGAGTCCTCTTCGACAATTGGTTCCATGATTACGGTACTGTTAGCAACGGAGTCGAGTTCGTCCTCAACAGCGGCTTGTCGAAAAACGGCGTTGACGTTGTCTAGCTCAAGCATGCCCGCCGCGTGATCCTTCGGTTCCGTTCTGTCGGCTTCACCGAGATAACACTCCTCAACTTTTCTGACCACGTCGAAGAGTCGTAAGCCGAAGTCGGCTGCAATTTTTTTGCAATCGTCATATTCCGGAGAAAAGTTAATACTGCCCGAAGGGAGTTTTGAAACCTTGCCGACAACGACGCCCCAAGGCGTTTGAACATCAATGGCAGCTCGCGGCAAAACCGTGCGGGCTTGTTTGCGGTAACGTATCCCCAGTGTACCGGTTTGTTGAAATAGAATGGATTCCATGACTTGTCGGTCCTGAGGTCTTGCGATCACGGTCAGTAATGTTCCCGGTCGGTTTTTCTTCATTTGGATTGGAACCGTGAAGACGTCAAGCGCTCCCGTCTTCCAAAGTCGCTCAATTGCAAATCCAATTTCCTCGCCGGTAACGTCATCCAGGTTGCACTCCAGGATCAAGACCGAGTTATCATTGCGAGGCGTCGGTTTTAAAGCATTTCCGATCAGAATGCGAAGCAGGTTTGGCCGATCTGGCATGTCCTTTCGGCCAGCTCCGTAGCCAATCCGTCCAACTTGCATCGGGGGCATTGGCCCGAACTCCGAAGCCAGCTCAGTGATAATGGCGGCACCCGTTGGCGTCGTCATTTCTATCCCGATTTGAGTCGGCGCGATTGGAACTCCAACCAATAGTTCCGCCGTGGCGGGTGCGGGGACGCTTACTAAACCGTGCGCAATGCGGACTTGCCCAGTTCCGGTCGGCACGGGGGATGCGTAGGCGCGTTCGATTTGGAGCATGTCCCAAGCGACCGCGACCCCCACCATGTCCACAATCGAATCGATAGCTCCAACCTCGTGAAACTGTACGCGATCGATGGTTGTGCCGTGCACCATGGCTTCCGCCCGCGCAATGCGTTCAAAGAGCCGCATGGCCAAATCTCTGGCTCCGGACGAAATTTTAGCTTTACGAATCAATGCGAGGATATCCCGCAATGTTCGGTGGGCTTGCTCGGGAGGATGGTCGATGGTCAGTAGTTTGCCTCGAAAGCCGCGCTTGGATGTGTTGGATACCGAAAGTCGGACATCTCCAACGTTGAGCGATGCAATGGCAGCTTGTATGGTGGATAATTCAGCACCCGCATCGAGCAGTGCCCCCAAGGTCATGTCGCCGCTAATGCCGCTAAAGCAATCAAAATACGCAATCTGCATGGTGTGTCTCTTGAGTGATTCCAATTCGCATCGTCAAACGTCGAATATTACTGCTTTTTTGGCGTTGCCACGCCGGCGAGCACCGATATACTACGCGATTCCCGAAACCTACAAGATAGTCGAAAACACGTTGAAGATCATGCTAGGCAGTTCCACTGGTAAAACGGTCGGAAATTAGTCTGAACAGATCGAAACCTGCCGATTGGTTGGCAACGGTCCGTTTTGGGGTTCATCCGCCTTGATACTTGGAGTTAGCTGAAATGAAAGTAGTTTCGTCCATTGGGGCGCTAAAATATCGCCATCCCGACTGCCAAGTGGTTCGCCGCCGTGGCCGCATTTACGTGATTTGCAAGAGCAATCCACGTTACAAAGTTCGTCAGGGAATTGCTAAGAGCAAACGACGCAAGCGATAGTCGATTCGAGTCCTTCGACAGTCATCGGTTTGTTGCTATGAAGTTGAGAATCGGAGTTATCGGGCAAGGTCGCGATTGGCAGTCGCGGTATCTACCTGCACTCCGATCGATGCGTGATCGATTTCAAGTTGTCGGTGTCTATAACAGCGTTTCGGTTCTTGCCGATGCGTCCGCCCGCGAGCTCGATTCCGAGAGATTTGATAGTTTTCGAGCAATTGCAGAGAGCCCTTCTCTAGATGCAGTTCTGGTACTTGAGGACGATTGGTACCGGCTAACGCCTGTGTTTGCTGCATGCGACTACGGCAAAGGGGTGTTCTGCGGGGCGGAACTGGATTTGGATTTCAACGCTGCCAATCTCATCCGAGACCGAATTCACTCGTCAGGAATTGCGTTCATGACGGAATTCCCAAGACGATTTGCGCCTGCGACCTTGAGACTAAGAGAGTTAATTGCCACTCGACTCGGCAGGCCAAGATTGTTGTTTTGTCATCGACGCCTAGCCTGCGAGAACAAAGATTTTCGGAAAGCCCGAACGCTAGATGCTCGTTCGCAACGTGAACTCATCGAACTGGTTGATTGGTGCAACTACATCGTCGCCGAAGACCCAAGTTGGGTTCAAGCGATTCGTCATTGTTCGAGCCATTCTACTCAGAGTTCCGACTATCAAGTTTTGAGCCTAGGATTCGGAACTCCAGAAACGGACCCCAAAGGGATCTTGGCTCAAATTAGCTGTGGTGCCTACATTCCCGAGGTATGGCACGAAGCCATCGCGTATCGACCACCCGCGGCAATTCAAGTGTGCTGCGAAAAAGGCGTGGCTTTTGTCGATTTACCCAGCACACTGGTTTGGTTTGATGAAGCTGGACGACATCAAGAAACACTCGATACCGAACTTCCGGTCGGCCAACAAATGCTCGGCCAGTTTCATCGTGCGATCACTGCTCTTGTTCGAAAAGCCAATGATCTTGAGGATACTTGCAGAGCATTGCATATCTTGGATTTGGCAAAGCAAAGCACCGAGACGCAGTCGCGCGTGATAATCGAGTAGAGCTATTCAGGCGAGCGGCAGATTGAAAACTACTAGATGCATCTACCCTCTCCGGCCTTTCAGGCCGACTCTCCCAGAGGGAGAGTTACTTCACCCTCCCTCCGGGAGGGTCGAGCGAAGCGAGGGGAGGGTTGAACTCAGTCTGCCGCTCGACTTACTTGGGCAGTAGCGAATGGACTTTAAGAACGGCTGTCGATGAGTCCGTTTCGGAAGCTTCGATTGCGACCAATTTGCCGAGCACTAAACATGTTGCTGGGAGCGTGGCGGCACCTGCACGCCACGCCCCGGGCAATATTTCCATTCGGATGTCTGCGGTGCCAGACGACCATTTTTCCTGGAGGATCCAAGATGCATTTGGCATCGGTTTGTTGTCGTCTCCGATCGTGATCACGGTCGCGATAAAATCATCGGGGCGTACCGCTGGAACGCTAGGCAACTTTCCGATGGCGCCGCGTTCTACGGCCCTGGGGATAAATGGATGCGAGAGAATCTCCCGAGAAATAGATTCCAGCTCCTTCCTCCACACGCTTGCCGATCTTCCTTTCAGTTCTGCCGATTGTGCGGACAAGCGTCTCATTTCTGAGTAGTAATCTCCCACCATCTTAACCATTTTGGCTTGGTCTGACATTGGGATGTTGTCCCATTCCATTTGAAGGGTCCGAAGTTTTGCAATCGTTTCCGAAATGGACGATTTGGCAAGGGTGGGCTCGACGTTGGATTTGGGCGATTCGTCTTTCGGTAGTTTGCCATCTCGGGGATGCATTGTCGGGTTCTCTACGGAATCCTTGGTTTCCGCCACGCTAGCCTGTTGTGTATTTTCTGTGACCCGATCGGGCGGCTCAACAACTTGGTTTTCGCGATTGAGAGCCGGAAAACTGGTACGAGACTGCGGTGCGGAACGCTGCGATGGCTGCGCCGAGGAACCGTCCTCGCGGGAGCCTCGAGCAGAATAATGCCACGGGGAGTTTCTCAGTTTTTCTGGCACAATCCATGGTACGTATTGAGCGACAGTAGGTCCTGTCGAACCGATGTCCTTTCCGAAACCGTACCACATAATTAAGGTTGCGATTGGAAACGCGGCCAAACCACCCAGTACAGGCGGAAGGATCTTACGCATCGCCGAGACTTCTTGCGTTCTTCTGCGTCTTATGGGTGGTCCGAGGACGCTCCAGTCAGGGGCCGATTGCCGCATTGAACTTTTTGCTTCGGCGAAACCTGCCACTTCGACTTCTTCTGACTCTTCAAATTCTCCCGGCTCCTCAAGTTCCAGTTCGAGTTCGAGAGCTGGCTGAATACCATCGTCGTTTATGCAAGTTCCCCACAGGAATTCTTGGCCACATGCTTCGCAGGTGAGGGCTTGAGGCACAGGTACTCCAACTGGAAGTTCCGGCGTAGGAACCGGGTTTCCGCAACTAGTGCATGGGACGAACTGCTGCATTGTAGATTGCCGGGGGGATGAATTAGGGATTTTTGTCGCCTTTCGCTCCGCGAAAGTGCGCCGCGCGAACGCACTTTTGCGTTGCAAAAGGCGACAATTTAGTTGTCGCTTGTCTTAGAGAATAGCAACCGGTATAATGAATTGCATGTGGAAAGCCTGCAAATCGCTTCTCGATTTCGACTTAACCCCCAAATTCCACCTAAGTGTTGGGCAGACCAAGCCGCTATCCGCGTTTGAATGGCGAAAGAGACTTGGCTGATGGGCAAATTTGGAACATACTCTGTGAATGGCGGCTTTTATTTCGCGGTTAGCCACAGTTGATTTACCGCGGTCCCTCCAAAACGACCATTACTTACAACCCCACCCTATGCTCCTTCGCAACGCTCGACTTGGTTATTGTGCCATTTTTACTTTGGTCCTACTCCGGTTTGTCATCGGCTTTCATTTTTACATGGAGGGTACCGCAAAAGTACGTGAAGGCGGGTTTTCGTCGATAGGGTTTTTGTCCTCTGCCAAAGGTCCACTGGCCAAACGGTTCCAGTCTTTGGTCCCTGATTTCGATGGCTCCATTCGATTGGACAGCGGTAAGGACAAGAGCAAACCCGAAGCGAAAAATGATTACAAAAGCGGTGCACTAAAAGAAGCGTACGATGGCTTCGCCGCCGAAGCGGCTAGCCTGTACAAATTCACCGACGAGCAAAAAGAAGAATCCAAAAAAATTGTAGAAGACGCACGCAAACTTCTTGTCGAAACCTACGACACCTACAAAGCCGACATTGAAGAGTACAAAAGCGGCATGGGTCGAATCGCTGCATTGGAACGAGACGAAATGCGAACCAATGTTACGTCCATGCGCAAGCAACGGGACGATATCGAAACGAAATGGAAGTTGCTCGCCAAGCCGGCATTGAACGACATCGACAGAATCAGTTCTGAACTAGAACAACGAATTAACAAGCTCGCCACCGAACAGCAGTCAACCGTCGACAAGAAGACAATTTATGCAAGTTTCAAGTTACCTGGCGATTCACCCATCGACGTGAAGCTGATCGATAAGTTCTTGCCCATCTTTGATATGAGTGTCGGGATCTTGTTGATGCTAGGACTATTGACTCCACTTGCCGGATTGGCTGCTGGAATCTTCCTGGCGTCCGTAGTTTTGACGCAGTTTCCAGGCAGCCATGGCTCTCAACCCACCTACTATCAAGCGATCGAAATGCTTGGTTGTTTCTTTCTGGCGTTTTCCGATGCCGGGCGATACGCTGGCTTGGACTTTTTGCCTTGGAGTTTTTGGAATCGCAACAAAAGGGTTCCTGCGGAATAGCGTCCTTGAAAACACTTAATTAATTTTCCAAACTAACTAACCATTTAAAACAAAACCTTTACTATCCGCTCACGATAGGAGTAGCCAAAATGATCCCACTAAGTCCAGAAGACCGCACTACCGGTAAAAACAATTTCGATGAAGCGGTCGGCTTTACTCGCCGCGAATTTATGCAAGGCATCGTCGCTGCCGGGGCCGTTTCCGGTGGCGGTTTGGGTGCGATGTACTTTGGCTACGAAAAGGTCAAGAACCCAGTTCGCATCGGAATCATTGGTACCGGCGATGAAGGAAACGTTTTGATCGGTGGTTGCACGCCTGATTATGTTCAGGTGGTCGCGATTGCGGACATTCGACCCTACAGCATCTATCGTGCATTCCATGGTGACTGGACCTCGCCCACCTCAATCGCGGGCCGACCAGGCTTGATCAAGCAATACAAGTATGCGAGCGAAGAGGAAGCTCGGAAGAACGTCAAGGTTTACGACGCAAAAAATGGTGGCATTGAAGCACTGCTGGATGACGATTCGATCGAGGGTGTCATCATCGCATTGCCGCTTCACTTGCACGCGCCAATCGCTATCCAAGCCATGATGAGAAAGAAGCACGTACTGACCGAAAAGCTGATGGCGCACAACGTAGCCCAGTGCAAGGTTATGGCGAGAGTGTCTGAAATGAAGAGCGACGTCGGTGGCAATCCAATCCATTGTGCTACCGGTCACCAACGGCATTACAGCGTACTATATGACAATGCGGTCCATATGCTTCGGTGGGGCATGATTGGCCAGTTGCATCATATCCGTGCTCAGTGGCACCGTGGCAATTTACCCGGCAAAGACTCTTGGCAGCCACCATTGCCTGTAAAGGAAGGCGAAAAGCCAGGCAAAATTGAAGCGGATTTAGATAAATTCGAAAAAGAGTTGGCTAAAGCGACCAGCCCCGCCGAAAAAGACCAGCTCATGAAAAAGGTCGCTCAATGGGCCGCGTGGACGAAAGATATCGTCGATGCTGCGAGATTCGGATACCTTGAAAAACAAATTGGGAGCTATACGCGAACCGCTGTCGAAGAGTTGATTCGTTGGCGAACCTTTGATCGAACTGGCGGCGGACTCATGGCTGAGCTCGGTAGTCACCAATTGGATGCATCGACGATTTTCTGCAGCGCGTTGAGATCCGACGGCAAGAAAGCTCATCCTCTCACAGTACATGCCGTGGGCGGACGACACATTTTCCCAGCCGACCGGGATGCAGACGATCACGTCTATTGCTCGTTTGAGTTCCCGGGACCGGACTACAGCGAAAACTTTGACGCAGGCTACAAAATCCCTAACGTTAAAAAGATCCCTTCCTACAACGAAGATCCCAACAAGAAAATCGTGGTCAACTATTCGTCGATCAACGGCAATGGTTTCGGTGGCTACGGCGAAGTCGTCTTGGGCACCAAGGGAACAATGATCATCGACCAAGAAAAGGAAGTCATGCTGTACGCTGGCTCGGATACTGCCGCGTCGGCTGGCGTGAAGTCAACCAAGGGTGGCTACGCTCTCGATACGCTAGCCAGCGGTGGGGCTGCGGCTCCGATCGCCAAGGCAGCCTTGTCCGGTGGACCTCCAAGCAAAGGCTACACAGAAGAGATCGAACACTGGGCTTATTGCATTCGCAACCCTGACCCAGCCAACCGACCCAAGTGCCACCCTGAAGTGGCCATGGCAGACGCCGTCATCGCATTGACCACCAACGTCGCCATGAAACGTGGAGCGCGTGGAGAAGCCGGTTGGATCAAATTCGATGAAGACTGGTTCAACACCAAGTCGGACGAGACGCCGGACGGCAGCAGTGTTTCTGAGGAAATGTCTCGACTGGAAAAATACGAAATCCACGGTGGTAAGGCCGAGACAGCCTAGAGCAAAAGGTCAGAACCCTCGGCATAAAGCCGACGGCATGCAAATGCCCCCGAGTTTAACTCGGGGGTTTTTTACCATATCTCTAGACAGATGGTACGCACCACGGCGATCCGTGCCGTGATTCTCGACACGGAGTGTTGAGCTACACTTTCACCAACCCCAGTTCTTCCAACGTGACCGACAACATTGTCGAATCTATACCGACGAGCAACAAACACCCAGGCGGAATTCCTGGAAAATGGTTTGTGCTTCCATTCGTAGTGGCGCTCGTTGTCTTAGGGGGAGTGACGTTTGCGATTGCTCGTCGCTTTCAGACCATCATGGCCCGACTAGAGGAATCGCGATCGCTCTGGCCAACGGCCTCTCAAGAACTAGGGCCGCGATACGAGCAGTTGAGCGAATCTATTAAAGCCTCCGCGATGGATCAGGCCTTAAAAGAAGGCTGGACGAAGAGCCGGAAGGAATTCAACGTTTCAAGCCAATTCGATCGGCAATCGGCAGCGTCACTAGCGATCGAACACCAAATTCGTCGAAACTTGAAAAAATCAGATCGGGACGATTCGGATTTTAATTCGCCCGGTATTTCTAAATTGATCGAAGCGGAGGCTCGGCGAAAGAAGTCCCAGGATGATATCATTGGCTGGCTAACTGTTCAGGGATTGAGGCTCAAATTGCCCCCCATTTACGATCCGCTGGCGAATAACCAATAGACGAATAACCAATAGACAGAGCAATGGATTGGAATAGCTTCTTAGGTCACGAGCGGCAGCGAACTTGGTTCCGCAACGCGATTCAAAGCAATCGACTAGCCAGCACGTTCTTGATGGTCGGACCCGACGGAATAGGCAAACGGACATTCGCCCGTTTAATCGCCAAGACCATGTTGTGCACCGGAAGTGATCCTTCCGCCTTCGCTCCTTGCTGCGGATGCGAAGCCTGCGCTCAGATCGATGCCAGCAGCCACCCCGACTTGATCGAGGTCGCGAGGCGACCTGACAAGACCGGCTTGGTCATGGAACAACTGGTAGGGGAAGGGGAAAGGCGGATGCGCGAGGGACTGTGCTACGAACTGCGCATGAAACCTTATTCTGGACGGCGCAAGATCGCAATCGTTGACGACGCCGATACCATCGCCGAGGAGGGAGCTAATAGTTTGCTCAAGACGCTTGAGGAACCACCACCGGGGTCTCTCATCTTTTTGATTAGCACAAGCGTTCAACGGCAATTGCCGACCATTCGCTCCCGATGCCAAATGGCTCGTTTTCAGCCTTTGACGGTAACCGATTTGGCTCAGCTGATATTGCGAAACGGGCTGGCTGAGGACAATGCTACCGCCATGAGTCTTGCTTCCCAAGCTGGCGGTTCCATTGCTACGGTTGCAAACTGGACCAATGAGGATCTGAAAGCGTTTCGAACAGAACTCTTTCTGCAGCTCATTCAACGACCAATGGATTTCACAAAACTCGCAAAGGCTGTTCAGGGGAACATGGAATCGGTTGGAACCGACTCGCAGCCCAGACGCGAGCGGCTCAAGGTTGTTTTGGATTTTGCACTGCAGTTCTATCGAACCGGAATGGAATCGCAATTGAATGCCCACTCGGCTGACGCCAACGGTGCGGCGGCTGCGATTGCGCAGTACGGGCACTTAATGTCGCTCGATTCCGATGCGTTCGTATCTGCCATCCGACGTTGCATGGAGGCCCGTGAGCATTTGGATCGAATGGTCAGTCCGGCATCGCTCATCGAAGCTTGGGCGGCAGACCTTGCTGTCATCTCGCACGCCTAACGATTAGGCTTTTTGTTCTTCTAGTGTTGGGACTGCAATCTCTGCAACAATGCTATCGAGAATCTGCTCGCTGGTCATACGCCGCAAACGGCTTTCGGGCCTCAGGATCAACCGATGCGCCATCACGGGGGCGATCGTTTTTTTGACGTCGTCGGGCTGGACATAGTTTCTGCCACGGATGGCCGCCATGGCTTGCGATGCCCGAAAGATCGCTATCGTGGCCCGCGGACCTCCACCCAAAGCCAAATCGGAATGCGATCGTGTTTCATGCACGATTTGCAACATGTACTGTCGAACTTTGGGGTCGACGTACACTTGCTTGACCAACTGCTGAACTTGAACGATCTCCTCCGCCGAAATGACGCTCGTCAGAGAATGTATTGGATGCTCTCGTTCCAGCATTTGCATCATACGCAACTCCTCTTCCATGGACGGATATCCCAACGAAAACTTCATAAAGAAGCGATCTAACTGTGCCTCAGGCAGCGGAAAAGTCCCCTCGTGATCGATCGGATTCTGTGTCGCTATCACCAGGAAGGGGTTGGGCAATTTGTGTGTTACGCCGTCGATCGTGGCGCACGATTCTGCCATGGCTTCTAACAAAGCCGATTGGGCTCGTGGGGTTGTTCGATTGATCTCGTCGGCAAGCAGAATGTTGGTGAACAACGGACCAGGCCGAAACTCGAACTCGCTTGTCTTCTGATTGAAGATGGCTGCACCGGTAATATCGCTCGGCAGCAAGTCGGGGGTGCACTGCACGCGTTTGAACGTGCAGCCAACACTGGCCGCCAATGCTCGAGCGAGCATCGTTTTGGCCACGCCAGGTACGTCCTCCAGCAAGATGTGCCCACCTGAAAACCATGAGACCAAGGACAAGACCAACTGCTTGCGTTTGCCGACAATTACCTTTTCAATATTGGCAATGATTCGTTTGGATGATTCATGGACCAGTTGAGACATAGGAGGTTGAGAGTTGAGAGTTGAGAGTTGAGAGTTGAAGGTTGAAGGTTAAGACTTAAGCCCAAGGCCTAATTCTCGAACAATCGCTTGGGCGCGTTTGCCGGTGGCTTGGACGTGAACGTGACGTGCGTTTTGAGACTCTCCCATTTCCATGTGGATTCGCAGAGTGTGACTGGGCAAAAGCTTCGGAAACCGATCCGCCCACTCCACGATCGTAATTGCGTCTGCATCCATCATCTCCTCGATTCCTAGCTCCAACATTTCGTCTTCGTCTCCGATACGGTACGCGTCCAAATGGTAAATGGGTGGCTGGCTATTGTATTCATGAACCAGCATGAATGTCGGACTGCTAATCGTTTCTGGCTGCGCTCCAAGCTCGATTGCAAAGAAACGGGTCCATTGTGTTTTTCCTGCTCCAAGGGTTCCCGACAACGCGATGGTCAACGGCGCAGTTGCATGCTCTGCCACCTGTTTTGCAAACAATTGGCAGTCCACCAAATTCTCAAGCAGGATTTCGCACTGTAGCTGTTCGACGTCGTACGATAAAAGCTTGATGGTCACTCGTCAATTCTTGGAAGCGATTCTTGAGACTTATTACGGTTTGTCGTGCCAGCCTAGACTGAGCATCAAATCAGGATCGTTCAACTGGTCGGCTCTCGGACTGCAGATTCTAGCAAAGTACAAATCCTCGGTTCCGGGTATCGGTACGACGCGAAACCTAGTCTGGTCATCGACCACCGGGGCCAATATTCGTAAAGACTGTCGCAAATCGTCGATCTTGTAGTTTTTCGGCATGCGTACTGGGACAATTCGAATCAGGCTCTGACGCACTTCGCGGGTTGTGAGCCAAACCGTATTATCGAGGACAGGGACAATTTCAAGAGCGAATTCCGTAAGGAATCGTTTGGCCGCCTGCGGAAAAGTTCGACCACCCAAAACGATGACGGTGGACTCTCTGGGGGTCAAGCCGTGGTTCCACACGCTTTGCCAATCGATCACCAAATTCAAGTTGGTCGCGTCGGCTGCCGCCATGAGCAAATCTGGAATCGGGCGTCGTTCCGGTGCAATGATGTTGGGGCTGATCTTGCGTTCCAAACCAGCGAAACTACGGTTCCAGTAACTTGGAGAGAAGAGTAAAGGGGACTCGGAGGCCTTGCGCCAAGGATGATTCGCATCCAGTCGCTGAAGCTTGGCCAGTTCAAAAAGGGATGCCAGCAAGTTGGCTTTTTCGATGGGCGTGGCTTGCTCGCTCCACGTCAATCGGCCGTCGCTAAAGCTACACACATCATCGTACCCCCACAACCGAAGCAAAGCATCGCACGCCTCTCGCTCCGCTCCCTCAGGAAATAGACCCGCGGTTGACCAGTCGACCGGCAACTTCGCCTCCATCGCTGCCTTCGAAGCGGAAATGACCGGTAGGCCGTTTCCATTCATGGTCCATTCCAAACCATTTGCCTGGACAAGCTGCGTCATCAATTCGGCGACGGTTTTGTCCTTTTCGTTGATGTCCACGTTCTTAGCAAGGTCGATACCTGCCAACCGGCAGGATTGCCAGTCGACGGTAATTCCAATACCGGTCATCCTTCCGAACAAATCGATGCACCTTAGCAAGCTGATTTTATCTTTCGTTCGAAGGGCGAACCGGACGAGCTTGGAGTTTTCTTCCCAATTTGGAATGGGCTTTGGCAGTGGGTGGAAGACTTGCGCCTGATAAACTGCGGCGTTCTCGACATTCAGTTCTGGCAGATCGCTGTTTGGAATTGCGATATTTAGGCTCGTGTTATCCGTTCCAAGAATAGACGGGATGCCTGGGAAGTCGAAAACGGAGGAGGTCACATTGACATCCAAGCTGCTTTTTGTTTCTGGACTTAGGGGGGGGAGCGAATTGGATGCTGGTGTCGTCTCGGGCGCGGGTTGCAAAGGGATGGCTGGTTCTATCGTTTCACCCGCTGGCGGTGTCTGGCTGATCGATGGAGAATCTTCGGTGCTATTGCCTTGGTCAACTGTTGGATTTTGGCCAGCCGTCGGATCCGGGACCTTTTCAACAGTGTTTTCAGGTTTGACTAGTCCTGGCAACTGAGGTGCAACCACTTGTTCTATGGCAATCGGCTGGCTCTTGTTGCCAACCATGCGGAGGAACACGACAAAGCCCCCAATCGCGAGAAGTGAGCCGGTGATTCCTATCGTTGCCAGGGCCAGCATCTGACGACGTTTGGCGAGATTGCTACTTTGCCAAGCCTGCGAATGGATCGACTTATTGGATTCGGAAGCAGGCAACGGCGTGATTGGAGCGAATGTGGATGGAATGGGAATGAAGTCAGGTTCGTTGACCGACCTGAATCGCAAGCCCGAGTCGCTTCCACTTTCGTTGCGAGTCGACAGATCTTCGCTCGCTAACACTTCGTTCCAGTCGACATCACCGACTTTGGTCATGGCAGCCGAGTCAAGGAAAGGTGCGCCTGCACGTGGGCCGGTCGATGTGTGGGTTGAAACGATAGGTTTTGAGGCCGTTGAATTGCCCCGGGGTGCAGGCTGATTGGAAGCGAGGGGTGTCGAAGCGGGGGCTTTCGCAGGGACGACCACGGATCCTTTGCACTTTGGGCATGGAAGTGTCTGCCCAAGCAGTTGTTCATGGCGCACGACAATTTTGCTTGAGCAGTGGGGGCAATCAAGTCGAAAGGGGTCCACAGGCGGCACCAAACTTGGGCAATGAAAAAACAGCAATCGTTACTATGCCTATATTATCCCGGCGGTGCCTGAACAAGCAAAGGCGGCTTCTCATTCGGGCGGGAATTCCCTATCTTTAGTCACATCATGATACCGATTTTTCCATTCTTCCCCGATTTTTGCCTGTTTGCGTCCAGCGTTGCCACCGACGGCAGCTTGAGCGGCAATCTCATTGCCTTGGTCGCGTTGTGCGCGATGGAGATCGTTTTGGGGATCGACAACTTGGTTTTTCTCTCTGTCTTGTCGAGCAAACTGCCCAAAGAACAGCAAAAATCGGCAAGGCTGATCGGCCTTGGTTTGGCCATGGGAATGCGGATTGCATTGCTAGCCACCTTGTTCCTGATCATGAAATTAAAGGACCCTATTCTATCCCTGGATATTTTGCCTTTGGGGGATGCGGCAATAGAATGGTTGTCGGAGCGGCCCGAAATAAACAGCATTTCCATCAAAGATCTTATCTTGATTTGCGGTGGTCTATTTTTGCTCTGGAAAAGCGTCAAAGAAATCCACCATTTGGTCGAGGGACAGCAGTCCATGAATTCCGTGTCCGCACCGCCCAGCTATGCATCGGTGCTCATTCAAGTGATGGTGTTGGATATCGTTTTTTCCCTGGATTCGGTGATCACAGCCGTAGGCATGGCGGACCAGTTGTGGGTCATGGTGACCGCCGTGATCGTATCGGTCATCATCATGATGTTATTCTCGACCAAGGTGGCCGTCTTTGTCGAACAGAATCCGACCGTAAAAATGCTCGCCGTCGCATTTCTGGTGATGATCGGAGCCATGCTGGTGGCCGATGGGTGCGGCACCCACGTGAGCAAGGGCTATGTCTATTTCGCGATGCTGTTTGCTTTAGGGGTGGAGTTCTTGAACTTGCGAGCGCGGGGCAAGAGCGAGGAAGTCACTTATTAAACGCGTGGATTTGATCGTGATTGGTGCGGGACTCGCCGGTTCCGCTGTGGCTTGGCACGCCCTTTGGCGAGGAATGTCGGTCGCCTTGATCGATCGACTGGATGTTCAGACTTCCTCGAGGGTTGCGGCAGGTTTGGTGACCCCAATCACTGGCTCACGCGCCGCGGCAAGCTGGCGATGGAACGAATTCTATCCCGCCGCCAACCTGTTTTATCGTCGAGTAGAGCAAACTGTAGGTGCTGCTCTTTGGCATGTCGAGCCAGCACTGCGTGTGCTTCACAACCAAGCCGAACGGGAATTGATTGAAGGGAAATGGATCGGGAAAAGCAGTGACGCCGAACCTGTTTCCATTGGTGCCGAATGGATTTCAGGACCGAACGCATCCGGATGCAAGGCACCTTACGGCATGTGCAGCATGAAACCAGCAGCCCGACTGAACACCCTCGCGTACCTGACTGAAACACAACGGTATTTTGAAGCGAACGGTGCCTTTTATAGGATCGATCTTCAATGCGATAGCGACATCGTGTTCGAGCCACTGAGCGCGGAATATTCAGTCACCATTGCAGCGCTGCGATTGGCAGGGAAAAGGATCGTATTTTGCCAAGGCATCGCAGCCCGCGAAAACCGATTCTTCGCCGATTTGCCGTTGCATCCCGCTCGCGGTGATGTACTGCTAGTAAAAAGCCCTGGGGTCGATTGCGATCGCGTCATCCATCACGATGCATGGGCTGTTCCGATGGGCGAACAACGCTTTCTGGTAGGTGCCACCTACGATCGAGTTTCGTTGCAAGGTCCTGCCGAGCGACCTGCCGAGCCATGCGACGAGAAAGCGACGCAATTTCGATACGAGCTGATGCAGCGTTGGGAATCGCTAACCGAGGGTACGTTTCAAGGAGGCCAGCATACCGTTTTGGAGCAGCGGTGGGCGGTTCGACCGGCTAGTTACGATCGCCATCCTTTGATCGGCCCGCATGAAGTGCATGCCAACGCCTGTTGTTTGAATGGGTTGGGATCGAAGGGAACGCTCATGGCGCCCCGACTGGCCGAGATGGCCCTCGATGCAATGGAGGGGGCACCCATCGATCCAACCTTGTTGTGGTCTCGTCGAAAGTAATCATGCACTTTACCGTAGAAGCTCAGAAGTTTGCAAAGCGATATTTGACAGCGGGCTCGATCGCAATCGATGCAACTTGTGGGAACGGTTTCGATACTTTGTTCTTGGCCGAACAAGTCGGTATCACGGGCTTGGTGTACGGCGTCGACATCCAAGAACGAGCCATTGAGACAGTGCGAACGAAGCTCCTCGAGGCAGGCAGTTTGTCGCAGTGCCGATTGGTCGTTGGCAATCATGCTCAGTTGAGGGCCATGGTTGATCCGGAGCATGCAGGGGTCGTCTATGTCGTCATGTTCAATTTGGGATATTTGCCATTGGGTGACAAAACCATCGTGACCAAGCCAAAGTCGACAGTCACTGGACTGGAACAAGCCTTCGAATTGGTTAGGCCGGGCGGACTGATCAGCGTTTTGGCTTACCCGGGCCACGCGGGAGGATTGGAGGAAGCGAAATGTGTTGCAGGTTGGATAGAAGGGCTCAGGCAAGGCTTGCAAGTGGGAAAATTTCAGGATCCCAACAATGCCAACAGCCCGATATTGTGGTTGTTGACCAAAGTTTAACCTCGCATCGTGTGGCACGTCCCTGAGGTCACGAAGGGCGTGGGAAGTTATTAGGAACATTTGCCACACTTCCCACGCCCACGCTTCGCTTTGGGCGTGCCACACGAGTTACACGGGACGAGTTACACGGGACGAGTTACACGAAATAGACTACGATGATCAGGATTTCAATCGTCGTCATTTCGTAATTTAAGATGCACCTTCAACGCTACTCCTTTTCATGGTTCAATCGACTACGTTTCCGTTTGATTTGATTCACACAGACAGCAAAACTCTAGCGCGTCGAGGTCGATTGCATTTGCCCCATGGCGTCGTGGAAACGCCAGCGTTCATGCCCGTTGGAACTCAAGGGACGGTCAAAGGCTTGACGATGGATCAAGTCGCAGGTACTGGCGCACATATCTTGCTCGGCAATACTTACCACTTGTCACTTCGGCCCAGCAGTGAGTTGATTGCGGAGCTCGGCGGTTTGCATCGATTCATGGGTTGGGACAAGCCCATCTTGACCGACAGTGGCGGATTCCAAATATTCTCGCTCGGAGACAGGAACAAAGTCACCGAGGAAGGTGCGACGTTCAAGTCGCACTTGGATGGTTCGACCATTCATTTGCGACCTGAGGATTCGATTCGCATTCAGGAGGAGTTGGGAAGCGATATAGCGATGGTATTGGACCACGTCATCGCCTTGCCCGCTTCCGATGAAGCGGTCAAGGACGCGAGTGATCGCAGCGTACGCTGGGCCCAGCGTTGCAAAGATGCGGCGGGAAGGGACGACCAAGCGAAATTCGCCATCGTTCAAGGTGGCCTCAGCCCCGAGTTGCGAATCCAATGCGCGGAGCAGCTAATAGAAATCGGGTTCGATGGCTATGCGGTCGGCGGATTGAGTGTAGGTGAACCACCCCCTGAGATGTACCGCATCCTAGACAGGATTTGCCCAGTTTTGCCGACGGATCAGCCACGCTATTTGATGGGGGTCGGCCGACCCATCGACCTTGTGGAGGGGATTGCGCGTGGGATCGATATGTTTGATTGCGTGATGCCGACACGCAACGGTCGAAATGCATCTGCCTTTACGGCCGAGGGACCTCTCAAGATGCGCAATTTTTGCCATGCCAAAGATGACTCACCCATCGAAGCGGATTGTCCTTGTTTGGCCTGTAAGCATAGTCGGGCTTACATTCGACACTTGTTCCAAGCAGACGAAATGCTTGGTCCGACGTTGTTGTCGATCCACAATTTGACGTTTTATCAACGGCTGATGGGTTGGGCGAGAGTCGCGATCGAAGAAGATCGATACGAGGCATTCTTGGAGGAACAGCGAGTCAAGCTTAGCTAGTCCTCAGCCAACCACGAAATAGACTAAGGCGAGAGGCAGACTGAGTTCTACCGTACCTTGCCCCTCGCTCACCTTGCCCCTCGCTCGACCTTGCCCCTCGCTCGACCTTGCCGGAGGGGGAGGGTGAAGTAATTCTCCCTTTGGGAGAGTCGGCCTGAAAGGCCGGAGAGGGACACGGGAGAATGAACGCTACATATAAAGATGTTTCATGCAAAGCTGCGACCAGTTTTCCAGCCGTTCCAATTCCGCTTTGATCGTTTCTACGGGTTCGAAGCCGGCGTCCTCAAGGTGATCTTCACGGGTTTGAACCTTGCAGGATTTGAGTTGCATGATATGGACGATTCCTAAGTGGACGCGGCCAACTTCGGTCGAGTCGTCGTAGATTAACCCGACGATGCGCTTCTGACCGTTGCATTCAATGCAGACTTCTTCGTCGAGTTCTCGCTGCATGCCCGTGCGGTACCAATCGTCACCGGTGGCGTCCTCAATTGAGATATGACCGCCGATCCCGATGGACCGATGCGCATGCAGTCTTTTTTCGCCTTGACCTTTTCCACGGGTGTATTGGAAGAGCTTGGTTCCGGTTGCGTCGCTGCATTCGAGGATGACGTATGGGATCAACTGTTTGAAGGAGGGATCGGTTTCTACCAAACTTCTCGGACGAAACGACTGATTTTCGCGGTCAAGTAGGGTCGAAAGGTAACGGTCGACATTGGGCTGGAATCCCGAAAACGGTCCGAGTTGATCAAGCAATTGTGCTGGAATTACAAGAACTTCTTCGTCTTTAGGCATGTGCAACGGCGTTTTCTATGGGATTTCGTGGACTTTGGCGAGTTGCCGCCAGGGAAACAGGGTTCCCTTGACCTGTCTATTTCCGATACGATACACGGTTTGGCAATTGCTGACCATTCACTTTCTCGACCAATTCAAAACTCAAATCCACTCCTTCAACATCTGATCCCTATTAAGCATGAGCGTACACTTCTATTCATTCGTTCCACGTGTTGGATTCTCGAGCCGTTTGGTGGCTGTGCTCGTAGCAGCGACGCTGACTGCGATACCAGGCTGGGCCCAAGAAAAACCATTGCCCGCAAGCAAGCTTTTTCCGGCTGACACGCAGGCTCTTTTTTCGCTCCCCAACTCCGAAGGTTTTTTGGCGGAATGGAACAAGACCCAACTAGGAAAACTAGCCGAAGACAAAAAGCTAACGGATTTTTGGACGACGCAGAAAAAAGAGATTCAAGATCGGTTCAGTGAAGCAGGTTGGCAGCTCAATTTGGAAATCGAGGACCTCAAGGAAATCTCGGGAGGGCAAACGAGTCTGGGCTGGATCACCAGGACCAAGGATGCAAGTAAGCCCTATTCGATTGCCTTGGTGGTGGATGTTGTCGATCGAACCGCACCGGCAGAGAGCTTGTTGAAGCGGGTCGATACGGAACTCAAAGCCAGAAAAGCCATTGTGAAGTCGAACGACATTGCCGGAGCCAACGTTGTCCAGTACACGCTTCCCAAGTTCGCTGGCGACGTGCGTTCCAGCGAATCGTTCTATACCATTTCGAAGAATCAAATGATTGCTACCGATGATTTGGTAACCATGAAGGAGTTGTTGGCCGCTCAAAATGGCAACAAGACGGACTCGCTTGCAAATTCCGAGCTATACAAGCAAGTGCAATCAAAAATCCAAAACGAAGGGGATGACCCAGAGATAGAGTACTTCGTTCGTCCTATCGGCTTTGCCAAGCTACTCCGATCAATTTCGGGGAAACCGACCAAAAATCAGGCGGACATATTGCTCATCCTGGACCGAGAGGGTTTTGGAGACTTGCAATGCGTCGCTGGGAATATTCAAATTTCGGCTGAACTGTTCGACTTCTTCCACCATGGTTTCATTGTTGCCAAGAAGCCGTTGCCGACCGCCGTGCAAATTTTGGATTTCCCAAGTGTAGACAATCTTGTTGCGCCCGATTGGATCAATAAGGAGTCGGCATCTGTGTTGTCCTTTTCGTGGAATATCAAAGAGGCATTCCCTAAGTTCCGAGGGATTGTCGATGCGATTGTTGGACAGAATACTTTTGATGAAATGATCAAGGGCCTTCGGGATGATCCGCAAGGGCCTCAAATCGACATTTTGAAAGACGTGCTTCCCTTTTTGTCCACCGAGTTCCATATCGTTACGGAAATCGTAAAACCGATTTCGCCCGACAGCAAGAGATCGATGGTAATTCTGAAGCTCAACGATCAGGGTAATAAATTGCCGAAGATTTTAGATCGCTATGGAAAAGGCGAACCAGATTCTAAGCCAATTGATTTTGAAGGCAGTCGAATCTGGAGTTTTGAAAACAAAGAGGATGTCGATATCGAACTGGACTTTGGTGGCAAAGACACAACGAAGAAAGCGGATAGCGACGATGAACCGCTACTTGATAAATGGGCCATCACCATTTACGGAAGTCACTTTATTTTTGCATCGGATGTCGAAATGATCAAAGACGTTATTCGAAGGGCGAAGGGAGGGACTCAAGCAAAAGCGTTTGAAAACGAAGTTGATGTGGCACGAGTGTCCGCAATGCTTGAAAATGTGGCCGGCAGTGATGGCAAAAGCATGAGCCAAATAACTCGGACGGATCGGTCTTTCGAAATGCAATACGAACTATTTCGGCAAGACATTCTCCCTGAGTCGAGAAGCATGCTGGCAACGATTTTAGACAAGATTCTAAAACCGAAGAGCCCACGACAAAGCCAAGTGCAACGAGTCAAAGGTGACACGCTGCCCCCCTTTCAAAGCATTCAAGACTACTTTACCCCAAGTGGTGGCGTGGTTCGATCGGAAGAAGATGGTTGGTCCATTCAAAGCTTCATCTTGAGCAGGTAACGCTATGGCATCACCCACTGGCCAGGTCTCCAACCAAGATCGCCAAGAACGACGCATTGAAGAGTTAGAGTTCGTCGTTACTCACTTGCAAAAGACGGTGGACGACCTTAACACAGCCATGCTGTTGCAGCAAAAGAAAGTCGACATTATCTGTCGACAACTCGAGCAGGCAAAGTCCGACGTGCGTTCGATGATGGGAGCAGACAACTCACCCAGATCCTTGGCCGACGACAAACCCCCGCATTATTAATGTCGCCTGCATGCCCCTGGCTTCACGCCAGGGGTTTTGACCATCCAATCTAGAGGGATGGTAAATATCCCCCGAGTAAAACTCGGGGGCATTTCACCGCCCATTGGTGAAACGGCATTTCCAGGTTGCATTTTTAGGTATCGACGCCGGAGGTGCTTGGAGCGAGCGGGGCTTTGTTTTGTTTGGTATCGGTCTTTTCTCGCCAAGGCTCTTTCTTGCGATAGCTTTCCAGTTCTGCTTCCAATTGCTCCAGTTGTGGTTCTTTGGTCTCTCGACCTAATTGAACGGCTTTTTCCGACCACTCAACCGCTTTGACAAAATCGCCGACCTCAGCGTAAGCAGCGGCTAAAGTGCTCAAAATGTGTGGTTTCTTGTATTCGGTAAGTTCGCAAGCCTCCAGTCCAAGTTCCAACGCCCGCTTGCCGTCTCGGACCGCGTCCGTAAGACTCGTCGAAAGGGTCCAAGACAAGTTGTTCAAAATCCCAGACCTCTCCAGATTGTCATCAGGCACAAGTTCCAGTGCCTTTTCAAAATCAGCGATCGCCTTGGTGTAGTCCTTCATAGCCAGCAGGCTGTCGCCCCGCATTCGAAAGGCTTGCCAATTCTCCGAATCGAGCTTGATTACTTGGCCAAACACCTTGATGGCTTGCACAGGACGGTCGTCCATCGAATAGAGAAGCCCAAGTTGCATTAGCAGAGCCGCATTGGGCGATTCTTTTGGCTGGTTCTTAACGATCAGCAGTATGTCTTCGATCGCATCCCCATACCGTTTCTGTTCGGCTGCGACAGTCGATCGCAACAGTATGGTCTCGATTCTATCCGGGGCTAATTCGAGGGCCTTGTCGACATCCTTTCGGGCGGATTCTAGATCATCCGCTTGAATGGCGACTCTCGCCCGAAACAAAAGTCCCTCGACATCATCTTTGGATAATTCCAACGCTCGGTCGAGGTCCGCCTTGGCAAGATCGGAGTCTTGATTGACGGCGTGCACTCGAGCACGTGTCTTCAGCAGGATGGTTGAATTGGGCAGAAGCATTATCTTCGAGTTCAGCAACTCTAATGATTCCATGATCCGATCTTTGTCGGAAGCCAATAGCTCCGCCGTGCATTGGATAATTGTTTCGTTTTCACTGTTCGCTGCGAGTACTTTTTGAAAGAATTCCAATGCCTCAGCCGTTCGATCATTTTGGACAAGGCTCTGCCTAAGAATGACAATGCCTGCCTGATTGTTTGGATCGTATTGGATTGACCGCTTCAAATCCGAGACCGCTTCGTCCGTTTCGGATTGCAAACCCGCGCGCATCATCATTAGCCGGCTCAGCTTGATCTTCGTCTCGGGCTCGGCAAGCTTAGAATCCACATAGGGTACTAACACACCAATGCCTTCGTTCACAACCTCCCTTGCAGCATCCGGCTCTTTGCGTCTGGCATGCAATTCCGCCTTTATCAGGTAGGCGTCGGCAAGCAATGGATCGAACTCGATCGCCTCGCCAAGGTCTTCAAGAAAGTCGTTTAAAAGCTTGTTGATTTTGGAACGAGAACTGCCTGCCCCAAGTGTCCGGAGACCTTCTTGGGTTTTCTGCAGATACGAGTTGGCAACTAACTTTTTCGCGGATTCCATATCCGCCTTGTCGAGTCCTTTTTCGATGGCCGATTTACCGAGAGCAATAATCTCCTTGAGTTTTTCGATCGAATCGACATTGAGTCTTAGCCGACAAGCTTCTTCGAAATCTTCATCGCCATCAAATGCCTTCGGAACAATGACTTCCGCCGGTTTTTTGCTGTCAGGCACCTGTGCGGCAACGTCGCCGGAACTCATTGGTCCTGCCAAAAACACCGTCCCCGCAATCAAGATTTGGGCAAACCAACGACGGCGTTTTTGGCTGAGTCTGTGGCGAATGGAAAGCATCGGATTTGTCGTGGATTGAGTCATTTCGAAACCTGGTCATGCATGGAACATCGATTGCGGGCATTCCCCCGAGCCTTTTTCGAGCCGGAATGCAGATGGGATTCTTCTTCATTGTAGCGTGTAGGCCATTAGGCGAGGGGCAGTTTGAAATCGACCTATAAACTGGGTGGCACGCTCTGAGGTACGAAGGGCGTGGTGAATCGCTAGAGTCATTTGCCTCACTTCCCACGCCCATCGCTAATCGCGCTAATCGCTTTGGGCGTGCCACACGGTGGCCTGTCCTGGTAGTCTTCTGTCTGTCGCTCGCCACGACGAAAGAAAGTTCCGATGGGACGACTATTCTTCGGAAAAGCTGGATGGGACACTTGAGCTAGCATCCGGCCAAGCGGCGACAGGTCGACCTAAAAATTCCAGGAAGGGCTTTATTTTGCGTGCAATCTCCAGCCGTTTCGGCTGGGCTGCGAAATAGGTGTATGCACGCAGCCTCTGCGGATGGGAATCCGGCCCCACAATTTCCGCGGTCACAATTTGCCGCGTATATTCGTTGTTTTCTCGCAACGGGTTGTATCCCTCAATCAGATCCAGTTCCGCAGTGGTTGGGTCCATGTCAGCAGCTTCGAATTCCCAAATTTCACCGAGCAGCCAATGATTGCCAGGTGCGGCCGCAGGATAGGGCCCCAGGTCATACAAGTCCGATTGAATCGCCCCCGCAACGATCCGAAGGGGTTTGCGGGGCCAAAGTTCGCCTCGCAAATACGATTTCTTAAGGGTTCCATAAACAAAAAAAGCCGAGATGTCATTCGCGTTCATCGCTCTTTAAACCTGGTGGGAACTTGAGTCTGGATCGCATCGAGACATAAGGGTTCGAACAATTTGATTGGCGGACCATCCCATTTTGAGCATCTCCAACTTAAGCTTCGTGTCAGTGTGCGACTTTCGGACATGCTGCCAGAATTCATATCCTTTAGGAGTCGCCGCTAACAGAACAATCACTGCAAAAATCAATGCAAAAATGAGATCATGGTTTGAATTAAATGCATTTATCATTGATTTCCTTGCACTAAGGCGAGCGGCAGGCTGAAAACTACCAGTGAGATGCAACCCCTCTCCGGCCTTTCAGGCCGACTCTCCCAGAGGGAGAGTGACTTCACCCTCCCTCCGGGAGGGTCGAGCGAAGCGAGGGGAGGGTATGACTCATTCTGCCGCTCGCCTAAGAACACCGCAAGCAAACTAGAAGTTGTAGTTCGCCCCAATGGAAATGCCATGCAACAACAGACTGTTGTTGTGGTTGATTCGAGTGATCTCATCGCCGCGAGCAAAGTCACGTGGAATTTGACCAACCGCGGTTGCAACGCCACTGACTCCTACAAGTCGGTAGGAAGTGTTTGCGGTCCAACCTCGACTGATGCGGAGGCCTGCGCCCAATGTTCCTTCACCCATCAACGCGACATCGCAAAGCTTCGAGCTGTAATCATATGGACGACCATCGAAAGCTGTGTTCGGTGACATGATCGTTGCCGTTTGGGTGGCAGTTCCTGCAAATGTGGTGGCATTGATATTGTTTCCGTACACACCGAAGTTCGTACCTCCGAACAAGTTGAGGCGTGTCCCGGTGCACCAAGTTGCCAACGAACCAAGTTGGAAACCAACCAAGTCATTCGTTACGTTGTTGCGATAGTAGAAATCATCGGCACCACCATTGAAGACAGCATCGTTTTCGCTGGACGCATACTCAAGGGAATCCCTGAATCGGAACCATCGAACGCCGCCGTACATATTGAGCCGGAGCTTACTGCATTGAGCACCGTACCAGGGAGCACATGGACCGGTCGGTCCGCTGCACGCGACCGGTGCGCCGCAGTTACCAGTACCAGTACCGCAGTTGTTGGCTCCGCCACAAGAATTGCCACCCGTTGCCGGGTACGCCTGTCGAGCACCACCGCCCAATGCAAATGAGAAGAAGTTCAGTTCGGCGCTATGGAATTCTTGATCGCGCAGGATTCGATGCGCGAACGCCCCGTCGTACCAGTCGTAAACAGCCTGGGATGGCATTTCGATACCGTATTGCCATGTGCCCCCGGGGCCTCGCAAATTAAGCGGTAGGTTCGAACGAAGGTTACCATTGATTTGATCGGACGCCAGGATGGTTGCCGATTGAGGATTTGAGAAGATTCCCCAATACGACCCCATGATCGCGTAGCGGCCATCGCAGAAATAGCGTCCGGCATTGAGCTGTACACCGCCCGTTGGTTGCATCCTTGCATCGGAGGTGCTTAGGAAACTCTGAGCATACGGATTTGGTGCTGGCGAAGGGTTTGCACCATCTTCAGTATTGGTCGTCAATCGTACGTGCTGGTCATCCAAGCGATTGAAAATCAATCCGCTTGCGCCAAAGATCCAAGGGCTGGGCGATACGATTGACGGAGCGTAGCTCATCGCAGGTTGGCTGTAGCAGTTTTCGGTGGCGCCATAGCCGTAGCTTGGGGTAGGCGATACCATCGGAGAGCTTCCGACGTTGACTCCGTGAGTTGTGCAATTGCCAGAGTTGCAGGCTGGGCAGGAGGTAGTGCCTGTCTGTGCGGGCGTGGCATAGGGTGTCGAGTACGCTGGCTGGGCGTGTTGTGGACTCGGCAACTGCATTTGTTCGTAGGGTTGCTGGACCTGTGGAGCGTACTGAGGAGCAGATTGGTACTGTGAGTTCAGCACCGAGTTTTCGATGGCCGCCTCAGGAACATGCACATGCCCGTTGGGGATACCGCTTCCAACAACTCCATTTTGGGCATAGGCAGCAAGGCTTGTTTGCCCAGACTGCGGGGCCATGTAGTTCCGAACGGCAGAATTGCTGATCGGTGGAGGTGGCAGTGCCCTTGCGCTAAACGAGCTTGCAGAAAGTCCGCCTGAATCGCCAACTGTATATTGAGCCGACGCGATACTGGGGATTGCGGTTACCCCTAAAGTCATCGCGAGGCCATGAAACCAAGTTTTTCTCACCAGAAAGCTCCTTGCAAAAACGTCCATCCTAGACGTGGCATCCATCGCCACTCGAGGGAGCTCCCCCAAACAGAAAGCTCCGTGCACCGGGGACATTCCCTCCAGGGTTGACCCAATGCACCCAACTTACTTCGGCGGGCAATTAGCCCGTCAAACCCTCTTTCAGGCTTTAGCCAGCGATAATTCGGGGCTTACCTAAAAACAACCGGAATAAATCATCCAACCGGAGGGTGTTCAATCGTGGCCCTCCCCCGGTTTTTCAGGAAAAACGTGAGGAAACGTACAATCGGCATATTCGGAACGCGAATTCAGCTAGTCGCATTGGATCGGATTGTTATGATCGGAGAGTGGATGCGAAAACGGAGTTTCAGCAGACATTCGATTTGGGCGAGCCCGACTCTTATTTTCTCGCCCGCAAGCCCCCAACCCCAGTTTTTAAGTATGCGTTCGCTTCCCATTCTAGCCAATCAAGATGCCTCTACGGAAAGCCGCATTCGGCTTCAAACGGACGCAGGTAATACAAAGGGTTCCTATGCTTTTATCAGCCTTGGCTGCCCTAAGAATTTAGTCGACAGCGAGCAAATGCTAGGGCTCTTGCACAAAGATGGCTACAACCTCGTCCAAAACCCGGAAAACAGCGACTTCGTGGTGATCAACACCTGCGGTTTTATTGATAACGCTCGCAAGGAGTCCTTCGAAGCCATCGATCAGATGTTGGACCTGAAACGCCAAGGCAAAATACGAGGCGTCATCGTTACAGGTTGCCTAGCCGAACGTCAACAAGAACAATTGCTCGAAGCTAGGCCGGAAATCGATGGCCTCGTAGGTGTGTTCGGACGTGACGACATTACGACCATCGTGAATCGGTTCATGGATGGACTCGATGAACAAAGGACCATCTTCCGACCTGCCCCGATCCGAGCACTAGCCGACGATTTCCGCTTGCAACTGACCCCCAAGCACTTCGCATACATGAAGGTCTCTGAAGGCTGCGATAGGCTTTGTACCTTTTGCGCGATTCCAAAAATGCGAGGCAAGCACGCCAGCAAGCCCATCGAAGGGATCATTGACGAAGCTAAAAAGCTTGTCGATAACGGCGTTCGGGAACTCATCCTCGTTGCCCAAGACACTACTTTCTACGGTATCGATCTTTATGGAAAGCCGAGACTTTCCGAGCTATTGGAAAAGCTAGATGCAATTGATGGAGTCGACTGGATTCGGTTGATGTACTTCTATCCGATGTACATTGACGATCAACTCGTACAGACCATCGCCGGGGCCAAGAAAATCCTCCCCTACATCGACATGCCACTGCAACATATTAACGACACAATGCTCAAGCGGATGGCCCGCCGCGTATCCCGTGATAAGACCCATGAACTAGTAACGAAGCTTCGCGATGGTATCCCCAACTTGGTCATGCGCACAACCATGATCACCGGCTTCCCGGGCGAGACCGATGAACAGTTCGACGAATTGGAAGCCTTCGTTTCGGAAATGCGATTCGAGCGGGTTGGTGTGTTTACCTATTCGATCGAACCGGATACCCCCGCAGCCAAACTGCCGGATCACTTGCCGGAACGCATCAAAAAAGAACGTCGAAACCGTTTGATGGCTGTCCAACAGCAGAACGCCTTTGCTTGGTGTGCCGAACGCGTTGGAACGCGCATGGACGTGTTGATCGACAAGGCCGTCGATGAGGCCAACAACGTTTGGCTGGGGCGATCCTACGCCGACGCGCCCGACGTGGACGCTACGGTCTTCGTTACCGGCGAAAAGGACAAACCCATTCGCCCAGGCAACATCGTGGATTGCGAGATTGTGTCTTCGCAGCATTATGATCTTGTGGCTGCAGCGGTTGGGCTCGTTCGATAATGGGATTAACGAGTCCAAGCTCATCGAATATCAATGTCCCGAATGCCCTGTCGGCCGCAAGGCTTGTTTTGGCAATCGTTGTTTGCATCCTAATCGAATGGCGGTTCTTTCTCCCGGCCGTGATTTTTTTTTTGGTGGCTGCAAGCACCGATTGGATTGACGGTTGGTGGGCTCGTCGCTTTCAACAGGTGACGAAACTGGGGCGAATCCTTGACCCATTTGTCGACAAAATCATCATCTCTGGAGCCATGATCGCATTGTGCGCCGTTCCCAGTTCAGCCATCGCTCCCTGGATGGCGACGCTGGTGGTGGGTAGAGAACTGCTGGTCACTAGTCTGCGAGGGATGGTAGAAGGGCAAGGTGGTGACTTTTCCGCAAAGCCAATGGGTAAGTGGAAAATGGTTGCGCAATGCGGGGCAATCGTTTCCGTTTTGATTGAGCTTCAATACGCAGTTGCACCCAATTGGTTGCACTGGACGAGCGTCGGGCTCGTTTGGTCGTCCCTCCTATTGACTGTTTTGTCGGGAATGGAATACGTAATGCTGGTACTGAAGAAACCACAATGACACTGACGCAAATACAATCGTTGGCCCTCGGCGGGATGTGTGCGCTGCTCTTTGCAGTAGTCGGCGGCTCGATAGTCGAATGGTCCAAGTGGATAGCACGCTATCGTAATGGCGTAAAACGCGTTCAGTTGCCTATGGGGCCTCAAGCCACCGTCGGGCTTGTTGACATTTTGGTGACTTTCTTGGTGCTGTTCTCACTTTTTTTCTTTGCAGCCGTTGTTTGGCGGGCTTCTGGATTACCGGTTGGCCCAAGCCTAAAGGGACCCAAGCTTGAGTCCGTCACGGCATTGGACAGCGTAGCTTCAGAGAGCCAGCAGATAGACGATGAGATCATGGCCTCCGAGTTGGCCAGCAACTCAGATAAGAGTAACTCAGAATCGGGCAATGCAAACAAACCTGTCACGGTGAAGCCTGCGGGCATGACGCAAAACCAATTCATCTACAGTGGCGTTGCTGTATCGGCACAGCTTTTATGCGTGATCCTGATGACTCTGTTCATTCGCGGCAGGACTCATTGCACCTTCAAAAAGCTCGGCTGGCGCACCGATCAAGTTGCTGGCGATATTCTTGCGGGCTTTCAGTGCTTCCTCATGATGACGCCCGTCATTCTCGTTCTGAATGGGGTGTTGCAAGGATTAACGAAGGTACCCTACGAGCATCCCGTGCAAGAAATGATCAAGCAGTACCCTTGGTTGCTCGGAATCGCATTTTGGCAAGCGGCGATCGTTGCTCCCATATCGGAAGAGTTTGGATTCCGTGTGTTGCTGATCGGCTGGTTTGAATCGATTCATTTTGGTCGAAACAAGTTGATTGCGTTCCTTTTTGGTTCGTCCTCCGATGGCCAGATGGAGCACCATCAATGCGAAGCCAATTCTTTTTTAGGGGTGGCTGCATCCCAAGACACCTCCAATCCATACAACGCTCCATTGTCCTCCGGAACGGAATTCATTGCAGAAACTTCGTCTGGAGCTTGTGCATCGGAATATCGACCTCCATGGTGGCCAGCATTGCTCAGTGGAGCTTTGTTTGGACTTGCTCACTTTAGCTACGGTGTGAGTTGGGTTGCTTTAATCGTTTTTGGAGTGGTGTTGGGTCGGCTTTATCAAATGCGGCAGAGCATACTGCCTGTGATCTTGGTGCATTTCCTGTTCAATGCCATGAACGTGACAATATTAGGATTGTCGATTCTGTTGCCGAACAATCTGGGGAATTAGTGTTCTTTTTTTCTTGAGAATTATTCATCAATCCTGTCGATTCAAAGTCCCTGACGAAACTGCTGAATGAGACGATAAAATAAGACTCGCCCTCGAAATCCCGCGATGACGATGGTGATGGATTCTGCGAGGTACATGTCAACACGATGGAAGGATTCTGGTCATTGCGTCGATCTTGGCTACGTCCTCATCGGTGCATCTCGCAAGAGAAACTGTCGCTCTACCTCGCGTTCTTCCAGTTCGTTCACAACACTCGAAAACACGGGAAAGCACTCCTCAATTCGCTCGTTGAGCGACTTTTGGCATGACCTCCCCGGAACGCCGGATGAGCCTTCATTACAATGCGGACCCTATAAGGAAACAGACTTGTATGGCACGCTCTGAGGAACGAAGGGCGTGCGAGCCGCCAGGGTCATTTGCCAAGCTTCCCACGTCCGTCGCATTAGCTTTGGGCGTGCCACCCGTGCCACCCCTGTTTTGCTTTTGCAACTGATGGATAATGTCAGACGACCTCGACAAGAAAGTTTTGAAGACTCGCCTGACGGTTGGC
>Ga0209181_10002629_pt1 | contig 29087 bp, 15 predicted proteins | sample MAT05_FD_187208 | JGI IMG/M metagenome (GOLD analysis project Ga0209181, IMG submission 187208) | Freshwater microbial communities from Lake Fryxell liftoff mats and glacier meltwater in Antarctica - MAT-05 (SPAdes) (version 2) | ecosystem: Environmental > Aquatic > Freshwater > Ice > Liftoff...
GGAATAATGCCGCTCTTGCGGGCGTCGGTGATGCTGTTGAGGAAATAAATGTGCTTTCCGGACCGGCGAGCGGATTGATGTCTGGAACGAATGTCCTCAGCGCGGAAGTGCATCAAGTTGCACCAGGTGGCTCGGATATGGTTTTCGGCGCGCGCGTGATGATCAATAACGCGCCGATGGATCTCAGCGGCTGGAAAATGGCGAATTTTTCCACCACGAATAATTCCGGAAATGCGGCCGACATGGCTGATCCTGACGGTGACAAGCTAGTTAACATGGTGGAATACGCGCTCTGCCAGGATCCGAACCAGGTGGGGACAGGATGGGGTGCCTCTACCTTTGAGGGAAGCAACCTCGCTCTCACTTATCGCCGGAGGACTGCTGCGTTAAATGAAGTCTCGTTCACAACGTTGTGGGCCAGCGACATCAACGGGACATGGAGCAACAGCGGGGTGACCGAGCAGATCCTGGGTGATGACGGGACTTCGCAGTGGATTAAGGCGCAAGTGCCGTTGGCCGGAGCTGCAAAAAAGTTTTTTAAGGTGCAAGTAACACGCGCCCTTATGCCGCCGTCGGCACCCACGAATCTGGTGGTGGTTGCGAACTCGTCTTCTCAGATCACGCTGACTTGGAATGACAATTCGAGCAATGAAACCGGCTTTGACATTCAGCGCCGCATTGTAGGCGGCACATTCGTTTCAATCGCCACCGTTCTCGAGAACGTCAGCACCTACCAGGACGCCGGACTCACGGCGAACACCACCTATATTTACCAAGTTCGCTCCAAGAATGCCGCAGGAGATTCTGCATACACTGCGGAGTCACAAGCCACAACGGCCGACACAATCCCGGCTGCACCCACGAATCTGGTGGCCGCTGCGAACTCGTCTTCTCAAATCACGCTAACGTGGAATGACAATTCGAGCAACGAAACCGGCTTTGACATTCAGCGCCGCGTGAGTGGCGGTTCCTTCGCCACCATCGCCACCGTTTCCGCGGGGGTCGGCAGCTATCAGGATACCGGGCTCACGGCGAATACCACCTACATCTACCAGGTTCGCTCCAGGAATGCTGCGGGAAATTCGGCCTTCACGGCAGAATCGCAAGCCACGACCAGTAGCACACCACCCAGTATCCCTGCTGCACCCTCAAACCTGATTGCCGCTGCGAACTCAGCCTCCCAGGTCACGCTGACTTGGAATGATAACTCGAACAACGAAACCGGCTTTGACATTCAGCGCCGCGTGACCGGTGGAAGCTTCGCCATCATTGCCACCGTTGCTGCGGGAGTCAGTAGCTACCAAGACACCGGGCTTACGGCAAATACCACCTACTTCTATCAGGTGCGTTCCAAGAACGCTGCGGGAAATTCGGCCTTCACGACGGAGTCACAAGCCACGACCAGTAACACCTCATCCACCGTCCCAGCTACGCCCACCAATCTGGTAGTCACCGCGAGTTCGGATTCGCAGATGATCCTTAGATGGAATGCCGGTGACGCAAACGCAACCGGCTTTGATATCATGCGCAGCGTCAGTGGCGGCGCGTATTCTTTCCTCGCCTCCGTCGGGAATGTTTTTTCCTATCAAGACACGGGCCTTGCACCCAACACTTCCTATTCCTATCAAGTCCGCGCCAAAAACAGCGTGGGCCAGTCGCCTTACACAACGGCCTCGCCACTGACTCAAACCTGGAGCGGGCCAATGTCGGTAGAAACATTTGAAAGCGGTCTGCCCTCGTATATTACCGCCACCCGCCAGAGCAGTTTGAGCACGAGTGGGCTGCACTATAAGCACGGCACAAATTCACTGCGCTGGGACTGGTTGCAAGGCGAGGAAATGATCATGCGCCACGGAATCGGCGACATCACCCGTATTGGCGGTTACTTGAACAAGGCATCGTTTGCCATGTGGCTTTATTCGGAAACATCGAACACCGGCGCCCTGACTTTTCAGTTCCGCGCAGGAACCACGGTGACGGGTTCCTTCGTTTTTCCCCTTGGCTTCACCGGCTGGCGGCAGGTGCGACTTTGCTATGATGAATTTCCAGGCGGCGCTCCAACTGCCAATGTGGACAATATCCGGGTGGTGCCCTCCAATGGAACGGGCGGCTCTGTATTTTTTGATCCCGTTTTCTTCAACGCGCTCAGCTACGCGGGCTTCCCACTCGACCCCGCAGTGGTGGCCAGCCGGCCAAGCGTCATTCCAAGTTATCAGGAATTTCCAAAGCCCACGAGCCTGTCTCCTGCCGAGCAAGCAGGTCTCGTCGCCCTGGGTGCGCCCGCGCCTCCTGGTTCCGGAAACGGAATCTCGGAATCTGCGGTGACGGCCTTGCTCACCCGATTCAATGAACAGGGCATCGTGAGAGATGCCAATGGCATCAGGGGCCCGGGCTATGAGGGAAGGAAAAACTATCTCGGAGCCTCCGGAGATTTCGGGCAAAACGGCCTTTCCGGCTGGTCGGATGAACTCGGCCCCAATGGCCTGATCCAAACTCCTAGTATAGCGCGGGCTCTGGCGCTGGATATTGGGAATGCGTACCGTGCAAGCAACGATGCCGGACAGCGCACCCGGCTTGCGGAAGCTTTCCTGCTCATTGCCGATCATCTGAGGGACCAAGACCAGTCGCTCGATTCAAACAGCTTTACAGCTATGCGCGATGTGCTTTCCCAAACGGGCAGGCTCGACATTCATGTTGATCCAATTATTCGGGCAATCCGTAGCGGCGGTAATTTTTTCGTGACCCAAAATCTGCCGGTTGCCTCCAACATGGATTTCTATGAAATCGACATCTCCCAGCTGCGTGACGCGTGTTTTCTCCAAGTGGATCCACTGGAGCAGGTGCGCTGGCTCAATTGCTGGAAAGCCAATCTCGAGCGCTCAATGGTCCAGCCCAGCAGCGCCTATAAAATTGATGGCTCCGCCTACCATCACCACGGCCACTACTTTTCCTACGCCCAAGGCTCCTTTTTCAACTTCATTACCATCTGGATTCCACAGATGCGCAACACCCCGTGGAGGATCAGCGAGGAACCCCTCAAAAGGCTGCGCCGCTGCGTGCTCGCCCAGAAATATTACACTAATTTCCGAGACACTCCGCTTTCCCTCCGGGGCCGGAGCCCCTTTGAACTCGGCCGGATCGAAGACTACGGGGTCGGAACCCTCAATACTTTTGCCCGCCAAGGTGAGCTGAATGGATCGGATTCCGTGGACCGCGAAGTGGGCTCGATGTATCTGCGCTTTGCCCCTGGAGCGGCTTCTGATCCAGTTTATGCCAGCCGCAACATCACCCCGGAGCCCGAGCCGAATGGCTCCTTTTCCATGCCCTACGCCGGGCTGCTCACCCATCGCCGCTCCAATTGGATGGTGGGTGTCAAAGGGCAAAGTAAGTATGTCTGGGGCAGTGAACGCGAGTATCAGCGCAACCAGTATGGCCTTTTCATGGGCTGTGGGGCACTTGAGGTTCTTGCGGGCGGTACACCCGTGGACCTTGCCGGTAGCGGCTGCAGGCAAAATGGCTGGGACTGGGGCCGCTTTGAAGGCACCACCGTTCCTCATCTGCCTCTTGCCGGGCTGGATGCCGGGTGGGGCACACTCGACGGCGTAACTCGTTCGCCTGAAACTTTCGTGGGCGGCCTCTCGCACAAGGGTGCCCACGGCACCTTTGGCATGATCCTCAATGAAAAAATCCAGCCAGGAGACAAAATTCTGCGCGGCAAGAAGAGCTGGTTTTTCATGGAAGACAAAGTCCTCTGCCTGGGCTCGGGCATCACCTGCGACATCACCGCCTATCCCACCGAGACCATTCTCTGCCAGAAAGCGCTTCGTGCCAACAGCCAGGAGGCGATCCCCCCAACAATGGTGGACGGAAACAGCCTTTCCACTTTTGAAATCACCCAGCCCTATAGCTCCGCTCAGTCCCATTGGTTCCTCGACGTCCAGCAAACGGGCTTTTACGTGCCAGCAGGGCAGAACCTCGTTATTTCTCGGACGCATCAATACAGCAGAGATATCAACGATGCGAATGCCACGGAAGGCGATTTCCTTGCCTGCTGGCTTAATCACGGCAACGCACCGGTAGGCACCAACTATGAATACATGCTAGCAGTCCGCTCCAACGCCTCGGCCATGGCCGCCATCGCCTCCAACGTGCCCTACCGGGTTCTTCAACGTGACGACAATGCCCATATCGTTTGGGATACGGTCGGCCGTCGCTGGAGCTCCGTGGTATGGACCGCCGGCGCGGTTGCCGCACACGCGGTGGGTGCCGACACCCTCCCGCTCAAATCGGTGGACCGCCCTTGCATGGTCATGGCCGACGCCTCCACAGCGTCGCGCCTGGACATCAGCGTCGCTGACCCCGACATGAACTGGGTGAATGAAGTCAGCCAGCCACGAGCCCTACGGGTTACGGTACGCGGAAACTGGCGTCTCTCGACAGCGACGGGAAGTGTAAGCGCCTGGAAACTGCCGGATGTAGCTGTGAATCAAAATGTCCGTGTCGTGTCCAGCAACGCCACGGAAACCGTTTTGGAAATCACCTGCCAACACGGCGCCAGCTACGATATTAGCCTCATCCCGTAATCACCGGAGCGAAAGCCACGATAAGACCAGGGTCGTATGAACAGTCGGCGCTCGGGTCCTTCCTAATTCCCCTTATTCTACATCATAGGGTAATTGGCATTTTTGTTTAACTGTGTAGATTAGGCGACTTCGGATCACTAAAACTGTTTCAGGGAGCCAAAACACCTCCTCCATTATCCGATGCAAGCGCCCCTTCACGTATGGGTCAATTCGCGGATGCGCGGAAGGAACTAATAAAACCAACCCCAACATGGCCTACCTCCCCCCAAATAACGAATTCTTGCTTGCACGTTTCCGTTCCCGATTCCTCAGGAATGTTACCATTGGAGCGCTCGGAATGCTTCTTGCAATCTCAGCGCAGGCCCAGACCGTTGCTGTTGATTGCGGCGATTATTGGAAGTTTAACATTCCAAATAGCGACCCTGGAACCAACTGGCGGGGTCTATCCTTTGATGACAAGGTTCCCCTCAACGGTGTGAATTGGGGATCAGGTTTTGGGTTGCTCGGATTCGAAACTGCGATCATGCCGCCTCCCGGCCTTCGCACGCCAGTGGGCGTCGCGTCGAGTGCGCCAATGGTTTATCTTTTCCGCAAAACCTTTTCGTATAGTGGCAGCACGAGTGGTGCGACTTTTTCAATCAGTCAGATTGTGGACGATGGCGTGACGTATTATCTCAATGGCACCCTTCTGGGATCGGTTCGCCATTCCCCAGGAGCCTGGAATAATGCCGCTCTTGCGGGCGTCGGTGATGCTGTTGAGGAAATAAATGTGCTTTCCGGACCGGCGAGCGGATTGATGTCTGGAACGAATGTCCTCAGCGCGGAAGTGCATCAAGTTGCACCAGGCGGCTCAGACATGGTTTTTGGCGCGCGCCTGATGATCAATAAGGCACCGCTGGATCTCAGCGGCTGGAGAATGGCGAATTTTTCCACCACGAGTAATTCCGGCAACGCGGCAGACACGACTGATCCTGACGGCGACAAGCTTGTCAACATGGTGGAATACGCGCTCTGCCAGGATCCAAACCGTGTGGAGACAGGATGGGGAGCCTCAAGGGTTGAGGGAACCAACCTGGTTCTCACCTATCGCCGGAGGACCGCTGCTTTGAATGAAGTCAGTTTCGCGACTTTGTGGGCGAGCGACATTAACGGGACATGGAGCAACAGCGGGGTGACCGAGCAGATTCTGGGTGATGACGGGACTTCGCAGTGGATTAAGGCGCAAGTGCCGTTGGCCGGAGCCGCAAAAAAGTTTTTCAAAGTGCAAGTGGCGACCCTCTTGCCGCCGAACGTTCCCACGAATTTGTTGGTCACCCCGAACTCGGGATCTCAGATCACCCTTGCCTGGAATGACAATTCCATCAACACGAACGGTTTCGATATTCTGCGCAGCGTCAATGGCGGCTCGTTCACCCTCTTAGCCTCCGTTCTCGGGAAAGTTTACACGTACTACGATACCGGACTCGCGACGAATACCACCTACTCCTATAAGGTTCGCTCCAAGAATGGCGCGGGACAGTCTGCTTACACTGCGGCAACACCAGCCACCCAGACATGGAGCGAGCCGTTTTCAATGGAGTCGTTCGAGAATGGCTTGCCGTCTTATTGCACGGCGACCCGCCCGGTCAGCTTGAGCGTGAGTCCCTGGCACAACAAGGAAGGCATCAGTTCGCTGCGTTGGGAGTGGGCGCAGGGAGAAAATTTGGTCATGCACCATGGCATCGGCAATGTCTCGCGCACTGGCGGGTTCCTGAATAGGGCCTCGTTCGCCGTGTGGCTTTATGCAGAGAATCCGATGCCGGGCTCGCTAGTCTTTGAGTTCCGCGAGGGAACGAATGTCACCGGATCGTTCTCCTTTCCGCTTGGATTCACGGGTTGGCGGCAGGCGCGCATTTTCTATGACAGGTTCCCCAGCGGCGCGCCGACCGGGAATGTGGACAATATCCGGGTGGTATCGCCACCCGGTGTAGCGAATGGCACCGTGTATTTTGATTCCGTCTGGTTCAACGCGCTGACCTACCCTTCCGCCGGGATCGACCCTGTGGCGGTCGCCAGCCAAGAGAAACTGATTCCGGACTATCAGCTATTTCCGAAGCCCTCGACCGTGACACCAGCCGAGTTAGCGGGCATCAACGCGCTGGCGCCTCCAGTCACCGGCGGTGGAGGGGTCGCGGAGACACAAGTGAACAGCTTGATCAACAGCGTCAACGCGCTGGGTATTGTGAGAGATGCGCACGGCGTGCGTGGTCCCGCCTTGGACGCAAAAAACTACTACTGTCAGGCGTCAGGCGACTTTGGGTATGGCTATGTTCGCTACTGGCCGGACGAGCGCGGCCCCAACGGGCCAGTCATACAAAGTCCAGATCCAATGAAAAACCTGGCCGCGCAGGTTGGGAAGGCACACCTTGATAGCAACGATGCGGGGCAACAGAGTCGGCTGGCGTCAGCCTTCTTTCTCATTGCCGATCACCTCCTCGATCAAGGGGAGACGCTCAACGCGGATAGCTTCAAGTCGATGCGCGTGTTACTGGCACAGACGGGGCGATTCGATGCGCATCTTGACCCCATTGTCCGGGCTATAGGGGGCGCAAAGGATTTTTTTGTTCCTGAGGATGTTCCTGTTATCTCCCACATGGATTTCTATTCGACCTACATTCTTTACCTGCGCGACGTATGCTTCCTGCAGGTTGATCCAGCTGAGCAGGTGCGGTGGCTAAATTGCTGGAAAGCGAATTTGGAGCGATCGATCTTGCAGCCGACGGGCGCCTTCAAAATCGACGGGTCTGCCTACCACCACAGCGGTCACTACCATTCTTATGCCCAAGGTGCTTACTCAAACTTTACGAGATATGTCCTCCAAACGATGCGCGCTACCCCATGGCGTCTTAGCCCTGCAGTGCACGAACGGGTCCGCCGCTCGATGCTTGCCCAGCGGCTTTACGCCAATCGTTTTGATATCCCACTCTCGCTCCGGGGACGCAGTCCCTTCACCACGGGCTACGGTCTTATTCTTCCTTACGGGGTGACGGCCTTGGAATCCCTGGCGCTCCTAGGATCGCCTGACGCAACGGAGGCGGTGGATCGGGAAGTGGCCGCAGCGTATCTCCGCCTGAACCCCGCAGCGGCTGGCAACGCACCCTATCTCAGCTTGGGCATCACCCCAGAGCCGGAGCCGAATGGGACTTTTGTGATGCCTTATGCCGGCCTGCTCACGCATCGACGCGCCGACTGGATGGTCAGCGTCAAGGGGCAGAGCAAATATGTCTGGGGAAGCGAGCGACAGGATCGCCGCAATGCTTATGGACTATTTATGGGCTTGGGTGCCTTGGAGATTTTTGCCGGCGGAACGCCCGTCAGTGCCTTGGGCAGCGGATGCAATGGGGCAGGTTGGGACTGGGGCCGATTTGAGGGCACCACGGTCCCTCATTTGCCGCTCCAACAGTTGGATCAGGGCTGGACCCGTATCTCCGGGGTGACCAAGGCACCCGAAGCCTTCATGGGCGGGCTCTCCCACAAAGGCAGCCAGGGCACCTTTGGCATGATTATGAACGAAACGATCATGCCGGCGGGGAAAATTCTCCTGGGAAAAAAGAGTTGGTTCTTCATGGAGGACCGGATCCTCTGCCTAGGATCGGGAATCACCTGCGACGAAGCGCAGTATCCTACCGAGACCATTCTCTGCCAAAAGGCCCTTCGAACCGGCGGCCAAGGCCCAATCCCTTCCACCACCATTGATGGTGCGAGCATCACCGCATTTCCGGTCACGCAAGCGCTCAATAATACACAGCCCCACTGGTTCATGGATGTCCAGCAAACCGGCTATTATGTGCCTTCGGGACAAAACGTCACCGTCGCGCGCCAAGCTCAATCTAGCCGGGACGTTGATGACTTGGTTGTAACAAACGGGGATTTCCTGACTGCATGGATTAACCACGGCATGGCCCCGACCGGTGCCAGCTACGAATATATGCTGATGGTTCGCGCTACCTCGCAGGCGATGACCAGCGTAGTGGCCAATCCGCCATACCGGGTCCTCCAACGCGACGATGCCGCGCATATCGTCTGGGACACCCAAGCTAACCGGTGGAGCTGCGTCCTCTTTGCAGCGCAGGCGGTTGCCACCCACGCAGTCGGTGCCCAAACGCTCCCGCTCAAAACAGTAGACCGGGCCTGTATGGTCATGGCCGACTCCGTGCAAGCGGGACGCCTGGACCTTAGCGTGACTGACCCCGACTTGAATCTCGTCAGCGGCGTGAGCCAGCCACGGCCCCTGCGGATTACAGTGCGCGGAGCTTGGCGTCTATCCACAGCGACTGGAAGTGTCTGTGCCTGGAAGCTACCGGATGTAAACCAGAAGGTCCGAGTCATATCCAGCAACGCCACAGAAACCGTTCTGGAAATCGACTGCCAGCATGGCGCCAGCTACGATATTAGCCTTATCCCGTAATCAACTGGAGCGGTTTTTTTAGCCCCCCGTAGGCAGACACGCTGATTTTTCGCCCGACAAACATCCTCCATTAATTAAGAATTAAATTATTATTCGTATAAATTAATTGATTAATCTTAGAGGCATGTAAGATTCCGGTTCCATTTTATCCAGCATCCGCGAAATAAAACGGACTTCATCCCCCCACCCATTTGAAAATCCCGGCGAATCTAAATCGCTGGCGATGAACACCCAACTGGCAACAAATCATGGAGATACCAAACAACCACACGTCATTAAGGGCGCTTTTTAACTTCCGTGAACAGGAACTCAAAAAGGAACTCTCCACATTTGAGCGAGAATTTCTGCGACACATCAATGTGGACGCTCTCGCAGAGAAAATGGGGAAAAAATACGCCGTCGCGGAAATTCAAGCGACTGGAAAATGCGAAGTCAGCACCAACGAAAAGTTTGGCTTTTGTGAACATGGGAGAAATTCGGACGATCACACTTTTATTGCCATCACCGTACGCGCGCCCGTTGTGCATGATAAACAAATCCCGCAAATCATTGAGCTGACAAAAGCCCGGGTTCATTCCCCTGCTAAAATCATCCGCTACTCGGAAGGGTTCATCACCATGGAGGCCGCCGTTCCGAAAGATGAAGTGAAAGTGATCGTGCAACACCTCGAGGCCGATATCGAAAAACGCAATCGTGTCATTCGTGAAGAAAACATCAACTTCCAGCGCCGCGCGGCCGCAGTGATCATGGAGGCGTGGACCCACTATTTCACCCGCACGGTCACACTGGACACTTACGCAACCGCCCCGAAAGCAACATCGGCATCAAGTCTTCCCGTAACACGCATCAATGGCATCCCCCTGCCATCCAACCCGCAGAAGCAGAGACATTTCCGGAAGCCCATCGGGATCGATCTCGGCACTACTTATTGTGCAATTGCCCACATCGATACTTACGGACGTCCGCAGATCATCTCCAATATTGAAAAGGAACGTATCACTCCGTCCGTGATTTTGTTTGAAGGCCAGAATGTCACCGTCGGCACGATTGCAAAGCAAAGCGCGGTGGCCGAGCCAGACAAAGTCGTGGATTTTGTGAAGCGCGAGATGGGCAAGAGCAAGGAGGAGTTTAGCCGTGAGTTTGATGGGAAAATCTATTCCGCTGAGGAGCTGTCCGCGCTCATTCTTCGCAAGCTGAAGAAAGACGCCGAGGCTTATCTCGGCGAACAGGTCACCGATGCAGTGATCACTGTCCCTGCTTATTTCAATGACGCGGAACGCACCGCGACGTTGCACGCCGGTCAGCTCGCCGGAATGAATATTTTACAAATCATCAACGAGCCCACCGCCGCTGCGCTCAGTTACGGACTCGACAAACTGAACAAAGACCAGACGGTTTTCGTGTTCGATCTCGGGGGCGGAACGTTCGACGTGACGATCATGCGCATTGAAGACGGTCACATTAAAATGCTCGCCAGCAACGGAGATCACCGTCTTGGAGGCAAGGATTGGGACGACGTTATTGTCAGAATAGTGGCCGACGAATTTGAAAGGCAGCACGGCGAGAACCCGCTCCTTGATCTGCATAATTACCAGGATTTATACAGCCGTGCGCTGAGCGCGAAAATCCAGCTTTCGTCCCGCACCCGCACGACCATCGTTCACAGCTTCAACGGAAAGAGCGTGAAGATCGACCTCAGTCGTGAGGAATACGAAGAGCGCTGCCGCCCCCTCCTTGAGCGCTGCAAAGCCACCTGCGAAATCGTCATCCAGGAGGCCGCCATGCAATGGACTCAGATCGATCGCGTCCTGCTCACCGGCGGTATGTCCCGTATGCCGAGCGTGCGTGAAATGGTCTGCTCACTCACACGTCGCGAAGTAGCGCCAAATGTCAGCCCCGATGAAGCGGTCGCCGTCGGCGCAGCCATCCAAGCAATGCTCAGCATGCTTTACAGCGAAGACGAAATCGGCCAGCGGGAAATCCCCCAGCAAGTGCGAAGCGCCTTTTCATCCGAGAACGGCTCGCTCATTAAGGTCACCAATATCACCACCCACTCACTCGGTGTCGTGCTGTGGGATCAGGAAAAAAATGAAGAGTATGTGCATCCGATGATTCCGAAAATGACGGCAATCCCATCGGGCATAAGAAACAGCTTTACCAGTCTGAACGCTGGATTCAAAAACGGCGTGGTGCGGGTAGTGGAAGGTGAAAGCACTGTCCCGACGGAATGCACGCCGCTGGGCTCGTGTGAGATGGATTTCCCAGAAATCCCACATGATGCGCCGGTTGAGATCACCTATCACTACAACGAAAACCAAGTTCTCGAAGTCACCGTGGAAGCAGACGGACACACCAGCCACGCCACCATTTCCCGAAACACCGGCGTCGCAACCCACGAAATCGAACTAGCAACAAAGGAACTGGAAAAGCTGGAGCTCTCTTAAGCGGGGACAAAGGAACAAGAAAAAGGGCGTGGCGCATCGCCCCATGAAAGGCTTTTTCACTGCGCCAAGCGCCATAACCTTTTACCTTCATCATTTTTCCTTCTTCCTTGCTGCAAATTCCCCTGGTAGCTGGCCGGATTCCTGCGGTCAAAGGCCATATGAAACCGCTTCAAATGTTCCTCAACGGCGCGTGGGTAGATGCGATAGAAGGTGCCACGCGTGATATCCTCAATCCGGCAACCAATGAAAAGCTCGCGACCGTCACTGACGGCTCGCCAAAGGATGTGGAAAAGGCGACGGCCCATGCACGGGCCGCTTTCGATTCCGGGGCATGGCCTAAAATGCGGGCTCAGGAGCGGGCTGCATATCTCAACAAACTCGCCGATCTCATTGATAAAAACGCGGACGATCTTGCAGCCACCGAAACCCAGGACAACGGCAAGCCGCTTCGCGAGGCAAAGTATGATGTCGCCGATGCCGCCAATTGCTTCCGCTACTATGCAGGACTGATCAGTAAACCGCTGGGGCAGACATTTGAAACGCCTGATCCCGGCATGATGACGATGGTGGTGCGCGAGCCGGTTGGTGTGTGCGGACAAATCATCCCCTGGAATTATCCCCTGCTGATGGCGTCGTGGAAACTCGCACCTGGTCTTGCCGCCGGTAATTGTTGCATCCTTAAAGTCGCCGAAGCCACGCCTCTCACCGCGATCAAACTCTTTGGCCTCATCGCTGAGGCAGGTTTTCCCCCTGGATGCGCCCAGCTCATCATGGGGCCAGGTGGAACGGTTGGCCATGCGCTCGCCGCTTCACCGCTGGTGGACAAGATCGCGTTCACTGGGGGGACGGTCACCGGGCGTAAAATTGTGGAAGCCGCTCTGGGTAATTTGAAAAAAGTCACTCTCGAACTGGGCGGAAAATCCCCCTGCATAGTTTTTGCTGACGCTGATTTCGAGGTCGCCCTGGAATTCTCCATGATGGCGATTTTTGCAGGTCAGGGCGAGGTGTGCAGCGCAGGCTCCCGTCTCTTACTGGAAAAGAAAATTGCGGATCGTTTCATATCACGGCTCGTCGAGTGCACCCAAAAGATTGTTGTTGGCAACGGAATGGATGATGTGGAAATGGGGCCGATGATTACCACCGCCCATATGGAGCGCGTGCTTGGTTATATTGAGGCAGGCAAGGCGGAGGGCGCGAAACTTCTCTGCGGTGGACATCGCATCACCGACAAGGCACTCGCAGTAGGCAATTTTGTCGCGCCTACCATCTTCGGCGACACCACCCCAAACATGCGGATCGTGCGAGAGGAAATATTTGGTCCGGTGCTAAGCATCCAGCTCTTCGACGGCGAGGAAGAAGCCATTCAGCTCGCAAACGACACGCCTTATGGACTTGCAGCTGGCGTCTTCACCGGGGATGGAGCGAAAGGACTCAGGGTGTTGCGCAGCCTCCGCGCAGGCATCACTTGGCTGAACACCTATCATCCAACATTTAACGAAGCTCCATGGGGAGGTTACAAGCAGAGCGGCTGGGGACGCGAACTCGGCACATGGGGGCTCGACGAATATTTGGAAACCAAGCAGATCAATATCAACCTAGCTCCGGCGAAACCGGGCTGGTTCCGGGGAACGGTGTGATGGAGAAGGAAAAAGGAGGAAGGATTAAGGAAAAAGGGCGTGGCGCTCCGCGCAAGGTGTAAAATCATAAGCCCACGCCGACATCGTTCCCATCAATTGCAGCGCCCTTCTTCATTACTCCTTCTTCATTACTCCTTCTTCATTACTCCTTCTTCATTACTCCTTAGCGTCGCTTTCGATTATTTCTTTCAGCTTTTAAATTCAGCGGGTAGAAGCTCATCACGATGAAGAATCCGTTCCCCTTTCTCAGAATCACCGGCATGCTTGAGGGTCTCTCCTGGGTCGCTCTACTCGGCGTCGGAATGCCACTCAAGTATGTTTACGACACCCCTAAAGCCGTCTCCATAACCGGGATGATTCACGGCATTCTCTTTACCCTCTTTTGCTTTCTGCTTCTCCAGACCATGATTGCCGCAAAATGGAATCGCTCGCGGACCGGACTTTTATTCATCGCCGCCCTTCTGCCTTTCGGCCCCTTCATCATCGATAAACAGGTGAAGGAATACGAACAGGAGTTCTTAAAGGCTAAAGGAAACAAATAACCAGTGTCGATGCGCACATTCGATTTCGTCATCATTGGCAGCGGCATCGCCGGACTCAGCCTTGCGCTCCAGGCCGCCCGGACAGGAAGCGTCGCGATTATTACCAAGAAGGCTAAAGCGGAAACCAACACCGCCTGGGCGCAGGGCGGCATCGCCTCGGTTACCGACCAAACCGACAGCTTCGAACTGCACGTGCGTGACACACTCGACGCCGGTGCCGGATTGTGTGACGAGCGCGTAGTTCGCAGCATCGTGGCAGACGGCCCTGCACGCATCCGAGAGCTAATGGATGTCGGCGTCAATTTTGACGAGACTAAGAACGGCCAGCCGGATCTCACACGCGAAGGGGGGCACAGTGCACGGCGGATCTTGCATGCACGCGACGCGACCGGCCGTGAAATCGAACGGGCTCTGCTCGATGCAATCAGCAGCAATCCCAAAATCACCCTTCTCGAGAACCACATGGCGGTGGATTTGATCACTCTTCGCAAGCTCGGTCTCAACACTACTGAAGATCGCTGCGTGGGGGTTTACGTATTGAACGAAGCCAGCGGCGAAGTGCTTACGGTGCGGAGCGAACGGATCATTCTGGCGACAGGAGGCTGCGGAAAAGTGTATCTCTACACCACCAATCCGAGCATTGCGACGGGCGACGGTGTGGCGATGGCGTGGCGCGCGGGCGCGAAAATCTCGAACATGGAGTTCATCCAGTTTCACCCCACCTGTCTTTACCACCCGGAGGCGCGCAGTTTCCTCATCAGTGAAGCCGTACGGGGCGAAGGCGGCAGACTCATTTTACAAGACGGCAGTGAATTCATGCAGCGCTACGATGAACGTGGAGCGCTGGCTCCCCGAGACATTGTCGCCCGTGCGATAGACGCCGAGATGAAGAAAATCGGTGCCGCATGTGTCTATGTGGATATCACGCACAAGCCCGCCGATTTCATCCGCAGCCATTTCCCGAATATTCACGACCAGTGCCTGAAGCTTGGAATTGATATTACCAAAAAGCCGATCCCGGTAGTGCCCGCCGCGCATTATCAATGCGGTGGCGTAGCCACCGACGACTCGGGAGCAACCTCCCTTGCCGGTTTATTCGCCATTGGTGAAGTCGCTTGCACGGGATTTCATGGCGCAAACCGTCTCGCGAGCAACTCACTGCTGGAAGCCGTCGTCGTCGCCCATCGCGCCGCCAACAAACTCATGACCTGGGTGCCTCCCACTGAACCGACTCTTACCGACCTGCCCCGCTGGCAAAGCGGAGAGGCGCACGATGTGGACGAAGTCGTGGTGATTAATCATAACTGGGAGGAAATCCGACGGCTGATGTGGGATTACGTTGGGATCGTGCGCACCGACAAACGTCTTGCGCGTGCCGCCACGCGGCTGCGCAACCTGCTCGATGAGATTCAGCAGTTTTACTGGGACTTTAAAATCACCGCCGATCTTCTTGAGCTACGCAACCTCGCCACCGTCGCAAGCCTCATCGTGGACAGCGCGCTTCTCCGTAAGGAAAGCCGCGGCCTGCACTACACGCTCGATTATCTCCAGAGTGATTCCCGCTATCTCCGCCCGACTACCCTGGTGAAAGAATAGAATGAAAACCTTCCTTCAGATTTCGCTTTTGATGATTATTCATCATGCGTCAGCTGCAGAGAAAGCTCCGCAGCCAAGTCCATCTGCACTGCGTGAGGCTGCAATCAAACTCAGACCGTTGATGCAGAAGTAGTCAGATCCTATTCAAGGTGACTGGCTGATATCCCATAAAGTAGCCGGGCAAAACTTTGATCAGTATGTTCTGTCTGATCCAAACCGCCCCAACCTCCAGCGCAACAAACTCTATATTCAGCCTGTCGGCGAGTTTACCCGTGCTCAAAACACCCTGATTCGCAGCACGTAGGACCTCCCAGTGCAAACACTCCCGCCACTGGGCATTCCAAAATTCCTGCTTCTGCACTAAGAACACTTCCCTCCCTTGGAAATCCTCAAATTCTCACCAGTGATGTTTTGGATCAAATACTGATTCCACAACGTCCAAATGACGCAGTCGCTGTGCTCGCCCTGACTGCCACCGAATTATGGCCCGGAGAAGGATGGAACTTTGTTTTCGGTCAGGCATCGCTGGATCAGCGCGTTGGAGTATGGTCGCTGGCACGCTTTGGTAATCCTAACGAAGAATGGCCCGTCGTCTTGCGCCGCACTCTACAAATTGCAATCCATGAAACCGGCCATATGCTCGGCATCGAACATTGCACCGCCTTTGAATGTGGAATGAATGGAGTAAACAGTCTTGGCGAAAGCGACCGAGCGCCTCTTCCATTTTGCAGCGATTGTGATTTGAAGCTGTGGTGGGCATGTGGAATGGACCCGCTTCCCCGCGCAGAAAAACTACTCAGTTTTGTAGAAAAAAACAAACTGCCTCGGGAGACCGAAGAGTTTCGATCACGACTCAAGCTGCTTCAGAGCGAATAGGAATCTCACTCAGAGCCGACATTGAAGGTATTGGAGCGTGAAAAATACGCTACAAAAGCGTATCAAGTTTCTGTGGATCCCTCGGCTCCAGCTTTCCTTTTGCCTTCGATCCAATTCCTTCTTCCTTTATCCCTCATCCTTTTTACTTTCCCCTACGTATCCCATTTTGAAAAAAGACGTTACATCACAGCACCCCAGCGAAGTTCGTCGCAAAAAGCGGTGGTTCATTTCCTTCCTTACTCTCGTCGCGCTGAGTGTTGTCTTCTATTTCACGGCACGACCGATCTACCGCAAAGCGAAGGTCTGGCGCGTCCAGCAGCTTTCAACACAAGCTGAAGCGCTGATGTCTAAAGCACAATGGCAGGAAGCCGCGCTGAAAGCCCATTCAGCCTACCAACTCAAGACCGACGAAGAAGCCGCCATCCGAGTAGTCGCCCGGCTTCAGAGCAAGACAGGAAAACCAGCCATGGCGGTGTCATTCTGGAGACAGTTGAAAGCGATTGATGCAAACACACAGGCGGACGACATCCATTACACCGAGGACCTGCTCAAGACCGGATTGATGACCGATGCACAACAACAGATCAGCGAGATCTTCGCTGAGTATCCCGAGACACCGGAAAATCTACGACTTGCCGCTCGCGTCTATCTCAGCCTCGGACAACTCCCTCTGAGTATCTCCTACGCGGAAAAAGCTTACGAAATGGACGCCAAAAATGAGGAGGGACGCCTGCTGCTTGCTCTTTTGCAACTGGTTTCACGCGATGAGGATTTATCCGAAAACGGAAAGCAAACGCTTCTGAACATTGGAAAAAATACCGATAAAACCGGACTGGATGCACTCACCGCGCTTTCGATGCGAATGGATTTATCTCCGGAGGAAATGCGAAAAGTCATCGCTGGACTGGAAGCGCATCCGGATGTCTCCGAAGCTCATCGTCTTACGATTCTGAGCTTGAAGCTCCAGATCAAGCCGGACGAACGCATCGTTTTGCTAGAAGAAGCCACCAGCACGCGAATAAGTGCAGACCCAATGATCAAAAAGGCGTTTGCCGTGTGGCTGAACGGTCAGCGCGAATACGAGCGGACACTCGCATTTCTGCCGCTCAGTGAAGCCGTCACCCGACAGGATCTGCTGCTCTCCCATCTCGACGCACTCTCGGCACTCAAACGCTGGAACGACGTCCAACAAATTCTGGAGGGAAAAAGCATTCCCCTGGAAGAAACCCACAAACAGCTTTTTCTGGCGCGCAGCCTCATGGAGCAAGACGATCTCAGCAAAGCCAACATTCACTGGGGACACGCCCATGCAGCCGCCGCGCCTTCCATGGAGCAGACGCTTTATCTGGCTACTTACGCCATGAAGATCGGCCAGACCGAACAGGCCGAGCGCGCCTACCGCAAACTGGCTTCCAACTCCAAAACAGCACGTCCCGCTTACAAGATGCTTTTGGAATTCGCCCGCAAACGAGGAGACACCGCCGGCTTATATAAAATCCTACTGGAGATGCACGAGCGCTGGCCCAGAGATCCGGCGATTTCCAACGATTACGCCTATTTCAGCCTGCTCCTGGACAAGAACATCAATACCTCCTTCGAGATTGCAAAAACACTGGTTGAAGATGCTCCCGACAGCCTCCCTCATCGCACCACCCTGGCTCTCGCTTACTTGAAAAAGAATGCCTTCGCCTCTGCACTCAAGGTTTACGATAATCTGAATATTCCATGGGCAAAAATGGGGACCAGTCACTACGCCATCTACGCGGCGGTGCTTGCCCGCAATTTGAAGGAAAACGAGGCGCTGAAAATCATGGCGAACATCAATCTCAATAGTCTGCGCCCCGAGGAACGGGCGCTTCTTCCAAAGCCATGACCCCGGATCCTGCGCATAACAGCAAACCCCCAAATCCGCTGCCTGCGCTGCTCTGCATCTGCATCGCCATCTGGCTTCCCACCATAAACCATCTCCGCTTCGAGTGGTCTATTAACGCCCAATACGGCTTCGGCTGGTTCGTTCCTTTTCTAACACTCTATCTCTTCTCCGAACGCTGGAAAAGCCGCCCGAAACCCGCGGCCGCACGCACCTCCGTGTCACTCATTGCCGTAGCTGCAATTGCAGCCCTGGCCTTTCTTCCCATTCGTGTCATCCAGGAAGCAAACCCCGACTGGCGTCTCGTAAGTTGGATCATGGCGCTCAGCTCGCTCGTTTTCACGTCCTGCGCGATTTTTTATACCGGAGGTCGCCCATGGCTGCGGCACTTCGCATTTCCGATCTGCTTTATGCTCATCGCAGTGCCCTGGCCCATCCCGATCGAACAAAACATCGTCCAGAAACTTATGAACGCAGTCACAGAAGTGACCGTCGAGGCGCTGGGCTGGAGCGCAATCCCCGCTGTTCAGCAAGGCAACACGATCAGTATTACCAATGGCGTCGTGGGCGTAGAGGAAGCGTGCAGTGGCGTTCGCTCGTTGCAGACATCCCTCATGGTCTCGCTGTTTCTCGGCGAACTCCTCCGCTTTGGCTGGCTCCGCCGTTTGATCCTCGTCGTCTGCGCGGTCATTGTTGCCTTCCTTCTCAATATCGGACGCTCTTTCACGCTCGTAATCCTTTGTGAAAAACTAGGAGAAGGCGGGGTCGCAAAATGGCACGATCTCGTCGGCTATATCGTGCTGGCTCTCACGCTCGGAGCGCTGATGTTGGTGACCTATCTCTTTCGCAAAAAGAACACCTCCCCTGCCCCCACTCCGACAGCGCTTCAAAATCCCAAGATACCTTCCTGGCGTATCGCCATCGGTCTCATCTGCTGGCTGCTGACAATCGAGGCGGCCACCGAGGTCTGGTACCGCGCTCACGAGGCCAGGAGCAAACCCGCCGCGTTCTGGTCCATCGATTGGCCGGAAAAACAGCAGGGCTTCCGCGAAATCAAACTCCCCGATGTCACGCGCGCGATGCTCCTTTATAATGAAGCGCGCTCAGTCAGCTGGGTGGAACCCGATGAAACCGAATGGTCCATGGTGTTGATCCGCTGGCTTCCCGGTCGTGTCTCCGCACAACTCGCACGCTCGCACGGACCCGAGCTTTGTCTTTCCGCCGCAGGCGCAACGATGGTCTCCGATCTCGGCTGGCGCCCCATGCAAATCCGCGACATCCACCTCCCCATCCGCGCTTATGTTTTCAGCGCAAACAACAAGCCGCTCTATGTCTTTTACTGCATCTGGGAGGCTGTCGATTCCGGTGACGTACCGGACAAAGTGCGCGAATCGCTCACTCATCAACGCCGGATCAATGCCGTCATGCATGGACGTCGCAACACCGGTCAGCAAATGCTCGAGATCGGAGTCAGTAATGTCAGCGACGCTCAGGAAGCCGAGGCCGCCGTCCGCCGCATGCTGGAAAAAGTCATCCACTGAGGCGGAACGATGCAAAATGGTTGTCCACGGAAGACAGGAAGATAAACTCTGGATGAGTAGCCGAGTTTTAAGAAGCGGCAGATGATGCCGACGCACTGCATTTACTTAAAACTTAATACCTAAAACTTGGCTACTATATCCCCACATCAATGAAGCTTGAAGACATCGGATGGAATGAGGCTTTTGAAACGGAGTTCGCTCCTTTTCTCAAGAATGGCTGGCAGCCTGCCCGTTTGATTCGGGACAATAAGATCACCTACGGCGCCCTACTCGGAGACGGTGAGCAGCTTGAGGTCGTGATGAGCGGCAAGGTGTATCACGATGCCGAGACAGATGCGGATCTTCCCGCAGTCGGTGACTGGGTAGCCTTGGATGTTGGAGGTGATGACGGCGAGAATGTCATTCGTGCCCGACTCACCCGGCAAACCTGCCTCTCCCGCAAAATGCCCGGACGCAGCACCGAGGAGCAAGTCATCGCCGCCAATGTAAATATCGTGGTCGTGGTAACCGATCCCGGTGGGGATTTTAACCTCCGTCGCATGGAACGCTTTTTCGCCATCATCGGTCGCAGCGGTTCCAAAGCCGTCGTTCTGGTCAATAAATCCGATCTATTCACCGCGACACAAAACAAAGAAGCATGCGAGGCGATCCGCGCACTTAATCCAGATGCTGATGTGCACAGCACCAGCGCAGAAAAAGGAAAAAGTCTGAAGGTGCTGAAGCAATACCTCAAGCCGGGCGTCTCGATTGCGCTACTGGGTTCGAGCGGGGTCGGTAAATCCTCGGTGATCAATCACCTTTTCGGCGACGATTACCAGTGGACGAATGAAGTCAATGAAGTGACTGGCAAAGGACGCCATACGACCACCGCCCGCGAGCTCATGATTTTGCCGGAAGGCGGCATCCTCATCGACAATCCTGGCATCCGCGAAGTCCACATGTGGTCCGATGAAACGACGCTGCGGGAGCGCTTCGCGGACCTCGAGGAACTAGCCGCTTCCTGCAAGTTTCACGACTGCAAACACGGCACCGACAAGGGCTGCGCGCTGCGGGCAGCCATCGCAGCGGAAACGCTGGAGGTCTCCCGGCTCGAAGCGTTTTTCAAGCTCGACGAGGAAATTGAAAAGCTGCGTAAAAGTCGCAGAAAGCGTCAGATGACCATCGAGCGTCGTTCCAAGCGTGAGCAGCACAACAAAGCGCACCGCTCCCAGCAACGCACCGACCCCGATCACGAACAGGAACCGCACTGGCGCCGCCGCCGCTGAGCGAAGCGCCCAGCAAGCGTGAAATTCACCTACCACACAGCCGCAAGCTGGAAGCTCGCGCCACATTGAGATAATTACACACCAAGCCCCGATGCCCGATACAGCTCGGCATAGCGTCCGTTGCGGGCGACCAGCTCAGGGCCGGTTCCCTCTTCCAGCAGAGTCGCGTTTCCAAGGACCACAATTTTGTCCATGCGATGAATCGTACCGATACGGTGAGTAATGATCAGGGTCGTGCGCCCGCGCATCAATTCCTCCAGTGTCTCCATGATCGCGCTTTCCGTCGTGGAATCGAGCGCGCTGGTGGGTTCATCAAGAATCAGGATGGGCGCGTCCTTTAAAAACGCGCGAGCAATGCCGATACGCTGACGTTGTCCTACACTCAGATGTCCTCCGCGTTCGCCCACCTGCGAACGATATCCCTGCGGCATGGCTATGATGAATTCATGCGCCTGTGCGCGCTTCGCCGCTTCGATGATTTCCTCTTCGGTCGCGTCGGGACGCCCATAGGCGATGTTCTCCCGCACCGTCGTGGAGAAAAGCAGCGTGTCCTGCAAAACGATGCTGATGTGCTTGCGTAGCGATTTTTTGGTAAACGCGCCGAGCTCGAAACCATCGAGGTTGATTTTGCCTTCGGTCGGCTCGTAAAACCTCGGTACCAAGGAAAGCAGCGTGCTCTTGCCCGCGCCGGTTCCGCCTACAAATGCAACCGTCTGACCCGGCTCAATTTTCAAACTGACGTTCCTCAATATAGGCTGCTCCAGGGTGTAGCCAAACCCGACATTCTCAAAAACCAGCATGCCTTGTGTGTTCTCCAATTCACGGGCATCCGGGCGATCCGCTTCGTTCTCCCGGTCCAACACCTCAAAGCACCGGGTCGCTCCAGCCGCCGCCCCTTGAAGGCCCCAAGCCACATGCGTGAGCGCCTCCAGCGGCTGATAAAGCATGAGCAGCAGCGTGGAGAGATACCAGATCTGACCGACGGTGAGCTGACCGGCGATCACATGCTGTGCACCGATATAAAACATCGCGGCGGAACTTCCGGCGATCAGCGTCCCCACAATCAGCGAGCTCCTCATCGAAGTCGCATTCAGCTTCATACTCGCCTCCAGACTCTGCCTGGCGCTTTGCTGAAACTGAGCCACTTCATGTTCTTCGCGACCAAACGCCTGCACCATCTTGATCGAGCTCAACCCCTCTTGCGCCACTGTCAACACCGCGCTCTCTCGCTCAGCGATCACCGTGCTCTCGTCACGAATGCGCTTTGCGTACCAGTAAATCGCCAGCGTGATGCACGGCACCACCAGCAGCGACAACAGCGCGATCTGCCAGTCAAACCACCACATCGCCGCAAAGGTTGTCGCGAGCGAAAAGACACTTTGAAAAACAAAAAAGCCCTTGCTGTAAAACGTCTGAATGCTTTGCGAATCATACGCCACGCGAAAGCTGGAATCTGCACTGCGCCGCTGATCATGAAATTTTAGCGGGAGCAAATGCAGGTAGGAATACAGCTCGGTTCTGAGTTTGAGCAAACCGTGCAGCCCGACACGGATGGTCAGCACACTCACCAGATACCCAATCCCTCCCGCCAGCAGATGAAAAACCACCATCAGCCCGCACACAGCCATCAGCAGCGTCGGGATGTTCCAGACGACGGAGTGCCCATCCCACAAGGTCAACTGAGTCGCGCCCGATTTCGCAGCGGGCAGAATCCGGTCCACGATAAAAGCGAGCGGCCACGGACGCAGCACATTGAAAAGATTCGCTACAAGCGTGAGCAGCATAGCGGCAATCGTCTGCCCCATGAACGGGCGAAAATATCCGAATGCACGGCGATAAACACTCATTGAAGCATGGAATAGAAGGCAGACTTCACCGTAAAGATGCAAAATCCTGCTCGACGAAAAGCACGACGACCGCAAAACAGGGTCCACGGAGCACACAAAAAGACACGGAAAAGGAAGAATACAGTCATACAGATAAACCCTGATGGAACAGGAGTATATCATCCACGAAGTAAGCGAAAGAAATGCAGGGAGTCCTTATGTTCCTCAAGGGGGTGTTTAAAAAGAACGAGGTACGGCGGTGCGGCCGCCCAATATAGGGTATACTTCCAGCAACCAGCAAAGCGTGTTCGGCACAGATATGGAATCTGTGAGGCAAGAGGCAATCTGTGCCGCCCTTTCTCTCAAGCATAAGCACTTTAATCCCACCACATTTCCGAAATATCCCGGATGATATTAGTTATCAAACCAGTCGGCTCTTGCTGCGGAAGTCGCGAGGAGCCATTCCTTTTTCCAATCTGAAAATGCGGTTGAAATTGGAGAGGGTTCCGAAGCCAGACTCAAAGCAGAGGGAACTCACATCCTGTTCCGTTTCACGAAGCAGGCGGCACGCATTCGCCAGACGGACTTCGTTGATAAATTGAGATAGATGTTTGCCTGATATTTTCTGGAAATAACGGCAGAAGGCGGACGGACTCATCGCCGCCTTTGCCGCAACGTCGGCCAGTGATATTGGGCGGCTGAAATTCTCGGTGATATAGTTCATCACTTTGGCGATGCGGTCCGCGCCTTTTTGATCCATCTGTGTTGAAAACTCCGATGACGCCAGCAGGCGCCCGTTCTCGCAATTACTGAGCTCACCAAGGATAACCAGTAGAAGACTCATCCGCCTCCATCCTGTCGTTACGGAAAGCTCCTGCATCATGCAAAAAATCCCTTTTGCTACAGGCGGCGGATAGGCAATCCCCTGTGTTGCCCGTTGAAGCAGTTTTTTAATTCCGGCAAGTTCCCGAGCTTCATCCAGCGCCGAACCGAGGATCTCTCTTAAAAACTGGACCACTATCGCCTGTGCGTTTCCTGTCTGCCGTTTAGAACCAGTATTTAAATGGCTGCGCCAGACATGATGCAGCCCGGCTCCCACTAAAACGAGATCACCCGAAACGAAAGGACTGATATCATCCCCCACGTAGCGTTCTCCTGCGCCTTCGATCACATAAATCAGCTCAATCTCGGGATGGTAATGCCAGTTTTTATCGAAACGTGGCTTGTCCACACTGAAGACCACAAAGGAAGAATCACTGCTTGGAATGATTGTTTCCAGTTGTGCATTCATGGGGACTTCTGGAGAGGATGATACCTCCGCCGGGTTAGTGATCGTCCGAAGTCATCGCCAACACTTCCTCCAGCGTGGTGATTCCTTCCTTCGCCTTGTCGATACCCGCCATACGCAGACTCTTCATGCCCTCGCTGATTGCTTGATTTTTGACTACAGCCGAACTCGCCCGCTTGATGACCAGCTTCCGGATGGCTTCCGTCACCGGAAGCACTTCCAGCACTGGTGCACGACCAAGATAACCGCGACGTTTGCAGCGATCGCAACCCGCACCGTGAAAAAGAGGTGATCCATCGTTTTCCATCTCAAGACGCTCAAACACCTCCGATGGTGGGCTGAACTCTTCCTTACAGTTCGGGCAGATACGGCGCACCAGACGTTGTGCACAGGTTAGAATCACAGAGGATGAAATCAGGAACGGCTCGATTCCCATGTCGTCCAGACGCGCAATAGCGCCTGCAGCATCATTCGTATGAAGGGTGGAAAGCACTTGGTGACCCGTGAGCGCCGCTTTCACGGCAATGTCTGCGGTCTCGTTGTCACGAATCTCACCGATCATGACGATATCCGGATCCTGACGAAGAATGGAGCGTAGCGCGGCGGCGAAAGTCAGGCCAACCTCGGCTTTCACTGCAACTTGATTGATACCGACCAACTGATACTCCACCGGATCTTCCGCCGTGATGATGTTATAAATCGGATTATTCAGCTCACTGAGTACTGTATAGAGCGTGGTGGTTTTTCCGGAACCCGTCGGACCGGTAACCAAAATCATTCCATGCGGCGCCGCGATGGCAACTTTCATCTTATCCAGTGTATAGGCATCCAAGCCCATATTATCGATACTTCCGCTGAGTGCTCCTTTATCCAAAAGACGGATAACGATCTTCTCCCCATACACCGTCGGAAGCATACTAATACGCAGATCGATCTCTTTGCCAGAAACGCGGATACGAAAGCGTCCGTCCTGGGGAACCCGGCGTTCGGCGATGTCGAGACCCGCGAGAATTTTAATACGCGAAGCCATTGCCAGCTGAAGTGCCTTCGGCGGCGAGGTCGCCGTAGTCAGTGCACCATCAATACGATAGCGAAGCTTCACTTCCTTCTCAAAGGGTTCGATATGAATATCCGATGCCTTTTCCTTGATGGCCTGAACCAGAATCAAGTTCACGATTTTCACCACCGGCGCATCCTCGGAATCATGCGCCATACTATCCAGATCCACTTGCTCCTTCGGGGCTTTGACCTCTTCCACGTCTTCTTCCGCCCCTTCAGCCGCACTCTTAATCACATCGTCCATTGACGTATTCTGTCCCACACCGGCGATCGCCTCCGAAACAGCGCGCTCAGTAGTAATCATCGGAACGATTTCCATCTTCGTGCGCTGACGAAGATCATCGAGCGCAAGCACGTTCAGCGGATCCGCCATCGCCACAAACAGCTTTTTCCCCAGACGACAAATCGGAACCAGCTTGTAGTTCTTGGCCATCTCCTTCGGCACAAGCTCCATCACCTCTTCAGGAACGCGCACCTTCTGCAAATTAATGGGTGGTGTCTCAAGACAACGTCCCATCGAAATCATCATGTCCTGCTCGGTGACATACTTCTGATCCGTCAGAATTTTAAGCAACCGTCCGCCCTGCTTTTTTTGCGTATCCATGGCCTCTTGAAGCTGGGCCGGCAAAAGGAGCCCTTCTTCAATTAGGATGTCTGCAATACGCTCACCAAAAGATTTGATACTCATGATTTTATCCTTTTAAGCGATAGCTGTCGGAAATGGTTTTAGAAATCACCTTCGGCGAAGCAAGGTACCATTCGATGTGATAATCCATCTGTTGCTGCACGGCTTTCATGGCTTCAGAATCAAACGGATTGGAAATCGCAATCATCAATGTGCGGGAGATAAGATCGAAAGGAACCATCAAGTTTCCAAAGGTGATATTTTCAGGAAGCATTTTCACCACCTGTCGGTCGATGTCGTAACAATCGAGCGGAATATAAGCAAACTTGAGCCTGTTTAATATACCGCCAATAACAACGTCCATATCCAGCGAACCGCGGGTGACGATTTCCTCAATAAGTGAGATGGTAAGTTTTTGACCCTCGACCGCTTTGTTCTTTTCACGCACTGCGTCCATCGCACGAGTAACAACATCTTCTGTAACAATCCTGTTTTGGATGAGGAATTTGCCGAGCTTGTCATTGCTTTCGTCCGGTTTCTTTTCTGGAGTTGCCTTCGACTTACGCTCTTCATCCTTGGATTTGGTGCGTTCCGTCGCAATCAAATCTCCGCTCGAGCCATCCACCATCACTTCATTTAAGGCGAGCTTGTCTCCTTCGCTCTGCCGCGCCTGCTCTTCAGCCTGCATTTCGTGCAGTTTCTGTCCCAAATCTCCGAGCGCAGCCATGATCTCCGCATTATCAGGTTCCATCTGGAGGATGCCTTCGTATTCCAGAAGTGCCGATGAATACTGCCCCATTTCGACGTATGCCTCTGCAAGCTTGCGTCCCACCTGCACCGCCTTGGCCTGTTCCCCCGAGTTCATGTAAGCCTCCTTCAGGATCTCCATACTATGGGTGTCCTGAGGATTTGCTTGGATGATCACCTCGAACATTTCGATCGTTTGTCGAATCTGTTCTTGTTCTTCGTTATTGGGGGTATTTTTACTCACGATACAGGTCGGGCTGGGATGTCGGGGCTGACATAGCGGAATTCATGCCCATGACAATGACGGAAATTTTCATTTGCGGAATACAAATTACGCCTTTAGAGACTCCGCATGTATTCTTACTGGCATTGGTGGTTTTAAGACGGGCCTGCTTCGCCCCTTGTGGTGAAGCGGTCGTCGCCACTGTGCGTCGCCTTTTCCGGCCCGATGATTCCAGCCAAAATGGATCCTCGGGCTTTTTCATTTTTATATCACACCACTCATGATCAGCAAATTTAAGTTCAACTCCGACGGTCTCATTCCTGCAATTATCCAGGATGCCAAAACCAAACGCGTACTCATGATGGCGTGGATGAATGAACCCAGTATCCGCCAGACATTGGAAAAGGGTATGATGTGCTACTGGAGCCGGTCGCGGCAGAAATACTGGGTGAAAGGGGAAACCAGCGGGAATGTTCAGAAAGTCATCCACTGGTATGTCGATTGTGACAGCGACACGCTCCTTTTTGAAATCGAGCAAACTGGCGGCGCATGTCACACGGGATTTGAGAGCTGCTTTTTTCAGGAACTCGATATGAGCGCGGAACCCAGAACCGTTCAGGAAAAACCCGTTTTCGATGCAGCTGAAACCTACAAACCATCCGCCTGAAACCGTAACCGCTGAAATTGGTCCACGGAAAACACAGAAGGACACGGAATGACTGCAAACACCTATGATCTTCATTTTGGCATTAAGAGCGCAAATGCTCTGCATCGGTCTCTGCTTCCATGTTTTTCCGTTCTTGCCGTGGACAACCTTTCCCATCGCTGCGGATAACAATCGGTGAATCCTCACTTTCATTTTATGCTGCCATCCATTTCACCCGATCTTTCCCAGTTCAAGGAGCTGGCGAAAAAGGGCAACCTGATCCCCGTCTATGCGGAATTGATCGCTGACACCGAAACGCCGGTGACGGCTTTTTCCAAGCTCGACGAGGGCGGCTACACGTTCCTTTTTGAGTCCGTGGAGAAGAGCGAGCAGACCGGGCGCTTTTCTTTCATTTGTCTGGATCCACATCTGACCATTGAAAGTCTTGGGAGAAAAATCATTATCACGCAGGACGGAAAAACGGATACTTTCGACTGCCAACACGATCCCCTCGCGGAAGTGGAAAAAATCATGGCGCAATTCAAATATGTGCCATTGCCAGACGAGCCTCCGGAGCTTCAATCGCGCTTCAACGGAGGAGCCGTGGGTTTTTTGGGCTACGACATGATCCGGTTTTTCGAGCCAACCGTTCCTGCAGCCCCCAAAGACGAGCTCGGTCTTCCCGAGTCTTTTTTTGCGATCTGCCGCACGCTGCTGATTTTCGATCATCGCACTCGGCGCCTGCGGATCGTGGCAAATGCGTTTGTCGAAAACGACGCTATAGCAGCATACGAATCGGCAGTGAAAACGATCGAATCGATCCAGGCCAAGCTGGCTCGTCCGGTGAATCTCCCCACGTTTCCGATCACCCCAGCCCCAGCTCCCGCCAATGCAACGAGCAACACCACGCGCGAAGAGTATATGGCGATGGTGACAAAAGGTCAGGAATACATTCGCTCAGGCGACGTCTTCCAATTCGTCCCCTCCCAGCGCTTCGAGACCGATTATTCCGGCGATCCACTCACGCTTTATCGCTCGCTGCGTTTTGTGAATCCGTCGCCTTACATGTTCTACATGAAATTTGCCGGCCGTTTCGCATTCATCGGAAGTAGTCCGGAAGTGCATGTCCGGGCAATTGATTCCAAAATCCAGATTCGTCCCATCGCAGGCACACGCCGCCGTGGTGCAAACCAGGCCGAGGATGACGCCAACGCCGCAGAGCTTCTCGCCGACCCTAAGGAACGCGCCGAGCACCTCATGCTGGTGGATCTCGCCAGGAACGATGTAGGACGCGCCAGCACTTACGGCAGTGTGAAGGTCAACGACTTCATGATCATCGAGCGTTACAGCCACGTCATGCATATCGTCAGCAATGTCGAAGGCCTTCTCGCACCCGACCGCACACCCTACGACGTCATGCGTGCCACATTTCCCGCAGGTACGGTGAGCGGCAGTCCCAAAGTCCGGGCTATGCAAATCATTAACGAACTCGAGAAAAGCAAACGCGGCATCTACGCCGGAACTGTCGGCTACTTTGGATTCGACGGCAACAGCGACTCCTGCATTGTCCTCCGCACGGTCGTCCTCAAGGAAGGCAAAGCCTACGTGCAAGCCGGCGCTGGAGTCGTCGCCGATTCCACTCCGGAAGGCGAATACCAGGAGACCGTCAACAAGGCCATGGGCATGATGGCCGCCATCGCTAGAGCCAAGGCTATTTAAGAATTGAGATTTAGGATTTAAGATTTTTGCGCGTTGCCTAGAACGCTCAATCTCCCAACCACATCAAAACGCCTTTTATTGTCACTCATCAAGAAGGCTCTCATTTCACCTAAGCTGCTCAGAGTCAGACAATTCTTAAATCTTAAATCTCAC
>Ga0209181_10002633_pt1 | contig 29073 bp, 24 predicted proteins | sample MAT05_FD_187208 | JGI IMG/M metagenome (GOLD analysis project Ga0209181, IMG submission 187208) | Freshwater microbial communities from Lake Fryxell liftoff mats and glacier meltwater in Antarctica - MAT-05 (SPAdes) (version 2) | ecosystem: Environmental > Aquatic > Freshwater > Ice > Liftoff...
ATTAAAATTGTGAAGGGTCTTCCTGTTGGCTGCTGACTAGTATGCGGCCTTCATTGGAACCCGGATACAAAGGAAAAAGACATTTTTCGAGCAGCATAATCGTTGTAGGATCTTGTGGCTTGTTGTGGGCACTTGTGGGTATCAAGTTGGAATGAGCACCACTAATTTCGATGATCACAGGATTGTTACTTCCTGCGATGGTATGCCCGCCATGCGTTTTTTTACTGTAAAGAAAATTTTTTCCAACCAGCAAACGTCTTTTTGCCTGACTAAAAACGATCAAACCCGTTTATGGCTTTATCGGGCAGATCCCCTGCCGCAGCAGATCATTCAACCGAATGCTGGTAAGTTGGAGGATGGGAAGATTAGTTGTATATCTATTTATTTTTAACCATGAGCATTCGTATTACCAGCCCAATTTCGTCCGTTAAATGGCTGGGTTTTCAGTAGCATTCTTCCATAAAAAATTAACCACGGCTTTAAATAATCATATCACAATTTCACCCGCCCACTACCTCCTTCCACCCTCGTTCGATTCCTGTTCGAAATTTCACAAAGCAGTCACGAAGGAGAGACCAAGGATTCACCAGTGAAAATACTATACAATTCTACGTGCGAAAATAACTACCAGTCCGACCGTCCCGGTCTGACTGGTGTAGATTGAATACCTGCTACTATCTCAGTAAAGCTGTCCGGAATTGTTGATATTTTCGACTGCTTCAAGCTATCCAGCCGCAATCCAGTCAGACCGGGACGGTCGGACTGGTGTAAACTGAATATCTGCTTCTATCTCAGTGAAGCTGTGAGAAATTGTTGATATTTTCACCTGGTTGTAGTAATCCAATCTGACCGGGACGGTCTGACTGGTGTAGATTGAATACCTGTTTCTATCTCAGTGAAGCTGTTCGTAGTTGCTGATGTTTTCGACTGCTTCTAGCTATCCAGCCGCAATCCAGTCCGACCGTCCCGGTCTGACTGGTGTAAATTGAATATCTGTTTCTATCTCAGTGAAGCTGTGGGGAATTGTTGATATTTTCACCTGGTTGTAGTAATCCAGTCTGACCGGGCCGGTCGGACTGGTGTAGATTGAATACCTGCTTCTATCTCAACAAAGCCGTTCGAAATTGTTGATGTTTTCGACTGCTTCAAGCTATCCAGAGGCAATCCAGTCTGACCGGGACGGTCGGACTGGGCCTTTAAAAAAAATCCTAAATGTATTCGGCTAATGGGTGCGATTCTATTGCTGCCCCGACTAATCGGAACTTCGTACCAAGTATGATTGAAAGATTTGGTACAAGAAGGACTATTCCGTAATGGCAAATACAAAATTTCATTATTCATTATCATAGGGCTTCACACTATGCTGTGTTATAACGCCCTTACAGGGCTTGTAGATGTGCTAATTAGATGACATTACCTATCAGGGCCAATTAATCGGATGTTGAAATATGTATCACCCTATTTATTCTATCTGGTCGCAAACACTCAGTCCCGTTTACCTTGACACAACATATAAAAACAATACCGTAAAAATACGGTAACACACAGGTATTCATACGATTGCATATTATCAAAAAGAAATTTTATGTTAAAAACAGCAAAACCAGTCGCACTCAATAATAATTATTATATACATTTATGGGGCTAAAAGAGTATAAGGAGGTGGAGCAATACTTTGGAAAATCATTGCATGTTGCCATTCAGGTGCGGAAAGACAGAGTGCGGGTTTGGATAAATGAAACAAAAGCTTTTGATGTGCCTAAAGGAATTGATTCAATTAATAAAATGAACCAGCTATTTTTTAAGATTGGCGCAACAAACTATGCAGAAGAACAGTATGGCATATATATCAGTAATATCCAATTAGCAAAGGATTTACCTGATACCAGGCACAAATTAATTGACGAAGGTAAATTCAGTACCATTCCATTTTATTTGATGTCAACTCAGCTAACATCAAACCGGAGTCGGGTGGTGTATTGAAAGAGATTGCGGGTGTTTTGAACGAACATAAAGATGTAAAAATAAAAATCATTGGTCATACGGACAGTGATGCAAATTACATTGCAAATCTTACGCTGTCTAAAAAAAGAGCCGCGGCAATAAAAGATGCATTGGGAAAAAATTACGGAATCTGCGACAGAAGAATTGAGATTGAAGGAAAAGGTGAAACGGATGCTTTAGGTAATAATAAAACCAAAGAAGGATAAGCCGCCAACAGAAGAGTGGAATTTTTAAAACTATGAAATCGTCATTCAACTTAAAATTAAAACAATGAAAAAGATTTTAGTAATAGTAATGGTGGCACTGGCCACTGGCAATAGTTTGTTTGCCCAGGAATTAAAAACGGAAGTAGTAAGGCAGTTCATGCAGGTAACCACAGTAGAGTCTGTATTGGCAGGAGGTTTGGGTCGCTCTAGAATGATCATTACAAATCCTGATGGCACACAAACTGATAGTGGGCTGGAAAACCTCTTTAGCATGGTGGGCATCAACTTTAAGAATATAAAGGAGAACGAAGACAAGCTGATAAAGACACTGAAGGAATACACAGACAAGGGCTGGAAGATAGAGCATGTCACTTCATTTACGCTTAGTCAAAATGATACCGGTGCCGGCGGCATTTTCATGACCAGGTATTTATTATCTAAACCAACAGACAAAAAATAAAGTATAGTAATCAAGCTTTTAATAAACAACCATTAACCATTTGACAATTATAAAAAAGTAATGACAATTTTAGCAGGTGTACTATAATTAAAACTTTGTTGTCCAATCCCGATATCAATGAAAAGCGATTGTTTGAATGATCAAGTGTGAATGGTCAGAGGTGAATGGAGAGTGGTCAAGTGTGAATGGTGAGTTGTGAATGGTGAATGATGAATGGTCAATGATCATCCTTGAAAATTGGATGGTAAAATATTCGCAATTCATTATTTGCATGCATTCAATTACTAATTTATCATAACAGGTATATTCTCTCTGTTCCCCGGACACTATTTTGAGGCTTTGTGCGCCGTAGAAAATGCGGAGATCCCCTGGTCGCTTTGGCAGAACTTTGCGTCTGCATTTTTTAAAAATTTAGCCAGCATTACGCTTGCGGCGGGTATCTTTTCTACCATCACAAAATCTGCGCTATTTCTAGGTATATTCGAAAAAGTGGTTGAAAAAGTAATCTGGTCGGAGGAGTATTTAAAAAACCGTTCCGATCTTAGGCAAATATGAAAAAAAACTTCCAGGCACTTATACCATGAAAAATTTCCCGATATCAACCAGGACATCGAAAAAATAATATTCGACCAATACTTTCCAACAGGTCACTATTTTTACTATGATGATTTTAAGATGCACATCATTTTAAAAGTGGATAAAAACGGCTACCTCGTTTATGAAGAAACGATTAGTTTCATGGCAAAAGCGGTGAGTGCACACACAATCCATATATTTGGAAATCCTTTATTCCGAAAAAAGCATTGATGTACACACGCATTTTGATATACCTGAAGTGAAAATTGATGATGAGCCAATAGATGTAGCCAATTGCTTTTCGCTGGAGGTTACCGATACCAAACTGGAGGCACAACTCAACTTAAATTTGAAGGGAAAAAAGAACTACGACTTTTTGATTAAGATGCGCAAAGTAGTGCCTTATGAAGAGAACCGTACAAAATCGGTCAGCACCATATACTTCATTCATAACCTCAACGTAACCTTCACCTATCGCAAATTATTAAAGGTGGAATTCATGGAATGTGGCACCATCGGCAGCTTCAAAACAATTGGGGAACATGACATCGATCTCAATTCAAAACAACTAATAAAAAGATACAATGGCCTGATATTTCCAAAGCAGGGATTTGTATTTTTCCTGACAAAATAGTTTTTTAATAAAAATAAAACGAATGAAAGCAACGCTATTTTCAAGAGTTCACAATGAACCCTGATACGCTCAAACGAATACAGGAGGGTTGTTTCTTTATTGGAGCAACCCTTTTTTGATTTTAAATGGTCTGCGATAACCTATACGAACCCCCGCAAACCTATAATGTTTTAAAAACCTTATAGGTTTGCGGGGGTCGGGCGGCCTTTTCAATGTTGATTATAGCGAGTTTAATAGGTTTGGGTTTAGATTGGTTTTACAGCATCTCACGCTGGCATTTATATTTTTTATGTTGGCATAAAAAAAGCCTGCCAACTTTTGTTGACAGGCTTTTCGCGGAGAGTAAGAGATTCGAACTCTTGATACAGTTACCCATATACACACTTTCCAGGCGTGCTCCTTCAGCCACTCGGACAACTCTCCATTTTTTTCAGGACGGCAAAAATACAGTATCGGATTTTATAAGCCGAATATTTTTTCGGCATTGGCAGTTGTAATCGCAGCAACCTCCTCTACTGAACATTTTTTTACCTCCGCCAGTTTCGCCAGAATATGGGTTAGATAACTGCTTTCGTTTCTTTTACCACGGAATGGCACCGGTGTTAAATAGGGGGCGTCGGTTTCTAATACCAAATGCTTCAAGTCAATTTTTTCGAGGACCTCTGCAAGTCCGGCCTTTTTATACGTTAGTACGCCACCGATACCAAGGTAAAAGCCGGCCCGGATCACTTCTTGTGCGGTTTCATAACTGCCACCAAAACAATGGAAAATACCTCTAACCCCTTTGGGTACATATTCCTGCACAATCCGGATGGTTTCCTGCATGGCATTGCGGGTATGGATAGCTATGGGTAAGTTGTATTGGATGGACCATTCAATTTGCTGCTTAAAAACCTGGGCCTGCTCCGTGGCAAATGTCTTGTCCCAGTAATAGTCAAGACCTACTTCCCCAACAGCCGAAAATTTCCTTTTACTCAGCCAATCTTCTACAATAGCCAATTCATCCCGGTAATTTTCTTTCACATAACAAGGGTGAAGTCCCATCATGGCGATACACTTGCCGGGGTAACGGTCCTCCAATGCCAGCATTGCCGGGATGGACTCACTGTCAATACCGGGTAAATAAAATTTCCGCACGCCTGCCGATTCGGCTCTTTGTATGATGGTATCAATATCAGCATCAAACTCTGCTGAATAAAGATGACAATGGGTATCTATCATGTTCATGGTTCAATTAAAGTGCAAAAGTGGCCAAAAAATATTGAATAGCTCCTATTTGTATGTTTACCGCTATTTGCCGGAATAATTTTTAGATACAAGGAGGGAATTGGTAACGCTGGCAGCGCTTGTTTGCCTTTTTGATTGCTAATTGAGATTTAAACAGTTTTATAAGTCGATCAAAAAAAGCATTACGTGCAGGATCGGCTGTCTATTAATGACCTTGAATCAAAATATTTTCAGGGGGTAAAGTATAACCATATACAACCGTTTATTTTTTACATCTCCCTTTGATATCAATGATTAAACAACGATCATTGAATGATTTTTTAACCTGTTTCGAATAAAAAAAAATAAATGTTAAAATAAATATTGTTATTTCAAAAACTACTTTGTACCTTCCGTCTAGTTTTCATAGGGTACGGATTAAAAACGGGCCAGGGTTTCTACCCAGGCCCACTCTTTTTCTAGCCGTTTCCACCAGAAAGCCCGAATCCTAAATCAACCAATTCCACTTATTTTTTTGAACTGATACCCTTTTCGGCTAAAATGCTCCAACACTTTTGGTAATGCATATTTCAACTTTTCAAATGCCTTCTCACTATCATGAAACACCACAATTGAACCTTTCCCGCTTTTAGTCAATACGTTCTGTAAACACTTTTCTTTGCTCATCTTTTGGTCAAAATCGCCACTCAAAACGGTCCACATAATGGAGGTAAGTTGATATTGATCAGTGGCCAGCATCTTTAGCTGAAAGGAAGTAATTCGTCCGTAAGGAGGACGAAACAAGGGTGCATCGATGTGTTTTTTCGCTGTTGCAATATCCTGAAGGTAAACAGCATCATTGGTATGCCAGCCGTTGAGGTGATTAAAAGTATGATTACCCACCGCATGCCCTTCCTGAACAATTCGTTCATAAACAGCAGACTGCTCAACTACGTTTTTACCAATGCAAAAGAATGTTGCTTTTGCATTGTATTGTGCCAGCGTATCCAATACAAAGGGTGTTATCACCGGATGTGGTCCATCATCAAAGCTGAGATAAATGATTTTTTCAGTATTGGGCATCTCCCAGATACAATTGCCATACAATTTCTTCAGCCACCAGGGCGTTTTTATAAAATACCACATACTGCAAAATTATTTTTAAATGCTGATTAAACCCATTATTAAGTGATGAGTCCTAAGCTGACACAAAACCTAAATCACAAAACTTAAAATTATGAAAACAAAAAACCTGGTAATTGCCACAGCGCTCATTACCATTGCCGGATTTACTGCTTGTAAAAAAACAGATAACAGCAGTCCCGCAACTGAAGAAATTACCGCCACCGTGGACTTAAGTACAGATCAGGCGATCTCCGATAACCTGACAGAAGATGCCAATGCTTTATTTATGGAAGCCGCTACAGAAAATGGTTTAACTGGAGAAACACCTGCAACACCGCTGGAAACAATGGGCATTTTAGGCTGTGCAACTGTAACGGTAACGCCACTGCTGGGATTCCCCAAAACAATTGTAATCGACTTTGGCACCGGATGTTCTTCCAACAACGGCATTACCCGTAAAGGAAAAATCAACGTAGTATTATCCGATTCTTTGAGAAAATCTGGCAGCACCGCTGTGATGACATTTGCTGGATATTTTGTAAATAAATTTCAAAAAGAAGGAACAATCACCTGGACCAATATCAGTACGCCTACCGCAAAAGGATGGCAGCGGAAATTGGATAACGGAAAAATCACCGACTCTTCCGGAAAGTATTGGTTACATACCGCTTTAATAAATGTAATTCAGATTGCCGGATACGATACCCGCAGAAACTTGCTGGATGATGTCTTTTCTATCACCGGAACCTCTACTGTTACCAATTCAAAAGGAGGTACCAGAACTTCTACAATCATTGCTCCATTGATTAAGAAAACAATCTGCGAAAACATTACCCAGGGCACCAAAGAAGTAAAGGCACCCAGATTCAATGCCATCATAGATTTTGGGAACGGCGAATGCGATAGAATTGCCACCATCTCCATCAATGGCAATGCACCTAAAACAATTTTACTTCGTTGATAAAATAGCCGGTAATATAATGGAGGCTATTGAACGAATCGGTGAATTAAAAACATCGCATTAAAATCTTTAGGCATTTTTGCTACCTCACAACACACCCGTCTGATTCATTCAGTTAATTCAAACAGATTCCAGGAAAAACGCCTTTGTGGCGTTTTTTTTATGTCTGCAATGCAGGTGGGGCCACTCCCATACCCCCGCTAAAAAATCGGGACCTTGTTATGGGGGACACGACGACTTCAACTTGCCCCCGGCCCCGCTAGCCAGCGGGGAGGTCTGTTAATTACTTTTAAAAAACCGTATAGTACCGTGTGGGTAAAGTACCGTAATTCCATATTTTGGTATGATTGCATTCGAACCTAGCCCGGCACCTTTTCGAACGAAGCGGGATGTTCCAAAAGGAGTGGTCTACAAATTGCTTTTGCGAATGGATAAGTTATTGGATGAAAAAGGGAAGGGGTATTTTAACTGATTTTTTGAAAAGATTGCCCTAAAGCCCTTATAAGGGCGTAATAACAAAACTTAGGGTGAAGCCCTATGTGCATAAACGAGCGGTTGGCAAGCCAATGTACCCTACCATACCGCCTCATCTCAGAAAGATAAGATTCAGGGATTTAAGGCCGTTCATTCAGCAGAAAAAATTTTTAAAAGTAATACCCAACATCATTCACTATCTTCCCATAGAGCATGAGGTACTCCACCATCCATTTTAATTTTCTCCCCTTTCCAGTAGCACTTATCTTTGCAGCATGTTTAATAAAGTAAGAGTACGATTTGCACCAAGCCCTACCGGCGGCCTGCACTTAGGCGGTGTTAGAACCGTTTTATTTAATTATTTATTTGCCAAAAAACAGGGTGGAGATTTCATCGTTCGTATTGAAGATACCGATCAGTCAAGATTTGTAGCCGGCGCTGAAAAATATATTTTCGACTGCCTTGACTGGTGCGGTTTGGTGCCGGATGAAAGTGTTTTGGTGGGTGGTCCGCATGCACCTTACCGGCAAAGTGAAAGAAAAGAAAGCTATCGCCAATATGCAGAACAACTGGTAAGAGAAGGCAATGCCTATTATGCATTTGACACACCGGCAGAACTGGATCAAATGAGGGAAAAGTTAAAAGCCACCGGTAGTCATAGTTTGCAATACGATCACCGGATTAGGATGAACATGAATAATTCGCTTCGCCTGTTACCGGACGAAACTGCCGCATTGATGGCAGCGGGAACGCCTTATGTAATCCGGATAAAAGTAAACCCGAATGAGATCATTCCGTTTACAGATCTGATACGGGGCGACCTGGAATTTGATACCAATAACGTAGATGACAAAGTATTACTGAAAGCAGATGGCATGCCCACCTACCACCTTGCAGTAGTAGTAGATGATTTTGCGATGGAGATTAGTCATGCCTTCCGCGGAGAAGAATGGTTGCCGAGTGCACCCGTCCATACTTTATTGTGGAAATACCTGTTTGGTTTGGATAAGATGCCGGAATGGGCCCATCTTCCATTGATACTTAAACCGGATGGCAACGGTAAGCTAAGCAAGCGGGATGGAGACCGGTTGGGCTTTCCGGTATATGCAATGGACTGGACCGATCCTGTTACAAAAGACATTACAAAAGGATTTAAAGAACTGGGATTTTTACCGGAAGCCTTTATCAACCTGCTGGCTGTGCTGGGGTGGAACGATGGGTCCGAACAGGAAATATTTTCTTTAGATGAACTGGTGGAAAAATTCAGTATTGAAAAAGTGCATAAAGGGGGCGCCAAATTTGATTTCGAAAAGGCTAAATGGTTTAACCATGAGTGGATTAAAAAACTGGATATTGAAAATTATGCAGGAAGGGTAAAAGCGATCTTTGAGGCAAAGGGCATTTCAACTATTGACGACAACTATTTTAACCAGGTACTTGAATTAATCAAACAGCGCTGTACATTATTACCTGATTTTTATACGCAGGGCGTTTTCTTTTTTGAAGCGCCTGTATCGTATGATGAAGCAGCCGTTCGTCCGAAATGGGATGAAAAGAAGAACCTGTTTTTTATCGAACTAATCAAAGCCTGGGAACTGGGTACAATTTGGGAAGCATCCGATCTTGAGTTAAGCTTTAAAGAACTGGCAAGCGCTAATCAATTAAAAACAGGGGAATTGATGTTGCCCTTGCGCATCATGCTCGTAGGTGGAAAATTTGGTCCTGGTGTTTTTGAAATTGCCGCCACAATCGGAAAAGCGGAAACGATTAAGCGGATGGAAAATGCATTAAAGGTATTTGGCAAGCGGGGTGAATAATTTTATTTTTTGTAGGATCAGGCCGCGGCCTGATCTTACCGTGGCGTGAACGTACCGCGGCCTAATCGTTCTTTAGTATGTCCCTATCGTGAGATGTTTGCCATCGTAACAAGATCAGGCCGCGGCCTGATCCTACGTGACCTGATCTTTTTTTAAACGTCAATCGGAAAAAATACTCACCCCTGTTTTTCCATTAAATCTACTACCGCCGCAAAATGGGTGGTAAAGGCATTTTCAATCAGGCCGATGTCTTCTTTGGCCAATTGTTTGATACCAGTAGTATTATCAATGGCATGTTGCGGGGTGCGGATACCCGGGATGACGGTACTTACGGCATCGTAGCTTAAAATATAACTTAAAGCAAGCGAGGTTTTGTTGATATTATACTTTTCACACAGCGGCCATACGGTGTCTTCAAGTGTGATCAAACTATCCCGGAGGATATCTTTGTTAAACCGGAAGCTCCGGTGATCATCGGCTGCAAAATCGGACCCGACCGTAAACTTACCGGTTAGCAATCCAAACTGTAAGGGCATGCGGGCTATTACGCCATAGCCATTCGTATTTGCCTTTTGCATGATTTGCCTGGCCCGTTGGTTAATGATATTAAATACCAACTGAAAACCACTCCCCCATTTTTGCTGCATTAGTAAATCAGCTTCTGGTTCAGGATAAAAGGTATTGAGCGATAAACCCCAGTAACGGATCTTTCCCTGCTGCTGCAATAGTTCCATTGCTTCCACACATTGAGCTGATTCAAAATGAGGCACCCTGGCGGTGTGCAACTGGTAATAATCAATGGTATCCCGTTGCAATCTTTTTAGACTCAACTCACAGGCACGCAAAATATAATTCTTTGTATAGTCGAATTGAATGCTGCCATTCATATCACGGTGGCCTACTTTCGTTGCAAAAACGACTTCCTTATTTTTTCCCATTTCTTTACCCAGTAAAGTTTCTGAATGCCCCAGTCCGTAAAAATCAGCGGTATCAAAAAAATTAATACCGCAGTCAAGCGACTGGCGAATGGCTGCGACCGAGGTTTTATCATCTGCTTGTCCCCATCCAATGGGCGTACTGCCTACCATAGCGTTTCCGCCGATTGCCCAGGCACCAAAACCAATTTCACTCACTTTTAAATCTGTATTGCCAAATTTCCTGTATTGCATAATGTGCTGTTTTATATGGGCTAAATTTAGTGAATAGATTTACATTTACAGTAATTATAAACAAAAACCGGAATGACAACAGAAACGAATCGCCCCATTAGAGTACTGGTTGCAAAATGTGGTTTGGATGGACATGACCGTGGTGCCAAAATTATAGCAACTGCTCTACGGGATGCTGGCATGGAAGTGATTTATACCGGTTTGCGCCAAACACCGGAAATGGTGGTAAATGCCGCCTTGCAGGAAGATGTGGACGCCATCGGCGTTAGTATTTTAAGTGGGGCGCACAATACCATTTTTCCAAAGATCATTCAACTGATGAAGGATAAGTCGATGAATGATGTGCTGCTTACGGGCGGAGGCATTATACCGGAGGATGATATGCGGGAGCTGAACGAAATGGGCGTGGGCAAATTATTTCCACCGGGCACTACTACAACAGACATCACAGATTATATAAAAGGGTGGGTAAAAGAACACCGGGATTTTTAAATTTATTTATGGAAAAAAGGATTCAAATATTCAAATCTTTTGAAGAACAGGAGCAGTATTTTCTGGACTATTTCTTTTTGAAAAACCCATCAGAAAGGCTGCAGGCACTTGCTCAATTACAGAAAAAAAACAATAAATCCTTTCTTCAGCCATCAGAAAGAACGATAACCATTCATAAACGCTTTTCCGATGGATATAGAACATCCTGAATTTTTAAGTTTTTTGAGATGTGCTCAAAAAAATAAATTGAGGTATTTGTGTATTGGTGGCTATGCAGTAAACTATTATGGATACCATCGGATGACAGAAGACCTTGATATCTGGATTGCTCCTACAAATGACAACAAGAGTTGTTTCTTAAACACTATGCTTTGTATGGGTTACACGGAAAGTGAATTGGGTGATTTAAGGAACGAAGATTTCACCACTTACTTTATGTGTTCACTCGGAGCAAGACCGAATGTGATTGACATTATAACCATTGTACATCACAAGCTAGATTTTGAAGAAGCAGAAAATAACAGCTCATTACATCGTTTACAGGATGAAATTGAGCTACGAGTGGTTTCTTATGAATTTTTAAAAGAAACAAAATTATTCTCCCGCAGACCCAAAGATTTATGGGATATCTCCCAATTAGAAAAATTACGCAACCGTCAATAAAATATATGACTTACTCCACCTTACTTACTGAACTTGAAAATGGGATACTAACCATTACCATTAACCGTCCCGACAAATTAAATGCATTGAATGCAACGGTGTTTACCGAGCTGGAAATGGTTACCAATGAAATACAAAATAACCCGGCAATTCAATCCGCCATCATAACCGGTGCAGGACCGAAAGCATTTGTTGCCGGTGCGGATATCACAGAATTTAACGGACTGAGCAAAGAGGCCGCAATGGCTTTAGCCAAAAGAGGACAGGATATTTTTTTAAAAATAGAAAACAGTGCCAAGCCAATCATTGCCGCAGTGAATGGGTTTGCGTTGGGAGGTGGCTGTGAGTTGGCAATGGCTTGTCATTTTAGAATTGCCAGTGAACAGGCAAAGTTTGGTCAGCCGGAAGTGAACCTCGGCCTCATACCTGGCTATGGCGGTACCCAACGACTGACGCAATTGATTGGAAAAGGCCGTGCCATTGAATTACTCATTAGCGCTATATTGATTGATGCCAACACTGCCCTGCAATACGGACTTGTAAACTATGTAGTTGCTTCGGAAGATTTGTTGCCCAAAGCAACGGCTGTTTTAGGTCTGATCAATACAAAAGCACCACTCGCTGTTGCCGCCTGCATACAAGCGGTCAATGCGGTGTACGACGAAACAGCAGATGGCTTTACAACAGAGATCAATGCTTTTGGAGAATGCTTTGCAACGGAGGATATGAAAGAAGGCACCGGTGCTTTTCTTGAAAAAAGGAAGGCAATATTTAAGGGGAAGTAAAAGCCCCCGACCCCGCTAGCGAGCGGGGGTAGTCTACGAACCTCTTTTATAAAGGCCTACAGAATTGAGTGGAAGCAAGTTAGGAATAATTTATTTTGAGAATTTTTGAATGATTTCTCTAAGCTGTAAGGGCACAATAACTAAGCATAGGGCAACGCCCTATGAAAATAAAATACGAACTATCAAGCCTTTAAAGGTTAGGCTGGAATACAACGGGTTCAATTTGCCCCCAGCCCCGCTAGCCAGCGGGGAGGTATAAAACGAGTTCAATTTTTACCAAAGCATATGCAAATCATTGTCAAGAAATTACTCTTCTGAACTTGATGTCTTTGCATTTCACCCCTTTAGGGGATGGGGGTGCATCAATACACTTCCACCTCCGATATTTTGACGCTTCTTTTACTTTCCAAAAAATAAATAAAAATATCTTCTGCTTCCCTGGCGGGGAAACAAATTACCCTTTTATGCCCAATGGTAGTTGCTTCAAAACTTTCCAGCCTATCCTTGCTACGCACCTGTACATAAAATTTTTTGACGGATTGCCCATCTTTAATAAATTCCTTTAGTACAATGGTATTGATATTTGTTGGTTGCTTAAAATGAAACTGGATAGACGCATTTTTCAAATCTGTAATTTCTAAAAAGGTACTTGAATTTTTATCATTGATCGATGCAGCAGTTTTTCTTTTTTTTCCAGACAGAATACTTAGCATTGCTTTTTCTGAAAGGTTTGTTTTAAAAACATTATCTCTTAGATTTTTAAATCCAACCAATGCTGCTGAATCATCTTCATGAATCAGCCCCCGCCTGTCGGGCGGAACGTTTAATAATAAAGTAGCTCCCCTGCCTACTGATTTCAAATACAAGTCAAATAATTGTTCCGGTGTTTTCACTTTTGCATCTTCCTCCTTATGATAAAACCAACCGGGCCGGATGCTTACATCACACTCGGCCGGTATCCACACTTTTCCGTTTATATTTCCCCTGCTGAGAGTATCATTGGGCGGTGCCCCTGCACCGGCTGTAAAGCCTGCCGTATCCAGGGTATTCCAGTTGGTTTCGCCAGCAATGCCCCGCTCGTTTCCTACCCACCTGATATGTGGACCTACATCACTAAAAATGACCGTGTTTGGAGAAAGCTTTTTAACTGTTTTCTTGAACCGGTCCCAATCATATACCTGCTGCTTGCCATTGGGGCCTTCGCCATTGGCACCATCCCACCATAGTTCCCATATTGGTCCGTAGTTGGTAAACAGTTCCTGCATCATACTTACAAATACATCATTGTATCCCGGTGTTCCATAGTCGGGATGGTTTCTATCCCATGGTGAAATATAAACGCCGAATTTTAGTCCGTATTCCTTGCAGGCCGCAGACAATTCTTTTAGTACATCACCCTTACCATTTTTCCAGGAGCTTTCTCTTACGGTATGCGTAGAATATTTACTGGGCCATAAACAAAATCCATCATGATGCTTGGCCGTTATTATGATTCCTTTTGCACCTGCCGCTTTTGCTACCCGGCACCATTGTCTGCAATCAAGGTTGGTGGGATTAAATAGTTCCGCCTTCTCTGTTCCCTCTCCCCATTCCTTATCCGTAAACGTATTGGGGCCAAAATGAGTGAAGAGATAAAACTCCATATCGTGCCATTGCAACTGCTGAATCGTTGGCTTTGAAACCTGCGCCTGTAGTAATTGAGAACTGAATACCAACAGGTAAACTGTGAGAAAATTTCTAATCATATTCATATATTTTTCTTACCGCATTTTTAAATATGTGCTTCATTTATCTTTTCAAACGGATTCATAATATAGGTTAAAACGCTGTTGTCTTTAAGCAATTCTACTACCCTGAATCCACGATAGGCTGTACCCCAGTTACCACCAAAATGGGCATCAAAAATAAAAGGAATGTTGTCTTTCTTTTTAATACCTTCTTCATCATGATCATGACCATTGAATACCGCCCTTACATTTTTATGCCGGGCAAACACTTCAAATAGTTCCGGGCTGTTAATTCCATGTTTCGTTAGTTTCCCGGGGTTGATATGTATAAAAACAAAAACATTTTTCTGTTGCTTGTGCTGCTCCAGTTTGCGTGCAATCCAATTTACATCCGGAGGTAAATAGGTTCCCTTTTCATCAGAGGTAGTAGCTATTAAAAAGGTATTTTCTTTTATCGAAAAATCAAGGTTTACCGGCATACTCCATATCGACTCCCACTCTGTTGGGGTTACATGATCATGATTGCCCTGGCTAACGTAATATTTCAGATTTAGTTTATCGAGGGCTGCTTTTGCTGCCGGAAAATGTTTCTTATCATCATGTATGATATCGCCATTGATCATACAAAAAGCAAAAGGATTTTTCGCATGCGCTGCATTGATACGGCCTACCAGTGTTTCAAAATACTTTTCGTATTCCGTATCCTTTTGACCATAATGTCCGTCGGAAGCAATCACGAAACGAAGTTTCACTTTCCCCTTCAACCATTCTTCAGAAGCAAGCTCTGCTGCGGAAAGTAGTTCTCCATTGGCAAGTATAATCGCAAGGGATGAGGCATATTTTACAAACGCACGTCTTTTCATGTTGTTCTTTTTAATAAATTTTATTGATTGGGTTGGTTATGGAAATCATGCATAAAAAAAATGAATAAATCTCATGGCAATATCATTTAAAATGATCTTATATAAAAATGAATTTACAAAACCTTTTACAAAAAGATCATTTCCAATGGAGCAGCCTTCTGCGGCATAATTAACGGACTGCGGTGAATCGTCTTCAAAATCCAGATCCGGCTGGTGTACAACACGATCTTTGAATAGCAAGTCACTGGCCCAGCGATCATACTACTGTTAAGTTTGAGTGTGAAAGGTGAATGGTCAATGGTGAAATATTGGCCATTCAACATTGCTGCGTCATTTTATTCTTATCGCAACGCAATACTCCTTTGTCTTTCACAAAACTTTCATTGTACCGCCAGGTTAAAAGACGCTTTCCTTTTCCAGATATTTTCATTGGAATTCCGTTCGCTATCCGTCCAGATTACGTAAGGCTGAAATTGACTGATCAGTTCTTTCATCTGTGGCCATGCAAGCTCGAAATGAAGACAAAGAAAAGAAAACCAGCGAGGATTAGTCCCCCTCACGCAATGTAAAAAAATTATGATTTAAACAATATTTTTTTATGCCCATGCAGAAGTTTTTCATCCAATTGATCGAATGTTATACATTTTATCATTTGATAGATTTGGGTGAGTAGCAAAATACCAACTCATTAATTTATTCCTTGCGCAGTATAACTGTAATTGTGCTTCCAAAATAGATAAAAATCAATCCGTACAATTAGATAATAAATCGGTTGAGCATAATAGCTAATCACTATGACGATTATCATAGCGTCTTATAATTATAAATGATACATTTTTCGTTTATCAGTATTTACCTTTGCGGGAATTAATAAACTAAAAAAAATTTACAATATGGACTACAGAATTGAAAAAGATACCATGGGTGAAGTAAAAGTTCCTGTGAACGCTTATTTCGGCGCTCAAACCCAGCGCAGTATTGATAATTTTAAAATTGCACAGGACATCAATAAGATGCCTAAAGAAATTATTGCAGCCTTTGCCTACCTGAAAAAAGCGGCTGCGTTAACCAATCTGGATGCAGGCGTTTTATCGCAGGAAAAATCAGACCTGATTGGTAAAGTATGTGATGAAATTTTAGCAGGAGAGTTGGCCGAGTGGTTTCCACTGGTTGTATGGCAAACAGGTAGCGGTACCCAAAGTAATATGAATGTAAATGAAGTGGTAGCTTACCGTGGTCATGTATTAAACGGCGGCAATCTGGCGGATAAAGAAAAATTTTTACACCCGAATGATGATGTGAATAAATCACAATCGAGCAATGATACTTTTCCAACAGCCATGCATATTGCTGCTTATAAAATTTTAATGGAAACCACCATCCCGGGTATTGAAAAATTAAGGGATACCCTGGCTGCCAAAAGCAAGGAATACATGCATGTAGTTAAAATTGGCCGTACGCATTTTATGGACGCCACTCCTTTAACCGTTGGACAGGAATTTAGCGGTTATGTATCTCAGTTAAGTCATGGATTAAAAGCCATTAAAAACACGCTGGCGCATTTGAGCGAATTGGCATTGGGCGGCACCGCAGTAGGCACCGGCATCAACACACCGGAAGGATATTCTGAAAATGTAGCGAAGCATATCGCAACCTTAACTGGCTTACCTTTTATTACTGCAGAAAATAAATTTGAGGCACTGGCAGCACACGATGCAATCGTAGAAGCGCATGGTGCTTTAAAAACAGTGGCCGTTAGTTTAATGAAAATCGCCAATGATGTTCGTATGTTATCTTCAGGTCCACGGTCGGGTATCGGCGAAATATTTATACCGGATAATGAACCGGGTTCCTCCATCATGCCGGGCAAAGTAAATCCAACGCAATGTGAAGCGCTCACTATGATTGCGGCACAGGTAATGGGTAATGATGTTACCATCGGCATCGGTGGCAGCATGGGGCATTTTGAATTAAACGTGTTTAAACCAGTGATGATCTATAACTTTTTGCACAGTGCCCGGTTGATTGGTGACGGCTGTGTTTCATTCAATGATAAATGTGCCATTGGTTTAGCACCGATTGAAGCCAATATTAAAAAACATGTGGACAATAGTTTGATGCTGGTTACATCGCTTAACACTAAAATTGGTTATTACAAAGCTGCCGAGATAGCACAGACAGCGCACAAGGAAGGAACGACTTTAAAAGAAATGGCAGTGAAACTAGGCTATGTTACTCCGGAAGAATTTGATGCATGGGTAGTTCCGGCCAATATGGTGGGGAAGATTGATTAGGGGAAGAATCAGGGATGAGGGATGACCCGATAGCTATCGGATGATGAGTGGTGAATTTTGAATCGTCAATTGTGAATGGTGAGATATTGACCATTCGCAACTGTCGATTCACACTTAGCCGAATATTAGTTTAAATTTTTACTTTATAAGAAACGAGGTGCCTTCGCAAGCACCTCTTTTTTGTTGATATTCTTTGTTACAATTGACAAGATCATTTTATCAGGATAAAATTTGCAGGGTTCGTATTTGTAGCATTGCACTTGATATACTGTTGACCCAAAAAACGGTGTATAGTTAATCGCTGTTACACAAAAGATTTCAAACTGTTCTCAATAACATTCCGGCTGGAGGAGAAATTAATTTTTGAGAGATGATGGTAATTCAAGTTTATACCAACACTTTAAGGCCCCTTTCGATTGTGCTTCAACATATCTACCTGATAACCCTAACAATCGCTCCACTTCCGTTGTAGCGGATTTTCTATCTTACTGTAGACAGCGTATTCAGGCGAAAAAGACGTTGTAATATGTGTTAAATTTGGGTACCAATTCCCTGGAAAAGTACCCTACTATGAAACCCTATTTACTAAGTATGCTTTTGATGCTGTCCCTAACTTTAGCAGGGCTGTTGAACGTACAACCAATATTCGGCCAGGTTCAAACAGGGAGGAGCTATGTCAATATTTCAAAGGGCGTTACTGGCGGAACTTTTGAACCGGGCGACACATTGGAGATTCGTGCTGCCATTGCTGTTGGTGGAGGTACTACCATTACCAAAGTACGGTACAATGATTCCATTGATACCAACTTTACCTACCTGCCCAATAGTTTAAAAATTTTAACGAATGAGGGTCTTACGTTCAGGGCATATACAGATGCCGCCGGTGACGACCCGGCAATGTTTGACAACACTACTAAAACACTCCGTATCAACCTGGGACCTACCGCTACCAATGCAATCAATACCGGGACTGCAACAGCTACAGCAGGCACCATTGCATATAATAACAAGCCTTCCTTTTATGGCAACTATTGCATTATGGTCGCATCATTCAGGGTGCAAATAAAAGCGTCTATAAGCATCAATACTATGATTAGCTTACCGTCCGGTGCGTTTAGATTCATCCAATCATCCACCGCTATGACGGTAAATTTTTTACCCAATGATATTATGTTGTTTCAAAATTTAGGCCGCTGTAGCAATTTTGTTGGTTCCAATGCGGTGATTGAAAACAATGGAACTTTTGGTAGTGGTACTACTCAAAACCGCACCGCTTCTGCGATTATTCCGGGCTATGCTTTCACGAATTTTTCCTCAAACTTACCCAACGATGGCTTTTATGGAATTGCCAATAACAGTAGTGCTACCGGAGCTACCAACAATGGGGTTTTAAAACCACATGCATCCAGGGTTTTTACCATTTGGGATATTATCGGCGATCATACGGGTGCAACAGATCCTGCGGCAGGAAACAATGCCGTTGCACCAGGCTTGCCCGGAGGATATATGGCGGTTGTAAATGCCAGTTATGCTACCAGTCCGGCGATACAACAGGATGTTGCAAATTTATGTACCAATACCTACTATGATTTCGGTGCCTGGTTTAGAAATATCTGCTCGCTTTGCGCCTGCGATTCAAATGGTAGAGGTGCTACCAACGCTGCATTCAACGGTCCTTACAAACCAGGTGTAAAACCAAATCTTACTTTTCAACTGGATGGTATTGATTATTATACCACCGGAGATTTACCATATACTGGCTTATGGGAAAAGAAAGGATTTACCTATTTAACGGGTGCCACACAAACCGCTTTTACATTAACCATCCGCAACAATTCACCCGGAGGGGGTGGAAACGACTGGGCGGTGGATGATGTAAGCCTTTCTACCTGTGAACCGAATGTAGATCTTAATATCACCCCGGTACTATTGGGCTGTGATGGTGTGCAGGTGAATTTTGGTGTTACGGTAAAATGTTATTTCCCAAACTACACATTTTATAAATGGCAAAAAAGTACAGATGGTGGCGCAACATGGTTTGACACAGGGGTGTCTGGCAATGAAACACCGGCGAATATCAGCGGCCAATGGCAATACACTGCTACATACCCGGCATTTACCGCTAATTATATTGACAGCGGACACCGATATCGGGTAGCAGTAGCCACAACGGTTGCCAACCTTGCCAGTAGTTCCTGTGCCTATAGCAATAATCAAAATACGATGTTGAAAATAATTGATTGCTCACATATTGTGGATGTACACCTCAACAACTTTAGCGGTCAGGTGATCAATAAAAAAGCTTCGCTAAAATGGTTTAGCAGCAACGAAAACAATCTTAGCCATTACGAAATTGAAAAAAGTGAAGATGGTCAGCACTTTATAAAAATAGGATCCCTTGTGGCATGGAACAGAAACAGCACTTCGTTTTATGATTTTACTGATATGGCAGCCATCAGTGCTCCTGTCTATTATCGGTTAAAGATGACCGGAAAAGATGAACTTTTTAAGTACAGTAAAACAATCTTGCTAGGCAATACAGCAACCGGATTTATGATTAACAGTGTCTCCAATCCGATTCAACATAAAGTTTCAGTTGATTATATAGCACCGCACAACGGCGAATTACTGATTCACCTGTTTGACAGTTATGGTAAACTGGTAAGCGGAGCTACTCAAAAAGCTACAAGTGGTTCCAATAAGGCTACGCTGGAAGGACTGAATCAATTGGCTGCTGGCATTTACACCATCCATCTTACCTTTGAAAATATGCGCATTAGCAAACGGGTTGTAAAGGTGAATTGAAGATAAAGGCAGGGGACTAAATCGATGCACTTGAGGGTAATTGAACTATTTGTAAAAGCTGAATGGTCAATATTGCACACTTCACCTTTCACAATTTTATACGTCATTTTATTCCTGGCATAGCACAGTGTTAAATTAAGTGTGAATTGTCAATGGTGAATGGTGAATATTTCGCTATTGACAATTGACCATTCACAAATCGATCCGTCATTTTATTCCTTTTACAGCACTGGTATGAATCAAGAAAATATAAAGATGATTTACCCCTAAAAAACAATCAATCTTTCCAATTAAAAAAGGTCTGTTGAACACAGACCTTTTTTAATATTTTTTGTGAAATGATTCCGTTTGAAAACAGGTTAAACAAATGCCTGCTGTTTATTTTTATTGAACCTGCGCATTATCGTTTACCACGGCACCTGTTTCAATGGTACTATGTTTTCCCTTCTGATCGTGCTGATTAAAAAATCTTTTTTGAAATACGAGGATAGTAATTACGCCGGTTGAGATGGCAGCATCTGCCAGATTGAAAATGGGGCGAAAAAATTCAAATTCTTCACCTCCCCAAAATGGTACCCAAGTTGGAAAATGAGCATCACTAATAATTGGAAAATAAAGCATATCTACCACTTTACCATGAAGAAAACCTGCATAGCCATGAGCCGGAAATGCCTTGGCAACAGTAAAGCTTCCTTGCACACTTTCTTCAAATATCATCCCGTAAAACATACTGTCTATCAAATTACCCAATGCCCCTGCAAATATCAGAGAGGCACAAATAATGAAACCAGTATGTTGTTTTTTTTTGATAATACTACCAAGGTACCAAAGGCCGAAAATAACGGCTCCCAATCTGAATAAGGTAAGGATCATTTTACCGGCTTCGCCACCAAATTTCCATCCATACGCCATGCCTTCGTTTTCAACAAAATGTAAGCGAAACCAGGTGCCTAAAATATTGTGGTGTTCGTTCATGTAGTAATTGGTCTTAATATAAAATTTAAGTGCCTGGTCGGCAATTACTACCAATAAAATAATCAATGTAACGTGTCTTGCTTTCATAATTATTGGCAAATATAATAGAATATGGTTGAAGGGAGTTTTTGGTTGTTAGTTTTATCTGACTGCTTCAATATTTATAGATACTAAACGATTAGAGATTTTAAAGCTGGCTAATTCCTTCTTACTCAAATTGAAATCAACATCTATTAAAGCTGGTGAATATAACCCCGAATCAGAGTCTCTCTTTTTCCTCATAGCTCATTCATCATTCCTCATTGTTAATTGCTAATTGCTTATTGCTCATTGCTCATTCCTCATTGCTTATTGCTCATTGCTCATTCCTCATTGCTCATTGCTCATTCCTCATTCCTTATTGCTCATTGCTCATTCCTCATTGCTAATTGCTCATTGCTCATTCCTCATTGCTCATTGCTCATTCCTCATTCCTTATTGCTCATTGCTCATTCCTCATTGCTAATTGCTTATTGCTAATTGCTTATTGCTCATTGCTCATTGCTCATTCATCATTCCTCATTGCTCATTGCTCATTGCTCATTCCTCATAATACACCCTTTTCACCCTTTGTGATATTCCTGTTAAAATTTCATAGGGAATCGTGTCGGCCCATTTTGCCAGTTCGCTTACTGGTAATGTTTCACCAAATACGACTACTTCATCGCCTTCCCTTACGGTGGTACCGCTTATGTTGAGCATGGTCATATCCATGCATATGTTTCCTATCACCGGCACCAGATTTCCCTTCACCCACATGCTACCGACTCCATTGCTGAGTATTCTGGGATAACCATCTGCGTAACCTATTCGTACGGTGGCAATCATGGAGTCTTTGGTTACTACTCCTTTCCTGCTATAGCCTACACTTTCGCCAGCAGCCACTTGTTTGATTTGTGAAATGGTTGTTTTTAACGTGCTTACATTTTTAAGTTTCCCCTGCATCACCGGATTGCCATCCACTCCATATAAGCCAATTCCGAGTCGTACCATTTCCAGTTGAAGATGAGGATGACGGTGTATAGAAGCCGTGTTGGAAATATGGCGAATAAAAGTGTACCCCAACGCCTTTTGCAACACTTCACATCCACGCAGGAAATCATCGGCCTGTAATTTTGTGAAAGCATCATATTCCGGCGCATCACTGGCTGCAAAATGCGAAAAAACAGATTGTACTTTAAAAACGGTTGTTGCCTGCAATAAGCCGACCAATGCAGGCAGATCTTTTGCTTCAAAACCAAGGCGGTGCATGCCGGTATCCAGCTTAATATGTACCGGATAATTATTTAAACCGGATTGCTGTAAATATTTTTCGAAAGTGGATAAAATGCTAAAGGAATATAGTTCCGGTTCAAGATTAAACTGCAGTAACACATCAAAGGTAGCCTCTTCTGGATTAAGCACTAGTATGGGTAAGGTAATCCCTGCCCTTCTTAATTCAACGCCTTCATCGGCATAAGCTACTGCCAGGTAATCTACTTTGTGAAACTGCAGCAGATTGGCTATTTCAAAACCGCCACTACCATAACTAAGAGCCTTCACCATAGCCATCAGTTTTACCCCGGGCTTTAATAATTGTTGGTACGCTTTCAGGTTGTGTGTTACCGCATTTAAATTAATTTCCAATACAGTCTGGTGTACTTTTTCTTCCAGCAAATGACTGATCTGCTCAAACTCAAATATCCTGGCACCCTTTAATAAAATGGTTTCATTGTAAAAATGCACGGAGTAAAACTGTTGCATAAACTCCGCTATGGAAGAGAAAAAAAAGCTTTGAGGAAGGTTGGTAAAAGCATTCCTTTGCCTAAATATTTCAGGACCGATCCCGATAAAACGATTGATATTTTTTTGCTGTAAAATAGCCGCCACTTCCCTGTACAGTTCAGCGCTATTTTTTCCGGACTGTAATATATCACTTAATATCAGTGTACGATTGGGATGTTGCTGTTGCTGCACCAAAAAATCCAATGCGATCGTTAATGAATTAATATCGGCACTATAACTATCGTTGATGATAGAACAATTATTGACGCCCTGTTTTAATTCAAGCCGCATTTCAACAGTACGCAACTGCAACATTCTTTTGGCAATTACAGCCGCATCCGTTTGCAGGTATAACAATACGCACCAGCAGGTAATGGCATTTTGAATAGAAACGTCATCTGTAAAAGGAATGATGATATCAATGGCATCATCGCCATTGGATGAACGCTGGTCGATGGCAGTGATGATTGCCTGTCCCATATTTTTTTCTATCGAAACAATTTGCAAGAAGGCCGTCTCTTTGCGGCTCCATGAAAAAAGCGAAAAGTCATCGCCACCTCTTATCTTATTGGCAAAGGTATTTACGCCAGCATTTAAATCCGGATTGTCTGCATCATAAATCAGTACAGTACTGCGTTTAAATAGTGTGAGTTTTTCGTTTACTTTTTGGCGGATGTTTAAGAACCCTTCGCTGTGAGCATCGCCAATATTGGTAAATACGCCAATGCCTGGCTGAATGATTTTTTCCAGATGCGGCATTTCGCCGGGCAGTGAAATACCTGCTTCAAAAATAGCGAGGGTATGTTTTCCATTCATTTGCCAAACACTGAGTGGAACACCAATTTGCGAATTGTAGCTTTTAGGACTGCGAACGATTGAGTAGTCATCCTGCAACAACTGGTACAACCATTCTTTTACAATGGTTTTACCATTGCTACCTGTAATGCCAATTACAGGAATATTGAATTGCATCCGGTGGTAGGTTGCCAGGGAATGAAGCGCCTCCAGCACGTCTTTTACCTGGATAAAATTAGATCCTGCATAAGCGGTAAGTTCATCAATCGGCCTGCCTTGATCCACGATGAAATTTCTTACGCCTTTGTTATATAACTCTTTAATAAATGAATTGCCATTGCGTCTTGGTCCGTTCAATGCAAAAAAAAGGGAAGTTTCGGGGAATAAAAGCTTTCTGCTATCCAGTAAAAGATGATCTATTGCAACGGCTGAATTTTCATGCAATAAAAATTGGCCGCTTACTATTTTTTTGATTTGTGAAACCAGGTAACTCAAAATAGTGATTTATAAATATTTTTTGGTAGACGATACAATTCAGAATTAAGCTTTATAATTGCGAAATAAAAAACAGTTGAAGTGATGATTGTTCTTCATATCATTTACATCAAGGGCTGCTCATTTTGATAAAAGTAAATACCCAGACGAACTGCTCTTGTATGCACGGGTTATAAGCGCAACGTTCTATCGCAGGCGCCATTCACATTCACTTATTTTAACACATTCCCAGCAACAACCTTTACTATTTGAATAAACATTCTATAAAACCGTTCATTCAATATTGCTAACCAGCTATCTCTTCCGGTGTCCCTTTTCTTTTGTGATAGATTGAATAAACAATGGAACCACTGATACAAAAAATGATCATCAACAGAGATATCCAGACAGGGATATGAACCCATTTTGCCACCAACATTTTTAAACCGATAAACACCAGTACAATGGCGATGCCCTGCTGTAAAAAATCGAACTTGCTGGCGGCTCCCCTTAACAGAAAGAACAAGCTTCTTAATCCAAGTACCGCAAAAATATTAGAAGAATAAATCAGTAACTTTTTATTGGGATCGGGGATGATAGAAAATACTGCCGGAATAGAATCGATCGCAAATACAATATCGATCAACCCGAGCATGATTACTACCATTGAGAGAGTGGTAAAATAAGTTTTATTGCCCTTCTTTATTGTAAATCTTCCATTGGGCTCTTCATTGGTAGTAGGCATGAATTTTTTCATCATTTTAAATGCCCAGTTTTGCTCCGGATTAAATTCTTCCTCTTCTTTGCTTGCAAACATTTTAGCCCCGGTGTATAAAAGGAAAACACCAAATATATACATGATCCAGTCAAACCTTGCAACTAGTTCGCTTCCTACTGCTATAAAGAGTATCCTGAAAACAATAGCCATTAAAATACCCAACAGGAGTACCCTTGAATAATTATTTTCTTTTACTCCAAAGAAAGCGAAGATTATAATGAAAACAAAGATATTATCGATCGAAAGTGACCACTCCAAAAAATAAGCTGAAACATATTGCAACGCATCTTCTGCTCCGTTTTCGAACCAAATAAAGGCGCAGAACGCTAGTGCGAGTACCACCCAAAAGATGGTTTGTACCAATGCATTCTTCAACGTAATCACAGTATTTTTTTTGCTAAGCAGGCCAAGATCAAAAACCAGCGCAATAGTTACAACTGCCCCAAAAACCAGGTAAATCAATAAATTTTTATCCATCTCTATTTTTTATTACTTATAATTTTTGTTCATTAATCATCTTACTTTGTGTACTTTCTTTTTCTCCACCATTGATAGATCAAAGCAAATAAAAACACCAAAGTAATGGGCGCAACAATATTGACAATCTGCCACCAGGTACGTTCTTCTTCCACTTTTTTAACATCTAATAAACGAAGGGTGTAATCTTTCCCTTTGGCTTCCAAAATATTATTTCTATTGGCGAGATATTCAATACAGGTTAAAAAGAAATCTTTATTGGCATAGCCCACTTTTGTGTATTTATTAGTCCCCATTGGTAATGGACCAATTGCTTCAGAAACCTGGTTCATAACAATATCTGCATCGCCTACTACAATTACCTTGCCCGGCATTGCACTTTCCTTTACAAATGGAATATTATAATGTTTTAAAGTATCAAGTTGAGCCTTGCTTGCCCGGTTGGCATAAAGGGAACTGAATTTACCTTCAAGCAATACCGCCACGGGGATATTTGTACGGTTGTATTTACTGATATCTTCGGCAGTTTGTAAACTATTTAACTCAACCCGGGCAGGTGTTGCCATGGTATAAGAGTTATTAGAAGTTGCCAGTAAAATTGTTTTATTAATGCCGGCTGCTTCTACGGTATCGATGGAGTTGGCAAATTGTGCCACCACGTCAGCTTGATTTTTCACGATGGCATTTTCTGATCCAGGTTGCAACAATGGGGAATATGGCCATGGCAACAATTGCTTCTGGCTTTGGCCGCCAACGCTTCCTACTTCTACTGGAATCACGTCACAATGTTTGTCTGCAATCAGATCGGTATTGATTCTAACACCATAGCGAAACAGGATGTCATTCAAGTTAAGGTCTCTTGCATAAGCAATAAGGTCTCCGTTTTGCAAACTATCCCTTTCGGCATACAAGACATCTATAAAAAACAACAATCTACCCCCATTCATTACATACTGATCCAGCTTAAATTTATCTTCATCGGTAAATTTATCAACCGGCTTTACAATTACCAGTGCATCATATTCCGGAGAGATAAATGGCTGGGTTCGTACGTTGACGGTATCCACTATAAAATTGCTGCCCAACGTTTCAAAAACATCATTCACCGGTAAAAAACCATATTGCGGCTCGCCATTACCGTAAGCATACCCTACCAATGGAACCTCCTGCTGTGTTAATTTCTGGATGGCATTGGCAAATTTATATTCCAATAAAGCTTCGGCACTGTTGAGCGATTGCTTGTCGAGGATATCGCTTGAATTAAAGGTATTTTTTTGCACTTGCCCCTGCAACAGATCGATGGCAATGGATTTACCGTGGTAATTAACAATGGCAGCAGGGAAAATTTGGCGATTGTTGTTGCCCTCTCCCTCCTTCAGTTGAACCTTTTGGTTAGTTGGTCTCAAACCCATTTGAATCAACGATTCAAATACTTTTGACTTTGCTGAATCATCCAATCCCTCTCCGGGTATTTCAAATTTGTATTGAATGTTTTTTCCACCATAGTTCTTGAAGTTCTCCAGTAATTCCCGTGTGCTATTGGACAACTTCTTAAATTCCGACTTGATATCGCCGGAAAGTAACACAGTAATATCAACTGTACTATCCAGATTCCTTAAAACAGATTTGGTTGAATTGGAAAGCGTAAATCTTTTTTCATTGGTAAAGTCAATACTGGCATGCCAGGTAGCTGCAAGCCAATTTATCAAAACCAGCAATAAAATTGCAAGTGGCAACCACGCCTTACTGTTAACTATTTTATTAAAAATTGATTTCATTGAGAAGTTTACTTAGCGCTTGTGCAGATTTTTTACAGTGATTAAAAGAAATAAGAGAACAAGGCTGCAAAAATAAACGACGTCACGACTATCCAACAACCCACGATTAACACTGCGGTAATGAAAATCGATACCCAGCATTTCAATTAAATAGTCTGCCTTTGCTTCAAACACAGGCAGTTTACTTAGGGCATTGAAGCCAAAGTAAAGCAGCAGGCAAACAAATGCACTAATTAAAAATGCCACGACCGCATTATTGGTAAAACTGCTACAGCACAAGCCAATGGCAGCAAATACCGCAGCTAGTAAAAACAAACCAATATAACTGCCGGCAATTCCGCCACTGTCAATACCGCCTGCGGCACTCAGGCTTTTTATGGTATATACATAAATGAAGGTTGGTACTATTACAAAAATAATTACCATTAAAACAGACACATACTTTCCAACAATAATTTGCCATTTGGTAAGTGGTCTTGTTTGCAGAATTTCAAATGTACCCGTTTTAAACTCTTCCGACAAAGAGCGCATGGTGATGGCTGGCACCAAAAAGATCAGGATCCAGGGGGCCAATTCAAAAAAGGTATTCAATGTGACATACCCAAAATCAAAAAGGTTACTATCTTTTAATACGAACAAAAAAAGTCCATTCACCAACAGAAATAAAATGATGGCAATATAACCCGTTAGATTACTGAAAAACTGGTGCAATTCTTTTTTACAAATACTCCACATGCATATGAAATTGAGTGCAATTTACTATTTAGCGTCTATAAAAATTTTTGTTTAGAAAATTGATTATGCTTTCACCTGCATAAAATTGTATATAAATCAAAACTTAACTAAGGCAACTGTGAAAAAGCGTAAAGAAAGTTAGATTCCAACGGTGAACGAATCCGGTGAAAAGAAAACAAAAAATAAAAGCTTCCCTTTGGAGGAAGCTTTTATAGTATTGCTATCGGTTAAGAATTACAACTTCTGCAATTTGCCATTGAAGTTTAATTCCTCATTATAGATCGTTACATAATAAACACCTGAGCCTAAAGTTGGCAGGCTGTTCAATAAAATTGAGTTATTCCCTTTGCTTACATTGATTGTTTTAGAATATACCAGGTTGCCGGCACTATTCTGGATTCTTAAGTTCGCAGTAGTAGTTTTTGCTGCCCCGAAAGAAACGGTAAAGTTGCTTGTAAATGGATTCGGGAAAATATCAAATGTAGTTTTAGAACCTAAAGACAGTTTAACCACTGATGAGAAAGTTGACTTACCGTCGATGTCAATCTGCTTTAAACGATAGTAAACATTGTTACCGGAATTACCACTTATATTATCCTGATGGCTATAATTCCTAACTGAATTGCTGTTCCCAGCACTCTTAATACTAGCAACTTTGATAAAATCCAATCCGTCTGTACTTCTGAACAGTTCAAAACGGTCACTATTCATTTCCTGATTGGTTTGCCAATCCAATAAAGCTTTACCGCTTGAATAACGACCAGTGAAAGAAGTCAGTTGAACCGGTAATGGTCCGCAATCAGCAACAATTAAAGTGAAATCATTGAAGTAAATACAAGCCGGAGTTGAAAGACCTACCTGCGAAGTAGAAACAACCAAACGATATTTATAACCATTCATTGCAGATGTAACTATACCGACATTGTTAGTTAATGTATAATTGTTGCCGACATAGGTAGCTTGAGCGCCAGCCGTAACATCAATATAAGAATTACCA
>Ga0209181_10002635_pt1 | contig 29053 bp, 25 predicted proteins | sample MAT05_FD_187208 | JGI IMG/M metagenome (GOLD analysis project Ga0209181, IMG submission 187208) | Freshwater microbial communities from Lake Fryxell liftoff mats and glacier meltwater in Antarctica - MAT-05 (SPAdes) (version 2) | ecosystem: Environmental > Aquatic > Freshwater > Ice > Liftoff...
ATGTGGTCAAGCTGGGCGCTTTGCAAGCTTATCCACATATCCAAGTCGACCCCCCACTTACCCAGCAAGCAGAACTTGCACAGCAGTGGCGCGGGGATGCGTTACGCAGTAACGTTCTCTAAGACAACAGGCAAGCATTCGCCCGGTTTTGTTAATTTGGTTCGGCTGCGCCGGTTTCTGGCGCGTGCGGCCAGCGCCAGTTCACGCACCTGGGCAATGTCTTCATCAGAAAACGGCCCGTTCACGCCGCTGATGGCAGCCAGCTTCATGCCGTGTTTCAGGCCGAGCTTGTAAATCTCGCGGACCTTCTCCCATTCGATGGCGCGGCCCACGGTGAAGTTCTCAAAGCGGCCTTCCAGCGCCAGCACAATGGTTTCTGCCAGGCAGGCGTAGGCCACGCCTTTGGGCAGGCCGATGTTTTTCATGTGAATGTTCTCGCCTGGCAGCTGGATCTCGCCAGACTCGATCACCAACACATCGGGGCGCTTGGCCACCTCGCTGGCGGGCAGGTCCAGCGGGCGCGCCACGTCGGTAATCACGCAGCCAGGCTTGACCTGCATGATGTCCAGCACCTTCTTGCCCGCCCCGGACGTGGCGGTGACGATCATGTCCATGTCAGCAATGTCTTTGTCGGCCTTGGCGGACAAAAACAGCTTGGCATCGGGCGTTTCCTTCAGGATGGAGGCTTTGAGCGCCAGTAGCTTGGCGGTCTCGGGTGACACCAGGTACACCTCGTCTGCCACCTTGGCAATCAGGCGCACGCACACCGAGCCAATGGCACCGGTGGCGCCCACCACCATGGCCTTGAACTTAATGCGCTCTTTGCCTTTGGGCGCAGGCAGCAGGTTCAGCCGCAGCAACGCGTCATGCGCCGCCCACAACGCGCCCGAGGCGCTGTAGCTGTTGCCGGTGGTGATCGGCAGCGGCGAACGTTTGGCCACGGTGACGCCTGCATCACCCACCACCTTGGTGAAGGCGCCCAGCCCCATGATCTGCGCGCCCAGACTTTTAGACATGGCAGCAGCATCAAGCAAGCGGCGATAGGTGAACTCCGGGCTGTGGCGCATGATTTCCTTGGGCGTGCCCCCCACCGAGATCAGCCAGCCCTCGACCTCAACACCTGTGGGCGACTGGATGCCGGTGACGTGCGAATACACAAACGGTGGCGCGTAAGCCATGATTTTTTCCAGCGAGTTCATCAGCACTGGCGGCGACACCTGCGACAGCAGCTCAATCGGCTTGATCTGCTTGAAATACTCCTGCGACAGCGGGTGGATGACGAAAGCAAAGCGGTTCACCCGTTTGAAGCCGTTGGGGTAGATGAGGCGGGGTTGCAGTTGCAACGCGTGGATGATTTCCAGATAGTCGTCTTTCAGAAGCTCCTCGGGTGCCTTGCCGCTGACCGCGCAGATCATGGCGTCCAGCAAATCTGGGCCCAAGGTGTGGCCATGCATCACCGGCGCGCCGTCAATCACCAGATACACGCCTTTTTCCTTGAGTTGTGCCATGCGTTCATCATTTACGGTGCAGGTGATGATGGTTTTGCCCGCCAGCTCTTCGAGCGTGCATTCATCCAGCTCATGCACGGGTGCGACGATGACGCTGGCTTTTTGCGCCGCCTTGCGCAGCAAAAAACGTGTCCACTCTTTGACCGGGCCGTTGGCCAGCGCGGCGGGCAGTGTCCAGTCGCGCACGTAATGCGCGCCGCTGGCGTAGAGCTGCAGCGCCTGCAGGCTGGTCAACAATTTGGGCACGCCGAGCTGGCTGAGCGGGTCGGCAAACTGCAGGTTGTCGGTGTAATCGCTCATGCTCACCGCGAGCTTGTAATTTTTGAGCCCGGAAAAAAACAGCACCTTGGCATTATTGAAATAGTTGCCCAGCTCCACCTGGGCATGGCGCACCGACCATTCCCGCAAAATGTCACCCAACTGGCCACCCGTAGTGACCGGCACTTTGGTGGCTACGGCCTGAAGCTTGGCGCTGTCTTTATCGACAAAACGGTGGGCACCGACCTTGTATTTGTCCTTGAGCACCCCCAGACCGATGGCGGCAGCGCGCTTGTCCCAGTACTTGACCAACTTGGTGGCTTTGGCCAGGCTGCCATCGGTGCCGAGGCGCTTAACCAGCAGTTTCTCACCCAACAGGGTGGTGCTGAATTCAAAATCCTGGATGCTGGCGCCCAGGCTGATGCCGATCACTGTTTTCATAGGGGACCTTTGACGACTGATTTGGAGAGAGGCAACTACACCGATGCTTGCACGCGGTGCATCATGGCATCTTGCGCTGGGTTAACACCAGGCGCTTTTTCAACAAAAGGACTTTCATGATGTTGGCCAATCTTTTGACAGGGTCTATTCGGTCAGCGGGTTTGTCGTCGCTGATGCGGGTGGTGGGCGTGGCCACCCGGTTGCTGCCCATTGCGCAACCCACAATGCTAGTCGGCCCCGGGGCCAGTGCGCGGATGGGTCAGACCATTTGTGACTTTGATCACACGCGGGTTTTGATCGTGACCGACCCGGTGGTGGCCAAACTGGGCCTGATGCAGCCCCTGCTGCAAGCCCTCAAGGCCGGTGGCACCGCCTATGTGGTGTTTGACAAGGTGCTTGCGGACGCGCCCATTCCCGTGATCGAAAAAGGCGTGGCCTTGTTCAAGAGCAAAGGCTGTGACGCGATCGTGGCCTTTGGCGGTGGCTCGGCCATGGACGCGGCCAAGGCCATTGCCCTGTGCGCCGCCAACCACAAGCACCCGGCTCAGCTGGCCGGCTATTTCAAGGGCTTGCGCGCGCCAGCACCCATTTACGCCGTGCCCACCACTGCCGGCACCGGCTCAGAAGTGACCGTGGCCGCCGTGATTTCTGACCCCGAAACCCACCGCAAGCTGGTGATTGCCGACACCCGCATCGTGCCGCGCATGGCCGCGCTGGACCCGACCCTGATGCTCGGCCTGCCGCCTGACATCACCGCAGCCACCGGCATGGACGCCCTTACCCACGCCATCGAAGCCTACATTGGCCACTGGCGCACCGCCTTCACTGACCGCATGGCGCTGTCTGCCGTCAGCATGATCTTTGAAGCCCTGCCGGTGGTCTATGCCAGCGGTCAAAACGTGGCGGCGCGCGAAAAAATGGCGCTGGCTGCCAACTACGCTGGCCAAGCCTTCACCCGCGCCAATGTCGGCTATGTGCATGCCATCGCCCACCAGGTCGGTGGCCTGTACCACACCCCACATGGGTTGGCCAACGCCATCCTGCTGCCGCATGTGCTGCGCTTTTTAAGCCCGGCCATCCAGCCGCAACTCGCCAAGCTGGCACGCCGGGCCAAGCTGGGCAAGAAAGGCGACTCAGAAGCCGCCCTGGCGCAACACTTTCTGGACGCCATTGACGCCATGAACACCCGACTGGGCATCCCGACGCACCTAGCCACGCTGCGCGAAGAAGACATCCCGGCACTGGCACGCGCCGCCTGTCAGGAAGCTGAGGCCAACTACCCGGTACCGGTCTATCTGACGCAGGCTGATTGCGAGGGCGTGATCCGCCAGGTGCTGCCGCCGCAACCGCTAATGCTGAAGCGCAAAACGCGCCGGCCTGCGGTCAAATCACTGCCTGCGGCTTAACTAAATTCATAGCTGCTCGCGCTTTATGCATAAGGGCTAGAGGCCAAAAAGGCTTATAACTACTTGGGTGCCAGCACCGCCATGGTGATGCGTGAAACACAGCTCACCTCACCGGCCTCGTTGCACATGTCGATCTGCCAGACCTGGGTAGTGCGCCCAATGTGCACCGCGCGCACCGTGCCGGTAACCCAGCCGCTCTTCACGCCGCGCAGGTGGTTGGCGTTGATGTCCAGCCCCACCGCCTGATGCCCCACCGGGCAGGCGTAGTTGGCAGCGACCGAGCCCAGTGTTTCCGCCAGCACCACACTCACGCCGCCGTGCAGCAGGCCAAACGGCTGGCGCGTGCGCGCATCCACCGGCACGCGGGCGCTGATGAAGTCGTCGCCCACCGCCACAAATTCAATGCCCAGATGGCTGACCGCCGTGTTGACGCACATGGCGGTGATGGTTTCGACAGAAATGGGGTGTTGCCAGATGGGCATGGGAAAACCTTGGAGCAGAAAAGCGCTTGACTATAGACAAACTTTATTTGTGTGAAAGCGACCAGCGCTGATCTGGCGGGCAATGCTGCCTTGCCTCGCTAAACTGCAGACCTGCGTTCGGTAGCGCACAGACGCGTTACCACCGCCAAACGCAAGCTTGGGAAAAGGGGTTTCAATCGATGTCCATTCACCATGCGCTGTCCGGCGAGTTGATCAGCATTCGGCCGCTTGCCGACGCGATCACCACCACCCTGACTTCCACGCTGTACAAGACGCAGCAGCTGGAAGTTTTCCGTTTGGTTTTGCTCGCCGGCAAGGAGATGCCAGAGCACCAGGTGGCCGGTGAACTGACGGTGCAATGCTTGGAAGGCAGCGTTGAATTCTCCATCGGGACCACTCACGATGTCATGCGGCCAGGTGACCTCAAATGCCTTGCGGCAGGTGTCTCGCATTCCCTCATAGCCATCGAAGACTCGGCGGTCCTTGTCACTTTGCTGCTTGGCAAGGCGTAAGGCCAATACCAACGGCAGAACCAGTGTCAATGCCGGACACCCGGGTCTGCACCGTTGGACATTCGAGCCGCACGATCGAGGGCTTCATCGGGCCGCAAACGCGCCACGTGTGCGAGGCACACCTTCCGCTGGTCCCGCGCCTGGTGCTGCAACCATCTCGACATGGGGCGGACAGACTAAACGCGCTTGTTATCCGCGTCGCAAGCCGCTTGATTTACACCAGCAAAGCCGCCAAGGCCACCAGCGCTGCCGTTTCGGCGCGCAGCACACGCGGGCCCAGCGTCACGGGTGTGAAGCCGGCGGCGACGGCTGTGTCTTCTTCGGCCAGGCTCAAGCCGCCTTCGGGGCCCGACAAGAAGGTGACGCCCATGGTGCTGGCAGCGGCCCCGCGCACCGCCAGCGCCTTTGGGCGCAGCGACAGCAGCAGGCCCGGGGCGGCGCAGGCGGCATCATCGCTGCGGTGTTTGAGCCACTGCGCCAGCGTCATCACCGGGTGAATCATCGGCACCTGATTGCCGCCGCATTGTTCGCAGGCGGCCACGGCAATGCTTTGCCAGTGCGCCTGCTTTTTGTCGGCGCGCTCGCCGCTCAGGCGCAGCACACTGCGCTCGGTTGTCAAAGGTTGGATGCTGGCCACGCCGATTTCGGCGGCTTTTTCCACCAGCCAGTCCATGCGTTCGTTGGCAGGCATGCCCACCGCCAGATGCACACGCAAGGCCGGCTCACGCAGGGTGGGTACAAAGTCGCCCACTTGCACCTGCACGTTGTTGCGACCCATCTGGGTCACGGTGGCGCTGAACTCGCCCAAGGTGTCGCCGCTAAACAGCGTGATACCGTCGCCGGGCTGCAGGCGCAACACTTGTACATGGCGCGCCGCGCCTGCGGGCAGTTCCAGCAAGGTGCCGGAGCTCAAGGCGGTGGGGCAGTGAAAGCGGGGCATGGCTTGAGATTTACTATATATTCAGTAGCTACTAGCGCTTTACGTACAAGGGCTAGAGGTCATTTTTATGCTTGACGACCAAAGCCGAAGATGTCTGGCTCCACAATGCCTTCGGCCTTGTCCACCAACCGCAGCAGGGGCTTGAGTTCGCGGTAGCGGGCGCAGGTGCTGCGGATGTAGGTGATAAATCTTGGTGTGTCGGCCAGGTACTGTGGCTTGCCGTCGCGCAGCGTCAGGCGGGCAAAGATGCCGGCCACTTTCAGGTGGCGCTGCAGGCCCATCCACTCCACGCCCCGGTAAAACTCGCCAAAGTCGTCGCCCACCGGCAGGCCAGTTTTACGGGCTTTTTCCCAGTAGCGCACGGTGACATCTAGGCAGAATTCTTCGTCCCAGCTCAAAAACGCGTCGCGCATCAGGCTGGCGATGTCATAGGTGATGGGGCCATACACCGCGTCCTGAAAGTCCAATACACCCAAGGGGCCATTGGGCGACGTCGGTGCCATCAAGTTTCGGGGCATGAAGTCGCGGTGCACATAGACGCTGGGTTGCGCCAGGTTCGCGGCAATGATCTGCTTGAAGCTGTTGTCCAGCGTGAAGCGCATGGCCTCGTCGATGACCAGTCCTTTGTGCTGCGCCAGATACCAATCGGGAAACAGCGCCAACTCGCGTCGCAGCAGTGCTTGGTCGTAGGGTGGCAACACACCGGGTTTGGAGGCCAACTGCCAGGCGATCAGCGCGTCTACCGCCTTCAGGTACAGCGGCAAGTTGACCAGCGGGTCGGTTTTGTCGATGACTTGCATCATGGTCTGGCCGCCCAGGTCGCTCAGCAGCATGAATCCCAGCGGCTCGTCCCAGGCCAGCACTTCGGGGGCGCGCAGGTCGGCGTCGTGCATGAGTTGCGCCACTTTGACAAACGGGTGGCAGTTTTCCCGATCCGGCGGTGCGTCCATGATGATGCGGCTGCCGTCTGGCGCATCAATGCGGAAATAGCGCCGGAAGCTGGCGTCAGCGCTGGCCAGTCGCAAACTGCCGGGCTGCAGGCCGTGCGCCGGGGTGACAGCTGCCAGCCATTGATCAAACAATTGGCCACGTTGCGGGGCGGTCCAGGTGATATCAGAGGCCGCAGACGGGGCGCTTGGGGTGGAGATTGTGTGGGGGAGGGCGTGGCTCATGGATAATCGATTCTACTGACCCGATTTCGTCCGCCTATTACCCCGCTTTCATGGCCTATTCTGCCTGCATTTCATGTTTTCTTTGAAGCTTGACCCCTTGGCCATGGCTGCGCTTGTCCGCTGGCGCAAGCTTGGCCTGGCGCTTAGCCCGGGTTTGCTGGCGCCTGCGTTGGCATTCGCGCAAGGCGAGGTGCCTGCGCAATCGTTGCAACTGCGTAACAGCGCTGCGCTGGAGGAATCCATCAGCCCGCTCACCCGCAGCCTGCTGCCCACTTTCGTCTCGGGTGACCTCATCACCGGCCGCACCGATCTGGAGACGGTGGTACAAGGCCATGCCATGTTGCGCAAGGCCGATATCGTGATTCGCGCTGACCGCTTGGACTACAACCAGCCCACTGATTTGGCGCGCGCCAGCGGGAATGTGCACATCAACCGGGCGGGCAATGTGTATGAGGGCCCGCTGATGGAGCTGCGGGTGGATGCCTTTGAAGGGTTTTTTAACCAACCCACTTACCACTTCCTCAAAAACGACGCCCATGGTCAGGCCGACCAGATCGATTTTCTGGACGACAAGCGTGCCGTGATTCGCAACGGCACCTTTACCACCTGCAAGCGCCAGGGTGGCCCGGACTGGATGCCTGCCTGGATTTTGAAAGCCACCCAGATCAGCATCGACAACGCCGAGGATATGGGCACTGCCGAAGGCGCACTGCTCAGCTTCCAGGGGGTGCCGCTGTTGCCCATTCCGTACCTGACCTTTCCGCTGAGCAGTCAGCGCAAGTCAGGGCTTTTGCCCCCCACCATGGGGCTGGACAGCGTTAACGGGTTTGAAGTGGCCCTGCCGTATTACTGGAACATTGCACCCAACCGCGACGCCACCTTCACCCCGACGGTGATGACCAAACGCGGCGTTAATCTGGGCGTTGAGTTCCGTTACCTGGAGCCTGATTACTCAGGCACGACACAGTTCGACTGGATGCCGTCCGACAAGCTGCGCGACGACAAGCGCTGGAGCCTGAACGCCACCCATCAGGGCACCATCGACAGCGCCTGGACAGACAGCGGCCTGGCGCTGAACCTGAGCCTGAACCGCGTCAGTGACAACAACTATTGGCGCGACTTCACCCGCGCCGGTGGGGCAAGTACCCAGCTGCTATCGGCCACCGAGACAGCGATGTTTGCCGCCAACACCCTGCTTGCCCAGCGCCTGCTGGCGAATGATGCCCGGTTGGCCTGGACCAACGGCCCGTTCAGCAGCATGGTGCGCACCCTGAAGTGGCAAACCCTGCAAGACGCCACCGCACCGATCGTGCCGCCATATGACCGCATGCCCCAAATTGCCACGCGCTACACCAAGACCACGGCGCAAGACCTGAACCTGTCAGCAGATGTGGACTACACGCGGTTCAATTCCGATAGCCCTTTCATCAATGCGAACAACGGCCAGCGCCTTTTTTCATTGTTTCAAGCCAGCCATTCCTTTCGGGCGCCTGAGGGGTTCATCACACCCAAGCTGCAGCTTCATGCCACTCAGTACCAGTTTGATACGCCTTTGAGCAACGGCGCCACCCAGGTCAGCCGTGTCGTGCCCACGTTCAGCCTGGACAGTGGCCTGGTGTTTGAGCGCGATACGCAGTTTTTTGGCCGCTCCCTGAGTCAGACGCTGGAGCCGCGCGCTTTTTACGTGCACACGCCTTACCGCGATCAGAGCATGCTGCCCAACTACGACTCGGGCGCGAATGATTTCAATATCTCCACCGTCTACACCGAAAACGCTTTTGTCGGCAACGACCGTATTTCTGACAGCAACCTGTTGACATTTGGCGTAACCAGCCGCCTGCTGGATCCCGACACCGGTGCCGAGGCGGCGCGTTTTGGTATTGCGCAACGACTGCTGTTTAACGACCAGCGGGTGACCCTGCCCGGCGGCGTACCCTTGACCGACCGGCTGAGTGACGTGCTGCTGGGCGGCTCCATCAACTGGACCCCGCAATGGAACGTCAACGGCACCATTCAATACAACCCTGACATTGGCCGTTCGGTGCGCTCTACCTTGGGCGCCAGCTACCGGCCAGGCAGCTACCGCACCCTCACGGCGGCTTACCGCTTTCAGCGCAGCAGCAGCGAACAGATCGACCTGGGTTGGCAATGGCCGCTGGCCGACCTGTGGCGTGGTGGGCGTTCTGACGCCGGAGTTGATCAGGGCGCAGGCCGCTGGTACAGCGTCGGGCGCCTGAACTACAGCGTGAACGAATCCCAGATGGTCAACACCGTGTTGGGTTTTGAGTACGATGCAGGATGCTGGCTGGGGCGTGTTGTGTTTGAGCGGCTGCAAACCAGCGCCGCTAGCGCCACCCAGCGCGTCATGTTCCAACTGGAGTTTGTCGGATTTTCGCGCCTCGGTGTGAGTCCGCTCAAAACGCTCAAAGACAATGTTCCCGGGTACCAGATCTTGCACCCACCTGCGGGCGAACCAAGCCGTTTCAGCAATTACGATTGAACCACCATGACCCATCACCTGAAGACTTTCACTGTGACCATGCTTGTTCTTGCCGTCAACTGGCAAGCGCAAGCGCAGGGTTTGAGCTTTCCTGCCGCACCGGCCTTGGCGCCTGTCACTTCCCCCGCGCAGACGCAGGCAGATTACATTGTGGCGGTGGTGAATTCAGAACCCATTACCAACCTGGAGGTGTATCGCGAAGCACAGCGTGAGTACCAGCAACTGGTGCAACAGCGCCGCGCGCCACCAAATGTCCAGGCCTTGCTGCCCGAGGTTCTGGAGGGCCTGATCAACCGCAGGGCCCAGTTACAGATGGCGCGTGACACCGGCCTGCGGGTGGATGAACCCGCCATCGACCAGGCCGAGCAGTCCATTGCCTTGCAAAACCAGATTGATGTTGCCGAACTGCGTCGCCGCGTCGCGCGTGACGGCATGTCGCTGACCCAGTTTCGTGACCAGTTGTCCGACCAGATCCTGATGCAGCGTCTGCGTGAACGTGACGTGGATTCACGCGTGCGGGTCACTGAGCAGGACATCGATCAGGTTTTGCGTGAGCAGCCAGCGGCCGACACCACCGCAGACACGCAGATCAATCTGGCACAGATTCTGGTCGCTGTGCCTGAGAGCGCCACACCGCAGCAGGTCGATGCCCTGAAGTTGCGGGCGCAGCGCGCGCTGGAGCGTGCCCGCAAGGGTGAAGACTTTGCCACTTTAGCGCGTGAGTTTTCTGACGCGACCGATCTAGCAAGCGGTGGCCAGTTGGGCCTGCGCAGCAGCACCCGCTATCCCGAGCTGTTTGTGCAGGCCACTGCGCCGCTATCGGTGGGTGATGTGGCCGATCTGGTGCGCTCACCGGCTGGCTTTCATGTGCTCAAGGTGGTGGAAAAAATCCGGCCCGGCCTGCCCACCATGGCGGTCACACAAAGCCACGCACGGCATATTCTGCTGGTGCCCAGCGCGCGTCTGAGCGAGGCCGAGGCGCGCAGCAAGTTGATCGAGTTCAAGAAACAGGTGGTGGCGGGAAAAGCTGACTTTGCCACCCTGGCCCGGGAGAACTCGCAAGATGGCAGCGCCGCGCAAGGCGGTGATTTGGGTTGGGCCAGCCCCGGCATGTTTGTGCCTGAGTTTGAGACCACCATGAACCGGCTAGCGCCCGGTGAAGTCAGCGACCCGCTGCTGTCGCGCTTTGGGCTGCACCTCATTCAACTGCTGGAGCGCCGCAAGGCAACCCTGACCCCAGAACAGCAACGCGAGGCCATACGCGCCATGCTGCGCGAGAAAAAGCTGGAGGAGACTTACCAGACCTGGGCGCAGGATGTGCGCGCCCGCGCCTATGTGGAGCTGCGTGAGCCGCCGGTTTAGCCCCTGATCAGGCGCCCCACCTCAGTCCATGAAGCATATTGCGCGCAAGCGATTTGGCCAGCATTTTCTGACTGACGGCGGCATCATCGATGCCATCGTCCAGGCGATCGACCCCAAACCGGGTCAAGTCATGATCGAGATCGGGCCTGGTTTGGCTGCGTTGACGCAGCCGCTGGTGGAACGGCTAGGCAATCTGAGCGTGATTGAACTGGACCGCGATCTGGCGCAGCGCTTGCGCGCGCATGGCCAGCTCAAGGTCATCGAATCTGATGTGTTGAAAGTAGACTTTACGCAGGTGGCACATGGGTTAGGTGCTACCAAGATAAGAGTGGTGGGCAACCTGCCTTACAACATCTCCACGCCCATCCTGTTTCATTTGCTGCAACACGTGGCTGTGATTGAAGACCAGCATTTCATGCTGCAAAAAGAAGTGATCGACCGCATGGTGGCGCGCCCAAGCACCGCCGCTTATGGCCGCCTGAGTGTCATGCTGCAGTGGCGCTACGCCATGGAGAATGTGCTGCTGGTGCCGCCGCAGAGCTTTGATCCACCGCCCCGGGTGGACAGTGCCGTGGTGCGGATGGTGCCGCGTGATAACCCGGCTGCTGTGGATGTGGGCTTGCTCAGCGAACTGGTTCAGGTGGCCTTCAGCCAGCGTCGCAAACTGCTGCGGCACACGCTGGGCCAGTGGCTGCATGGCAAGCAATTTGCCGGTGAGTTCAATGTGCAGCGCCGCGCCGAAGAGGTGCCAGTGGACGAGTACATTGCCTTGGCGCTGGCAGTTAACCAGCTTTGAGGCGTAAAAAAGCCCGCACTGCTGCGGGCTTTTTCTATCGGGCTACCAGCCTGCAAGTTAGCTGGCGGTCCAATAACCTGCGTTGAAGGGGCTGCTCATGCGCAGCGCCTGTGGTGAGATGTCCAACAGTTTGTCGGTCGGCATTTTTTCGCCGTTGTCGATGTGAACTTCAATGGCGTGGCCATTGACAGTCGTCGCCCTGTTGTTTGCCTCGTTAGCCCGTTCTGCTTGGCTTGTGTGCGCAGAACGGGCTACGGAAAAGAATAGAAGCACCTGAAGGGTATTTTTCGGTCCCCCCAGTAGTCGGCGGTGTCACGAAAAATGTCCAGCAATTGCTCGCGGGCTTCCTTGTCAAACTTGGCGTTGGCTGGTATGTGCTCCAACACCACCACAAAACCAGGCTGTGGGCCAGATTTGTGCACCGGGTCGGTCATGCTGTCGTACAGCGAGTCAAAGTTTTTACCGACGCTCACCGTCAGCATGAACTGCTGGCTAATCAGATCGAGTACATCCTGCTTGCATTGTGCATGCGCCAGGTTGGCGTACAAAAAATGATGTCCCAAGCCCTGCGCTGCCACTTGCAGGTCTGGTGTCCGAAACGCACGGATCGACTGGACAATATTAGGGCGCACACCTCGTAACGGCTCGTCGGCCAATGCGGCCGGCGGCTGGAGGGTTGCCTGGTCAAGTAACATATTCATCTTCTCTCTTCTGTTCAAAGTAACAATTGAAATTCAGGGCACGATCTTGCGAAAACTCGCATAGTGATCGACGGTGTAGTAACAAACATCGGGCTTGACCGGCTGCCCACCGCAAATGATTCGCCGGGTTCCCCGGTGGTTTAGGCCTGGGGTCGGGACTGTGTGTTCCCTGTAATACCCTCGCCTGTAGGGCGATAGCAACCACTCTCGATTACCAAACACGGCGCCGTCTTTCTCGCTTGCAAATGGACCACCCTGATGAATCAGCGCGTAGACCTGTTCGCCTTGTTGGGGCAGTTTTGGTAACCGGATGGTCGACTGAATTTCGGCCAATACAGGAACTCTGGCTAGCGCCGGGCTGATTGACATAACCGCGGTCAGACATCAGCCAGCAAGCACCAACTTGCATTTTTCAAATCGCGACATGGAAGACGTTTCCTCTTTGGCCCCTGGGTAAACCCGAATCTCTAAGCCGACAAGTGTCCGTGATTTGCAAGAAAAATGCAAGCCATTGCTCAAACAATAAGCAGCGGCTGTGTGGGATTGACACACCGCGTGGATGAGTAAACCGTATTTGTATGTCCGATTTTTAGCGGTTGGCGTTGGCATCCGCCACGGTCAGGGCGGTCATGTTGACAATTCGCCGCACGGTGGTGCTGGCCGTCAGAATTTGCACTGGCTTGGCAGCGCCCAGTAACACCGGGCCCACAGCAATGTTGCCACCAGCAGTGACTTTAAGCAGGTTGTAGGCGATGTTGGCCGCGTCAATGTTGGGCAGCACCAGCAGGTTGGCGTCGCCCGCCAGCGTGCTGCGCGGCATCAACGTGTGGCGAGCGGCGCTGTCCAGCGCCAGGTCGCCGTGCATCTCGCCTTCCACCTCCAGCCAGGGCGCTTGCACGCGCAGCAGGTCCAGCGTCTGACGCATCTTCACCGCGCTGGGCTGGTTGCTGGAGCCAAAATTGGAGTGGCTCAGCAAGGCCGCGCGCGGGTGCATGCCAAAGTGCTTCATTTCTTCAGCGGCCATGACGGTGATGGTGGCCAACTCCTGGGCGGTGGGGTCGTAGTTGACATGGGTATCCACCAGAAACAACTGCCGGTCTGGCAGCATCAGGCCGTTCATGCAGGCATAGATCTGGACATCCTGCGCACAGTTGAGGCTGGAGAGGCTGCGCTTGCCAATCACCTGGTCGATGTAATGCAGATGCAGTTGGGTGGTTCCCCAGGTGCCGCAGATGATGCCGTCCACATAGCCTTTATGCAGCAGCATTGAGCCAATCAGCGTCAGGCGGCGACACATTTCAATCTTGGCGGCTTGAGCTGTCACGCCTTTGCGTTCGGTCATGTGGTGGTAGCTCTGCCAGAAGTCGTGGTAGCGTTCGTCTTTTTCGACGTTGACGACGTCGTAATCCAGTTCTTCTTCCAGTCGCAAGCCAAATTTCTGGATGCGCTGGGCGATCACCGCTGGGCGACCAATCAGCGTCGGACGCGCCAGGCCTTCATCAACCACGATCTGGCAGGCACGCAGCACGCGTTCTTCTTCCCCTTCGCAGTAGGCCACGCGTTTGTGCATGGCTTTCTTGGCAGCAATAAATATCTGCTTCATCATCGTGCCTGAGGCGTAGACAAAGCTTTGCAGCTGCTCCCGGTAGGCGCTGAAGTCGGCGATCGGACGGGTGGCCACACCGCTGTCAGCCGCAGCTTTGGCTACCGCCGGGGCAATCACGACCATCAGACGCGGGTCAAACGGTTTTGGAATCAGATACTCAGGGCCAAATGCCAGGAGTTCACCCGCGTAGGCTGCCGCAACCACCTCGCTCTGTTCGGCGCGGGCCAATTCGGCAATGGCATGCACCGCGGCAATTTCCATCTCTAGCGTGATGGTGGAGGCACCTGCATCCAGCGCGCCCCGGAAGATATATGGAAAACACAGTACGTTGTTGACCTGGTTCGGATAGTCAGTGCGGCCGGTGGCAATGATGGCATCACTGCGCACCGCCTTGACTTCCTCGGGCAGGATCTCAGGCGTAGGGTTGGCCAGGGCAAACACCAGTGGGTTGGCGGCCATTTTGGCGACCATGTGACCCTTGAGCACGCCGCCAGCCGACAGGCCGAGGAAAACGTCAGCCCCTTCAATGGCTTCGCTCAAGGTGCGGGCCGTGGTTTTTTGCGCAAAAAAGGCTTTGTCGTCGTCCATCAGCTCAGTGCGGCCTTCATAGACGACTCCCGCCAGGTCGGTGACAAAAATGTTTTCGCGGGCAATGCCCAGTTTGACCAGCAGGCCCAGACAGGCCAGCGCCGCGGCACCTGCACCGGATGTCACCAATTTGACTTGGGCAGGGTCCTTGCCCACCACTTTCAGGCCATTCAGAATCGCCGCGCCGACCACAATGGCGGTGCCGTGCTGGTCGTCATGAAAGACCGGAATCTTCATGCGCTCGCGCAGCTTGCGCTCCACATAAAAGCAGTCGGGCGCCTTGATGTCTTCCAGGTTGATGCCACCAAAGGTCGGCTCCAGCGAGGCGATGATGTCCACCAACTTGTCGAGGTCATGTTTCTCATTGATTTCGATGTCAAACACATCGATCCCGGCAAACTTCTTGAACAATACACCTTTGCCTTCCATCACCGGCTTGGCCGCCAGCGGACCAATGTCGCCCAGACCCAGCACGGCTGTGCCGTTGGTGATAACGGCCACCAGGTTGCCCCGGCTGGTGTACTTGAACGCGTTGTTCGGGTCTTTGACGATTTCTTCGCAGGGGGCGGCAACGCCGGGCGAGTAGGCCAGCGCCAGATCGTGCTGGTTGGTGAGTTGTTTGGTTGCAGCGACGGCGATCTTGCCGGGGGTGGGAAACTGGTGGTAGTCCAACGCGGCGCGGCGTAACTGGGCGCTTTTTTCTTCGGGGCTGTTATGGGTCATACTTGTCTCTGGCGGCCGGGATACGCCGCGTTGAGTGGAGGTAAAGGGCGCAAATTGTAGGCCTGTGCTATTGTTGGCGTGTGAGGCCAGTCGATTGGACTGCCCGGCGCGATTCAATGCTTAAGCTGTTGAATTTGATGATCTATACGTAGTCGCTGTAACACCTGTGTTTCACTTTTTGCGTGAGGTTCGCGACAATAGCGAAAAATGTTTTGCGCTATGTGTTGGGCGCCTAACAGACAACCTGAATTTTTCAAAACCTAGATCTGACCGAAGTGCGCGATTTCAAGACCGATTCATTTGCTCCTAGTGGCATTTTCCCGCCAGTGAAGCCCTTCCGCAGTGGCAGGTTGCAAGTGGACAATTTACACACGCTGTATTGGGAAGAGAGCGGCAACCCACATGGCGTGCCGGTATTGTTTTTGCACGGTGGCCCCGGTGCTGGAACCGCGCCCAGCCATCGCCAGTTTTTTGACCCGACCCACTACCACATTGTCTTGTTTGATCAGCGTGGCTCCGGCAAATCCACGCCGCTGGGTGAGGCGCGCCAGAACAGCACCCAACTGCTGATCGAAGATATAGAGCGCCTGCGCGAGATGATGGGCATTGAAGAGTGGTTAATTTTTGGGGGTTCGTGGGGTTCCACGCTGGCGCTGGCCTATGGGCAAGCGCACCCGCAGCGATGCTCCGGCTTCATTTTGCGCGGCATTTTTCTTGGCACACAGGCCGAAATCGACTGGTTTTTGGAGGGCATGCCGCTGTTTTTTCCGGGCGAGCACGCCCAGTTTGTTAGCCAGATTCCTGAAGTCGAGCGCGGTGACCTGCTTGGGGCCTACATGAAGCGATTGTTTAGCGACGATCCGGTGGTGAGTCTGCGTGCCGCGCAGGCCTGGAGTCGCTATGAGGCCAATTGCCTGCACCTGCTGCCACGCCCGGAGGTGGCCCGCATGTTCAGTGCCGCCTGTGTGGCGCTGGGTGTTGGGCGGCTGGGGGCGCACTATTTTTGTAACAAAATGTTTTTGACAGAAGGTCAGTTGATCAACAACATGGACCGCATCTCGCACCTGCCGGCCGTCATCATTCAAGGCCGATACGATGTGGTCTGCCCCCCCCGCACTGCCTGGCAATTGCGCCAGGCTTGGCCAAAAGCAAGCTTTCAGGTGGTAGATGATGCTGGCCACGCAGCGTCCGAGCCTGGCATCGCCAGTGCCCTGGTGACCGCCACTGAGCGTTTCAAACTCACCGGTACGCTGTGAATTCCGCGCGCTGATCAGGCAAGGGGCTGATCAACGGTTGCTTGATGGGAGTTAATTGTCTCGTTGGTTCTTTTTGTTGCCGTGGCCGCCGTGGTGCCGATCGTCGCGGCGCTCATCCCGGCGACCCGGTGCGTCGTAGTAGCGAGGTGCATACACCTCGCGGTACCAGTTGTCCTGCACAAAATAGACTGGCTGCCCACAGGCGTTGTAGCGGCGGCAGTTTTTGTCCCAGTGTTTTTCGTGCCCGGGCCGCACCCGCAGGTAAATTGGTTCACGCATGACTATCATGGGCCGCTGCTCAATGATCATGGGTTGTGCGTAAATTACCGCAGGCTGCGGTACGCGGCCCACGTCAATACGACCGTAAAAACCCGGTTGGTAAATGTTGACCGAGACACCCACATCGGCGGCGTTAGCCGTTTCTTGCAGTGCGGTGACAGACACCAGGAGGCCAAGAGAAAGTAATAATTTGTTCATGCGGGAAATTCTAGGTTGCGTTACCCGACATCCCGTGTAACCAGACGTAATGACCGCGCGCTTTTGGGTTTTGGCAGCCGCCAAGGTAACAAGCGTGGTTCATACCTGCGGCAGCAAAAAGCGCCGCTCCCAGGCGCTGACTTCGTTTAAATAATGCTTGTATTCCAGCGCCTTCACCGCACAATAACCCGTAACAAAATCAGCCCCTAGCCCTTGTATAGCAAGCATACTATGCTGCATTTTATATAGCGATTCATCCATCGTGCGCGGCAGGCCGTAGGCCTCGTCGTAGCCGTTGCTGCTCAAGGGCTCAGACGGCTGCAGCCGCTCTTGGATGCCCGCCAGACCGGCAGCCAGCGTGGCGGCGATGGCCAGGTAGGGGTTGGCGTCTGCCCCGGCCACGCGGTTTTCCACGCGACGGGCCACTGCCGCACTGGCTGGCACGCGCAAGCCGGTGGTGCGGTTGTCATAACCCCAGGCCATGTTGGTGGGGGCCTGGCTACCGGCCACATAGCGCCGGTAGGAATTGACGTTGGGCGCAAACATCAGCATCAGCTCCGGGCCGTAGGTTTGCAGCCCGGCGATGAACTGGCCAAACAAGGCGCTCTCAGTGCCGTCAGGCAAGCTGAACACATTGGCACCCAAGGCATCCACCACACTGGTGTGCAGGTGCATGGAGCTGCCAGCGCTGCCGGCGATGGGTTTGGCCATGAAGACCGCGTTCAGGCCGTGTTTCAGGGCGATTTCGCGGGCGGCGTATTTGAACAAGAAAGCCTGATCAGCCACCGCCACCGCGTCGCCGTGCATCAGGTTGATTTCGTACTGGGTGGGGCCAACCTCGTGAATCCAGGTGTCAGCGTCGATGTGCAGGGTGACCAGCGCAGCGCGAAACTCGTCCCAGAACGGCGCCAGCTCGTTGAGCATGTTCAGGCTGAAGGCGCTTTGCCCGACTTCGGCACGGCCACCGCGCACAGTTGGCGGCACCAGCGGCTGGGCCGGGTCGGTATTGGCGCCCGTCAGATAAAACTCGATTTCCGGGGCCACCACCGGGGTCAGGCCCAAGGCGGTGTAGTCGGCCAGCACCCGTTTCAGGGTGCTGCGTGGCGCAAAGGTGCACAACTCGCCGTCGAGCTCCACGCAATCGTGTACCGCCACTGCGCGCGGCGTACTCGCCCAGGGTGCCAGGGTGAGCGTGTGATAGTCGGGCAGCATGCGCACATCGGGATCCGAGTCGGGGAAAACCGGGTTGTATGAATACTCGCCGGTAACCGCCTGCATCGGGATCGCCTGGCAGATCCGCAACTCGGCTCCCGCAGCAAAGCGGCTGGCAGGCATCAGTTTGCCGCGCGGGTAGCCGGAGATGTCGGCAAACAGGCACTCCACATCGCGCACGCCGTGCTGCTGGAAAAACGCGCTGATCTGATCAGGGGTGTGGTGCAGGTGGGCAGCGGTGTGGGACATGACGCCAAGCTTGCAAAATGAAGGTTGGTCCAGTTTAAATCAGGCCATGGCCGCAGCCGGACTGCTTTCACATTCAGACTTTTGGTCTGCCAGCGCAGCAATCTCGTCAATGGCCACCCCATCGCCCTTGTCAAAAAAGCTTTGTGCGGCTTGGGCGGCGTCAGCCGCCAACAGGCGGGTGGCCCAGGCATTAACCAGCGCCTGTGCCACCGGATTCGGCGGAAAATAAAGGCGTGACACCACCTTGGCCACCACATCCGAGCCGACACCGCTGGCCACCAAGGCGGCGGCAAAACGGCTGGCCGAGTCACCCTTGCGAAAGGCGTTGATGTTGGCTTTGATTGCCCGTTCGCCCTTATTGGCAAATAACGCGGCGACCTGGCGCTCAAGCAAATCAGCGGAAAACGGCAGGTGCATGGCCGCCGCCCCCAGCACCACCATGTTTTGCGCCTTGACGTTACCCGCCTTCTTCGCCAGCCGGGTGGCATCCATCGCCGCCAAATGAGGTGCGGAAAACAGCACCGAGTACAAAGCAGCCAGGTTGGGGTAGTTGCCAATGTTCACCATCGGCGTGATGTCGGTGACGATCCAACCATCGGGCTTGAGCAACTGGGTATAGCGCAGGGCCTCCAGCGGCTCTACCGAGATCACCATGCTGGCGCAGCCGTCGGCAATCAGGCTACTGGCCACAGGTTGGTCCGAGATGCGCACAAACGCCGATACGGCGCCGCCGCGTTGCGCCATACCATGCACTTCAGATTGCTTCAAATACAAACCGGCCTCGTGGGCCGCGTGGTCAATCACCCAGGCAATCGACAGCACACCTTGGCCGCCCACGCCGCTGATGACAAGATCGTAATTCATGCACTCACCACCGCAACGTCGAGCTGGTGTTCTTTGAGTTCCTTGTTGATCTTGATTTCTTTGGCGTAGGTAATGCAGATGCGTCGGGCGATGATGACCGACAAGCCCACATAGGCCAGTTCTTCACGAATGGTGGCCACGGTGTGGGGTTTCTTGTGGACGGTGGGCTCGACGATACGGATATGTGCGCGCGGCACGCCCAGGCCGGCTACCAGATTCACCACCTCTTCATCGGTCGCGCTGGTGGGCTGACCGCCGGTCATGGCAATGATGCTGTTGTCCAGGATGAATACCTTGATATTGGTATTGTCTTTGGCCGCATCCAGCAGCGGTGCCAGACCGGAGTGGGTGAAGGTGCCGTCACCAATCACGCACAGCGATGGGTTCATGCCTGCATGCGCGGTCCCCATCGCCATACCAATCGAGGCGCCCATGCACAGACAGGCGTGAATGGCCTGATGCGGTTCCAGAAAACCCAGCGAATAGCAGCCGATGTCGCCCATCACGCGAACGTCGCCAGTGAGCTCGGCGATCACTTCGTTAATGGCAATGTAGGAATCTGTGTGTGGGCACTTGTCGCACATGCTCGGCGGTCGTCCAACCAGCACATCAGCCAGACCCTTGATTTGCAGTGAAGCCGCCGTCGGTAAACCAAAACATTTTTTGATGACATCCGGCGTCAGTTCTCCAGTGCGCGGTAGCGCGCCGGTGAGCTTGCCGCGAATGGTCTTCTCGCGCATCAGGCCACCCGCGCTGATCAGCCGTTCGATGAACGGATAGCCTTCTTCAACAACCAGCACCTCGCTGGAGGCGTCCAGCAGTTGGCGAATTTTGGCCATCGGCAAAGGGTACATGCCAATGCGCAGCAGGTTGTAGCCATCGAGTTTGTCACCCAGCGCCTCTTGCAGGTAGCTCCAGGCCAGGCCGCTGACCAAAATGCCGGGCAACCCTGTGCCGCGCAAACACAAAGCATTGGCGCCGTGGGCTTCAGAGTAGGCTTGCAGCGGCAGCTGTTTGTCGATCAGGCTGGCATAGGCACGCCGGGCGTTGGATGGAATCAGCGTAAACCGCGCGGTGTCTTTGACATAGTTGGCGGGGTTTTGTGCCCGTGGCGCAGCCAGTTTGACTTGGGCGCGGCTGTGCGCCAGCCTGGTTACCAGCCGCACCAGCACCGGCACCTGCAGTTGCTCGGACAAATCGAAGGCCTCGCGGGTGAAGTCGTAACACTGCTGTTGGTCGGCAGGCTCCAGGCAGGGCACCAGGGCAAAGTCGGCAAAATAACGTGAGTCCTGTTCGTTTTGCGAGCTGTGCATACCGGGGTCATCGGCCACCACGATCACCAGGCCGCCATGGGCGCCGGTAATGGCCACATTCATGAACGGATCGGCGGCAACATTCAGCCCCACATGCTTCATGGCCACCAGCACACGCCGCCCCGCATAAGAAGCGCCTACGGCTTGCTCAAGCGCTACCTTTTCATTGGTGGACCACATGCCGCGGACATCCAGGTTTTGCTCTTTGACCAAGTCTTCGATGGTCTGGTAGATCTCAGTAGAGGGCGTGCCCGGGTAGGCGTAAGCCACGCTGACACCGCCGTCGATGGCTGCGCGGGCCACTGCCTCGTCGCCCAGCAGGATGGTTTTTGACATGGGTTCCCCGATTTCAGGCAAAAATACTTCAAAAAATAGCGTTGAAGTATCGCATTGCCTACGTCATCGGCTTCAAAATCCCCGTCTTTGAACTGAAGCTGCCGGAAAGCCTAGAGGGCATCTGGCTGGTTTTTGGGTGCTGCCAGATCAAAAGCTGGCAGCTCGGCGCACGCCAGGTCAATCGCCTCAATGTTTGGATAGGGTGACAGGTCAACCTTGAAGCGCCGGGCGCTTTCGACTTGCGCGACCAAATAGGCATCGGCAAAGCTTGGTCGATCGCCAAAGCAAAAACTGCCTCGGGTGGTGTCACTGGCCAGCATCTGTTCAAGAGCAGTGAATCCACCGCGAATCCACTCACCACACCAAGCCAGTACTGCAGCCTGGTCGCAGTGCAGGGTGTGGCGCAAATACTCCAGTACACGCCGGTTGTTGAGGGGGTGAATATCACATCCGACGACAGCTGCCAGGGCGCGCACGCGGGCCCGATCGTTGGCGTTGGCAGGCAATAAGGATGGCGTTGGATAGCGTTCTTCCAGCCACTCGATGATGGCAGGCGATTGGGTCAGTATCAGATCATCTTCGACCAGAGTGGGCACAAAGCCCTGCGGATTGAGTGCTTTGAACGCCGCATCAAAATGCGCCTGTGCCCGTAGATCCACGGCCACATACTCCCAGTCCAGCCCTTTGAGGTTCAGCACGATGCGCAGGCGATGCGATGTGCCACTGCGAAAGTAGTTGTAAATCTTCATAAGTCGTGCTTTAACCGCGTTTGGAGGCAATCAACGACTTGACCTCAGGTGCCTGAACCCTTGGCCGGTTCGGTTCAGCCTGGGTCAGTGCTTGCACCTCTTTCAAACTGGCCAGGCTGCGCCGGGTCAAGTCCTGATAGGTTTGCGTCCCGGTCAGTTTCCATGTGATTTCTTCGTCACGCAAGGAGCGTATCAGTTTGGCGGGCACCCCGGCCACCAGCGTGCGTGGTGCCACTCGCATGCCCGCTGGCACAAACGCGCAGGCGGCCACGACCGCCTGCTCGCCCACCTCGGCCTCATCCATCACGACCGCATTCATACCTACCAGCGCGTCGCGCCGCACGATGCAGCTGTGCAAGACGGCGCCGTGGCCAATGTGGCCGTTTTCTTCCACCACGGTGTCCTGTTGCGGGAACCCATGCATGACGCAGTTGTCCTGCACGTTGGCACCCGCATGCAACACAATGCGACCAAAATCCCCGCGCAGACTTGCCAGCGGGCCGACATAGCAGTTCGGTCCCACATGCACGTCGCCAATCAGCACGGCAGTGGGATGCACATAGGCGCTGGGGTCCACCACGGGGATGACGCCTTCAATCGCGTAACAGGGCATGCTATTTCCTGGGTTGTCAGTCGATGTTTTCTAGCGCTCGTCAAAGCTCACAGTCACGGCTTCAGCGGTCGGACGTGACTGGCAACTCAGCACAAAACCTTTGTCGGTCTCCCAGGCTTCCAGGCCAAAGTTTTTGTCCATGGAAACGCTGCCAGCCATGACCTTGCAGCGGCAGGTGGCGCAGACACCCCCCTTGCACGAAAACGGCAAGTCCAGGCCAGCCGCCATGGCAGCGTCCAGCACGTGTTCATCCGGGTTCATGTGCAAGGCGTGTGATTTGCCGTCCAGCACCACGGTGAGTGCGACCTGGCCACCCGCGGGCAGCTTCATGCTGTTGGCGACAGCCGCCTGACGTGCCTCTGGCGTCAAAGTTTCCAGCGTCGGCGAGGTAAAGCGTTCGGTGTGCACCTGCTTGGCCGGCACACCGGCATCCAGCAAAGCCTTTTCGGTCACCTCAATCATGGCCTCAGGGCCGCAGATGAAAACTTCATCCATGCTGGCCACCGGCAGCAAGGTGTCGATGATGGACTTGACCTTGGCAGCGTCAATGCGGCCTTCCAGAAGGTCCACCTCTTGCGCCTGGCGCGACAGAATGTGGATCAGCGTCAGTCGTCCGGCAAAGCGATCTTTCAGATCTTGCAAGGCTTCGTTGAACATCACCGAGCTCATGCGGCGGTTGCCGAAAACCAAGGTGAATTTGGACTCTGGCTGGTCTTCCAGCGTGCTGGCCATGATCGACAGAATTGGCGTGATGCCCGAGCCTGCGGCAAAACCAACGCGGTGCAGCGCGCGCGGGCGCTTGGAGACAAAGCGGCCATCGGGCGGCATCACCGACAGGGTGTCGCCGGCTTTGAGGTTGTGCGCCGCCCAGTTGGAGAACACACCGCCTTCCATCGGGCGGATACCAACTACCAGTTCGTGGTGATTCTTGAGATGGCTGTGGGTGCAGCAGATCGAATAGCTGCGCCGCACATCGGCACCATCGATCTTGCTGCGCAAGGTCAGGTACTGGCCGGGCTGGAAATCAAAACTGTCCAGCAGGTCATCGGGCACGCTCAGGGCGACGGCCACCGAGCCTGCCGCTTCAGGATGGATGCTTGAGACACGCAGGTCGTGAAAACGGGGGGATGTAGACATGGTGATTCACTTGGGCGCAGGCGCCCGGTTAATAAGGTTTGAAGTAATCAAAGGGTTCCAGGCAGTCCAGACAGCGATACAACGCCTTGCAGGCGGTAGAACCAAAGTGCGAGGTCTCTGTGGTATTTTGAGAGCCGCAGCGCGGGCAAGCCACCGCCAGTTCTGCCTGAGAAGCTCTGTTTTTAGGAGCAAATTGAACCACGTTGACGCTCGATGCGCAGCCGCTGGGATGCGGTGGCGCAATGCCGTAGGCACGTAGTTTTTCTCGCGCCTCCGGGGTCATCCAGTCAGTAGACCAGGCTGGGGCCAGTTGCGACACGACATGCGCGGCCACACCGGCCTTGGCCAGTGCGGCTCTCACGTCGTCTTCCATCTGGCTCATGGCCGGGCAGCCGCTGTAGGTGGGTGTGATGACCACGTCAAAGCCGCTCGCGCGCGGACGCACCGCACGCAAAATGCCCATTTCGCGCAGGTTGACCACCGGGATTTCGGGGTCGACCACCGACTCCAGCACATCCCAGATGGCGTACTCGGACTCGCCGACCTGCTTTTTGGCGATTGGGCCATCGGGCAGACTGTGGGCAGACCGCTGGGTGGTATCGGCTGTCATGAGGTGCTACCAAACTGCTTCAGGGTGGGCGCGCGCCAGGCTTTGCATCTCAGCCAGAACAAAGCCCAGGTGCTCGGAGTGCACGCCGAGTTTGCCGGTCGATACAAAGCCCGCGCTGCTGGGGCGCTTGAGCGTGGCCGCCGTCACCGCATCGTCCACCATGGCGTTCCAGGTGGCTTGGAGTTGCTGGGTGTCGGCGCCCATGCCTGTCTTGACTGCTGCAGTTTCCATAGCGCTTGACGCCCAGAACTCCTGGGTGTAAGGCATTAAATGGTCTAAAGCGGCCTGCATCTTGGCGTGTGACACGTCAGTGCCGTCGCCTAGACGCACCATCCAGTCACGGGCGTGGCGAAGGTGGTATTGGGTTTCTTTGAGCGACTTGGCGGCAATCGCGGCCAGTTGTGCGTCACTGGAGGCTTTCAGCGTGTCCCACACCAGCACCATCAGCGCGCTGTACAAAAAGTTGCGTGCAATCGTCACCGCGTAGTCCCGGTCGCCGGACGACGTGGGGGCCAGCGCGGTGCTGTGTGGCAACTCCAGCAGCGTGTAGTTTTTGAAGTCTGGGACGTCGCGAAAGTAGGCGAGCTGGTCTTCAGACGAGCGGCCGTCCTTGCGCACGCTAGCCACATGCTGGTACAGCAGGCGCGCCTGACCGATCAGGTCAAGGCTGTTGTTGGCCAGCGCCAGGTCTTCTTCAAGCACCGGGCCGTGGCCGCACCACTCGGCGTTGCGCTGGCCCAAGATGACAGCGTTATCGGCCAGGTGCAGCAGGTAGTCCTGATAGGTGGCTACAGGCGTTGCGTGGTGGTTCATTACATGTGCCCCACTTCTTCAGGAATGTCATAAAAGGTCGGGTGACGGTAGATCTTGTCGGCCGCCGGGTCGAACATCGCGTCTTTGTCGTCGGGTGCGCTTGCGGTGATATTGTTGGACGGCACGACCCAGATGCTCACGCCTTCCTGGCGGCGCGTGTAGACGTCACGCGCCATTTGCAGCGCGTGCGGCGCGTCAGAGGCGTGCAGGCTGCCACAGTGCTTGTGCTCCAGGCCTTGTTTGCTGCGAACAAATACTTCCCAGAGGGGCCAATCTTTCAGTGCGGGGGTGTTCATGCTGCTTCCTTTGTGACCTGTTGAGTTGAGGACAGAGCAAAATTGCTGCGCAATTGTTGGTCTGTCCCGCAAAATTTTTCGTTTTTACGGGCGTGGGCCAGGGCGGCATCGCGCACCCATTGGCCGTCGTTGTGCGCTTTGACACGGGTCGCCAGGCGCTCTTTGTTGCATGGGCCGTTGCCATTGACAGTGCCCCAGAACTCGTCCCAGTCGATCTCGCCGTGGTCGTAGTGCTGGCGCTCTTCGTTCCATTTCAGCTTGGGGTCAGGCAAGCTGATGCCCAGCACGTTGGCTTGCGGCACGGTGGCGTCGATGAACTTCTGGCGCAGGTCGTCGTTGCTGATGCGCTTGATGCCCCAACGCATGGCTTGCTCGCTGTGCGGGCTGTTGGCATCCGGCGGGCCAAACATGGCCAGGCATTTCCACCAAAAGCGGTTCACCGAGTCCTGCACCATGGCCTTTTGCGCGGCAGTGCCTTGCATCATGACCAACAGCGCTTCGTAGCCCTGGCGCTGGTGAAAAGACTCTTCTTTGCAGACGCGAATCATGGCGCGTGCGTAGGGGCCAAAGCTGCAGCGGCACAGCGGGATCTGGTTGCTGATGGCCGCACCATCGACCAACCAACCAACGACGCCGACATCGGCCCAGTTCAACGTGGGGTAGTTGAAGATTGAGCTGTACTTGGCTTTGCCACTGTGCAGGTCGGCCAGCATCTGGTCGCGGCCCACGCCCAGCGTTTCGGCCGCGCTGTACAGGTACAGGCCATGGCCGCCTTCGTCTTGCACCTTGGCAATCAGAATCGCCTTGCGTTTGAGGCTGGGCGCGCGGCTGATCCAGTTGCCCTCGGGCAGCATGCCAACGATTTCGCTGTGGGCGTGCTGGCTGATCTGACGAATCAGCGTCTTGCGATAGGCCTCGGGCATCCAGTCTTGCGGCTCGATCTTGCCATCGGCATCAATTTTTGCGTCAAAACGTGCCTGAGATTGCGGGTTTTCCAGCGACACCGTTTTGGGTGGCGCCTTTTGCCCCGGGGCTTCTTGTACGTTGAAGGATTGGGTGTACATAGTTGCTCGCTCCTGTTGATAAATAAAGTGTCGTTTGATAAATCTGTGGAATGAGAAGTTCAATCCACCAACCAGGCTGGCGCGCGCTTTTCCAGAAACGCTGCCACGCCATCACGCCCTTCAGGGGTGGCCCGTTGACGGGCAATCCGTTGGGCTGTCTCTTCCAGTGTGCTGTCGTCGATCGGTCGGCCCTTGATGGCTTCGATCAGGTCCTTGGCGGCTTTTTGGGCCCCTGGTGCACCGGCCAACAGCGGCTCAATCAGCGCTGCCATGCCCGCATCAAGTCCGTCCACCGCGGTCACCTCGTTGACCAGGCCAATGTCCAACGCGCGTTTGGCCGTGATGCGCTCGGCACTCTGAAAGTAACGCAGCGCATGACGTGGCCCAATGGCGCGCAGCACGTAAGGGCTGATCACGGCAGGGATGATGCCGAACTTGACCTCGCTGGTGGAAAACACCGCGTCTTCAGACGCTACCGCCATGTCGCAGGCCGCTGTCAGGCCGGTGCCGCCACCCAGTGCCGCGCCCTGTACGCGTGCAATCGTTGGTTTGGACAGGCCCGAGAGCGTGCGCAACATGCGGGCAAAGCGGCGCGCATCTTCCAGGTTAGCGGCCTCGCTGCCAAGGGCTGCACGGCGCATCCAATTCAGGTCGGCACCCGCCGAGAAGTGTTTGCCGCGCCCGGCCAGCACCACCACCCGCACCGAAGGATCGGCATCGAGCTGCAAGCAGGCGTCGTTCAAATCAGCAATCAATTGCTCGTTGAACGCGTTCAGCACCTCGGGCCGGTTCATCCAGAGCGTGGCAACTTTGCCGCTGCGCTCGATCTCAAGCGTTTCAAACATGGTGAGTTCCGTGTTGCTGGGCCGACTTACTTGACCAGAGTCCAGTCGCCGTTTTTGATTTCCAACATGCGAAACGCCGACAGGTCCAGGCCCATGTGGTCGGTGGCCGACATGTTCACCACGCCGCCGGTACCGACAAAGCCCTTGGTGGCTTCAATGGCATCGCGCACCTTGGCTTTGTCAGTGCTGCCAGCGCGCTTGATCGCGTCAACCGCCAGCATCAAACCGTCATAGGCATGGCCGCCAAAAGTGGAAACATCGGCGTTCCACTTGGCCTTGTAGGCTTTGGCGTAGCCCTCAGCTACCGGCTTTTGCGGGTCATTCGGGGGCAGTTTGTCGTGCACCAGCAAGGCCGCACCCGGCATGCGCACACCGTCAGCCGCCGCACCGGCGATCTTGATGAACTCATCAGACGCGACACCATGCGCGTGGTACAGCGGCAGCGTTATACCCAGTTGCTTGTAGCCCTTGGTGGCAATGGCTGGGCCCTGGCCCAGACCAAAGATGAACACCGCTTGCACGCCGGGTGTGTTGCGAATTTTGGTGAGCTGCGGGCTCATGTCGGTGTCTTTCGGGCCGTAGGTTTCGTTGGCCACCAAAGTGATGCCCATCTTCGCCGCCACACCCTCAGTTTCTTTTTTGCCAGACTGGCCAAAACCACTGGTCTCGGAGAACAGCGCGACCTTGGTCAGGTTTTGTTTCTTCATGTCTTCAAAGACCTTTTCAGCGGCCATGCGGTCGGTATGAGGTGTCTTGAAAATCCATTTTTTGACAGGCTCTACCACCACCACCGCACCGGCAAGTGAGATGAACGGCACACCGGCTTTTTCAACCAGCGGCGCCATCGACATGGTGGAGCCCGTGGTGGTGCCGCCAACGATCACGTCGACCTTGTCGTCGTCGATCAGGCGTTTGCCAAAGCCATTGGCCTTGCCAGCATCGCTGCCGTCGTCATAGTGCACCAGCTCCAGTTGGCGTCCCAAGACACCGCCTTTTTTGTTGATGTCTTCCACATACATTTGCAGCGTCTTGAGTTCGGGGTCACCCAAAAAGGCCGCAGGACCGGTAACTGACAAGACCGAGCCAATTTTGATCGGGTCAGCCGCAAAAGCGCTGAGTGTGCCCACGGCCAGTGCCGCGCCAAGTGCCAGTTTCTTCAGGGAAAATTTCATGGGTTTGTCTCCGTTGTGGTTAAAAAAATCAAATTCGCTCGATCACCAGGGCAATGCCTTGCCCAACACCAATGCACATCGTGCAAAGCGCATAACGCCCGCCACGCCGTGCCAATTCGTAGCTCGCAGTCGTCACCAAGCGCGCGCCACTCATGCCCAAGGGATGCCCGAGCGCAATGGCCCCGCCATTCGGGTTCACACGGGCTTCGTCATCTTTGAGCCCCAGGTCGCGCAGTACCGCCAAGGCTTGCGCGGCAAAGGCTTCGTTGAGCTCAATCACATCCATCTGGTCCAGGGTCAGGCCAGCCTTGGCCAACACTTTGCGCACTGCGGGGGCCGGGCCAAAGCCCATGATGCGCGGGGCCACGCCAGCACTGGCCATGGCCACAATGCGGGCGCGCGGCGTCAGTCCGTTGGCGCGGGCGGCAGCTTCACTGGCGATTAAAAGTGCACAAGCGCCGTCGTTCACGCCTGAGGCGTTGCCTGCAGTGACGGACAGCTCAGGGCCATTGACGCCTTTGAGCTTGGTCAGCATCTCCAGCGTGGTCTCAGGGCGTGGGTGCTCGTCGGTGTCGACCACCAGTGGCTCGCCCTTTTTGCGCGCAATCAGCACCGGCGTGAGCTCATCGGCAAAGCGGCCAGCCGCCTGCGCTGCCGCCCAGCGCTGCTGCGAGCGCAGCGCAAACGCGTCCTGGTCAGAGCGAGAGATATTGAAGTCTGCCGCCACGTTGTCGGCCGTTTGCGGCATCGAATGCGTGTCGTAGAGCTTCTTCATCAGCGGGTTGGCAAAGCGCCAGCCGATGGTGGTGTCATAAATGGCGGCGCTGCGGGAGTAGGCTGACTCGGCCTTGCCCATCACGAACGGCGCACGCGACATGCTCTCGACACCGCCTGCAATCATCAGCTCGCACTCACCTGATTTGATGGCGCGGGCTGCCATGCCCACACAGTCCAGGCTGGAGCCGCACAGGCGGTTGACCGTGGTGCCAGGCACTTCCACCGGCAAACCCGCCAAGAGGCCGGCCATGCGCGCCACGTTGCGGTTGTCTTCA
>Ga0209181_10002637_pt1 | contig 29041 bp, 24 predicted proteins | sample MAT05_FD_187208 | JGI IMG/M metagenome (GOLD analysis project Ga0209181, IMG submission 187208) | Freshwater microbial communities from Lake Fryxell liftoff mats and glacier meltwater in Antarctica - MAT-05 (SPAdes) (version 2) | ecosystem: Environmental > Aquatic > Freshwater > Ice > Liftoff...
TTGCACAGAAGGGAAATATCGTAGCCAGCATTCCGCCTGGTTCAGGTATGATGATCTTAGCAACACATGACATTGACGTGTTTGACAATGACATTGTTAATAACAGAACCATAGGTGTTGCAGTGGTCAGCTATGAATTGGTGGCCGCGCTGAATAAAGAAGAGGTACAACAAAGGGGCTCCATCGGTGGCGTACAAACGGTGAACAATCGCTATCAGGAAGATTCACTCTACAATGCATTTCCCTACAATGTTACGATTCGAGATAATCGATTTAAAAATAGCCATTGGTTTCCCTCCACCGGCAACGACATTGGTAAGCTACTCATTACGAAATCATTTATGGCTACCCCCGATGTGTTGTACGATGGCATTGAAAACCCAAAACAAAAAGAACGGGGCATCTGCATTGGTGATAATGGAGAAATCACCTTCATCAATTTAGATGCTGCAAATGATTTCAAATCGCTCTCCAAAGATGTAGTACCTTTTGTGTGCAAGAAGTTGAGCGCGGGATTGGCAGAAGTAGGCCGTAAGAAGCTTCCCTTCGCTACTCACTACGCGATCGATTACGCGAAAGCTACGTTGATTGAAAAAGCTACTTCACTTAAAAAAGCTACGGAAGATAAATAGGCAGTTCGCAGTATCGCATGGCAAAGATTTTATTATTAGGTTTATTAATTATGTTGACCTGCTCATGTCAGCATAGGAAGGCAGATTTAGTTTTGATAGAAGCAGAGGCATCACCGGTTGATCTTTCTTCCGTTGGCGTTGCAAAACTTTCCAGCTATGGTTTTTTTGTGGGCGATTTAAAAAACCTGCAACCCACTGAAGGTGTAATTCCTTATTCACTCAACTCAGCTTTATTTAGCGATTACGCCTACAAGAAGCGATTTGTAAAAATTCCAAAAGGCAAAAAAGCAAGTTATAACGCAACCGAAGTATTGGATTTTCCGGAAGGCACTGTGATCATCAAGAATTTTTATTACCCGTCTGATTTTAGAGAACCGGAGAATAACATCAGAATTTTGGAAACGCGCTTGCTGATTTTGGAAAATGGCGAATGGAAGGCCCTCCCCTATATTTGGAATGACGAGCAGACCGAAGCTTTTCTGGATGTTGCGGGAAAAAATATTGACGTAGAATGGGTTCACTACGATGGAGAAAAAAGGCAGGTGAATTATTCTGTGCCCAACATCAATCAATGCAAGGGTTGCCACTTGCGTGGAGACAAAATTTCTCCCATTGGGCTATCGGCACGCCAGCTAAACGGCCCATCGAAAAGTAAAAACCAATTGGTAGAATGGAAGCAACACGAAATGCTTGAAGATCTTCCCCCCATAGAATCCGTTCCACTGCTGGCGTCCTATGAAGATAAAAATGAATCTATTGCCAGCCGCGCACGTGCTTGGCTGGAAATCAACTGTGCGCATTGTCATCGTCAAGATGGTTCAGCTAAAACCAGTGGGTTGCACTTGTTGACTAGTGTAAATGAATCAACCGTGTTAGGTGTTGGCAAAGCGCCCATTGCTGCTGGCAAAGGTTCTGGTGGTCGACTATTTGGTATTGTGCCGGGCAAGCCGGATGAATCCATTCTTCAATACCGGATTGAATCAACACACCCAGGCATCATGATGCCGGAGTTGGGAAGAAAGTTAGTTCATGAAGAGGGCGTTGAATTGGTGAGGAGGTGGATCAGCGAGATGAACTAGCTTTTTATTTGCTAAAATCGATAACAAAGGCGTCCGGAAATTTTTTCTTCAAATCCCCCATTAGCCCTTGCGCTTTTTCGCGCTTCGAAAAACCGATCAACATAATGCTGTAAAACTTTACACCGTTGATGATTTTAACCTTCACCGCCACTTTCTTCTTGTGGGCCTTTTTCAAGTTGTCGGCAATTTTCAACACGTTTACCAATTCCTGATAAGTCCCAAGTTGAATTCCAAAACCCGAAGGACTTATGCGGGCGATGTCAAAATCATAGGTCTCTTTGTCGTCCACTACCACATTATCTACCGGCACGGGTTGGGTATCTTGTTTTCCGTCCGTTGGATCTACAATCTCCAAACGCACTTCCGCTGTCCCTTGATTGAAAAAACTCAACCGCTCCGCAGCCCCCTTTGAAATATCTATAATTCTCCCTTCCACATAAGGTCCACGATCGTTGATGGTAACTACCACGGATGCGTTGTTCGCCAAATTGGTAACTCTCACCTTCGTACCAAATGGCAAAGTTTTGTGGGCGGCTGTCATTTTTGATGCCTTATACTTTTCACCGCTCGCAGTAGGGCTGCCCTCAAATCGATCAGCATAAAAAGAAGCTTTACCGGTTTGAATTTGGGCTACTGCAGATACTGATACAAACACACCAAACAGTATACTTTTTATGGGTGGGTACTTCATCTCGTAAAGGTAATCGATTCATCCTTAAGGAATACAAATTTTTATTTTTTGCTGGCCGAAAAAAAAGGAGCTATAAATTCTGTTTTCTTTTGTAATCTTGACCGTAATGTATGTTTGTTTTTGTGCGTTTTGTCAATTTTTATTACTCACTAGCTCGCATTTAATCTAGTTAAACTATTTTTAGAACATCTCATTGATACAATTTCTTATGGATAGGAATAGGGCAGCCGATACGATACTTGAAAAACTACCAGCCGCAGTATTTGAGTATACTTACTTCCCCACCGGAAGAAAAGATTTCACTTACATCAGCGCGCACTGCGAAGTGCTTTTTGGGTTCACTAGCGAATCGCTATTGGAAGGCAGCCTGCCTCTTTTATCCTTTATCCATCCTGACGAACAGGTTTCGTTCATTCCGAAATATGAAAGTTGGCTAAAGAATGCCGAAAATTTTAACTGGGAGGGGCGAGTTGTTCAATCGAGCGGAAAAATAATTTGGGTAAGCGCCATTGCTAATGCTTCAAAAATGGCGGATGGCCGAGTTGTTTGGACGGGTATATTCACGGATGCCTCTGCTGGCAAGGAAGCTGAAAATCGGTATCAGCGACTATTGGAGACAATACCACTGGGGGTTGGGATTATTCAAAATGGCGTGTTCGTTTATGTCAATGAAAATGCCGCCAAAATAATGGGGGCAAAATCGGTTGAAGAGTTGACTGGAAAACCTATCAGCGCTTTTATCCAACCAGATAAGTTGCTTGATTTTCAAGAAAGAATGAAAATGGTCTTGAGTGGAAAGGATTCTCCTCCAATGGATCAACGCTTTATACGTTTAGATGGAAAAGAAATTTACGCTGAAACAATCGGGATTCCCTTTACCTACAAAAATCAACCTGCTATCCAGGCGATCGTAAAAGATGTGACGGAAGTTCGGTCGGCAAAAATGGCTATTCGCAAATCCGAAATACTTTTTACGCAGCTGTTTCACAATTCCCCCTTTGGCAAAGTGATGTTGGACGAAACGGGAAAAGTGCTACTGGTTAATCAGGGCTTTGAAAAAATGTTTGGCTACAAGCTCAAAGAGTTGATGGGGAAAGGCTTGAATCAGTTTATCGTTCCGGCAGACCTTCAACAGGAAGGAAGTGACTTAGATACCCTCATTTCCGCCAGAGAAATTATGCGGATAGAGAGCGTACGAATGACAAAAAGTCAACAGAAATTATCCGTTCTTGTGTATGGCGTGCCTATCTCATTGGATGATAAAACGATCGGTATTTTTGGATCTTATGTTGATATTACTGATCAGAAGAAAACCGAGGAAGAATTAAAAATCCGAAATGCAGAGCTTGACAATTTCGTTTACAAAGTTTCCCACGATTTACGCGCGCCCTTGTCTTCGGTGTTAGGGTTAGTGAATCTAGCCAAGATGGAGGGAAATGACGACAGCCTAGCCGAATACATTAAATTAATTGGACAGAAAATAAAACAATTGGATCACTTTATCAGTGACGTACTAAGTCACTCAAAGAATTTGAAAGTAGAGGTGAAGATTGAAAAGATAGATTTCGCAAATTTAATTGAAGGGACATTTACAGACCTCAGCTACTTAAAGGGCGCGGACGCTATCAAAAAAACAATTACCGTAGAAGGCGAAGAGTTTGTAAGCGATCAGTGGCGGATGGGCGAGATTTTCCGCAACTTGGTTTCCAATGCCATTAAGTACCGGGATTTTGAAAAAGTAAATCCCGAGATAAAAATCGAGATAAAAATTAACCCCGACAGGGCAATCATCATTTTTTCCGATAACGGTATAGGCATTAGTGACATCGATCAAAACAAAATCTTTGACATGTTTTATCGCGCGAGCGAACAATCGGACGGCTCTGGTTTAGGTTTGTATATCGTAAAAAATGCCATCGATAAATTGGGCGGTCTACTGAAAGTATCCAGTGAACTGGGTAAGGGTACTACCTTTGAATTAAAGCTCCCGAACCATATTTTAGTGATTTCTAATTAATTTTTTTAGAATGACTGTGCAAGAAGTTGTCACTGCAGCCGATAAAAAAGAGTTTTTGTTATTTCCCCTTTCCATCTACAAAAATTCACTTGCGTGGATTCGTCCATTGGACAAAGACGTTGAAAATGTTTTTAATCCTGAGAAAAATAAAACCTTTCGTCATGGCGAGGTGATCCGCTGGCTGCTGAAAAATGATCAGCATCAAACGATCGGAAGGATTGCTGCCTTCGTTGATCAAAAGACAGAAAAAAAAGGAAATGATCAACCAACCGGGGGGCTGGGTTTTTTTGAATGCATTAACGACAAACAGGCAGCTGTGTTACTATTTGATGCTGCAAAAAACTGGCTGCAATCAAAAGGAATGGAAGCAATGGATGGTCCTGTCAATTTTGGCAGCCGCGATCGGTGGTGGGGATTGCTCGTAGATGGCTATGAGCGCGAACCAAATTATCAATGCAATTACAATCCCCCCTACTACAAAGATTTTTTTGAGGCATATGGTTTTCAGGTTTATTTTAATCAATTCACATTCGCTCGAAAAGTCATCGAACCGCTTTCACCAAAATTGCATCACAAGGCAGAGTTAATTGGCAAACAACCAGACTATGAGTTTCGCCATCTGCGAAAAGATGAAATCCCAAAATTAGGAGAGTACTTGCGCACCGTTTATAACAAGGCGTGGGCCAATCGTGCAGATAACCCAGAGATCACCTCTCAGCAAGCAACTCTGATCGTGAAGCAAATGAAGCCAATTTTAGATGAAAGGCTTTTGTACTTCGGCTTTTACAAAGGCGAGCCCATTTCATTTTTCCTCTCATTGCCGGAAATCAATCAGATTTTTAAGCATGTAAACGGAAAATTAGATTGGATTGGAAAAATAAAATTTCTATGGCACACGGTTAGAAAAACGAACAAGAAAGCTTTTGGTATTTTGTTTGGGGTGGTGCCAGAGCATCAAGGCAAAGGAGCGGATGGGGCGATGATATTGGCGGCCCGTGCAGTTTTGCAAGACCAGTACAAGAGGTATGAGGAATATGAAATGAATTGGATTGGCGATTTCAATCCAAAAATGATCACCGTGGTAGAACAAGTTGGTGGGTTCGTTTCAAAAACGCATATTACATACCGAAAACTATTTGACGAGAATAAGCCCTTTAAAAGGCATCCAATCTTAAACTAAGCATGCAGCCCTCCGAAGAAAAAGAAGAAACACGTTCCAGCTTTCTGTTTCGCAATTTACTTAAAGGCTTGGTAGGGTTTGTGGTAATTATTGCCGTGTTTGTTTTGTTGGAGGGCTACATTCAACAAAATTTCAAAGACCACATTGACAGCATTAGAGCGAACCCGGGCATTTTGTATGGTATCTATACTTTGTCAGAGATTGTTTTTGGCCTTTTGCCTCCCGAGATTTTTATGATGATTTGGATATTGGATGATATTAATCTTAGGGGTTTTATTACCAACTTAGCCATTCTCAGTATCATATCGTATGCAGCTGGCATCTTAGGCTACTACATTGGCAAAGTATTTTCCAAAACTAAATTTTACCAAGAGCGCATTCGCGAAAAGTACTTGAAGCAATACGAAGGGAAATTAAAAACGTATGGTGGCTACTTGGTTTTCGTGGGAGCCGTTACCCCCCTTCCCTTTTCTGCCATGTGTATGCTAGCAGGCTCGGTGAATCTCAGCTTTAAACATTTTTTACTAATCTGCATTACCCGCCTTATTCGCTTTGCGGGATATGGCGCACTCGTTTGGTATGCACCCGAGTGGTTTAGAGGGCTAACGCAAGGGCTGTAACAGCCATCTTTCTTTCGCCACCTCTTCAATTTTTTTACGAGAAAAGTAAACCGGAAAGTATTGATCGTTGCCCCACAACGGAAATAAATTTTTGTAGAACGGACTGTCTACATCTCCGCTCTGCCCAGGCGCATTCGTAAACATAGTCTTGTCCCAATCAGCCACATCCGTCACAATTCTAAAAGTAGCACCAGCAGTTTGATTGTCCGCATTAGTAGTCATGCCCGGTGTAGACCCATTTCCCCCACGGGGCAATGGACCCACCTCAAGTTTCTTTCTCATCACCTCGTCTACCGCATTGCCCAACTGATGTTTGATCAGCGCGTGATGATAATTGATCTGTCCATACTGCCATGTAGAGATTTCATTGCCGAGTTTTATCGAAAGATAATCCACGGCATGCTGCAGCGTTGAAAGTAAAAATTCATTACGGCCAGCAGTTGCATCCGCTCCAAACTCCTTTCTGGGTTTTGAAATCCACTCAACAACTCTTGTCAACGGAATATATTTTACCATCTCTTTTGCATTTTCGGGCACAAAAAGTGGAAGAACTTCTTCTGTGATTTTCTTTTCCCAAGCGGCATAAATGCCCGCCTCCACCGAAGAACGATCCATCACAAAATTCCATTTGATTAAAAGTTGCCGAGCCGATTCTGTTTTTTCATCTGACGATTTCAAATCTTGCAACAGCGGCACCAATGTCCTGGCTGGGATGGACAGGTAATCATGCTGCAGCTTCATCATGTCATCGGTGTTAAATTTCTTCCCCGAGCTAAGAACTTCGTTAATGCGATCAACTCGGTAAGGATCTGCCCATGTCCATCCCACGGCATTGCGATGGGCATAGTTTTTAGGAATCAAATTCTCATTGGCCGTTGCCCAAAATCCCTTGGCGGGATTGAATACATTTGGCAATGATTTTATAGGCAGATAGCCCTCCCATTCAAATCGACCATCACCCGGAACTGGAACCAGTCCATCCCAATTTTTTCGCACAGGCGCTACCCCAGCTGCTTGCCAACCGATGTTTCCCTTTTTGTCGGCCCAAATCATGTTCTCTCCAGGAATATGGCTAAAGGAACAGGCTGTGCGAAACTCCTCCCAATTTTTTGCCTGATCCATTCGCAAGCTAGCCATATAAGGCGCCCCGCCTATTTCCATCCAACCGCATCGCATAGCATAGGCAACGTTATTTTTCAAATCGAAAAAAGTAACTGGGCCATGGCGTGTATAAAAATGCTCAACCAAGACATCAGCACTTCCTTTTACTGTGATCGTATCCTTGATCATACGCATCTCTTCCCACTTCCCTTGATATTTATATTGACGCTGGTTTTGTGGATTGAGTTGATAGACGTACAAATCCTCCGCATCCAAATCAAAAACAGTTAGCCCCCAAGCGCCAAAGTCATTGTGGCCAATTGAAATGCCGGGGATTGTTGGTTCGCCTCCTCCTAACACATTCCAACCGGGCGCATTCAAATGTACCATGTAACGAAGTGACGGAACTGACAAGGCGCGATGCGGATCGTTAGCTAAAAGTGGAAACCCACTTTGCGAAAGGCGCGGGCTAACAATCCAATTGTTGCTTCCAATAGTATTTTTTTCTGTTTCCTTCAGTTTTTGATACGCCTCATCATCGGCTTTCGCTAATCGATTATATTGATTCAAATCCAGGTTTGCTGATAGCGAAATATCTTGCGGAGTAAAACTCAATGGCTTGCGAAATGCATCGTACAATTCTGTGGTTGGGGCCGACAAAAGTTTTTGATCAATTACTGGATCTATTTTCAAATTGGGGTCGCCCGGCTCAAACACAATTAAATCTTTTACTTTTTCATCACCCAACAGCGCCACCAACTTACCAATTGAAACTTCTTCAGCAATATTGCCCAGCAACCCTTGGTGCCGCGAGATAACAAGATCAGGTGTCCATTTTTGAGGTTTTGTTTTCAATAATTTGAATTCCAACGGAAGCAAATCAGGATTTCTTTCAGTTGCTTGGATGTATGCGTTTACGCCATCGGTAAATGCCGTTATGATTTGTTTGCCACGAGGATGATAATGATTGAGCTCTTTCTTCAAATCCCCTCGGAACTTGAACAACCGTGCGCCTTTGTCGCGGAGGATTTCTTTTGGCCCTAGTAACTCGGCCATCGTACCTGTCGCTTGCCTGCGCCAGAGTTCAAATTGAAAGAGACGGTCTTTGGCAGCGCAATATCCTTGTGCAAAAAACAAATCGTGTTCGTTTTGGGCGTAGATGTGGTTTATCCCAAACTCATCGCGAATCACCTCCACCGGTTGTTGTAGACCTGAGACTGATAGCTCTACTTTGGTTTGACCGAATGAGTAGCTATTCAACGAAATCAAAAAAACAGTAAAGCATTTTCTCATAACTATGGCATTTGATCTAAAATAAGTTGATTTTCTTCTTTGAACGAACAGTTTAATGATAAATGATATACGTGATTACTTGAATGGGACATTTGTGATCATTAAAATTAGTTTCTTACACCCCAACTCGTTAGTTTTGCCCCGCAAATAATCACTCGTAAATTATTTGCAATGGCACTCGACCCCAAGAAATTTCTCTTTGAAGCATTGACGTATGATGACGTGCTTCTCGTTCCGGCTTACAGCGAAGTATTACCCCGCGAAACGGATACATCAGGGTATCTTACCAAGAATATTAAGCTAAATATCCCGATCATTTCTGCCGCCATGGATACTGTCACCGATGCTGATTTGGCGATCGGCATGGCACTCGAAGGCGGTTTGGGGTTCATCCACAAAAACATGTCGATCGAGGCGCAGGCGAATCAGGTGCGTAAAGTAAAGCGTTCCCAAAGCGGTATGATCCTCGATCCGGTAACGCTGCTGGTGACTTCTACTGTGCGAGATGCCGAAAAGATCATGCGTGAGTTTAAGATCGGTGGTATTCCCGTAATCGACCAAAACGGTAAACTCGTAGGTATCATTACAAATCGTGATTTGCGTTTTCAAAAAGATATGTCTACGCCTATCGAGCGAATCATGACGAAAGAAAATCTAATCACAGCACCGGAAGGAATCACCTTAGAAAAAGCAGAGTTACTGTTACAGGATTATAAGATTGAAAAGCTTCCGATCGTCAATAAGAAAGGAAAGCTCACGGGGCTTGTCACCTACAAAGACATCCTAAAAAAGAAAAACAAGCCCAACGCCTGCAAGGATAAATTTGGAAGACTGAGAGCAGGTGCTGCTGTAGGCGTTACACCCGATATTTTAGACAGGATTGAAGCGTTGCAAATTGCTGGAGTAGATGTGATCAGTATAGATACCGCACACGGTCATTCCAAAGGCGTGATGGATGCTGCGAAAAAGGTGAAAAGAAAATACCCATCGTTAGAGATGGTTGTGGGCAATATTGCCACTGGCGAAGCGGCCAGAGCATTGGCCAGAATTGGAGTGGATGCCGTAAAAGTAGGTGTTGGTCCCGGTAGCATTTGCACCACGCGCATCGTGGCGGGGATCGGCCTGCCTCAACTCTCTGCCGTTTATGAAGCCGCTAAAGCATTGAAGGGTTCAGGAGTGAAAGCGATTGCCGATGGCGGCATTCGATTTTCGGGAGATATTGTAAAAGCCTTGGCCGCTGGTGCGGATAGCGTAATGATTGGGTCACTTTTGGCCGGAACGGAAGAAGCACCCGGTGAACTTATTATTTACGAAGGAAGGAGATTTAAATCCTACCGAGGGATGGGCTCTTTAGAAGCCATGGAAGACGGTTCGAAAGACCGTTATTTTCAGGATGTGGAAGATGACATTAAAAAACTAGTGCCAGAAGGTATCTCAGGTCGAGTGCCTTTCAAGGGATCAGTAGCAGAAGTTTTGTACCAATTGGTAGGTGGGTTAAAGGCAGGCATGGGGTATTGTGGAGCCAAAAATTTGGAGAAACTTAAATCATCAAAGTTTGTCAAGATCACCGCAGCGGGCGTACACGAAAGCCATCCGCACGATGTGAGCATCACACGCGAAGCCCCGAACTACAGTAGGAAGTAGAAAAAGCACCTATTGTAAAGATATTATATAGCCTTTTTATTAATTATTATTGCATGGCCAATCTCTTGATTGGCCATGTTTTTGTTAAGATGTTCAAAACCAAGGCACTTATTCGTCTCACTTCGCTAGTCGCGATCATCGCCTGGGTCATCTTGGTTTTTTCTGACGTTACTGTCATCTACAGCGACCTAAAATCATTGCCCCCTGATATCCCCACTTGGCTGCCAAGGTTAATGCTGGATATCTTCATCGTTTCATTGTTTTACCATTACAAATTTCGGATTGAACGAGATGAAAGCCTGAATTTCACTGATCTTCTTTGGAAAGTTTTTGCTACCGGACTTATTGCTACCGTTGTTTCATTGGCGGTGCGGTTAGTGTTGTTCCTACTTGGCAATACCACCCTAGCAAGTAACATCCTATTTATGGATATAGTGTATCAAATCACACTTGCCCTTTTTATCAACTTTCTATTGGCCGCTTTTACTTCTTGGAAGCGATTGATTCTGTATCAAAAATCAAAGTGGCTGATCCGTGCGTGGTTAGTGTTTGAGTTGCTTCTGTTGAGTATTTTGGTGTACGACAGCATCCACATCGTAATCTCCGAAACCATTACCACGCTGGCGATTGTTATTATAGGTTTACTAGGGCTCGTTCTTTCGGCCAACATGCGTTGGGTAGCGTATCTTAATTTCAAACAAAAATGGACGAGTTTATTGTTGCTGCTGCTGTCAATTTTCTATTTATTTTATTTCCTCTATTCCGTTACGATGTGGTCTGATCAAATCAGTCAACAGAGTAAAATATTCCTTGATTTTCAAAGCCATGTATTCAACATCGCATTACTGGCCTTTGTGCTCACCTACATGACATTCTCTTTTTTAGTGATTCTCTTTAACCTGCCTACGTCTTCCGTGTTTGAACAAAAGCTAGAGGAGGTAGTGAATTTTCAGCGCATCAGCCAATCCATCCAAACCGAACAGAATGAAGAAAGTGTTTATAATATTTTGTTAGAAAGTTCAGTGAGTTCTGTTTTTGCGGATGCCGCGTGGCTGGAAATTAAGGGAAGAGAAAATGAGCAACGTCTGTTTACCCATCAAATCACTGAAAAGGAAACAAAAGACATTCATGCCCATTTAGAAAAAAATAAAGTCAAGGGCGCGCTAGAGCAAAACAGCGACAAGACCAAAAATCTCTCAAAGCATTTGGGTTCGTTAAAAAGTACACGCTTCCGTTCGCTGTTGGCATTCCCCATCAAAGTAAAAGAAGAAACCATCGGCACGTTGGCATTACTGAAAGAACTGCCCGATGGCTTCAATAAAGAAATGACGCGCATCGTCTCGGCTTTTGCCAATCAAGCGGGTATCTCTATTGAAAACTTCCGTTTAATGGAAGAGGCTTTTCAGAACGCGCGCTACAAAGAAGAGCTAAAAATTGCCAAAACAGTCCAGAAAAGTTTGTTACCTGCTAAGTTAGAGCAAGATGCTGACTTTGAAATTTCTGCCTTTTCAGCCTCCGCAGATGAGGTAGGTGGCGATTACTATGACACACTTAGAATTAGCGATCATGAAATCGCGTTGATCATTGCGGACGTGTCGGGCAAAGGAACTACCGCGGCTTTTCACATGTCACAAATGAAGGGAATCTTTCATAGTCTCGCGCAACAAGGGCCGAGCCCGAAAGATTTTATGGCCAAGGCAAATAAAGCACTGGTTTATTGCTTGGAAAGGGGCTCGTTTATTTCAGCTACCTATTTTGTCATCAATACCAAAACAAAAAAAATACATTACTCACGCGCAGGTCACTGCCCTGTTTTGTATTACACAACTTCAACCCACCAAGCGGCATATTTAAAAGACAGAGGCACCGCGCTGGGTATGGTGCGCAACAACGACTATTGCAATTTTGTGGAAGACAACGAATTTCCGTACGCCACGGGCGATGTGATGATACTTTATACAGACGGAATTACCGAAGCCAAAAACAACAAAAATGAAGAATTTGGCAATGATCGCTTGGCGCAAGCCTTACAACAAAACGCAACAAAAAGTTCAAAGGAAATTGAAGAAAGTGTAATTGAAAAATTGTATGAATTCTCGGGGTCAGAAGATATTAATGACGATTATACGTCTATGACTGTAAAGTTTAGATAAACAAAACATAAAAAAACTTAAACCGTTAAAACTACATGGTTCACATCAAAAGATTGCAAGAAGACGGAATTGACATCCTCTCCATTGTGGGTGAAATAGATGCAAGTTCCTCCATTGAATTAGATCTGGCCATTGCCAAAAGTGTGGGAGAAGGATTCAAAAAGATATTGGTGGATTGCAGCGCGTTGGAATACATTTCTTCGGCCGGCCTAGGAGTATTTATGTCGTACATCGAAGAATTGAGGGACAAAAAGATAAGCCTTGTTTTGTATGGCTTGAAAGAACGCGTATTTAACACCTTTAGCATTTTAGGATTGGCCGACCTATTAAACATTAGGTCGAACAGGCAAGAAGCAAAAACATTGGTAAATGAGTTATCAGTTTAACATCGGTTGCAGCCTCAATAATTTAAAAGGTGTACGGGAGTTTATCCGAAACTCCCTAACAGGACAAGGTGTGTCTGATCTAGAAATGGGTGCGATTGTTTTGGCATTGGATGAAATGTGTTCCAACCTCATGATTCATGCGCACCATTGCAATCCAGACCATCACATTACCATAAATATCCACATTCCCACAAAAAGCCAGTTTGTTTTCGAGATCATTGATGACGGGTCGATGTTTGACATCAACCAATTTCAAGAACCTGAAATTGATAGTCTAGTACATGAAAAAAGGAAAGGCGGCTTGGGCATTCGTTTGGTCAAAACCATAATGGACAAAATTGAATACGTGCAAGAGGAAGGCAAAAACGTATGCCGACTCACCAAGTCAGTTTAGCGAACGTAGAGAGTTTGCTATAATGGGCGTTCACCCTTGTAATGGGTGGAAAAGATAAAACCATTCAAATCCGAGCTTGCTTATTACTGTTAACTTTTCATGCTATTTTTGTCATCCTTAAATAGGTTATTCATGTTCAGGAACGTTATTTTAATTGCTTTTAGTTGTACTGCACTATTTGGTTTTTCCCAATCGAAGAAAAACCAACAACAGACTATTCTTTTTTCAGTTAACCGGACACCCACGTTTACCGATGAGTTCACTTACCTCTACAAAAAGAACCATCAGAACAAGCCTGAGGACTTTACCGAAGCCAAAATCAACGAATACCTAGACCTATTTATCAACTTTAAATTGAAGGTAGCCGAAGCAAGGGCAATGGGCATGGACACCACTGCAAAATTCACCAAAGAGTTCAAGACCTACCGCGAAGATTTAAAAAAGCCTTACCGTGCCGAGCCCGATGCCTTGGAAAAATTGACAAAAGAGGCGTATGAACATCTGACGCAAGAAGTCAGGGCGTCTCATATACTGATCAATCTAAAACCCGATGCTTTTCCGGCCGATACATTGGCTGCGTTCAATAAATTAACCGACATCAAAAAGAGAATCGTAGCCGGTGAAGATTTTGAAAAATTAGCCCGAGAACTTTCTGAAGATCCATCGGCCAAATACAACGGTGGAGATTTGGGGTATTTTACCGCCATGCAAATGGTCTATCCATTTGAAGAAGCTGCTTACAAAACCAATAAAGGAGAAATTACAAACATTGTTCGTACCCGTTTTGGTTATCATTTGATAAAAGTAGTCGACAAAAAGCCAGCACGAGGTGAAGTAGAAGTGTCACACATTTTGCTTAGAACCGGAACACCGAATGATGCCAAAATTAAAAATAAGGCTTTTGAAATTTTTGATCAATTGAAAGCAGGTCGCGCATGGGATGAACTTTGTAAAGAAAATTCCGAAGACGGCAACACCAAAGATTCCGGGGGAAAGCTGCGAGCCTTTGGCGTGGGTGCGTTGGCGTCCGTCCCTGAATTTGAAAATACAGCCTTTGCTATTCAGAAGCCCGGAGATATATCAGATCCTTTCCAATCTTCCATTGGCTGGCATATCGTTCGGCTAGAAAAAAAGATTCCTCTTCCGCCCTATTTAGAACTCGCAGAATCATTGAAAAGAAAAGTCGCCCGTGATGAGCGCCTTCAAATTTCCCAACAGGCAATGACAATTAAACGGAGAAAAGATTTTGGCTTTGCCGAGGTGCCCGAAACAAAGAAGGCCATTATAAGCTTCGCTGATTCGAGCTTGACGGAGGGCAAATGGAACTATCGTGGTGGGGCTCCGTTGCTAGCACAAAAGCTGTTCTCTATTCAAAACAGTAGTGTTACGGTGGCTCAATTTATTTCGTTTTTGAAAACCAACCAAGCTTCTTCCGGGACGATTCCTGCTGTTTATATGGATCAGCTTTACAACTATTTTGTAGATGAAACCATCACCATAGCGGAAGAGGAAAAACTTAAGATTGAAAAGCCTGAATATAAAAATCTACTAACTGAGTACCGAGAAGGAATTCTCTTCTTTGAAATCATGGAAAAAGAAATTTGGAACAAGGCTTCCGAAGATACGCTAGGGCAACGCACCTATTATGAACGGAATACCACCAAGTATCAAGGAGGCGATCGTGTGGAAGCGCGTATTTTTTCAGCAACCGATAAAGAGCTGATCGAAGATTTTAAAAAGAAAGTGGCAAAGGGCGATACGTTAAAAGAAGCGGATATTAAAAAATTTAAATCGGTACAGCCATTTAGAAATTATGAGAAAGGCGAGAGCAAAGTTGTTGATAGAGTAACTTGGGTAGCAGGTTTACACGATACAGAATTGGATAAAAATTATTATTTGGTAGAAATCGCTCAATTGGTAGCCCCTGGCATAAAAACCTTCAAAGAGGCGAGGGCAAGTGTAATCTCGGATTACCAAGCGGAGCTGGAAAAAAAATGGCTGAACGACTTAAGAAAAAAATATCCGGTTAACGTAAATAAAAAAGGTAAAAAGATCGTTATCGCAACACTGGTCAATAAATGATTCTAGCCATTAAATTGAAAAATAGATTTCCGGTATTGCTCCTGCTTACCGCAGGGTTATTCATTTTCAATTCCTGCGATCTTATTCAAATGAAGGCAGGCAATAGCGGGTCGGACAACCCACGAAGGCCGTTGGCAAGAGTGAACCAATCTTATTTATATTTGGATGAATTAAACGGCATCGTTCCTACTAAAGCCACGCGGGAAGACAGTGCCGCCCGAATTTCTTCTTATGTAAATAGTTGGATCCGAAAACAATTGGTACTCAACGAAGCAGCGAAAAATATCGACATCAACGAGACAGAAGTAGAGCGCAAAGTGCTGGACTATCGATATAGCCTAATCGGTTATGAGTTTCAGAATTTCTATATAAAAAAGAACTTAAACGATTCGATAGCGAACGATGAAATTCAAGCCTATTACAAATCACACCTCGATAACTTTTTACTAAAGCAAAATATCGTTCAAGGCACCTACATCAAAGTCGCCAAAACTGCGCCCCGAATTCAGCATATCAAACCGCTTCTGTATTCAAGCAATCAAAAAGATATTGCCGAATTGAAATCCTATTGCCTTAGCTTTTCGGCTGCTTATCAATTACCCGACTCTACATGGATCGCATTTGACAAACTTACCGCAGACTCGCCTTTGGCGGAAATCCCGAACAAAATTCAATTTTTACGCAGCTATTCTTACTATGAAACAAGCGATGCGAGCTATCTCTATTTTTTGAAAGTGGACGCCTACAAAATTTCGGATAACGTAAGCCCATTAGAATTTGTAAAGGATGACATCAAAAACATTATTTTAAATAAAAGAAAAGTAGAACTTGCAAAAAAATTGGAGGATGAGGTTTATGAAAATGGTGTTAAACGAAAGGAATTTGAGGTTTTTAACAAGTAGTCTTTTTATTCTCCTGTTTACTCTGCCCCTCGCGGCTCAGGAGATGGAGAAAACGGGCTTTGTAGTAGACAAAATCATAGCCAAGGTTGATAATTTCATAGTTATTAAATCTGAGCTAGAATCTGCGTATCAGGGATATATCGCGGAAGGAAATCCGCAATCGGAAGAAGCAAAATGTCAGCTCTTCAACCGGCTCATCATGAACAAACTGATGGTGGCGAAAGCAGCCATTGATTCGGTGTTGGTCACCGATTTCGAGGTTGATCAAAATACTGGTCAACGGATGAATGCCATTCTTCAAAATTCCGGCAACGCGCCCGAGGAGCTGGAAAGAAGATACGGAAAAAGCTTGGAGCAGATTCGTATAGAACTACGAGAACAGATTCGCGAGCAGTTGTTGTCCCGAGAGATGACGGAACGCATCCACAAAGATTTGAAGATCACACCTGCCGAAGTAAAACGGTTCTTTCACAAAATACCAACGGACAGTTTGCCCTTTTATTCATCAGATGTGGAAATCGGTCAAATTGTAAAAGTTGCTAAGATCAGCGCTGCCCAAAAAGAAGATGCAAAGGGAAGACTAAGCGAACTACGAGAGCGGATTTTAGCTGGAGAAGACTTCAACGCGCTGGCTCAGAAATATTCAGAAGACCCAAGCGCAAGATCTAACGGTGGCGAAATGGGCTTTGTCGGGAGAGGCGCCATGGTGCCCCAATTTGAGGCGATGGGTTTCAAACTTCGCAAGGGAGAAATTTCACAGCCCTTCGAATCTGCTTTTGGAATTCATATTATGCAGTTAATTGACCGCAGAGGAAATGAATACAACTCCCGTCATATCTTGTTGTTGGGTAACCCTTCACTGGAAGACGTTGGCCGGGCTGAAAATTACCTAGATAGCCTCCGCAGAAAAATTGTGAAAGACAGCATTAAGTTTGAATATGCCGCCAAGGAATATTCCGATGATGCAGCTACAAAAGGGCGCGGAGGATATTTTACTGATCAAGATGGAGGAGTTCGCGTCTCCATGCGGGAAATAGACCCTGTGGTATATCTTGCCATTGACACTATGACGTTGGGAAGCATTTCAAAGTCACTGACGTATCGTACCGAAGAAGGAAAAGAAGCCGTAAGAATACTTTATTTCAAAGCCAAAATTGCCCCTCACCAAGCTAATCTCACCGATGACTGGCATCGCATACAATCTGCTGCATTGGCTGAGAAAAAAGATAAGCTCATTGAAAAGTGGTTTAAAAAATCTAGGCAAGATGTGTTTATCAACATCGACCCTAGCTATAACTATTGTAAAATTCTTGAATAGTTTGATCCTGCCTTTGAAATCAGGAATGATCCACCAGCCCATTTGAATTTCTAAACTATCAACTACTATGGCGCAACAATTTTCCAATGATGTAGAAGCGGCTGATGCGTTAGCCAAAACGTATCAAAACTTAAAGAATGAAATTGCCAAGGTAGTGGTGGGTCAAGATGACGTGGTTAGATTAGTTTTGACTGGAGTTTTTTGTCATGGTCATTCGCTGTTGATTGGCGTGCCCGGTTTAGCAAAAACATTATTGGTGCAAACCATCGCCACTTCACTCGATCTACAATTTAAACGAATCCAATTCACACCAGATTTAATGCCCTCTGATATTGTAGGATCCGAGACAATGGACAAGGAGCGCAACTTTCAGTTTGTGAAAGGTCCTATTTTTGCCAATATCGTCCTCGCAGATGAGATTAACCGCACACCACCCAAAACACAGGCTGCATTGTTGGAATCTATGCAAGAATACGCGGTAACCATTGCTGGAAACAATTATCAGTTACCGAGACCGTTCTTTGTTTTAGCTACCCAAAATCCAATTGAACAGGAGGGAACGTATCCATTACCCGAAGCACAGCTGGATCGGTTCATGTTCAATATATTTTTGGATTATCCTAGCTATCAACAAGAAATCAGCATCGTAAAGAATACTACAGCCGATTTTACCCAACAAGTTTCAAAAACACTTTCTGCAGAGGAGATTGTATACTTCCAACACTTGGTAAGAAGAGTGCCTATTGCCGATAATGTTGTCGAGTATGCTGTGAAATTGGCACAATCAACACGCCCTGGAAAAAATGGATCTGCGATTGCCAACGATTTGCTCGAATGGGGGGCTGGTCCGCGCGCCTCTCAGTACTTGGTGCTTGGCGCGAAATGCAATGCATTAATCAATGGCAAATACTCACCCGACATCGAAGATGTGCAGGCTGTTGCCAAACCTGTACTTCGCCATCGCATGGTGCGCAATTTTAAGGCCGAGGCGGAAGGAATAACGGTAGATGGAATTATTGAGAAACTGATGGTCTAGTTCATCCTCAGGCCTTTGTAGGTAGCCATTGAAAATCATTTGCCCTTGGAAAATCGTCAAACACCTTTTGAATAAATTCATTGGGAATCGCTAATTTTCGTTTTGCCATATCAATCCACGCCCCATCCATATTTAAAATCGCAGCGATCATTCTGTCCTCCTTATAAATATGGTGAGTGATACTCCATCTTGAAAAATCAGGGGTAGCCTTAGTCAAGGCTAAATCTACAGTAACCTTGTCTTCAAATTTTATTTCCCTTTTGAATAAAGCTTCTTCTCTAAAAAGAATTGGCCCAATTCTTAATTCTTCAAATTTTTGATTAGTCAACCCATGATCAGAGAAACAAGTGATCCTCGCTGTGGCTCCATAATCATAATAAGCAGAATGGCGCAAATGTCTATTCTGATCAATATCAGACCACCGGACCTGGATCGGTAATTCAAACGTTGTCATCTTCTAATTTATTAATTCCCTTACAACAGAAAGCGATTTTAGTTCTCCAAAATTATCAATATGCGAAGTGTAAAAACGAATCAATACATCCAATAAATTTCTTCGCTGAAGTTGAGTTATTACAATTACAGAAAGATAGTCTGCTTTCAACAACTCGTGCAACAATAATTCTTCCTTGTCTCCAGTGAAAAAAGGGGTTAAGATTTCGCTTGTTCGTGATGGGCCAAATCCCAACAACTTGCTCAATCGTATCAAAAAGATTAAGTGAAAATTCTCGGTATTACCGGTTAGCTGATCTAGTGTGATGAAAGAATCAAAAAGAAATTCGCCTATCTCTTGCGTATGGGTCTGCTCTTTCACGGCTTTGTTGATCACTTCATTCAAAAAAAGGGCAATAGTAGATTTTTTAAAGTCAGATGTAATACGTTGGTAAGGGTGAAAACAACGCACTTCTTTTAACCGCAGAATAGTAGCGTTTTCTTTATGGTACACTACCATGTCCAGCAACGTGAGTGGTTGATACAAAGCAATTCTTCCTTTGCCTGACTTACTGCGTACCCCATTTACAATGTAGGTCTGTAGCCCAAATTGAGCGGTGAAAACAGTTACGATGATGGAGGTTTCAGCGTATTTGGTAAACCTAAAAACGATGCCGCGAGTCTTGTGAAGCACTTTCGAAAAGTTCGAAGTTAAATTATTGGTTCAAAGTTTTGTTGGCCTCAACTACCCATGCCATCCACAAACGATCTTCTAGTGCGCGCTTCGTACTTATCCATTTCGCCAAGAAGCACTTTAGATTTACTGTCGGCCAATCGAAAGGAAAAAGAAGCCAACTCACCTGTCTGCGCACAGATAGCATGAACTTTCGTGACAAATTCGGCCACTGCCAATAAGTTCGGCATCGGGCCGAATGGTTTGCCTTCGTAGTCCATGTCCAACCCAGCTACAATTACCCGCTTGCCACTGTTTGCTAACTTATTGCAAACCTCCACAATGGCATCATCAAAAAATTGAGCCTCGTCAATGCCTACCACATCACAATCACCAGCCAGCAACAAAATATCATCTGCAAAATTCACAGGTGTAGATCGAATCTCGCGATCGCTATGCGACACAATCTTCTGTTCGTCATAGCGCTTATCCACAGCTGGTTTGAAAATCTCCACTTTTTGCTTGGCTATCAGCGCACGATTTAGCCTGCGAATCAACTCCTCCGTTTTGCCCGAGAACATACAACCAGAGATTACCTCAATCCATCCGCTTTTTTCAGATTGGCCTTTTCTACCAATATTTGGTTCAATAAACATCCCGCAAGGTAAAAATTACCGGGAATTCACTGGGTCTTAAACCAGTTAATAAAATTGGTGAATACTTCAGAATCGGTAAAAGAAGATTTCGAACAGCCCTTTCCAGTAACTTCTTTTTCTCCAAGATTTTCAATTGCTATCTTTACCTGTGCAAGCCTTAGCTATCTACAAATCTATGGATGAAAAAATAAGCCCAAAAGCAATTGAGCAATATAGCTTGGAATATGCCACAAAACTGACCACCCAATTTTTCGAGAAAAATGAGAAAATCACAGGAGCAGAAGTCCTGTCATTGTGCGAAATAAAGCAAGTGAACCTGTTCCTCATCCGTGAATTGATGAATATTTGGAAGAGTGAGTCTGAAAAAATAAAAAGCCCGTATTTTGACTATCAGGCGGCTGAGGTAAAAGAAGTCCTGCTTCAATTCCAAAATGTACTCTCTAATCACATTGCCATTGGGAGAGAAGATTTGCTTCCCCTGTTGCAGGCCGCGGTGGTAAAAACCATCCACTTGATCCTAACCCCCTATGACTTCTACTCGCAGACACTTGACCGTTATGGCAAGGGATATCTCAAAACGGAAACGTTAAAGAATGAGGTTAAGTACCAGAAAATAAACAACGCCCCGCTCGAAAAACTAGTTGCGAAGTTAGAAGAACAAAACCTGCAACTGATCACCGGTAACGAAGCTTTTGGAATGCTGGATCATATTTTAGAAGAGGTGAGTTTTACTCCTGAAGATTTCGATGGCTACGTAATACAATTCTCAAAGCTTGTGCCTTTGAAAATTGAAAAGCTGTACGAACCGAGGAACTCCGTAAAAACGCCCGAGCCCATTAAACCCCAAGAGACAAAAACTGTTGCTCAACCAGTTTCACAGCAACTTAAACCACCCCCCGCACAAAATACGCCAAAACCAAAGGCCAATAAACTTAAGGATGGATTGACTATCAATCAGAAGTTCATGTTCACAAAAATTCTTTTTAAGGGTGATTTTGAAATTTTTTCGGAAGCCATTGATCAAATCGAGACGCTGCCTTCTTTAAATCATGCATTAGCGCACTTAGGTGAATACTATCCTGAGTGGGATCGCGAAAGTGAGGAGTACGAAGAGTTTATTGAAGTGCTTGAGCGAAGATTTCAATAATTGCCATTTTTAAATTCTTTGGAGCACTTGGCTTCGGTGAGCATCCAACTTTAGCAAAATAAACAGCAAGATCGTAAAACCCCACAGCGATGAGCCACCATAACTAAAGAAGGGCAGTGGAATTCCAATCACCGGAAACAAGCCCACAGTCATGCCAATATTGATAGCAAAATGAAAAAACAAAATGCACGCTACACTGTAACCATATGTTCTGGCAAACCGATTTTTTTGCCTTTCCGCGATAAAAACAACCCGCAAGAGCAAGGCAACAAAAAGTGAAATAACCACCAAACTACCTAGCCAACCAAACTCTTCGCCAATGGTACAAAAAATGAAATCTGTGCTCTGCTTTGGAACAAAATCAAACTTCGTTTGCGTGCCCTTCAAAAAACCCTTGCCAATGAACCCCCCGCTGCCAATAGCAATCTTGGATTGCGTTACGTTCCAGCCTACACCCAATGGGTCAATATCTGGATTAACAAGTACCTTTACACGATTCTGCTGGTGGGGTTTCAACACATTGTTCACCACATAGTCAACGCTTTCGATCACCCCGCTAATGATAAGCGTCCCAATCACCAAAATAACAATACGCCTAATTTTCTTTTTCCCTAGAACGATTAACACTACCAGTATAAGTAAAATCGCCCCGTGAAGATACAGTTGGTTGGGAACTAAAAGCGTAAGGATAAAAATGGCAGCAGCACAAATTCCGACAATCAACAAAAAAGGTGACATGCCTTCCCGATAGAAAACCAGAATAAAAGAAGTAAACACCAGCGCTGTTCCTGTATCTTTTTGAAGTTGTATCAATATGATGGGGATGCCAATGATGGCAAACAGAGTGGCTTGATTGCGTAGGTTATCCATACGAAAACCAACCGATCCAATGTATTTTGCAACCGCTAACGCAGTAATGAACTTTGCAAACTCAGAAGGCTGCACACCAAATGATCCGATCCCAATCCAAGCTTTGTTTCCGCCTACTTCCTTGCCAATAAAAGGAACCAGAAAAAGAGATACCAAAATCAATCCAAAAAAAAGATACGCAAACGTCTCATAGAAACGCATGTCAATAATATTGATGGCGGCAACAATTACCAACGAGGCCGCGATGAACATCAACTGCCTGCCTGAACTCAAGGACAAATCCCAAATCGACTGCTTAGCTGTTTCATCATAGATCGCAGCAAAAATATTCAGCCAGCCCAGCGTAACGAGCGCCATGAACAACAAGATCGCTGTCCAATCTAACCTCACCGATAAGTCATCGTCTCTTTTCAATTTTCTATTAGTCTAAGAATTTTCCAGCCAACACGTAGTCTTCAATAAACTGCCGCTTGGTTTTTCCATAGAGGTATTTTTCTATCATCAAACTGGCAATGGCAGCGGCAGCACGAGCGCCTTGACCGGCATCTTCCACATAAACTGAGATGGCAATTTTAGGATTATCGCGTGGAGCAAAAGCGATGAAAACAGAGTGCGCAGGCAACGGATCATTTTGAACCGTCCCTGTTTTTCCACACACAATTACATCTACCAACCTTGCGCGATATTGCCCAGTGCCAGCTTCTACCACCTGCTGCATGGCGTCCACAGCAATTTTAAAATAGGATGAATCGATAGTAGTGTAATGACGCTCGCCATATTTTGGCAATGGCTTGCCTTCTTTGCCAATCCCTTTTACCAAGTGTGGAATATGATAGAACCCTCTATTGGCAATAATGGCCGCAAAATTGGCCATCTGTATCGGCACCACCAAATTCTCACCTTCACCAATCGCAATGGAATAAATATTCGAGAACTTCCATGGGCGATTTTGATAGGCACGATCATAATAAGATGGAGTAGGAACGAGACCTCCTTTTTCATTTGGCAAATCAATCCCCAACTGACTTCCGAACCCAAAGCTATTGATGTGCTTGTTCCACTCTGCTAGCCCAATTCGCGTATCTTCAAAGGGCGAATTAGAAACACCTTTATTCAACATTCTGCGTAGCACCCCTAAAAAATAGGGATTGCAAGAATTGGCAATTGCTCCTCTTAAATCTTGATTGTCGTGACCCGGGTGGCATCCAATCAAAGTCTTATCACAACGTATGCGCGTGTCGGGTGTAATCACACCTTCTTGCAGGGCTGTCATCGCTTGCGCAATTTTAAAAATTGAGCCCGGACGATATTGAGCCATTAAGGGGCGATTGAAGAGAGGCTTCAGTGTGTCGTTACTGATCAACGAAAAGTTAGAACTATAACTTCTTCCTGTCAAAAGGCTTGGATTATAAGAAGGCCCAGAAACTAATGCTAAAACCTCTCCGGTGGCTGGTTCAATGGCCGCAATGCTTCCCGACTTACCTTTCATCAACAGCTCACCATATTGTTGCAGTTCTAAATCCAGACCCGTAACCAAATCTTGACCCGGTATTGAAAGTGTATCATAAGCGCCCTCTTTAAAAGAACCTTTTTCGATGCCTTTTACATTTCTCAATTTAAAGCGAACACCTCGCTTACCTCTTAATTGTTCTTCGTAAAACGACTCAATCCCACTTTGACCAATGTAATCGCCTTGCCTGTAAAAGCCCTTATCATCTCTTTCCAACTGCCCTTTGCTAAGTTCGCTTACGTAGCCCAACGCGTTTGCAAGGGCATTGGTGGTGTAGGCCCGTGTGGTTCGCGCTTCAATGTAAAACCCAGAAAATTCATCCAATCGATCTTGCACCTTTGCAAAGTCTTCGTTGGAAAGTTGATCGATAAAAAGTGTCGGCTTGACAGAGGAGTACTCCTTCCGTCTTTTCATCTCTTTGAATTTAGCTCGAAGCTCTTGGCGCGATAAATTAAAAACCGAACAAAATTTTACAGAATCAAAATCCTTGATATCTTTTACTATGGCCGTCAAGTCATACTCAGGGGTATTGTAGACGATCAGTTTCCCGTGCCGGTCAGTAATCAAACCGCGAAACGGATATTCGATCTGACGAAGAATTGCGTTGCTATCTGCCAATTCAGCATACTTGTTGTCGAGTACTTGAATAAAAAAAAGCTTGACCAGAAAAATCAATCCGACAAGGACAAAAACAAACTGCACTATTTCACGCCTGCCTTCATTCATCGTCTTGTACGGTCAAGAGAGAGATATTGCAACAAGAGCATCACAGTAGCTGAAAATAATAAACTGGTAATTACTTTCAACATAGTAAACCAAAACCGACTGAAACTGGCCGCTTCACCAAAAAACAAAACGAAATGATGTACAAAAACCAGCGGCAAGCTGTACACCAAAAACCACTGAAGTCCATTTGCAGCCAATGTCGGTGGCGTGCCAACATCATACCCACCTTGGGGTGTAATGGTTGCCAGCCAATAATTTCTCAAGTAGGCGACCAATACCAATGTCATTGCATGAAGACCTAAACTGTTGTAAAAAATATCGATCGTAAACCCAAAGAGAAATCCGATCAGCATTAACAGCATGTTGTTCATTTCTACCGGAAGAAGAAGTATAAAGGCTACATACAAAAAACAAAAGGCTGTATTAAACAATACCAAATTTTTCAAGAGCAGAACTTGCACAAGTATGTACACGAAAAATAAAACAACCTGCAAAATACTATTGCGCATCATTTTGGCTCTCCAATTGTTTTTTGCTCTAACGAATCCTGCTCTTGTCTCAAATTACTCTTGACAATTTCTACGAATGAAAGTTTTCCAAAATCTTGCGACAGTTTCACTTTGATAGTATGAAACTGTGCCTCCTCATTCAGCCTAAATTCTTTTATAGTGCCGATCAGAATGCCTTCGGGAAACACGGCATTATAACCAGACGTGATAATGGTATCCCCCACCTGCAGTTTGACGTGACGCGGAATAAATTTTAAGTCGATTGAAAGCGGGTCACCTCCATCCCACTGCACCGTGCCAAAATGCCCAGTTCTTTTGATCTGGCTGGAGACTTGGTCGTCAATATTAAGTAACGAAATAAGCACCGCATAATTGCGAGATACCGACTTGACCTTTCCAACGGCTCCCCGCGGACTGATGGCTGCCATCCCTGCCTGGATACCGTGGTTAGTTCCCCGATTGATGGTAACAAAGTTTTTGTAGTATTGAGTTGAGTTGTTGATTACTTTGGCACTGACGTAGTCAAAACGATTGATGATCGCAGCGTCCTTGAGATTATTCAACTCGATAGAATACAGTAGCTGGTTTCGTTGATCCAATTTCTTTTTCAGAACACTGTTCTCAACGGCCAAATCATTATTAATGTCTGTCAAAGAAAAGTACTCCCGAATATTTTGAGACGTACTGATAATACTGGCCGCGATGGAATTAGAAGTATTGAAGTAGGTGGTACTTTGGTATTGGTTATTTTCAATTACCATCCAAACACAAAACAACTCTAACGACAGAAAAGTGAAAAAAGCCCTATACTCGTAGAGAAATTTGAGCAGCCGTTCCATTCACTAGGTCATCAGCACTTTTCGGTAATGGTTTAAGTTCTTCAGCGCAGCTCCCGTACCTCTTACCACTGCACGCAAGGGATCATCAGCTACGTGGATTGGCAACTTGGTCTTTAGCGAAAGGCGTTTATCCAGTCCTCGTAACATTGCACCTCCTCCGGTCAAATAAATTCCTTGCTCGTAAATGTCTGCTGAAAGCTCCGGAGGGGAAAGCTCCAGCGCTTTCAATACAGCTTCTTCCAATTTTGAAATAGATTTGTCCAATGCAAAGGCAACTTCAGAATACGATATCTTGATCGTTTTAGGAATCCCCGTCATTAAATCACGGCCTCTGATTTCATAATCATCCGGACCGTCATCGAGTTCAGTCAATGCAGAACCAACTTCAATTTTTATACGCTCAGCCGAACGCTCGCCAATTAACAGATTATGTTGCCTGCGCATGTAGTCCAAAATGTCACGATTGAAAGTGTCTCCCGCAATCCGAATCGACTGATCGCACACAATTCCCGACAAGGCAATTACAGCGATGTCCGTAGTTCCTCCACCGATATCTACAATCATGTTACCAATCGGCTGCTCAATGTCAATACCAATACCAATGGCTGCAGCAATAGGTTCATGGATCATATAAACTTCCTTTGCATTGGCGTGCTCGGCAGAATCTCGCACGGCACGCTTCTCCACTTCGGTGATCGCTGAGGGGATACAAATTACCATTCGAAGAGAAGGCGGAAAGAGTTTACGTCCCGTATCGATTAACTTAATCATACCGCGAATCATCATCTCAGCAGCATGGAAATCGGCTATCACACCTTCCTTGAGAGGTCGAATCGTCTTTATGTTATCGTGGGTCTTCTCATGCATTTGCATGGCTTCGCGCCCAATGGCCAACACTTTATTGGTGGTTTTGTCAATGGCGATGATGCTCGGCTCATCTACCACTACTTTGTCTTTGTGAATAATCAGCGTATTGGCTGTGCCCAAGTCGATCGCGATGTCTTGGGTAAAAAAGTCGAAAAATCCCATTTATGGTCTACTGCTAAAAAGTGTATTTTTTGAAAGCACAAAATTACTGAAATAATCCGGTGATTTTTTTAGCTATCTCTCCAAAAAAGTCACATGCCTCCTCTATTAGTGTTTGAAATGTCGGAATCCTGTAAACACCATTGCCATACCGTGCTGGTCGCAAAAGTTGATTGATTCCTGATCCTTGATGGAACCTCCCGGCTGAATGACCGCTTTGATACCGTTTTGGTGCGCAATCTCTACACAATCTGGAAAAGGGAAAAATGCGTCCGATGCCATCACGGCACCTTTCAAGCTTAGCCCAAAAGAAGCAGCCTTCTCAATGGCTTGTTTTAATGCATCCACGCGACTCGTTTGCCCAACTCCACTGGAAATCAGTTGACCATCTACCGCAAAAATGATCGTGTTCGACTTAGTATGTTTACAAATTTTACTGGCAAATAAAAGTGCGGCCACTTCTTGTGCGGTTACAGCCACCTTGGTTACCATCTTCAAATCTTCTTTTGCGTCCGTCTTAAAGTCTACATCCTGTTCAATGACCCCATTCAATAAATTCTTAAACTGTTTTTTGTTGTCCAGTCTTAGGTTCTGCTTTAACAAAATGCGGTTTTTCTTAGACCGTAGTAACTCCAGCGCATTGGCATCATAGCTTGGCGCGATCAGGATTTCAAAAAATAGTTTGTTGATTTCCTCGGCTGCTGCCAGATCGATGGTTTGATTAGTGGCCAACACTCCACCGAACGCAGAAGTAGTGTCCGCCTCGAAAGCTTTTAGGTAAGCTTCTTTTACAGACTCGCCCGTAGCCGCTCCGCAGGCATTTGTGTGCTTGATGATCACGAACGCCTTTTCACCATCAAACTCTTGCACCAAATTGACTGCAGCATCTACGTCTACCAAATTGTTGTACGATAGCTCTTTGCCATTCAACTTTTCAAACAACGACTCTAAATCGCCATAGAAAACTCCCTTTTGGTGAGGGTTCTCCCCATAACGCAACACTTGACCCGATTGAAAACTGCTTTTGAAACTTGGAAGTTGCTGCTCTTGATTAAAATAATTAAAGATAGCTGAGTCATAATGAGAGGTAACATCAAAGGCTTTGGCAGCAAATTTCTTTCTATCCGAAAGCTCAGTAGCTCCGTTTGTTGATTCCAGCAAATTGAGCAAATCGCCATATTGACTCCTGGAAGAAACAATCAGCACATCATTGAAATTTTTTGCCGCTGCACGGATCAATGAAATACCTCCAATATCAATCTTCTCTATAATATCTTCTTCCGATCCACCTTTGCCAACTGTTTCTTCAAACGGGTACAAATCAACAATCACTAAATCGAGTGGGCCAATGTTGAACTCAGCTGCCTGTTTTACATCACCTGCCTCTTCTCTTCGAAAAAGAATTCCGCCAAACACTGCCGGGTGTAACGTTTTTACCCTTCCGCCAAAAATGGAAGGATAGCCCGTAAGCTGTTCAACCGGAGTAACCTTATAACCGAGCTTTTCAATAAACTCTTGTGTGCCTCCGGTTGAGACAAATTCAACATCTTGTTTAGCCAGAAAATGAAGGATTGGCTCAAGATGATCTTTGTAATAAACAGAGATTAAAGCACGAGTAATCTTTTTAGTCATAAATTCAGTTTGAAAACCTGTTTACCGCAGCCAGGCTTGAATAGTAACTGATTTGAATATGGGTGGAAACCTTATTGACCCGAAAATTTATTTTCAAATTTTCAAATTGGTACATTTTCAAATCAACTAAGGCCATGTAATGAATCTCTCTCTTCAAAAGCTTCTGCTTCGATAGAAAAATCATCGGCATCCAAATAAGCCGGGAAACGATCGCGGTACGCTTGCAAGGCGTTGCTACTTAGTTCTATAGTTTTGATTGATTCGATGCCTTCCACTTTAAAGATCGAATCACCTTTGGGGCCAATGATAGATGACTGACCATTATATTCAATACCGTTGCCATCAATACCCACTCGATTTACACCTACCGCATAACTCAGGTTTTCAATAGCACGAGCAGGCAACAGCGCTTCCCACGCATTCGAACGCACCATCGGCCAGTTCGCCACATAAATCAGCAAATCGTAAGATAATTTTTTCAACGAAGGGTTCC